>Ga0265293_10000016_pt1 | contig 388393 bp, 379 predicted proteins | sample Munlanlewell138R_FD_192505 | JGI IMG/M metagenome (GOLD analysis project Ga0265293, IMG submission 192505) | Leachate microbial communities from a municipal landfill in Southern Ontario, Canada - Leachate well 138R | ecosystem: Engineered > Solid waste > Landfill > Unclassified | place... | reverse complement strand
GAACAAGTAATGCGACTTGGTTAACATACAATGGCTCATTTACAATAGATTCATATAATATTTTATCAAAAGGATGGCAGAATGAAGATAAGACAGTAACCATATATGCAAAAGGAAAAGATACAGCAGGGAATGAAATAACAGTCACAAGAAAAATACTAAATATAGATTTAGATATACCAAAAACACCAGTTGTAACATCAAACTATGGATATCCAACCCTAACAAGTTATGGAGTAACTTTTGATGGAAGTACGAAGATAGAATTTGATACAAGACTAGATATAGATAACTATTACAGTACAGATAACGGAGTAACCTGGCTTACATATAAAGGAGAGTTTCAATCATTAGAAGGAACCGTAAAAGCCAAAAGTGTTAAAAGAGATACTGGATTAACATCTGAGGTTTCAAAAGCCATTGGAATGCCCACAGACGCTCTAAAACCCCAAGCATATGATGGTGATTTGGATACGTTTGAATCTACAAATGGAACAAGGAGAGTATTAATTGATTCGAGTTTATACAATAAAAAGATTTCAATAAAAACAGCAAGAAATTGTGGAACAGCATCTTGTGTAATATCAGTTAATATTGTATCTGTTGATGGTACAAAGATAACTAGTTATACATTAGGAAATAGTACAGTATTGATGGATGTTCCAACAAACACAAAGTATTTGGAATTTGCAATGAATAATTCAAAGGTATACGAAGTAGGACCTTCAAACGAACCGATACTTAATATCACTAATGGATATATGTTGATTCACAGCGATCCAACTAAATCAATAAGTAAACCTTATCAGTTAATTACGATAAACTATTTTCCTACAAGCGTTGAAAGGTTATATAAAATAGGTGAGTCTGGGAATTGGATTAATTACCAAGACAAACCAATTTGGGTGAATCAAGGTGAAACAATATATGCTAAAGGAATCGACAAATATGGAAATGAAACAAGAATTATATCGCAACATACTGTTAATGTCGTTAATGCTTTAGGAGCCGCTGCCTATGACGGCAATTTAGATACATTTGAATCAGCAAATGGAACAAAGAGAGTATTAATTGATTCGAGTTTATACAATAAAAAGGTTTCAATTAAAACATCAAGAGATTGTGGGACGGCCTCGTGTGTAATATCAGTTAATATTGTATCTGTTGATGATGTAAAGATAACTAGTTATACATTAGGAAATAGTACAGTATTGATAGATGTTCCAACAAACACAAAGTATTTGGAATTTGTAATGAGTAGGTCAAAGGTATACGAAATAGAATTAATAAATTAATTAGTCATTAATGCAATGTTCATGTTATTTGCTTCTGATTCAACAAATAAAACAAAAACTATATCAGCTGATTATAAAAAAAATCAACTAGTATTGAAAAATATATTAAGTAACCTCTAATCATACATGGGGTAACCCGGCTAATATTTACGAAATAACGCCATTAATGTAAATGACAAAAGAAATTGATGTTTTATTATCAATTTTTTTTATTGCTAGATAATGAGTATTAAGTGGCAAAATATTTTCATTAAATTTGGTTAATATGGTATAATAAAAAGGTAGTAAGAACCAGGGGGAAATATGAAAGCATTAAATATCGAACAAAAAGTTATCTCTAATTTAAAAAAATTAAATGTTAAATCACTTAATATTGAAAGTGATTTGTATATATTGGCTAAGAAGTATTTGATCAAAGTATTTATAGATGATGATCAAGATTTTTTAATTGAAAAAGAAAAAAAAGTTACTGCTTTGTCTAAGAAAAACATTGTTGGAACGATACCAGTATTTTCATCAATAAATATTGATAATAAATTTAGTGGATATGTTATGCCATATATTGAAAATTCTATTGAATTAGGCGAAATTGTAAACAGCAACATTTCAAATGAAGAGTTAATAAAAATTTTGATTAGAATTAGTGAAACATTAGAAAACATGCATAAAGAAAATATTGTTTATGGAGATGTTGGGGAATCAAACATTATTGTTGATGCAAACTTAAATCCATATTTTGTAGATATGGATGGAGCTATTGTTGATGGCATTGGGAGAAGTAATGTACCTAAATTATTTTTTGGTAATAAGTTTGTAAAAGACGATACTCCGAGTAAAGAATTGGATATATATTTATTAAATGTTTTATTTATAAATTTACTTAGTAAACAAAATGTTTCTAAAATGGAAAAAGAAGAACTATTTAATGTTATAGATAATTTAGATATAAGCGACGGTTTAAAGCAATATTTCAGTTTGGTTCCTAATGGTATTCAAAATAATTATGTTACGGATTTGCTTAAGAAAGAAATTAGTAATAGACATGTAAAATAGAGGTGAATATATGGATAAAATAATAATTAAGGGAGCTCGTGAAAACAATTTAAAAAACATTGATATTGAACTCCCAAAGAATAAATTAATCGTTATGACTGGTGTTAGTGGCAGTGGAAAAAGTAGTTTGGCATTCGATACTATTTATGCTGAAGGTCAAAGACGATATGTTGAAAGTTTGAGTGCATATGCTAGACAGTTTTTAGGTGGTAGCGAAAAACCTGATGTTGATAGTATTGATGGCTTAAGTCCGTCTATTAGTATTGACCAAAAAACAACTAATAAAAATCCAAGAAGTACAGTTGGAACAGTTACGGAAATTTATGATTATTTCCGACTTTTGTATGCCAGAATAGGGATACCTTATTGCCCTAATCACAATATTCCGATAAGTAGTCAAAGTATCGAAGAAATGGTTGTTCAAATTATGAATTTGGAATCAAATACTAAAATAAGAGTTTTAAGCCCAATTATTAATGGTGAAAAAGGGATGCATAAAGAACTATTTAATAAAATTCAAAAAGAAGGATTTGCTCGTGTAAGAGTTGATCAAGTAGAATATGAGATCGGTGAGGTACCTGAACTTGATAAAAATCAAAAACATAATATTGATATAATTGTTGACCGTTTAATAATTAAAGAAGATATTCGTAGTCGATTATATGAGAGTATTGAAACGGCTGCTGGATTAGCTAAAGGTAAAGTTGTTATTGATGTTATTAATGGTGAAGAAATTGTTATGAGTGAGAAGTATGCATGTCCACATTGTGATTTCTCATTGCCTGAACTTGAACCGAGAATGTTTTCTTTTAATGCTCCTTATGGAGCTTGTCCAGATTGTAAGGGATTAGGAATTAAATTAGAAATAGATGTTGACTTAATTGTTCCAAATAAAGAATTAAGCATTAGTGAAGGAGCGATTGTTCCGGTTAATCATATTGATAATAATATTTATTTTAGTAATTTAGTTGAAACTTGTAAACATTATAAAATAGATATTAATAAACCTTTTAAAAAATTAACTAAAGCGGAAAAAGAAATTGTTTTTCATGGTTCAAATGAAAAAATTGAATTTGAATATGTTTCTAAAACCGGTAGTGTTAGACATAGTAAAGAATATTATGAAGGTGTTATTGATAACTTACAAAGACGATATATGGAAACTAAAAGTAATTGGATTCGTGATTGGATCGAGCAATATATGACAGAATTAACTTGCCCTACATGTAAGGGTGCAAGATTAAATGATTCTGTTTTATCGGTTTTGATTGGCAAGAAAAATATTCATGATTTAATGAAACTAAGCATTGGTGATCTTAATGATTTTATTGTGAAGCTTAAATTCAATAAGGAACAAACAGAAATTTCTAAAACGGTTGTTAAAGAAATAAGTTCAAGGTTGCTATTTTTACTTAATGTTGGTTTAGACTATTTAACACTTGCAAGAACAGCAGGTACTTTAAGTGGTGGAGAAGCCCAACGTATTCGATTAGCAACTCAAATTGGTTCACAATTAACCGGAGTTTTATATGTATTAGATGAACCGAGCATTGGTCTTCATCAACGAGATAATCAAAAATTAATTGATTCGTTAATTAAGATGCGTGATCTTGGAAATACTTTAATTGTTGTTGAGCATGACACTGATACAATGCTGGCTAGTGATTACTTAGTTGATATTGGTCCAGGAGCAGGACTTCATGGTGGGGAAATCGTTGCTGCTGGTGTGCCAAGTGAAGTAATAAATAATGATGCTAGTATAACTGGCCGTTATTTAAGCGGGAAAGAAAAAATAATGATTCCTAAATCAAGACGACCTGGGAACGGTCAATTTTTAGAGGTAAAAGGTGCTCGTGAAAATAACTTGAAAAATGTTAATGTTAAATTCCCATTAGGAACATTTACATGTATAACTGGTGTTAGCGGTAGTGGTAAAAGTAGTTTAGTTAACGAAATATTATATAAAGCAATAGCTGTTAATTTATATCGTACTAAAGTAAAACCTGGCCTTTATAAAACGATTAAAGGAATAGATTATATTGATAAAGTGATTGATATTTCGCAATCACCAATTGGAAGAACACCACGAAGTAATCCAGCTACTTATACTGGGGTATTTGACGATATTAGAGATATCTTTACTGCGACTAAAGAAGCTAAAATAAGAGGTTATCAAAAAGGAAGATTTTCATTTAATGTCAAGGGTGGACGATGTGAAGCTTGTTTTGGTGATGGTGTTAAAAAAATTGAGATGCACTTTTTGCCAGATGTTTATGTTCCATGTGAAGTTTGTCATGGGACAAGATATAATAGTGAAACATTAGAGATTAAATATAAAAATAAAAATATTCATGATGTATTAGAAATGCGCGTTGAAGAAGCTTACAGTTTCTTTGAAAACGTTCCTAAAGCTAAAAACAAATTAAAAATGTTAGTCGATGTTGGACTTTCATATGTTAAATTGGGTCAAAGTTCAACGACCTTGTCTGGTGGTGAAGCAGCACGAGTTAAACTTGCAAAAGAATTACAAAAAAAACCAACTGGGAAATCACTATTTATTTTAGATGAGCCAACAACCGGTTTGCACAGTGCTGATATTAAAAAGTTACTAGTGATTTTAAATAGAATTGTTGATAATGGTGATACCGTTATTGTTATTGAACATAATTTAGATGTTATAAAAACAGCTGACCATCTTATTGATTTAGGACCTGAAGGGGGAGATAAAGGTGGGGAAGTAATTGCTACTGGAACCCCTGAAGATCTTGTTAAAATAAAAGAAAGTTATACCGGACAATTTTTAAAAACAGTTTTAAAGACAAGTGATTATGACAAATAATAAAGTTCTGTGATATACTAGAATTATAATAAAGGAGGAATTTATGACACCACATATTGAGGCTAAAAAAGATGAAATTGCTAAAGTTGTTATTATGCCAGGGGACCCATTACGCGCAAAATTCATTGCAGAAACTTATTTAACTGATTATAAATTAGTTAATGAGGTTAGAGGAATGTTAGCATACACAGGTTTTTATAAAAACACTCAGGTAACAATAATGGCTTCTGGAATGGGAATTCCTAGTATGGGAATTTATTCTTATGAATTATTTAACTTTTATGATGTTGATACAATCATTAGAGTTGGATCTTGTGGAGCCTATACTGATAAATTAAATTTATATGATTTAGTTCTTGTTGAAAGTAGTTACACTGATTCTAATTATGGAGTTAATCAAAATGGAGTTGAAAACAGACTATTAAATTCGACTACATCTTTAAATAAAAAGATAGGTGATGTTGCTAAAAAATCCAATATTTCTTTAAATATTGGAACAGTTCATTGTAGCGAAGTTTTTTATAAAGATAATAATCAATTTAAGGATTTGTATGATAAAAACAATTGTTTAGCAGTTGAAATGGAAAGTTTTTCGCTATTCCATAATGCTAAAATATTTAATAAATCTGCTACTTGTTTATTAACTGTATCAGATAATTTAGTTACTAATGAAGTAACCACTAGCGAGGAGCGTCAAACAGCCTTTACCGAAATGATTGAATTGGCTCTTGAGTCAATATTATAAAATAATAAAAACAACATATAATAAGGGAGAGGTGAATTATGAGATATAGCAAAACAGAAGTGGGACCTTACAACATACATACGATTAAAACAGATAAATTTAAAACAATTACCATTAAGATAAATTTCAAGCGTAAAGTTGCTAAAGAAGAGTTAACTTATCGTAGCTTATTAAGTGATATACTAGTTGAATCATCAAATAAATATCCGAGTCAACGATATTTGACAATGGCGATGGAAGATTTATATAGTCAAAAAGTATCAACTAGTGTTACTATATCCGGAAAATATAGTGTTTTATCTTTTAATAGTCAATTTCTTAATGAGGAATATACAGAGAAAGGAATGCTTAAAAAATCTCTTTTATTTTTAATAGGATTGATTTTAAATCCTGATTTTGATTCCAATCAATTTAAAGAAGAAAAACTAGATAATGTTAAAAACAAATTAATTGATTCGATAAAAGAAAGTTTTACTAATCCCCGTAATTATGCTTATCGTAAAATGTTGGAAGCTATGGATAATAAAGCAATTTATGCTTATCATCCATCAGGTTATATTGAGGATTTAGATTCTGTAACAGTAGAGAGTCTTACAGAGTACTATAAACAAGTAATTCACAGCGATATTATTGACATTTTTATTGTTGGAAATATTGATAATCAAGAAATTAAAAAAATATTTATGAACAACTTTCTTGTTAATACGATTAAAAAACAAGGTGAATCTCATATAATAACTCATGATAAATATAGAAAACGCGCCAAAAAGGTTAAAGAACCTTATGATTCAAAACAAAGCCATCTACTAATAGGATGTAAATTAGATAATTTAACTGATTTTGAAAGAAATTATGTTTCATTTGTTTATTCATTTATATTAGGCGGTGGACCTGATTCGAGATTATTTAGAATAATTAGAGAAAAAAATTCACTTTGTTATAATATATCATCTAGTTTAAAGGCTCTTTCTAATCTGTTAATCATTAATGCTGGAATTGATAAACGAAACGGTGAAAAAGCGATAAAACTCATCCGAAAGGAGATTCTTAATATATCTAAAGGATTAATTGAAGAAAAAGAATTGGTGAATGCCAAAACCAATTATGAAAATGCCATTAATGAGTTAGTTGATTTACCAAGTGGTATTATTAGTCATTATACTGAGAAAGAATATTTTTCAAGTGATACATTTAAAGAAAGAATAAATAATATTAAAAAAATCGATAAACAAATGATTGTTGATTTTGCTAAAAAGGTCCACATAGATACTATTTACTTTTTAGAAGGGGGCAATTTAGATGAAAGTGACACCATTTAATAAACTAGATCTTGACTTATACTATGAAAAACTTGACAACGGTCTAGAGGTGTATATTGTTCCTAAATCAAATGTAAACAATATACATGTCACTTTTTCAACTAAGTATGGCTCAAAACATAGTGAATTTGTACCATTTAATAGTAAGAAAATGATGAAAGTTCCGGACGGAATCGCCCATTTTTTAGAACATAAATTATTTGAACAAAAGGATGGAACTGATCCATTTACTTTTTATACAGAACGCGGAGCAGATGCCAATGCCAACACATCTAATCATAAGACAACTTATTTGTTTTCTGGTTCAACTAATGTAATTGAAAATTTAAACTATTTATTGGATTTTGTTCAAGACCCATATTTTACTGATGAAAACGTTTCAAAAGAGAAGGGGATTATTGAACAAGAAATAAAGATGTATGCGGATAATCCTTTTTATGTAATTTATGAAAAAAGTTTATATAATAGTTTTCACAAAAATCCTATTCGCATTCCAATCGCTGGAACCGTTAAAAGCATAAACATGATAACTAAAGAAGTATTATATCTTTGTTATAATACTTTTTATCATCCAAGTAATATGTTTGTCGTTGTAACAGGTAATGTAGAACCTGATAGTATTATGAAGGTTATCAAACAAAACCAATCTAAAAAGGAAATATCTAAAAAAAATAGTCCTATTAAATTAAAACAATATAATGAACCAGATACGGTTGTTAAAGAACAAGAAATTTTAAAAATGAATGTTTCAATTCCTAAGATTGCTTACAATTATAAATTTAATTTAACCAAAGTTAAAGAAATACCCAAACTAACAGTTAGGGATTATATTTTGTTATATTTTGAAATTAAATTTGGTGAAACTTCTTCTTTTAATGAAGTGTTAAAGGATTCGGAAATTATAAACGAAAATTTAGATTATACGATTGTATTTGATGATACCCATGCTTTATTGGTGATCATGGCTGATACTAAAAAAACAGATGAATTAATTGAAAAAATCAAAAAAGAAATTGTAAATTTTAATATAGATGAAGCTGATTTTGAGCGTAAGAAAAAAAGCTTTATTAGTGCTTATATATATATGAGCGATAGCATTTATCGAATTAATAATAAAATAATGGGTAATGTTATTAACGAAGGTAAAGTATTAACTAATGATTATGATGATATTAAAAATATGACTTTTACAGACTTGAAAAAAGTTATTGATAGTTTAGTATTTGATAATAGTAATTACGTAATTATCAAACCTAAAAAATAAACTTGCAAATATCTATTAATTATGTTAAATTATTAAGTAGTTGAATAGTTAAGGAGGAAATTATGGAATTATTATTAATTATTGTTAGTTTATTACTAATTGCCATAGTTCTTTTACAAAGTGGTAAAGCTGAAGGAGCATCTAATGTTATATCTGGTGGTAATGAAAGTTTATTTGCTAATCGAAAAGAACGAGGTTCAGAATTATTTATAAGTAGATTAACATTAGGACTAGGAGTTGCCTTCTTTGTTATTTGCTTAATTATGGGGTTTTAAATATCAATTAAAAAGTTTTATGGAATTTCCATAAAACTTTTTTTAATCATACAATTCATTTTTTAGTTTTTCAATATTTTCATTCATTAACCCTAAATAATCTTTATTACTAGAACGTTCATGTTCATTTAAATTAGTTATCGAGTGTAGTGTTACTAACTCAATATCAGTATCTTTAACTAACTTATTAATTGTTTCATTTACTTCATCTTCTTGTTTTAAGAAAATATAATCAATTGTTCCATTATTAATAAGGGTTCTAACATCAGCAACCGTTTTGTCGGTTAACATATCATTTTCTTCAAGTGAAATAACTTTGAAGTTATATTTTTCTAAAAATTTAAATATGTCGCTACCAACCACAATTACATTATGAGTAGCATTTTCTGATAATTGTTTTAAATTAGCATCTAAGTTAGAAACTTCAACATATAATTTCTGATAATTTTCATCAATTTCTGTTTTCAAATAATGGTTATTAATATAATCTTTAAATCCCATTCTTATGTTTTGAGTCATCATCAGAAAGTTTGATGGATTTAACCATAACTCTTCAACCCCATAATCATAAGTCATTGTTAATGATGAATCGATAATCTTAATTTGTTTATTATGATTAAACATAGGAATTACGTAATCTTTTTCTTTGCTTAAGGCATTGAAAATAAATAAACTACTCTTACTATAATCTTTAATTTGTTTATCAGTTAAATTATAGTTTTCAACATCAATCCCATCTGGGTAAATACTATGAATATTACTATGTTCTTTATATAAACGATTAGTAATATATTCGATAGGGTAAACAGTTGTATAAATATCAATTCCTTCTAAGCTGTCTCTTTTAAAACAACCAGTTAATCCAAGTGCAATTATAAACATTGCGATTATCTTATATAATTTTTTCATACTTATCTCCTTTTTTTAAAACTGGATCGTAACCAAAAGTTCCCCAAGGGTTACATTTTAAAACTCTTTTAAAGGTTAACCAACTTCCTCTAACAGTTCCATATTCTGTCAGAGCATCAATTCCATAATTTGAACATGTTGGTATGTGTCGGCAACTATTATGAAAGTTACCCGGTATTTTTTGATAACCTTTGATTAATTTTATTAAAAGATATTTCATCTTTATCACCATTAACATTATACTAAAAATAATCCCAAATGTAAATTTAAGATTATTAAATATTGGAAAACTTAATTAAGTGTTTATATCTTAACATATATTTGTTATAATAAAGGTATATTAAAGATCTAAGGAGGTGGAATATGGAAATCTTAAAAAAGTTAGGAATTACGACTAAAAATATTGGAATATATGAACACGCTTTAACACATTCATCATACGCCAATGAAGAAAATATTGAAAGTTATGAGCGATTAGAATATTTAGGAGATGCAGTGTTTGAATTAATTATTAGTGAATATTTATATAAAAAATATGATTATAGTGAAGGAATAATGACAAAACTACGAGCACACTATGTATGTGAGAATGCTTTGTATGATTATTCACTAAAACTTAATTTAAACGAGTACGTTAAACTTGGTCATGGAGAAGAGGAAAGTGGTGGTAGAAACCGAAAAGCCACAGTTGCCGATCTTTTTGAATCGTTTTTAGGCGCTATTTATATAGATAAAGGATTAGGCGTGGCCAAAGAATTTGTTTACAAACATATTATTCCAATTATTGAGTCAGAAGAAATCGATTTGATCGGTGATTATAAATCATCATTACAAGAATTAGTTCAAACTGATAAGCGGAGTTTAGAATATATTATTGTTAATGAAGAAGGACCAGCCCACAAAAAGACTTTTACGATTGTTGTAAAAATTGATGATCTTATTTATGGTAAAGGTGAGGCAAGTTCAAAAAAAGAAGCTGAACAGCTTGCGGCAAAAGATGCACTTAGTAAGATTGCTAAGTAAAAATGGTTGATTTTTCGAACAATATAATGTAGAATAATGGAAATTAAGGGGAGATATTATGGGAAGAGCTTATTCTGTAAGAAAAGCTAGTATTGAAAAAACAGGAGCAGCTAAAGCGAAAGTATATTCATTATATGCAAGAGAAATATACCAAGCTGCTAAAACAGGAGGAACTAATGTCGATTCTAATGACTCTCTAAAAAGATTAGTCGAACGTGCAAAAAAAGAGCAAGTGCCATCCGATTTAATAAAAAGAGCTATTGATAAAGTTAACTCAGGTATTGATGAAAGTTACGAAAATGTTAGGTATGAAGTTTTCGGACCAGGAGGGTCGACTTTAATTGTTGATTGTTTAACTGACAATGTTAATAGAATACTTAGCTATATCAGGCCTGCTTTAAATAAAAATAAGGCAAAAATGGGGGTAAGTGGAAGCGTAAGTTATATGTACGACCATTTATCAATTCTGCGATTTAAAGGTTTAGATGAAGAACAAGTAATTGATGCAATGATTAATAATGATGTTGAAGTTGATGATATTGAATTAAATGATGACGAAATAACGGTTTACGCTTCGGCCCAAGATTTATTTAAAGGTAAGAAAGCTATTATTGATATATTGCCAGATGTTGAATTTATTGTTGAAGAAGTATCGATGATTGCCAAGGATACTATTACTTTAAATGGTGATGATTTAGAATCATTTAATAAAATGATCAACATGTTAGAAGATGTTGAAGATGTACAAAACATTTATCATAATGTAGAACAGAATATATAAGGGGGAAAAAATATGTACGTTTACTTAAAAGAACTTCGTAAAGCAAATGGATATACAGTCGTAAAAATGTCTCAAGCAGTAGGAATAAGCAAATCATTTTATTCACAATTAGAAAATGGTTCAAGAAAACTTTCTTATGACATGGCAGTTAAAATGTCAAAAGTTTTTGGAATGAAACCTGATGAAATTTTTTATGATAATCATATTGACTATAAAAGGAAATTAAACTAATTAAAAATTATTTTTTCCTTTTTTTTATTGTTATAATATGATAGACTAATAATGAGGTGATTATGATGAAACAAGTTAATTTATTGCCAGCAGACACTTTTATTGTTGTTAATAACACAATTTTAAAAGACGATGATCGATCATTATTAACTATGCTTTATCAACCGATTATTGGAGGATTACCTATTAACCTTTATTTTACGTTGTGGTCATTTTTAGATAAAAGAGAATTAGTTTCTCTTGAATGGACACATCATCACTTAATGTCGAGCATTCGAATTGATTTAGATAATTTAATGCAATCACGTGAAAAATTAGAGGCTATTGGGCTTTTAAAAACTTATGTAAAAAAAGGGAGTGTAAATAGTTATGTTTACGAATTATATTCTCCAGTAAGCCCATATGAATTTTTTTCTAATCCTATTTTAAACAGTGTTTTATATAACAATGTCGGCAAAATAGAATATGAAAGAATATCAACTTATTATAAAATACCTAAAATTAATTTAAATGAATATAAAGATATTACTTGTATCTTCACTGACGTTTTTAAACCAGTTACTGATCTACCAATTGAAACTTTAGCTTCCGATATTAAACGTCTTAATTATCGTAGTTTAGAGCTAATATCTAAAATAGATGTAAATGAAGTTTTAAGTAAGATACCAGAAGAAATGTTAAATCCCGGAAGTGTTACCAATGAGATGAAAGAATTTATTTATAAACTTAGTTTTATTTATAATTTAGATGATTATAATACTTCTGAATTAATTAAAAACTCAATAAATGAACAGCGCCGAATCGACAAGGAGTTATTACAAAAGAATTGCCAAAATTATTTCCGATTTGAAAATAATGGAAAACTACCAGTTCTTGCTTATAAAAACCAACCAGAGTATTTAAGAACTAAAAATCAAGGAACTAGTAAACGTGATAAGATGATTTATACATTTGAAACAACTTCACCATCAGACTTTTTAGCTGGACGAAACAATGTTGGAAGTCTTACTAAAAATGATAAAGATATTTTGAGTTATTTGTTAATCGAGCTTAATTTAAAACCAGGAGTTATTAATGTTTTAATTGATTATGTTTTAAAAATAAATAATAATAAATTAATTAAATCATTTATTGAAATTATTGCTATTCAGTGGAAAAGGAGTAATGTTGAAACAGTTGAGGAGGCTATGCTTCTTGCTGAAAAAGAATATAAAAATCGGACAACTATTAAAACTAAAACTAAAAACTATAGTAAAAAAGAAGAAGAAGTACCTGATTGGTTTAACAAAGAAATTGAAGTTAAAGTACCAAGTGTTGAGTCTCGTAAAAAATTAGAAGAATTATTAAATGAATATAAGTAGGTGATGGAAGTGAAAAAAATATCTGAACAATTTGAAGATATGGGTTTAAAAAGAACTTTAAAAAATAATTTGATAGATTCTTATAAAGAATCATTAAAAGATCCCAATTTTAAAGAACTTACTGAGCAATTAAAACTTGATAGCGAAAAGTTAATGAAATATACATCTATATTAGAAGATAGTAGTATTGAATATGGAAACTGCAAAAAATGCAAAAGTATTCATGAGTGTAAAAACAAATTAATTGGTTATGCTTATTTACCATTTGTTGTGGATGATAGATTAGAATTTGGATATCGGGCTTGCCGTTATCAAAACAAGATACAAAAAGAAACCAAACATTTAAATAATGTCTATTTATTCGATATTCCAAAAGAATTAAGAAATGCTTCAATGGACTATATTTATAAAGATGATGAAACTAGATTCCCCCTAATTGCTTGGTTGGGGAAATTTATTAAAGAATATCAAAAAGATGTTCATCAGAAAGGACTTTACTTACATGGAAATTTTGGTTCAGGGAAAACTTATTTAATAACCGCTTTGTTTAATGAACTAGCTAAGAAAGATATTAAAAGTGCTGTTATTTATTGGCCAGAATATTTAAGAGATTTAAAAAGTTCATTTCAAACAGATTTTTCTGAAAAATTTGAATATATTAAAAAAATACCACTTTTATTAATTGATGATATAGGAGCTGAGAGTGTTACAGAGTGGGGAAGGGATGAAATTTTAGGATCTATTTTACAATACCGAATGCAAGAAAAAATACCAACTTTCTTTACATCAAACCTTAATTTGAAAATGTTGCACACACATTTGAGCAATACCAAAGATAGCGTTTCTAATTTGAAAGCTAAAAGGATAATTGAGCGAATTACTCAATTAACGGAAACACAGGAAATTATAAGCAAAAATTTAAGGAAATAGGTGAAATATGAGTAGTAATTTAAACGTGCTTAGAGACTTACTGTTAACTTGTCCTACAAGTTCTAAAGAGGAAATTTTTGAAAAGTGTCACATTGATACTAACAAAAATTTTGCATTCCAACTAATAATCTTATATGAAAATGAGATGATCACAGAATACAAAATATTAAGTGATAAAGTTCTTTATAATAATTTGGATGATAATCAATTTTTTGACTATTTGATTAACCAATTTAAAACGTATAATAAGTATAAGGAAGAAAAAAAGATATCATTTAACAACGTAGAGTTAGTTGATGTTTTGTGCGCCCATTTAGATACTATAATCGATACTCATTTAGAAACTAAAAACGAACTAAATTCAGAAGTAAAAGAGAAAACTCAAGAAGAAATAATCGAAACCCTTAAAGGGACAACGGATATGAATGAAATTATTAAAACACTTGTTTTTGATATTAAGAATATTACATTTTTCAAAAAGATTTTAAAAGATTTTCCAAATGTTTTTGAAAGGCATTTAAAGAAAGAACAAAACATTAGTTTCTTAGTTGAAAAATATATCAATTTATCAAAAGAAGAAAATATTAATGTGAGTGATTTAATAGCATCATCTAAAATTATTTCTTATATAGTTAATAATACTAGTGTTAACTTACCATCAAAAGATCGTCAAAAACACATTAAAACACTAGGGACTACCATTTCTAAACTAAGTACATCTAAATATAGTAATTATCACCGTAAGAGAATAATAAGCTCTTTAAATATACTAATTGATGATATTAAAAATACAATGCCATCAACTAAAGAAAAATTCGAATTAAGATTAAATCAAAAATACGGAATCAAACCAGAATTTAGTGAACAGGCTTTAAAAGAGATGGATCATTATAAACAGGTTAATGACAAGATGTATGTTGATTTAACCAATAAATTTGTTATTACAATTGATGGTAATAAAACAAATTGTTCAGAAGATGCATTTTCAGTTGAACAATTAAAAAATGGAAACTATTTATTAGGTATATATATAACTGATGTTCACAGTTACATCAGAGACAATAGTATTCTTGAACTAGAAGCTTATAATCGTGCAAAAACAATCTATTTGCCTGATCAACTATTAACTATGTTTCCAAACGATTTGGTCTATAATCAATTTTCATTATGTGAAAACAAAAAGAAATATGTAATGGCTCATTTGTTCGAGCTATCACCTAAATTCGATCTAGTAAAACATGATATAAAAAGAGCAATCATTGAAGTTGATGTAAACAAGAGTATTAGAGATATTGAAAAAGACGTTAATAAAGTGAAAGATCAAAAGATTAGTGATATGTATCAAAAACTTTTATATATTAGTAATCGTATTAGAAAACACAATCCTGTTGTTAGAAAACATTATAAATGTAAACCAGGTAATAAGAGAAGTGTTAGTGATTCAATGAATGATATTATTAGTAATCTTATGATGTATTTAAATTATAACGTTGATCAAGATTATCGTAAATTAGATATACCTTGTATTTATAAAATTTATTCAATGGGAGCGCCTCTTTCTTCAACTAAAGAAAGCGACTCTAAAATAGAACTACTTTCTGATTGCATAATTAATTCTTTAGATGAAATACCTGATAAATCATATTATTCAATAAATAATAATGTAGGTAGTATCAAAAACTTATGTGTAAGCATGCCGATGACAGTTCCTGTTAGAAATTATGCTGCCCTTCAAAATCAAAAATTGGTTCAAAAATATATTATTGATAAAGAACCAATTAAAGATAAAGAATTATATGAATTAGAAGAACAATTAGATATAGTTAGTAAATATTTGAATGAAAAAAACAAATTGATTAATGAATATATTGAGGAATATAGATATGGATTTAAAAAATACAAAAAATAATTTGACAAAAAGAAATTTTGTGATAAAATTATAAATATGTAAAAACTTTGATTAGGACATGATCATTAAATATTATTTTAAAGCAAGTTAGTGTTGATGGGAGACTAATAAATAATATTAATGATTACTACCTATGAGTTGGGCTCGAAAGATGTCCCCGGTAAAGCCGTTATTGAACTAAGATATAAATTAGGATGGTACCGCGTTTAGACGCTCCTTAGATTAGGAGTGTTTTTTTATGGAAGGAATGATTTTATGAAAGATCCTAAATATGAAGAATTAAGAAAAAAATTATTTGATTTGCGTTTAAATCAATCAATGCGAAAACCCGCTGATAAAGAAAAGGAATACTTAAATATGACCATGGAAATAAAATCAGTAAGAAAAGAAATGGCTGATTTAATAATAGAATCGATAGAAAATGAAAGTAAATTAGGAGGTAGAAAAAAATGATTAATGTAAGGGAAGATGAAAAGTTAAATGTACTTAACCATAGTTGTGCACATCTTTTAGCGCATGCTATAAAAAAAATGTACCCAAATGCTTTGTTTTGGGTAGGACCAGTTATTGCTGAAGGATTTTATTATGATATTGATTTAGGTGAAGAAGTAATCACTGAAGATCAATTAGAAAATATTGAACGTGAAATGAAAAAAATTGTCAAAAGTAATAAACTTATTAAACGTTTAGAACTTACTAAAGAAGAAGCACTTTATATGTTTAAAAATGATCAATATAAAATTGACTTAATTGAGAATATGGCTGATAGTGAAGTAATTACTGCTTATCAACAAGAAGAATTTGTTGATTTATGTCGTGGACCTCACGTTGAAAGCACTAAATTATTAAAACATTTCAAATTATTAAAAGTAAGTGGTGCTTATTATAAAGGTGACTCTAAAAACAAAATGCTTCAAAGAATTTATGGGATTTGTTTTGAAACAGAAGAAGATTTAAACAATCATTTAGATTGGTTAGAAGAAGCAAAGAAAAGAGATCATCGTAAATTAGGTCGTGAACTAGAGTTGTTTATGATTAGTGAATATGGTCCAGGGTTTCCGTTTTGGTTACCAAATGGAATGATTTTAAGAAAAAATTTAGAAGAATTTTGGTACCGTGAGCATACTAAAGAAGGGTATAAATTTATTAATACCCCAATTATGCTAAACCGCGATTTATGGGAAACTTCAGGCCATTGGCTAAATTATAAAGAAAATATGTATACATCTGTAATTGACGAAAAGGAATTTGCAATTAAACCAATGAATTGTCCAGGAGGTATGCTTGTTTATAAAAATGGTCTACATTCTTACAAGGACCTACCATTACGTGTTGGAGAACTTGGACTTGTTCATCGTCATGAGGCAAGCGGAGCATTAAGTGGACTGTTTAGGGTTCGTAATTTTACTCAAGATGATGCTCACTTATTTATGACCGAAGATCAAATTGAAGAAGAGGTAATAAGACTAATAGATTTTATTGATCGTATGTATAGCATCTTTAACTTAAGTTATACTATTGAACTATCAACTAGACCACTCGATAAATACATTGGAGAAATAGCTACTTGGGATGAAGCTGAAGAAAAATTGAAAAAGGCGGTTGTTAAAGCTGGAAAAGAATATAAACTAAATCCAGGTGATGGAGCCTTTTATGGTCCTAAGCTAGATTTTAAAGTAACTGATTCATTAGGGCGACCATGGCAATGTGGAACTATTCAACTTGATATGCAAATGCCAGAACGATTTGATTTAACTTATGTTGATAAAGATGGAACAAAAAAAAGACCAGTAATGCTTCACCGTGTTATATACGGTTCAATTGAGAGGTTTATCGGGGTTTTAATTGAACACTATGCAGGTGCTTTCCCAACTTGGTTAAGTCCAGTTCAAGTAAACGTTATACCTGTTAATAGTGATTATCATTTAGAAGGTTCTAAGCAAATATATGACTTGCTTTTAAATAATGACATTCGTGTTAGTTTAGATGGACGTGACGAAAAACTTAGTTATCGTATGCGTGAAAGTCAAATAAAAAAATATCCTTATTCTATAATTGTTGGTGATAAAGAAATTGAAGATAACTTAATTAGTTATCGTAAACATGGAAGTAATGAAACAGTTACTGTTTCACAAGAAGGATTTATTGCTATGATTAATGAAGAAGTTAAAAACAAACATAATTAATAAAAAAATCTACACTAGTTGTAGATTTTTTGGAATATTTTCAAAACCCTTCAATATACTATATTAGTATCACTAGGAGGGTAAAAATGATTAACAAAAGAGGTATATGGTTTTTAACTTTATTTAGTTTAATTTTAGTATTGAGTGTTTATTATATAACAATGCCATCAGAATTAATTTTAATGAATTCTGAAAAGAAGGAGCAAAAGAAGGAAGAAGAAATTGTTACAATAAAAGAAAGTGAAATTTTAACTGCACTTCGGGTTGAAGCAAACGAGCAATTACTACAACAAATGAATGATTTAAAAATGGTTTTAACAAATATTGATGCTACTGTTGATGAAAAAAACAATGCATTTGAAAAATTGAAATTATTAAACACTAATCGTGGAGAAGAAGAAAAATTAGAAGGTCAAATTCAAACCGAATTTCAATTAAAAGCTTTTGTTAAAATTGAAGGAAATCAGATTCGTATAGTCATTGCTAGTGATAAGCATGATAATAAAGTTGCTAATAATATTATGCGTTCAATTCAAAAAAATTATGAAAATAAAATGTATATATCTGTAAAATTTCAGAAATAGCTCTATTATAGAGTTTTTTCTTATTTATGGTCTAAATCTCTCACTAAAAACGATAATAATCATAGAATAATATGAGGAAATATCAACCACCCAACTTAGGAAGTGAGGGAAATAATGAATAAAAGTATTCTAACCAAAAGGGAAAAGGAAGTATTCGAATTACTTATAAAAAATAAATCAACGGAAGAAATAGCTGCTAGTTTAAAAATAAGTGAAAAAACAGTTCGTAATCATATATCAAATGCTATGCAGAAGTTAGGTGTTAAAGGACGCGCTGGTGCTGTTGTAGAGCTTTTAAAACTTGGTGAACTTTCATTATAAAAATCGCATTAAAAGCGATTTTTTTCATACAATTAATTAGAGGTGAAATATGTTAAAAAAAATATTAACAAAAAAGCTATTAGTCACCACCGCTGCTTTTTTCGCACTCTTCTTAATTTACATAATTCCTAAAAGTGAAACTAAAAATTTTACTGATAAAATCCCTCAAAAATTGGAATATGTAAAAGAAAACATTACAACTGATGTTGTTTATTTGTTAGATAGTTATGATTTTTTAGCTAGGGCAGAAGTAGTAGTAAATAGTAATCGAACTATCGAGCAAAAAGCCAAGGAATTAATGGAAATATTAATAAAAGGTGGAGCAGGGGAAAGTAAGATTCCTAATGGTTTTAAATCAATATTACCAAGCGACACAAGAATTTTGAGTTTAAAATATGAAAATAATTTACTTAAAATTAATTTATCTAAAGAATTATTAGATATAAATGAAGAACTTGAAGAAAAAATGATTGAAGCAATTATTTATACCTTAACAAGTATTGAAGAGATACATAATATAATATTATATGTTGATGGTGACATTTTAACAAAGCTACCAAAAACTAAAGTAAATTTACCAAGTACGTTAAATCGTCAATTTGGTATTAATAAAAAATACGAAATAGAAACATATAAAGACATTAACCAAATAACAATATATTATTTAAATAAACATAACGATAATTTTTATTATGTTCCAGTAACTAAATATATTAATGATAGTCGTGATAAAATAGAAATTATTATTGATGAATTAAGTAGTAGTCATGTATATAATTCTAATCTTATGAGCTTTTTGTCAAATAACACTAAACTATTATCAGTTGAAAAAAATGATGATTTAATGCATTTAAAGTTTAATAATTTTATATTTAGTGATAATATAAATGAACAGATTTTAGAAGAAGTAATATACACTATTTGTTTATCGATAAAAGACAATTATGATGTCGATGAAGTGATATTTGATGTTGAAAATAAAGAAATAACAAAAAAGGTATTAAAAACTATTGAATAATTTAGATGTTTGTTGTATACTAATAATGTTCCAAAAGAACATGCGTCCTGATAGCTCAGCTGGATAGAGCAATGCCCTTCTAAGGCATCGGTCGGGAGTTCGAATCTCTCTCAGGACGCCATTTAGTAAATTAACCTTTGTTTTTACAAAGGTTTTTCTTTTATATAAAAACAAAAAATTGTGAATATATCTTGTCAAACTACTAATATTAATATATAATTTATATAGACTTTTAAGTCTTATATTTTTGCAACATTGTTAGCGAAGGCTAACAAACGAGGAGGGTAATATGAATAATGCATTTTTAAATATAAATAATCTAAAAGCAAAGGTTAACGATAAAGAAATTTTAAAAGGAATTGATTTACAAATAAAGCCAGGTGAAATTCATGTAATTATGGGAACTAATGGTGCTGGAAAATCAACGCTTGCATCAGTTATTATGGGAAACCCTAAATACGAAGTAACTGAAGGCAGTGTTATTTTTAATGATCAAAACTTACTTGACATGAAAGTTGATGAACGAGCTCGTGCTGGTATTTTTCTTGCTATGCAATATCCAAGTGAACTATCTGGTGTATCTAACGTACAATTTTTAAAAAGTGCCATTAATTCTAAAAGAGAAAAAGATAATCAGATAAAATTATTGGATTTTTATCGTTTATTTAAAGAAAAATCAACTGATATGAAAATATCTGAAGATAATAGTAGTAGATATGTTAATGAGGGATATAGTGGTGGAGAGAAAAAGAAAAACGAAATATTTCAGATGCTTATGCTAGAACCAAAAATAATTATTCTAGATGAAATTGATTCGGGATTAGATATTGATGCAATTAAAATAGTTGGCGAAAATGTTATGAAATATTTTAACGAACATACTAATGGTACATCAGTTTTAATTATTACTCATTATCCACGTTTGTTAGAATATATTAAGCCTGATTTTGTTCATGTTCTTCATAACGGTAAAATAATTGAAACAGGTAATTATGAACTCGCACTTAGACTAGAAAATGAAGGTTATGATTGGATTATAGAAAAATAGGTGGATGTTATGATAATAGAAAAACTAATAAAAGGAAATAATCCTAATGATATATCAGTAGTAGTTGATAAAACAATTAATGAAATAAATATTAAAAAAGATGGTCGTTATCACTATATATACAATCATGATGCTATTGAAACTAAGAAAGTTAGTATTAAAATCGAAAATAATTTAAATGTTGATATTTTTGAATATCATATTATAAACAATGAAAATAACACAGCAACTTTTTCTATTAACTTTTTAATTGGTAATAATTCACTAGTGAATTATAATGTAATAAATAATAATTGTTTATTAAAAACAAACAAGTCATTAAACTTTGATTTATCTGAAAACAGTATACTTAACACTTATATGTTAGAATTAGGAAGTAACACTAATAGTCAATATAATATTAATTTAAACGAAACTAGAAGTTGCGTTGATTTTAATTTAATGGTATATACTGACCAAAATATTGATCAACGTCATAATGTAAGTATTAATCATTTAAAAGAATATACCACATCAAATATGAATAATCATGGAGTTATAACTGATGAGTCAAATTGTGAATTTGATGTTAAAAGTTTTATAAAAAAAGGTTCTATTAAATCAAATGCTTATCAGACAAGTAAGATATTAACGTTGAGTGATAAATGTACTTCTAAAATTAATCCTCAGTTATTAATTGATGAGCATGATGTTGTAGGTGGACACGCAGCAACAAGCGGGCGTGTTAGTGAAGAAATAATGTATTATATGCAAAGTAGAGGAATCGAAAAAGAATTAGTTAATAAAATAATAGCGATTGGAAATTTATCAAAAAATATTCCAGTAAGTTTAATAGAAACATTAACTGAAGAATTAGAAAGGAGAATAGACCATGAATAAATATCGTAAAGATTTCCCTATGTTAGAACACGATTACATTTATTTTAATAATGCTTCAACGTCATTAAAACCAAAATGTGTAATTGAAGCCATCAGTGATTACTATAATAATTATTCTGTTAATACTAACCGTGGTGTTGATAGCCTAGGGTTTAAAGTAACTGAAAAATATGAATCGGTGCGTCAAATGGTCGCAGACTTTATTGGTAGTAATAAAGATGAAATAGTTTTTACGAGAGGTACAACTGAAAGTTTAAATTTAGTAGCCACATCTTTTGGAAATATGATCATTACTGAAGGAGATGAAATTGTTACATCAGTTGTTGAACATCATTCTAACTTGCTTCCGTGGCAAGAACTTTGTAATAAACTTGGTGCGAAATTAGTATTTGTTCCAATTAGGGAAGATGGAACTGTAAACCCAGAAGATTTAAAAAAGGTTATGACTAAAAGAACAAAAATCGTTGCATTAAATCATATATCAAATGTAATGGGGGGTATTAATAATATTTTAGAACTTTCTAAAATTGTTCATCAATTTAATGCTTATTTTGTTGTTGATGGTGCTCAAGGAATTGTTCATGAAAAAATTAATGTTCATGACTTAGATATTGATTTCTATGCATTTTCTAGTCATAAGATGTATGGACCAATGGGTGTTGGTGTGTTATATGGCAAGAAAAAATTATTAAATATGATGCCACCAGTTATGTTTGGTGGAGAAATGGTTGATGTTGTAAGTAGTGATGCTGCGACTTACAAACAAGCACCATATAAGTTTGAAGCGGGAACAATGATGGTTCCTGAAGTAATTGGTTTAGGTGCTGCAATTGAGTATATAAATGAAATTGATCAATCAAAAATGAATGTGCATGTAAAAGAATTAAGAAAATATTTAATTAATAAATTAGTTACTGAAATTAATGATATTGAAATATATAATAATGAAGCTGTTGATTCAAGTTTAATTACTTTTAATATTAAAAATATTCATGCTCATGATGTTGCATCTGTTCTTGATAAAGAAAAAATTATTATTAGAGCGGGACATCACTGTGCCCAATTATGTATGTCTAATTTAAAGGTAGCATCAACTATTAGAATTAGTTTAGCGTTCTACAATACTTATGAAGAGTGTGACAAATTAGTTGACGTTTTAAAGAAAGCAGGGGATTATATAGATGTCTTATTTAAATGATGAAAACATGCACCGTGAAATTATTATGGATCATGTTAAAAATCCAAGAAATATTAAAGTCCCTAATAAAAATTATAGTAAAACATATTTGAAAAACCCCTCATGTGGTGATGAATTATATTTATATGTTGATTATGATGAAACTGCTAATATAGTTAAAGACATTACTTATAAAGTAACAGGTTGTTCAATATGCTGTTCAAGTGTATCGATGATGAGTGAACTACTAATTGATAAAAGTAAAAAAGAAATAGTTTTAATAATTAAAAATTTTAATAATATGGTTACGGGTAAAGATTATGATATGGAAATTTTAGGAGACGCCGTTAGTTTAAAAGGAATAGTTAATGTTCCACCAAGAATTAAATGTGCAACATTAGGTTATAAAGCCTTACTTCAAATATTAGGTGAAGATCATGAATAATGACTATAAATATGGATTTAATGATGGCGAAGTTGGAATCTTAAAACTAGAAAAAGGAATAACAGAAGAAATCGTTAAAAAAATATCGTTATTAAAGCAAGAACCAGATTGGTTGCTGGAATATCGCTTGGAAGCTTATCGTCAATTTTTAGAAATCCCTAATCCTAAATGGGGACTTAATTTAACAAATATTGATTTAGATGACATTTATTATTATTTGAAACCTAGTACAGGGGTTGAAAGCAATTGGGATAAAGTACCAGAAACGATTAAAAATACATTTGATAAAATTGGTATTATTGAAGCTGAAGATAAATATTTATCGGGTATTGCTACCCAATATGAATCAGAAGTAGTTTATCATAATCTTGAAAAAGAATTACAAGAAAAAGGGGTAATATTTTTAGATACCGACAGTGCGGTAAAAAAATATCCAGATTTGTTTAAAGAATATTTTGGAACTTTAGTATCAAGTAGTGATAATAAGTATGCAGCCTTAAATGGTGCTGTTTTCTCTGGTGGTTCATTTATTTATGTTCCAAAAGGAGTTAAATTAAGTAAACCACTACAATCATACTTTAGAATTAATTCTGAAAAAATGGGTCAATTTGAAAGAACATTAATTATTGTTGACGAAGGTGCGGATTTAACCTATGTTGAAGGATGTACTGCGCCAACTTATACAAATGATGCTCTACATGCAGCGGTTGTTGAAATCTTTGTGAAAAAGGGTGGACGTTGTCGTTATACGGCAATTCAAAATTGGTCAAACAATGTCTATAACTTAGTAACTAAACGAGCAATATGTGAAGAAAATGCAACGATGGAGTGGATTGATGGCAACATTGGTTCAAAGGCCAATATGAAATATCCGGCGGTTATTTTAAAAGGAGAAGGATCAAGTGGAACAACTATTTCCATTGCCGTATCAGGTGCTGGTCAAGTTCAAGATGCCGGCGCTAAAATGATTCATCTTGCACCCAATACTTCTTCAAACATTATTTCTAAATCAATATCAAAAGACGGTGGGAATTCAATTTATCGAGGCTTAGTATATCATGGACCAAATGCAACAAATGCAAAAACTCATGTTGAATGTGATACTTTAATTCTTGATGAATATTCTAAATCGGATACTATTCCTTTAAATACAATAAAAAATGGTACTTCAACTTTAGAGCACGAAGCAAAAGTTTCGAAAATATCAGAAGAACTTTTATACTATATTATGAGTCGTGGTATTAGTGAAGCAGATGCTAATGAAATGATTGTGATGGGATTTGTTGAGCCTTTTACTAAAGAGTTACCAATGGAATATGCTATTGAATTAAATCAATTATTGAAATTAGAAATGGAAGGCTCGGTTGGATAATGAATAATTTAACAGCATCACAATCTGATTATTTAAAAACCATATATATAATATCTTTAGAAGGTGAAGTGAAGGTCACTAAAATAGCTGATTATTTAAACTATAGTAAACCTAGTGTTGTTAGAGCTTTGAAAATATTAAGAGACTTAAAATTAATAATTTATGAAACTCAAGGTTTAATTAAATTGACAAGAGAAGGTAAAAGATATGCCAAGGATATTGTAAGAAGGGATAATGTTCTTCAAAAGTTTTTCATCGATATTTTAGGTGTTGAAAAAGAACAGGCAATAATTGATTCGGAAAATATGAAACACGCCATATCTTGTTATACAATAACTAAATTAGAAGAATATATAAGAAATGAACTTAATATAAAAGATAGTTTTGAAGATGACGATAACTGTGCTTATGATTGCAATAATAATACTTGTATTAGTTGTGGTCGTTTTATAAGTGAAAAATAAGATTACTAAATATTAAAAAAATGTTGTATAATGTATTTAACAAACGGAGGTAAAAATGAAAAAAATATTAATGATACTATTAATGGTCTTGCTAGTTGGATGTACTGATAAAAACATATGGAAAGAAACGAAAGATTCTTTGAAATTCGAAAAGGAATATGAAGTTTTAAACGGTACTAAAAATGCTAATGGAACAGAATATTTAAATATAGATATACCAAGTGCGAATCCAATTAAATATTTAACAATTGATGAAACAATTGAATTTTTAGAAAATGGAACTGGTATATTATATTTGGGTCGTCCTGGATGTCCATATTGCCGTTCTACTTTAAACACTTTCTTAGATTTTGCTAAAGATAATGAAATTAAAAAAATTAATTATTATAATCCAGAAATTATAAGAAGTGAAGGAACTGATGATTATAAAAAGATACTTGAAATATTAGATGAGTATTTAAAAGTTGATGTTGTAACTCAAAGTGAAGAAGATGAAGATTTTGATTCAACTTTAAAAAGACTTGCTGTTCCTGATGTTTATTTTGTTAATAAAGGTCGTGTAATTGGACATTATCAAGAATCAAGATCTGAATTTAGAGGCTCTTTAACAAAAAGTCAAGAAAAAGAGTTGAAAGAAGCTTATAATGAAATATATAGTGATTATGTTGATTCAATTTCACTATGTACCGAAGAATGTTAAAAACATTAGATAACGAGGTGTTGGATGGAAAAAAAATATAACAAATTAGTCAGAGATAAGATTATTGAAATAATTATTGCTGATAATGAAAATCCAACTTATCGTCAATTAACCAATGAAGAATACTGGTTTTACTTAATTGAAAAAGATAAAGAAGAACTAGATGAAGTTAAAAGTGCTTCAAGTGATGAAGAAATAAAAAGAGAACTTGCAGACAAACTGGAAATAATAAGAGCAATGGCTTCCTATATTGGTTATGATTTAAACGACATTATAGATGAAGCAAATATAAAAAGGGAAAAACGTGGTGGTTTTGATAAAAGAATATTTTTAGAAAAAACAATATCCAATAAATAAACTTGATTTTAAAAAATCGAGTTTTTTTGTTATAATGATGGTGGTGAATGATATGTATGAATTAACAAGAGCAAATAAAGATCATATTGAACTATTAAAAAACTATAAATTATCAACAATATTGAATAATTCTAATAATATAACTGAAAAAGAAAAACAAGAAATAATAAATTATGTTAATAATGAAGTTCCAAAGCAATTAAAAGATTATAAAGTAATCGTTATAGGATCAATAATTGTTGGGTGTTTGTTAGTAATAAAATATAAGAATGGAATGCTACTTGATGAAATATATTTAGAAGAACAATATAGAAATATGAAAATAGGTAGTAATATAATTAAAAATTTGATTGAAGAACATAATGTTATATATTTATGGGTATATAAAGATAATTTGAAAGCAATAAAATTGTATGAAAGCTTTCACTTTTCAATTATCGAAGAAACGAAAACAAGGTATTTAATGAAATATCAAAAAAATGTTTAATTTTTATTTATAAAATGGTATTATAGTTATAATAAGATTAGGAGGAAATAAATGACTGAAAAAGAAGTTATTGAATTAGCCAAAGAGATTATTGATAATAATAAATTCGCAATGATTGGAACAACTAGCCTAAAAGGATATCCTAATGTAAGAGCGTTGACAAAAATGAAAAACGAAGGATTTGAAATGTTTTATTTCAGTACTCGAGCAGATTCTGCTAAAGTAAAACAAATGAAAAGAAAAAATAAAGGTTGTGTTTATTTTTATAATGCTGATAAATACCAAAGCGTTATGTTAGAGGGAACTTTCCTAGTTGAGAAAAACAGGGATTTTGATATAGTTGAAATATATAAAATTGATCATGTTGATCCTTATGATTTTTGCACTATCAAATTTATAACTAAAGCAATGTATGTTTATTATAATTTTCAAACAATTAAATTTTCAATTAATGAAATAAAAAATAGGATATAATATTTATCCTATTTTTTAGTTAACTCATTAACTTTTAAAAAATAAAATGATATAATGATTATGGAAGGTGAATTTATGTACAAAGATAATAAGATTTTTATTTTAGGAATGGCAAGAAGTGGATATGAAGTAGCGAAAATATTACTTAATCGTGGTAATAAAGTGGTAATTACAGATGCTAAAGAACAAAAAGAAGAACATGTTGATGAATTGAAAAAACTAGGAGCAAGCGTTATAATAACAACTTCTCCTGATGAATTATTAGATAAAACATTTGATTATGTTGTTAAGAATCCAGGAATTACATATGAGCATAAATGTATATTAAGAGCTAACGAATTAAATATAACCGTTGTTAATGAAATGGAAGTAACTTATAACTTACTTCCAGAAAACGTTTCAATTGTTGGAATTACTGGTTCAAACGGTAAAACAACAACTACAACATTAACTTATGAACTTATTAGAGCAACTGGCAAAAGAGTTCACATTGGTGGTAATATTGGAACACCTTTTGCTGCTATGCTTACAGAAATTAATGAAGGTGATATAATTGTTGTTGAAATTTCTGCTCAACAGTTACATGACTTTAAAAATTTCAGACCCAATATTGGGGTTATAACTAATTTAACTGAAACACATTTAGATTTCTTTAAAACTTATGAAAATTATGTTAATCATAAACTTATGATTTTTAAAAATTCTAAAGAAGAAGATATTGCTATTATTAATATGAAAGATGTTGATACAGTTGGAAATATAAAACCTAATAAAGTATATTTTTCAAGTAACTTAAAAGGTGATATTTATATTGAAAATGAAGCAATATATTATGGTGATGAGGAAATAATTAAGTTAAATGATATTCGTGTTAAAGGTAGTCATAATTATGAAAATATTATGTGTGCTATAATAGCAGCTAAAGAATACGGTGTTACTAATGATATGATTAAAGAGGTTTTAAATAACTTTAGTGGTGTCGAACATCGTCTTGAATATGTTAAAAAAATAAATAATAGAGAATTTTTTAACGATTCAAAAGCAACCAATGTTATTTCAACTCAAGTAGCACTATCAGCGTTTAATAAACCAGTAATTTTATTATTAGGTGGATTAGATAGAGGTCACTCATTTGACGAACTTGAGCCGTTCTTAACACAAGTTAAAGGTATTGTGTCATTTGGTGAAACTAAAAATCGTATAGCTGAATTTTCAAAATCAGTAAATATTGATTGTGTCGTAGTTGATAAGTTAAATGAAGCCGTAAAAGTAGCTTATAACTTGTCTAATGAGGGTGATGTTATTTTATTAAGTCCCGCTTGTGCTTCATGGGATCAATATTCAGATTTTGAATCAAGAGGTAAAGATTTTAAAGACATAGTAGAAAAATTAATATAAAAAAAACGTAGTTATCTACGTTTTTGTTTGGATTTTCCATAATATTTAGTAATTATTTCATTTACATTGAATTCATGGCTTTGAACGTTTATTTCAAAACTTTCTTGATCCATTTCATCGATTTTCATTATATATAGTTGTTCAAACATTTGAAAATCCTCTTCAAATAATTTTAAAGATTGAATTTGATTAGTTGTTATTTTTTCAGGAAGAAAAACGTATCCGAAGTAATACTTCCCAGTTGTACAATTACAAAATAATATATGTCCTTGGCTGACCAAGTCATAACCTGCTTCATTAGAGCTATATAAATTGATATCATTTAAAGAATACCCCTCACTTTTAAATTCATTTATAATTTGTTTTATAGAATCACGATGATACAAAAAACCATCCGATTTACCATTAAATTTTATTTTCCCATCAAATTCTTCATTTTGGTCATCACCAATTATTACAACAGACATGACGTCATTAACAAAGTCATTCATACAATTCTCCTTTAATTTCACTTAGAATCTTTCCAAGTTGAAGATATTCTAATACATTATCCAATAAATGTCAAATTGGCGAAAATAGGTTTATTAAAAAACACGAGAATGATATAATGAATATATAAATAGGAGGATAAATAAATGAAAATAAAAGATATCAAAGGTCGCGAAATATTAGATTCAAGAGGAAATCCAACAGTTGAAGTGGATGTTATCTTGGAAAATGGAATAATTGGGCGCGCAAGTATACCAAGTGGAGCATCAACTGGTGAACGTGAGGCTTTGGAACTTCGTGACGGTGGCAATCGCTATATGGGAAAAGGTGTTACAAAGGCGGTAAATAATGTTAACACGGTTTTAAGAGATACCTTAATTGGGTTTGATGTATTTGATCAAAAGGGATTAGATTACAAAATGATTGAGTTAGATGGAACAGAAACTAAAAGTAAATTAGGTGCAAATGCTATTTTAGGTGTATCAATGGCTGCTTTAAAAGCAGGTGCGATTGCAAAAGGCTTACCATTATATAAATATGTTGGGGAAGGTGTTACCTTACCAGTTCCAATGATGAATATTATTAATGGAGGAGCTCATGGCGATAACAATCTTGATTTTCAAGAGTTCATGATAATTCCGCAAGCTTCGACTATTAAAGAAAGAGTAAGAATCGGAGCCGAAGTGTTTCACGCTCTTAAAAAGGTTCTTAAAAACAAAAACTATAACACCAATGTTGGTGATGAAGGGGGATTCGCACCAAATTTAAAAAGTAACCGTGAAGCATTAGATTTAATATGTGAAGCTATTAAATTAGCTGGATATAAGTTAAAAAATGATGTTTGTATTGGTTTAGATGTAGCGGCAAGCGAATTTTATAAGGACGGAAAGTATGAATTAAAAGGCGAAAATAAATTATTAACTACTACTGAACTAATTGTTTTTTATGAAGAATTAATAAAAGATTATCCAATTATTTCGATTGAAGATGGGGTTGATGAAAATGATTGGGAAGGATTTAGATTACTTACTGAAAAACTTGGTAATCAAATTCAATTAGTAGGTGATGATTTATTTGTAACTAATATTAAATGCCTTCAAAAAGGAATTGATTTAAATTGTGGCAATTCAATTCTTTTAAAAGTTAATCAAATCGGTACAATAACTGAAACATTAGAGACTATCGAACTTGCTAAAAAACATGATTATAAAACAGTTATTTCTCATCGTAGTGGGGAAACAGAGGATACAACGATTGCTGATTTAGCAGTTGGGCTTGATTTAGGACAAATAAAAACAGGGTCATTATCAAGAACTGATCGTGTTAGTAAATACAATCAACTAATTCGTATTGAAGAAGAATTAGAAAATTGATAAAATTAAAAACACAGTAATCGTAACTTATGATAAGTATTTATCATAAGTTTTTGTTTGTAGAAACAAAGAACTTATGTTATAATTAAACCATAAGATCTTGGAGGTATATCATGGCTAAAAAGAAGAAAAAAAAGGAAATAAAAAAACCAAATGCAGGTTACTACACTGAACTAGCGGGACTATTATATATCGTTTTAGCGCTTATCGGTTTAGGACAATTTGGAATTATTGGACGTTTAATAACTTACTTTGCATCATTTTTAGTCGGTACATGGCATTATGTATTGTTAGCCGTTATTTTTTTAATTGGTATTTACATGATGGTAAAAAGAGAAAAACCAAATTATTTTACAACTAAAATGTTAGGTTTATATATATTATGTATTGCCATTTTATTGTTTTCTCATTTAAATTATATAAAAGACACCGACTTTAAAAACTTTGAAATAATTATTAATACCGTTAATAATTTTATGTCATCTACTTATAATATTGATAATATTCAAGGTGGAGGAATTCTTGGTTCAGTTTTTGCAACAATTGGAGTAAAGTTATTCGAACTAGAAGGAACAACAATTGTCGCTTGGACTTTAGCTATTTGTGGTTTTGTAATGTTTACAGGAATTACTATTGCTGACATGATTTCAAATGTAAATAACCGAACTAAAAATGTCTTAAGTAAATTTAAAAAAAATAAAATCAGTGAAGACATCAAAAAAGTTGAAGAAGAGTTTGAAAAGGATAGTAAAATAGTTATTACGAGTGTTGATGAATTGATTAATATTCATGATAAAGAAGAAAAGGAAAAAGAAAAAACAGTTGTTCCAGAACCTCAAAAAGAAGAAAAACCAGAAAACTTGGAAGGATATATATATCCACCGTTAACTCTTTTGAAAAACCCTTCTAAAAATAAAGCGAATGAAGATCACGCTTATGTTAAGGGAAATGTTAAATTATTAGAACAAGTACTTATTGATTTTGATATTCATGGTAAAGTTGTTGCCATTAATATAGGACCAGCTGTTACTCAATATGAATTAGAAATTAAAGCAGGGACTAAAGTAAATAAAATATTGAGTATTCATAGAGAAATATCACTCGCACTAGCAGCTAAAGATGTTCGAATTCAAGCCCCAATTCCAGGCAAAAATACGATTGGAATTGAATTGCCCAATAAAAATATATCAATGGTTACAGTTAGAGAGATACTTGAAAAAATACCAAAAAAATTAGAAGGTAGTAAATTAGCAGTAACATTAGGTAAAGATATTATGGGGAATCCAATTTATTTTGAGATTAACAAAGCACCTCATTTATTAGTAGCTGGTGCTACTGGTAGTGGGAAATCAGTCTGTATTAACAGTATGATTGTTTCTATTTTAATGCGTACTAAACCAGATGAAGTAAAACTACTATTAGTCGACCCCAAAAAGGTAGAACTTAGTATGTATAACGGGGTTCCACATTTAATGACTCCAGTTGTGACTGATCCCAAACTTGCTAATGTCGCTCTTAAAAAAATAGTTGCCGAGATGGATAGACGATATGAATTGTTTAGTGATAGTGGAACTAAAAACATTGCAGGATACAATATGTATTTAGATAAAAAAAATGAAAAATTAAGTGATAATGATAAAGTTAAAAAAATGCCTTATATAGTGGCCATTATTGATGAATTAGCTGATCTTATGTTAGTGGCTGCCAAAGAGGTTGAAGATTCCGTTTTAAGAATTACTCAAATGGCTAGAGCAGCAGGAATTCACTTAATTGTTGCTACTCAAAGACCATCAACTGATGTTATTACCGGTTTGATAAAAGCCAATATTCCATCAAGAATTTCATTTGCAGTAAGTAGTAGTATTGATTCTAGAACAATCTTAGACATGTCAGGTGCAGAAAAACTTCTTGGAAAAGGTGATATGCTTTTTGTACCAATGGGTGAAAACACTCCACTTCGAGTTCAAGGTACATTTATTTCGGAAGATGAAATAAAAGCGGTTGTTGATCATACTATTTCCCAACAAAAGGCCAGATATGATGAAACGTTATTATTAACAGAAGATGAAATGCATGCAACAACAATGGTTGATGAACAAGATGCTTACGAAGAACCACTTTATAATGAAATTGTTGAATTTGTTGTTAAAAATGGTAAAGCAAGTACATCTCTAGTTCAAAGAAGATTTAGACTTGGATATAATCGTGCTGCCAGAGTAATTGACTTGATGGAAGAACGAGGAATTATTGGACCGAGTAATGGTTCAAAACCAAGAGATGTATTAGTTGAATTTGATACTAATCATAATAATGAATAATTATAAATAAAAAGAAATGAATAAAGAAAATTTTATTCATTTTTATTGTAATTTAAGGGTTATCTTCAATTTTATGTTTGTCAACAGAGCAAAAGTTATGCTATAATGAATTGTAGGTGATTATATGACAAAATATGATGAAAGTTCCATCAAAATACTAGAGGGATTAGATGCCGTAAGAAAGAGACCAGCTATGTATATTGGCTCTACTGACAAAAGGGGACTACATCACTTAGTTTGGGAAATAGTTGATAATAGTATTGATGAAGTTATCAATGGATTTGGTAAAAAATTAAAAATAACAATTAATGAAGATAAAAGTGTTACCGTTGAAGACGAAGGTAGAGGAGTTCCGGTTGGAATGCATAAAAACGGACTATCGACTCCGGAAGTAATTTATACCGTGCTACATGCTGGTGGTAAATTTGAAAGTGGTGGGTACAAAGTATCTGGTGGGCTTCATGGAGTTGGCGCTAGTGTTGTTAATGCATTAAGTGAGTGGATGGAAGTATCCATTAAAAGAGATGGTTATGAACATTATATTCGTTTTGAAAAAGGTGGAAAAACAAAAATACCTCTTAAAAAATTAAGTTCTACCAACAGAACCGGAACTAAAGTTACTTTTATGCCTGATAAGGAAATTTTTGGTAACTTTAATTTTTCTTTTACAACGATTTGTGAAAGAATGCAAGAAGGAGCGTTTTTGCTTAAAGAATTAACAGTTGAAGTAATTGATGTAGAGGATAATAAGCATGAAGTATTTCATTATGATCATGGTTTAAAATCGTTTGTTGAATATATTAACGAAGACAAAAAAACAATTCACAATGTGGTGAGTTTTTCTGGTGAAAAAGATAAAATAAATGTTGAAGTAGCGTTTCAATACACTGATACATATTCAGAAAACATTATTTCATTTGTTAACAATGTTAAAACAAATGATGGTGGAACACATGAAGTGGGCTTTAAAACCGCTCTTACCCGTGTTTTTAACGAGTATGCCCGTAGTAACGGATATTTAAAGGGTAAAGACAAAAACTTTGAAGGGAACGACACTAGAGAAGGAATTACAGCTATTATAAGTTTGCAAATTCCTGAAGCCTTATTACAATTTGAAGGTCAAACAAAAGGAAAACTAGGAACTTCTGAAGCAAGGACTATAGTTGAAAGTATTGTTAGTGAAAAATTACAATTCTTTTTAGAAGAAAATAAAGAAATTGCTACTAATATTTTAGATAAAATGGTTAAGAGTAAAAATGTTAGAGAAGCAGCAAGAAAAGCTCGAGAAGCTGCTCGTGGTGGTAAGGACAAAAATAAAAAGGAAAGAGCTTTAAGCGGGAAATTAACTCCAGCTCAAAGCAAAAACCCTGCTAAAAATGAAATATTTTTAGTGGAAGGTGATTCAGCTGGTGGAAGTGCTAAAAGCGGTAGGGACCGTAAATTTCAAGCCATCCTTCCACTTCGTGGTAAGGTGTTAAATACTGAAAAATCAAGGTTAGAAGATGTTTTGAAAAATGAAGAACTAAATACTATTGTGCATACAGTTGGGGCCGGTGTTGGAAGTGATTTTGACGTTAAAGACTCTAATTATGATAAAATTATTATCATGACCGATGCTGATGACGATGGTGCTCATATACAGACACTATTACTAACTTTCTTCTATCGTTATATGAAACCGTTAATAGAAGCCGGAAAACTTTATATAGCAATGCCACCGTTGTATAAATTGTCAAACGGAAAAACATTTTATTATGTATGGACTGAAGAGCAAAGAAAAGAGATAATTGAGAAAAGCAAAGTAAAATTAGATACTCAAAGATATAAAGGTTTAGGGGAAATGAATGCTGACCAATTATGGGAAACAACTATGAATCCTGAAACGAGAAGTTTAATTAAAGTAAATATTACAGATGTATCTTTAGCAGAAAAAAGAGTTAGTGTTTTAATGGGAGATAAAGTTGAGCCTCGTAAAGACTGGATTGAAGAGAATGTAGAATTTTCTTTAGAAGATGACTACATTTTAGAGAATTAAGTAGGTGAATCATGAAAGAAGTATTAAATAAAATATATGATTATTCGCTTGAAGAAATAATGGGGGATCGTTTCGGAAGATACGCCAAAACTATTATTCAAAATAGAGCGATACCAGACGTTAGAGATGGTTTAAAACCAGTTCAAAGAAGAATTCTTTATTCAATGTATAAAGATAGAAATACCTTTGATAAACCATATCGAAAAAGCGCGAAATCAGTTGGGGCTATTATGGGATCATATCACCCTCATGGAGACTCTAGTATTTACGATGCTATGGTTAGAATGAGTCAATGGTGGAAACAAAATGCAACTTATGTCGATATGCAAGGTAATAATGGTTCTATGGATGGTGACTCTGCTGCTGCAATGCGTTATACTGAGGCTAGACTTTCTAAAATAAGTAACGAATTATTAAAAGATATTGATAAAGAAACTGTTTCATGGGCACCAAACTATGATGATACAACAGTTGAACCAACTGTCTTGCCAGCTAAATATCCTAATCTACTTGTTAATGGAGCAACGGGTATTAGTGCAGGATATGCAACTAATATTCCTCCACATAACTTAGGAGAAGTAGTAGATGCCACTATTAAAAGAATTGATAGTCCTAATTGTTATTTAGATACCATTTTAGATATCGTTAAAGGACCAGATTTTCCGACTGGTGGTATTGTAGAAGGTAAAGATGGAATTATAGATGCTTATAAAACTGGTAGAGGAAGAATTATTATTAAATCAAAATATGAATTAATAAAAGTTAAAGGCAAAGAACAAATAATAATAACAGAAATTCCATATGACGTTAATAAATCCTTACTTGTAAAGAAAATAGATGAAATAAGAATTGATAAAAAAATTGATGGTATATTAGATGTTAGAGATGAATCAGACCGTGATGGTTTAACTATCGCGATTGATTTAAAAAAAGATGCTGACACTAATTTAATTATAAATTATTTATTAAAGAACACTGATTTACAAGTATCATATAATTTTAATGTTGTAGCGATTGTTAATAGACGTCCCATGACTTTAGGAATTCTTTCAATTCTTGATGCATATATTAATCATCAAAAAGAGGTTATAACAAAAAGAACAGAATTTGATTTAAAACATGCAAAAGCTAGAGTTCACATTGTTGAAGGTTTAATTAAAGCTTTATCAATTTTAGATGAAGTTATTAAAACTATTAGAGCAAGTAAAAATAAAGCAGACGCTAAAGCAAATTTAGTTAAACAATTTGAATTTAGTGAATTACAAGCAGATGCTATTGTTATGTTACAACTTTATAAATTAACTAATACTGATGTAACGGAATTGATTGAAGAAAATAAAAATTTACAACTAATTATAACTGGATTAGAAGAAATTTTAAATGATGAAGAAAAATTAAAATTTGTTATGAAAGAAGAATTAAGAAAAATAAAAAAAGAATATGCAATTCCTCGTAAAACAGAAATAAAAGATGAAATAACAGAAATTAAAATAGATCCAACACAAATGATACCAAAAGAAGATTGCATTGTTGTAATTACTAATGACGGTTATGTTAAACGAGTATCACCTAGAAGTTATAAAGCAAGTGAAAAAGAAACCACTATGTTAAAAGATAATGATTATGTTATTGGATTATATAATCTAAATACATTAGATACAATATTATTATTTACCAATTTAGGTAATTATTTGTATTTACCAGTAGCTGACATTCCAGATTTAAAATGGAGGGAATTAGGTAAACATATTAGTAATATTATTACAACAACAGCCGGAGAAAAAATAGTTGAAAGTATCCCTGTAACTAATTTTGATGATAATCAAATTATTACAATATTTAGTAGAAATGGAATGGTAAAAAGAACAAATTTAAGTGAATTTAAAGTTCAAAGATATTCTAAACCAATTAGTTGCATGCGTTTAAAGGATAAAGATGAAGTTATAGGTGTAACTAATAACAATGGACCAGATGTATTTATTTCTACTAAAAATGGTTATGGGTTAAGATACAAAACAGAAGAAATAAGCATTATTGGTATAAAAGGCGCTGGTGTTAAATCGATTGATTTAAAAAATGACCAAGTAGTAAGTGGGCATATCTTTAATAACGAAGATTACTTAGTAGTTGTTACTGATAAAGGAACAGCTAAAAGAGTAAAAATGACGGATATTAAATATCTATCAAGGGCTAGAAAAGGTAATTTAATAATTAGAGATGTAAAAACAAATCCATACTATGTTGTTAATACCCATATTGTTAATAGTAAAAAAATACTTGGAATAAAAACAAGTGATGCAATAAAAGAATTAAAAGTTACTGAATTCCCAATTGTTGATTCATATTCAACAGGAACAGTAATTACTAAGAAAAAGATTAATGACACATTCCTTATAACTGAACTAGAAGATGTGGTAGAACAAGTAGAAGAACTTGAAGAAGATATTGAAATTATTGAAGAAGAACCAATTGACCTTGATAGCATTGATCAAAGAATTATGACTATTGATGACTTTTTAGATAACTTTGATAAATAGAATAAATTCAAAAACAGTCTTGACTTTTGTAACATTTGACTTTATAATTATTTTAGCATGAATGATAAATTCATGTAGAACATTCTTACGATATAAAGTTGAGGGTGTTCGCCAAACCCCCTGAAGATCAGTCGAGAGACTGGTCTCTTTTTTTGTACTAATTTATGTTGTGTATTTGATTTAAATAATTGTGAAAGAAGTACTGCGGTTTCTTTTTAAATTTATAAATAAAATTTGTTTTATTTAAGATTATATTTTTGAAGTATGGTATAATTGCATAGTAATGATATTGTTTGACAAAAACCGACAAACAAGTTTATAAGACAACAAAGGAGGAGTTTAATTTGAAAGAAGAATGGAAAAACTTTAAAGAAGGTAGCTGGATGAATGAAATTAACGTTCGTGATTTTATTCAAAAAAACTATAGTTCTTACGATGGTAATGAGAGTTTTTTAGTTGGTAAAACAGATAAAACAACTAAAGTTTTAGATAAGTGTAATGACTTGTTAAAAGAAGAATTAAAAAAACAAGTTTTGGATATAGATACAGATCATATGTCTGGGGTAGATGTGTATGATGCTGGTTACATTGATAAAGATAGTGAAGTGATAGTTGGTCTTCAAACCGATAAACCACTTAAGAGAATTGTTAATCCATATGGCGGAATTCGTATGGTTCATCAAGAACTAGAAGCATATGGATATAACTTAAATAGTGAAGTAGATAAATATTTTAATATGTTTCGTAAAACTCATAATCAAGGAGTATTTGATGCTTATACTGAAGAAATACGTAGGGCAAGAAGTGCTGGTTTATTAACAGGACTTCCTGATTCGTATGGACGCGGAAGAATTATTGGAGATTATCGCAGAATTGCATTATATGGAATTGATTATTTAATGCAAGAAAAGAAAAAAGATTGGGATAGTCTAATTGGTGAAATGAGCGAGGATTTAATTCGTTTAAGAGAAGATGTTGCAATGCAATATCGTGCGCTAGATGAAATTAAAAAAATGGCTAGTCGCTATGGGTTTGATATTAGTGCACCTGCCAATAATGCTAAAGAAGCTATTCAATGGACTTATTTTGGTTATTTGGCAGCTATTAAGGAAAATAATGGTGCTGCTATGAGTATGGGAAGAGTAGATGCCTTTTTTGATATTTATATTAAAAGAGATATTGATAATGGTACTATAACCGAAGAAGAAGCACAAGAATTAATAGATGGATTTGTGATTAAATTAAGACTGGTTAGACATTTAAGAACGCCTGATTACGATGAATTATTCTCAGGAGATCCTACTTGGGTTACTTGTGTAATTGGTGGTATATCTGAAGAAGGTAATAACATGGTTACTAAAACAAGTTATCGTATGTTACATACTTTAACAAATTTAGATCCCGCACCAGAACCTAACTTAACAGTTTTATGGAGCGAAAAGTTACCTGAATCATTCAAAAAATACTGTACGAAAATGTCAATTGAAACTGATTCGATTCAATATGAAAATGATGATATTATGAGACCGGTTTTCTGTGATGACTATGCAATTGCATGTTGTGTTTCAGCAATGAGGGAAGGAAAGGATATGCAATTCTTTGGTGCTCGTTGTAATTTAGCGAAAGCTTTACTTTATTCAATGAACGGTGGCATTGATGAAGTAAAAGGTAATTTAGTGGTTGATGGTTTTAAAAAGATGGATGATGAAATTTTAAATTATGAAAAAGTAAAAAAAGTTTATTTTAAAATGTTAGAACGTGTTGCCAAAATTTATTCTGATGCTATGAATATTATCCATTATATGCATGACAAGTATGCATATGAAGCTTCACAAATGGCTCTCCATGATACCCACATTAGAAGATTAATGGCTTATGGTGTTGCTGGTTTATCGGTAGTAGCTGACTCATTATCTGCAATTAAATATGCAAAAGTAAAACCTATATATGATGAAAAGGGTATTATGGTTGATTTTGAAATTGAAGGTGATTTTCCAAAATACGGGAATGATGATGATAGAGTTGATTCAATAGCAATTGAAATATTAGAGAAAATGTACAAGGAATTATCAAGTCATAAGTGTTATAGAGAAGCTGAACCAACACTATCTGTTTTAACTATAACTTCTAATGTTGTGTATGGTTCTAAAACGGGTGCTACTCCTGATGGAAGAAAAAAAGGTGTCGCTTTTGCCCCAGGAGCCAACCCAATGCATGGAAGGGATACTAATGGTGCGATTGCTAGTTTAAATAGTGTTGCTAAGATTCCTTATAGTAGTTGCTGCCTTGATGGCGTTAGTAATACATTCTCAATAGTTCCTTCATCACTAGGTCATTCTAAGGTTGAACAAGTTGATAATTTAGTTAGTTTACTTGATGGTTACTTTGTTCAAGGTGCTCATCATTTAAATGTAAATGTACTAAGTCGTGAAACTTTAATAGATGCGATGGAACATCCTGAAAAATATCCACTTTTAACAATTCGTGTATCTGGATATGCAGTTAGATTTAACAGATTAACAAAAAAACAACAAGAAGAAGTAATTTCCAGAACATTCCATGAGAAAATATAATGAAAGCTGCAATTGATTCAATCGAATCTTTTGGACTTGTTGATGGACCAGGGATTCGTACTGTTGTTTTCCTAAGTGGATGTAAATTAAGGTGTAAATTTTGTCATAATCCTGAGATGTGGGCAACAGGAAAAAATAATTTTACTAAGAAAGAATTAGTAGAAAAAATATTACGTAATAAGCCTTATTTTAAAAGGAATAATGGTGGTGTTACATTTTCTGGTGGGGAACCGCTTTTACAAATAGAATTCTTACTTGAAGTTTGTTTAACATTAAAAAAAGAAGGTATCCACATTGCTTTAGATACATCAGGTGTTGGCAATGGTAGGTATGATGAAATTTTACCTTTAATTGATTTAGTAATATTAGATATAAAACATATTACAGAAGAAGGATATTTTGATTTAACAGGTCAAACTATGGATGAGTTTAATAAATTTGTTGATTCGCTTAATTTGAATAATAAAAAGGTATGGATTAGACAAGTGGTAATACCAAATGTTAATGATAATATAAAGTATGTTGAAGAGTTAAATGACTTCTTAAAAAAAATAAAAAACATCGAAAAAGTAGAATTTTTACCTTATCATAATCTTGGGAATGAAAAATATAAGAAACTAGGTATTAATAATCCTTATATTGAAAAAGAAGTTATGTCTATTAATAAATGTAATGAATTATACGAACATTTTATTAATATAAGAAATTAGTAATTAATTTCGTTAGACCTAATTACTGTATAAAATTCATATACGAAGGGATAAAAATTAAGAGGTGAATTATGGAACAAGAAATGATTAGTATAATAATTAGTGTAATTGTTTGGATAATCATTACTATTTATTTAATTGTTAGAAAAATTCAATTCAAGAAAGTTGAAAAGGTAAGTTTAAATGTTAAAAAAGCCAGAGAAATAAATGATTCATATATTTTTAATGAGTTTTTCAAAAGAAAACGGACTATTAGACATAGAACTAAATCTTATAAAAGTTTTGGAAAAACTAACCGTAGGGATGTTCTTGGGTATTATATAGAAAATAATATTAAAAGTCTTAGAGATGACATCGAAACTGCAATAAAAAACAAAGAGTTATATGAAAAACAGCTTATTGAATTAAATGGTCTTGATTTACAAACCAATAATCAACTAATAAAAGAAATGAATATGTCTATTGAAAAATTTCAAAAAATAGAGAAGAAATTAATTAAAAAACTTCAATTAAAGAAAACTTATAATATAACAATATATTTAATTATTTATTATCAAAGCCCTAAAGGGAAAAACTTTTATAGAAAAAATGCTAGATTAAATTATAATGATATTGTTGAACAGTATAATATTTGGGATGAAAAAAAGAGTTATGAAATCAGTGCTAGATATGAAAGATCAATTATGAGTGATAGTATAAGATATAATGTTCTTAAAAGAGATGATTTTAAATGTAATATTTGTGGAGTGTCATCAAAAGACGGTGCAAAATTACATGTTGATCATATTGTTCCCGTGTCTAAGGGTGGTAAGACTGTTTCTAATAATCTTCAAACCTTATGTGAAAGATGTAATCTAGGTAAAAGCAATAAATTGTAAAAAAGTTATTAATTAGAAAAAATTAGATTTCATGATACAATTTGTTCATAATAGGGGGGTACCAAATGAGTAAAATATTAATGCCTATTAAACCTGAATATGTAGAAAAAATAATGTCAGGAAGAAAAAAGTATGAATATAGGAAAACAAAACCAAAGAAAAGTGATATTAATAAAATGATAATTTATTCAACATTTCCAGTAATGAAGGTGGTTGGAGAAGTTGAAGTAAATGAAATTATTGTAGATACTCCTGAAAGAGTATGGAATATAACAGAACACCATACTGGTATTTCAAAAGAAACTTATGACTTATATTATAAAAATAAAAGCAATGCTATTGCTTATAAATTAGGAAAAGTAAAAAAATATGATAAACCATTAGAATTAGCTGAACTTGGAATAAATTATGTTCCACAATCATTTGTCTACTTGGATTGAAAAGGGGAAGAAAAATTATGAAATATGAATGGAAGAAGTTAGAAAAAGATATTTATTTACCTAAACAAATTCCAACTTTAGTGAAAGTTCCTAAAAGTAAATATATTTGTATTAAAGGTAAGGGTAATCCAAATAATGAAGATTTTGGCGAAAGAATTAAAGCTTTATATTCTCTTGCTTATACTATAAGAATGATGCCTAAAAATGGATTTACTCCAGAAGGATATTTTGAATACACAGTTTATCCATTAGAAGGGTTATGGGATTTAACAGAAGAGGGAAGAAAATTAAAAAGTTTAAATAAAGATGAATTATTATATACGATAATGATAAAACAACCTGATTTTGTTACAAAAGAAGTTTTTGAAAAGGCTTTTAATATTGCTAATAAAAAGAAACCATTTTATTTATTAAATGAAGTATACCTTGATGAAATTGAAGATGGTTTATCGGTTCAAATGTTGCATGTTGGATCATATGATAATGAACCAGAAACTTTTAATAAAATGAAAGAATTTATTGATGAAAATAATCTAGAAATTAAAACATTGGTTCATCGTGAAATATATTTATCAGATGCTAGAAGGGTTTCCAGTGATAAATTAAGGACTGTTTTAAGATATCAAGTAGAGAAAAATAAAGAAATATAAGTTATAATGTATTTCTTTTTTTTAATATTTAATGTAAACCTATGTTGATGAATTATTGATTATTATAATCAATGGAGTTATAATATTAATATAATATTGAAGGGAAGTATTAATTATGAAAAAGCGAACTATTTTATCTTTGCTAGCAATTGTTTTATTTTTAGGATTAGGTTATTTTATTTATGTTACAACAGGCAAAACTTTAAGCTATGTAAGCGTTAGTATTAATCCTGATATTCAATTAGGTCTAAATGAAAAAGGTATTGTAAAGGAAGTTACAGCATTAAATGATGAAGCTGATGTTATTATTGCTGATCTAGAACTACTAAACAAGGATGTTTTAGAAGCCGTTGATTTAGTTGTTGAAGCAACTATCGAAACTGGTTACATTAATGAATATAGCGATGAAAACGATGTCATTGTGACTGCTGTTGATGAACGAGAAGAAAATCGTCAAAAACTTGAAAAAAGGGTTGTTGAAAGAGTAAATAAGAAATTGTCTGAGAAAAAGGTTTATGGGCTTGTAGTTGTTAATGGTGTTAATGATGAATTAAAAGCAGAAGCTAAAAAGTATGATGTTAGTAATGGTAAAATGTTATTGATGGATCGTGCTGTTACTGTTAATCCCAAATTAACAAAAGAAGAATTATCAACTATGTCAATTAAAGATATTCAATCTGAGATAAAAGCTTATGTTGAAAAAAGACGCGAATCTTTAAACGTTTCTAAAAAAGAAATGACAGAGACAATGAAAAAGGAAAAAGAAGAATTAAGAAATGCCCACAAAAAAGAAGTTGAATCTTTAAAAGATGAACTTTTAGATAATGCTGATGTTGATACTAATTCAATGAATGCTGAAGAGAAAAAAGAAACATTATCATCATTAATTAATGAGAGAAAAGAAAAAATTAAAGAGAATGTTGAAAAATATAAAAGGGAAGTAATTAAAGAAGTTGAAAAGAAAACATACCCTGAATTAAAAAAATCAATTGAAAATGAAAGAAATAAAATTAAAAGAGGACAAGAGAGAGAATAATACTCCTCTTTTTTGATTAATTTTACTAAAAAGGACGACAAAAATTTTATACCCTTACAAAATATCAATAAAAATGGTATAATTAAATTAGAACGAGTAGCTATTGATGGCGTAAGTCCAGTTAATGGCTCTTTTTTATAGGGAGGGATAAGATGTTTAAGGAAAATGAGTATGTTGTTTATAAGCGTGACGTTTGTAAAGTTAAGGGAATTAGACATAGCAGCCGAAATGATCAAGATTATTATACTTTAGCACCTATAATTGATGACTCATTAACTATTTCTGTTCCAACTGAAAATCTTAATAATTGTATTAGACCATTAATCAGTTTAGAGGAAGTAGAAAGAATAATTAATGAGATACCTAATGTTGAAGCTATTACTAATCAACATAGAATGATTGAAAATGAATATAAACGGTTATTAAATACTGGTGATCATTTAGATTTGATCAAAATAATTAAAACAACATATCTTAGAAATAATGAACGCGAAGAGGCTGGTAAAAAGACTACGGAAAAAGATAGTATTTATCACAAAATGGCGGAAAAGGTTTTGTATTATGAATTTTCACTTGTACTTAATATGAGTTATGATGATACAGAAGAATATGTTGTAAATAAGGTAAGAGAACTTACAAAATAAATTAATGAGGTTGGTAAAATGAATTGTGTATGTTTAGAAGACGACATTCGTGAATTAGAAATTGATGATCAAATAATTGTAAAATTAAAACAAAATAATATTTATATTGTTGATGAGTTATGGGAATTAAAAGAAAACGATTTAAAAGAAATTGGAATAAACATGTCTGAAATTAATCATGTTAGAATTAAATTGCAATTACAAAGTTTAGATTTGAATAAAAAAATGTATAAAAAAAATTAAATCAGTGGTCTTACTTATCTTATTGAATAGACATTAAATCATTTATTTGATAAAATAAGTACAGGTGATATAATGCTTTATACGTCAATTGATAATCCTAAAATTAAGCAAACAAAAAAATTAAGTCAAAAAAAATATCGTGAAAAGTATGATGAATTTATGGTTGAAGGTAGCCATTTAGTTTTAGAGGCCTATAAAACAGGTTATCTTAAGGAATTGTTACTTGAAAAAAACGAAGTTTTTCCATTGCCCGTTACTACAAATTATTTAACTAACGATATAATTAATCATATATCTACTTTAGAATCTCCATCAAATATTATTGGTGTTTGTAATAAACTAAAAGAAGTTAATACAATTGGTGATAGGGTATTGGTTATTGATAATATTCAAGATCCAGGTAATCTTGGAACAATTATTAGAAGTGCTGTTGCATTTAATATTGATACGATAATTTTGAGTTCTGACACAGTAGATATGTATAATCCAAAAGTGGTAAGAGCGACTCAAGGCATGCTTTTTCATGTTGATATTATTGTTGCTGATTTGTTAGAGGTGTTACCAATGCTAACCTCTAAAGGGTATAAAATAATGGGGACTAAAGTAACCCATGGTAAAAGTTTAAAAAGTGTTGAAAAAAACAAAAAGTTTGTTATAATAATGGGTAACGAAGGCAATGGCCTAAGTGAAGAGGTAGAAGAACTATGTGATGAATTCATTTATATTAATATGAATTCAGTTTGTGAAAGTCTAAATGTTGCCGTAGCAACCAGTATAATATTGTACGAACTTAGTGAATAGGATAAAATTTAATAATTATTATGCAGATAAGTAGGTGGAATTATGGAATACATTTTTGTCGGAGAAATTGTTAATACGCATGGTGTTAAGGGGGAAGTAAGACTAATATCTGACTTCAAATATAAAGAAAAGGTATTTTCTAAAGGTTTTACTTTATATGTTGGAAGGTTTAAAGATAAGTTAAAAGTTAATAGTTATCGCTATCATAAAATATACGATATGATTACTTTTGAAGGAATCAATAATATTAATGATGTTATTATGTATAAAGGTGATAGTGTTTATATAAACAAAGAAGATTTAATTGTTGACGATTTATTTAACGAAGAATTAATTGGTCTTGATGTTTATTTCGGTGAAAAACTAATTGGTAGTATCACGCACATTGTTAATAACAATGCTCATGATATATTAGTTGTTAAAGATAACGAAATAAATCATTTAATTCCTAATTTAAGTGAATTTATTGAAAAAGTCGATCTCGATAATAAAAGAATATATATTAAAGAAATAGAGGGTTTGCTTAATGAAAATTGATGTATTAACATTATTTCCATTAATGTTTGATGGTTTTGTTAACACTTCAATTATTGGTAGAGCAGTTAAAGATAATAAGGTTACGATAAATATTCATAATATTCGTGATTTTTCTAAAGAATCTAATAATCGTGTTGATGATTATGGATTTGGTGGAGGACATGGAATGGTTCTTATGCCAGCACCCATTTTTGACGCCGTTGATCATTTTAGAACGCCTGATAGTTTAGTTATTATGATGACTCCTCAAGGTAAGACATACAATCAAGAACAAGCTTATAACTTAACTAAATACAATCATATTATAATAATCTGTGGTCATTATGAAGGATTTGATGAACGAATAAGATCAATTGTTGACTTGGAAATAAGCATTGGTGATTATGTATTAACTGGTGGTGAGATTCCAAGCATGGTAGTAATTGACAGTGTTATTCGTTTAATTGATGGTGTCATAATTGAAGAATCACATCTTAATGAATCATTTAATAATAATTTGCTTGATCATCCAGTCTATACTAAACCTCAAAATTTTAGAGGTATGGAAGTTCCGGAAGTATTATTATCTGGTCATCATGAAAATATTCGAAAATGGCGTGAAGAAGAAGCTCTTAAAAAGACTTTAGAGCGCCGACCTGATTTATTAGAAAAGAGATGATTATATGAAAAAAGAACATTATGTTTTAATAAAAAAAGGTGGTCAAAAAGAAGTTTTTTATATCGATTATGATAAGATAGATGGATATCAAGTAACTCCTAAAAATAAGGTTAAGTATGATGGAATTATTGTTAATAAATTAATTTTAATTAAACCATCATTTACAAAAAAATTATTAGTTAAAAAAAGCAAACGAAAGCTTGAAGAGTATTTAAAATATATTATTGATATAATGGATAGTGATAATAATACTGATCCAGATGATATTACTAAAGCATTAAACAATCTAGAGAGATATAAAAGAACGGTTATGAATACATATCGTATGTATTTAGATAAAAAATATTATGAGTTATTACTACAAAAGATTGAATTAATTAATCAAGAATTAAGTAAAAAGTTATATATTATTAATAGTAGAAACTATGTTGTTGAAGAAGTATTGGCAGAAAAAAAAGGAAAAAGTAGATAATGGTTGAAAAAATTATTCAACTGTGATAGAATTATTTAGTCAATGTGATCCGCTGGGACTTAATACCTATGATCAACATTTAGTAAAAGGAGCGTGACATTGTGAATTTAGTTGAAAAAATAACTAAAAGCCAAATTAGACAAGATCATCCTGAATTTCGTGTTGGAGACACTGTTAGAGTTGGTGTTAAGATCGTCGAAGGAAAACGTGAGAGAGTTCAAGCGTTTGAAGGAATTGTTATGGCAATCAAAGGTAGCGGAATTGGACGTAACTTTATTGTAAGAAGTACTACAAGTGGTGTAGGAGTGGAAAGAACATTCCCACTTAATTCACCAAAAGTTGATAACATTGTAGTTGTTCGTAAAGGAAAAGTTAGAAGAGCTAAATTAAACTACTTAAGAACTTTAGTAAAACAAGCAAGAATCAAAGAAAGAAATTAAGGCCGTCTAAGGTCTTCTTTTTATATAAAAAGGGAATGAGATTATGAAAATATTAAAAGAAATATTAATTTATATGTTAATTATTTTATCTATTATTCTTATTAGAACATATTTAATAACGCCAGTTAGAGTAAACGGTAGTTCTATGAATCCTACGTTAGTTGATAAGGAATTACTAATACTTAGTAAAATAAGTAAAAATATTAAAAGATTTGATATTATTGTTTTAAACTACGATAATGATCGGCTAGTAAAACGAGTTATTGGATTACCAGGGGATCATGTTAAATATGTTAATAATTTATTATATGTTAACGAGGAGTTAGTTTTAGAGCCTTTTTTAGATACGACAACTGACGATTTTGATATTACTGCTTTAGGGCATGATATTATTCCAGATGATTATTATTTTGTACTGGGGGATAATCGTAATGCTTCTCATGATAGTAGAATTATGGGTTTGGTTAATGAAGAAGACATTATAGGAAAAACTTTATTTCGTTTTTATCCATTCAATAAAATTGGTAAAATTAAATAAGATAAATTTTTGTTTATCTTATTTTTATGGTATACTAACATGTAGATATTGATTAAAAAGGGGGAAGAAATTATGGCAAACATTAACTGGTATCCTGGTCATATGGCAAAAACAAGAAGACAAATGAGTGAATATATGAAATTGGTTGATATTGTTTATGAAGTAATAGATGCTCGTATGCCATATTCATCAAGAATTAAAGATATTAATAGTATTATAGGTTCGAAACCTAGAATTATTATAATGACTAAAATGGATTTATGTGATGTTAAAGAAACACATAAATGGATTAACTATTATGAAAAAATGGGTCATAAAGTTATTGGGTTAGATTTAGAAAAAACAACTAATCTGAATTCTTTAATATCTTTAACTAATGAAGTTGTTAAACCGTTAAATGAAAAAAGGGAACGACTTGGACTAAATGCAAGAAAGATCAGAGTAATGATTATTGGTATTCCTAATGTTGGTAAATCAACACTTATTAATCGATTAGTTGGAAGAAAAGCAACTAAGATTGGAAATAAACCAGGGGTTACAAAAAGTCTTGATTGGATTAGAATTAATAATGATTTAGAGCTACTTGATACCCCAGGTATTTTATGGCCGAAATTAGATGATAAAAAAGTTGCTTTTAATTTAGCAAGTTTAACAGCAATTAAAGAAGAAATTCTTCCACTTGATGAAGTAGCAATATATATTCTTAAAGTATTAAGTAAGCACTATAAAAACATATTAGAAGAAAGATATGGTGTAAGTGATATTGATTTTGAAGATATTATTCCAACTCTTGATTTTATTGGTAAAAAAAGAGGTTGTTTAATAAAGGGTGGAGAAATTGATTATGATAAGGTTATTAATATAATTATTAATGATCTTAAAAATGGAATCATTAAAAATGTTACCTTTGATAGATATGAGGAACCAAATGCGAACTAATGAAATAAATGTTTTGGTTTTGGCTTATTTGGGTGATGCTATATACGAAGAGTATGTTCGATTATATTTAATCAAACAGGGAATAGCAAAAGTTAATGAACTTCAAAAAGAAGCTGTTAAATATGTTAGTGCAAAAGCACAAAGTGTATTTTTACATGAATTGCTTGAAAAAGATATTTTTGATGAAATGGAATTATCAGTTATTATGCGTGCTCGCAATCATAAAGGAAAATCAAAACCAAAACATACTGATATTGTCACTTATAAGCATGCTACTGCTCTTGAAGCAATAATAGGGTACTTATATTTGGAAAAAAGAAAAGATAAGATAGATAAAATTATGAATTTTATTACGGGAGAATAAATATGTATATATATGGAAAAAATGTAGCTTTAGAAATATTGAAAAATAACAAGAAAATAGATAAAGCATTTGTTTATAAAAACTTTAGTGACAAATTTATATTAAATGATTTACAAAAACAAAATATTGTTATCGAATGGTTAGAAAAATATGAGTTAGATCGACTTGTTAAAGAGAATCATCAAGGTATAATATTAAAAGTACCTGATTATAAATATAGTGAATTAGAGGATTTTATTGATAATGAGAATGCCTTAGTTATTATTTTAGATCATTTAGAAGATCCTCATAATTTAGGAGCGATTGTTAGAACTTGCGAGGCTGCAAGTGTTGACGGAATAATTATTCCAAAAGATCGCAGTGTTTCAGTTAACTCAACAGTAATGAAAGTAAGTGCTGGAGCTCTTGAAAATGTTAAAATTTCCATGGTAACTAATCTTGTTACAACTATTAATGAACTAAAAAACAAAGGTTTTTGGATTGTTGGAACAGATATGGATGGAACTGATTATAATGAAATTGATTATAAGGGCAAAATAGGGATTGTCATTGGTAACGAAGGAAAAGGATTAAGTCGTTTAGTTCGCGAAAACTGTGACTTTATTGCAAGTATTCCAATGTATGGTAAAACTAATAGTCTTAATGCATCAGTAGCAGCAGGGATTGTTATTTATAAAGCAAAAACATCAAGGAGGTAATATGAATTATAGAGATTATAATGATTTTGAATTAGTATCAATTATTTCTGAAAATAATGAAGAAGCTAGAAATATATTATTTGAAAAGTATAAACCATTCATCATTGCAAGTGCGAATAAAATGCATAAAACATGCAAGTATAATGGTCTAGAAATTAATGATTTAATTCAAGAAGGCTTTTTAGGTTTATCTAATGCCATCATTCATTATAATGAACATAAGGATACAACTTTTTATACTTTTGCTAAAACTTGTATTGAGCGAAAAATGATTAGTTTAATTGTCTCAACAAAACGCTTGAAACATAAAATATTAAATGAATCTTTATCACTTGAAGGAAATGATGAAGAAAACACTAAAGTTAGTTTAGAACATTTTTTAGGAGATAGTAATAATGATCCTGAAAATGTTATTATTCGTGAAGAAGAACAAGAAGAATTAATTAAGCGTATTACAAAAAGACTAACAGATTTTGAAGAACAAGTATTTGAATTAAAAGTAAATAATTTTAATTATAAAGAAATAGCTGATATTTTAGAAAAAAATCCTAAAGCCATTGATAATGCCTTACAAAGGATAAAAATAAAGGCTAGGGAAGAATTAGCGATTAAAAACTAGATATTAACAACAATAATAAAGAGTAATTAAATAAGTTAAAAGTACTTAAATAGGATTACTTTTTTCTTTTCCAAAAATTAACAAATTATATTGCTATTCTGATATTATTGTTATACAATTGTATTGTATCATAAATAGTAAAAGTTGATAGCAGTATCTTCAACTTCAAAATTAATTTACTCCGAGAGTTTATTCATTTTGATAGATAGGTATTGTTTTTTATAAAATAAGCACCATTCTATATAAAATTAAAAAGAAAAAAAATAATTTAATTGGGATATGTGTTGACTTTTGATATAAGTTTATGATAATCTTATATCAGCACGTGAAAGTGTTTTTTATTTGAAATAAAGCATAAACTATAAGGTGGTGTTTGAATGAAAAAAATAATGAATTTTTTCAAAGAAGTTAAGAAGGAAATGAAGAAAGTAAGATGGCCTAACAAAAAGGAAATGGTAACTTACTCAGTAGCAACAATTTCGTTTGTAATTGTATTCGCGCTTTTCTTTGTTTTGACTGACATTGTTCTAGCTATGATTAAGACGTGGGTGGCATAATGGAAAAAGAATGGTATGTTGTTAATACTTACTCAGGTCATGAGAATAAAGTAAAAGAAAAGTTAGAAATGCGTGTTAATTCCATGGAAATGGAAGATCATATTTTTAGAGTTATTGTTCCTGAACAAACAGAAGTTGAAATAAAAGATGGCGTTAAAAAAGAAAAGCAAAAGAAGATGTTTCCTGGTTATATTCTAGTTGAAATGATTATGAATGATGAAGCATGGTTTATTGTTCGTAATACTCCTGGTGTTACAGGGTTTATTGGTTCATCTGGTAAAGGTGCGAAACCATTCCCGTTAACTCCACAAGAGGTTGATAAAATCTTAAATAGTATGGGATTAACAAGACTTGAACTAGGTAATGAACTTAAAGAGGATGATATGATTAAAGTCATTCAAGGACCATTTGCTAATATGTTTGGTAAGATTAAAAGTTTTGATCTTCAAAATCAAATATTAGAAGTCAAACTAGATCTTTTTGGACAAGAAACAGTTGTTGAAATACCGCTTGTTGATGTTGAAAAAGCCTAGTTTACAAACACATAAAATTGTGTTATTATTAAATGGCTATATTTATTGAATATAGATTTGAAAGTGGGAGCGCGGACAAAGAAACCACACAGATTACTCGCATTAGGACCACTCGCGAAAAAAAATAGGAGGTGTTTTTCGTGGCAAAAAAAGTAACTAAAAAAATAAAACTAGAAATCCCAGCAGGGAAGGCAACACCAGCCCCACCAGTTGGAACAGTTTTAGGGCCAGTTGGAATCAATTTGCAAGAATTTTGTACTAGATACAATGATGCAACAAGAGATAAAACGGGAGATATTTTACCAGTTGAAATTTCTGTTTATGAAGATAGAACATTTGACTTCGTAATTAAAACCCCACCAGCAGCGTTTTTAATTAAGAAATATGCAAAAATTAAATCTGGTTCAGCTAAGGGAGCAAATGATAACATTGCAACTTTAACTAAGGACCAAATTAAAGAAATTGCAGAAATCAAATTGCCAGACTTAAATGCATATACTGTTGACGAAGCTATCAAAATCGTTGAAGGTACTGCAGTTAATATGGGCGTAAAAGTAGAAAAATAAGAAATATATGACATATAGGGATAACCCTATGTGGGAGGCATAGTCCGCATATACCACATAAGGAGGTAAAAAAATGAACAAAGGTAAAAAGTACATTGAAGCAGCTAAATTAGTAGATAGAAAAAAACTATATACTAGTGAAGATGCAATTAAATTAGTTAAAAAAGCAGCACCAGCTAAATTTGATGAATCAATCGAACTTGCGCTTAATTTAAACCTTGATACTAAAAAGGCTGATCAACAATTAAGAGGAGCGATTGTATTACCGAATGGAACTGGTAAAACTAAGAGAATATTAGTTGTTACTAAAGGAGAACAAGCTAAAATTGCCAAAGAAATGGGCGCAGATTACGTTGGGGATATGGATATGCTTAACAAAATCGAAAAAGAAAACTGGTTTGATTTTGATATTATTATTGCTACACCAGATATGATGCCTGCATTAGGTAAGATTGGTAAGATTTTAGGACCTAAAGGGTTAATGCCAAATCCTAAAACTGGAACAGTTACAACTGATGTTAAAAGAGCAATTGAAGATATCAAAAAGGGACGCGTTGAATATCGTGCCGATAGTTATGGTAACATTCACGTTATCATTGGTAAGGTATCATTTGATGCCACTAAATTAGTTGAAAACTTAAATGCTTTTATGAATTTAATTATCAAAAGTAAACCATCTGTTGTTAAAGGTAAATATATTAAAAATATTGCTATTTCATCAACGATGGGACCCGGAATAAAAATTGATCAAAATAGTTTTGACATGTAACATATAATGTGTTATAATCAAATTGTTTGAAAAAAGAGCAAGACCGTAGACAGTGGGGACAGCAATGTTTAATAATCCTACCGAGGACTTATTTATTAAGACTTCATGCTACTACGGTTATTATGCTCGTAGTAGTTTTTTATTAATTACTAAAACAAGAGGAGGTGCAAGGTGGCTAACCAAAAGATATTAGAAAAGAAACAAGAAATCATTGATGAAATTTCTAATAATATTAAAGAATCTCAATCAGTTGTATTTTTTGAATACAGTGGATTATCAGTTGTTGATTTAACTGAATTAAGAAGAAACTTGAAAGAAAGTGATTCAGAATTCAAAGTATACAAAAATACATTGGCTGAAAGAGCTTTAAATGATTTAGAAATCGATTTAAAAGACTATTTAGTTGGACCTAAAGCTATTGCGTTTGGAAAAGATGCAGTCGCACCAATTAAAATACTTAGTGAGTTTGCGAAGAAAAACAAAGCACTAGAAATTAAAGTGGGAATCGTTGAAGGTAAAATTACAACAATTGATACCTTAAATGAACTTGCGAAGATTCCTTCAAGAGAAGGATTATTAACTCAGGTAGCATCTGGATTAATGGGTGTTGTCCGTGACTTATCTATTTGTTTAGATTTACATAGTCAAAATTTAGAAAAATAAAATTGAAAAGAGGAGGAAAAATAATATGGCAAAATTTACAAAAGATGAATTTATTAATGGTTTAAAAGAAATGACAATTCTAGAAGTTAAAGAATTAGTTGATGCAATGAAAGAAGAATTTGGTGTTGATCCAAGTGCAGTAGCAGTAGCAGCTCCAGTAGCTGGTGCAGTAGCTGAAGAAGGACCATCAAGTGCAAATGTTGTACTTACAGCAGCAGGTGCTAACAAATTAGCAGTAATCAAACTTGTTCGTGATATTACTGGCTTAGGTCTTAAAGAAGCTAAAGATATTGCTGACAACGGTGGAGTTGTTAAAGAAGGCGCTAGCATGACTGAGGCTGATGAATTAAAAGCTAAATTCGAAGAAGCTGGAGCAACTGTAGAATTAAAATAATTAATAAAATTATAGGCAGCCTATACTAAGTTTTTTAGTATGGGCTTTCGCCGTCTATAAAGGAAATAAAAAGTTGCTAGATTTTAGGTAAAACTGGTGTTGAAAATGTACTTAAATTATAAAAGAAAACAAAAGGTTATTTTATAATATATAATAACGAGAAATTGTTGACAAATTGACACAATTTTGTTAAAATCATAAATTGGTAGCGCATTTCTATTTTTAGAAATGAATTCGAATAAATATATTATTAGGGGTGAGAAAGTGTCTTATACTGTCAAAAAATTTGGTGACCATCGTGAACGTAGGGATTATGCAAAAACAAAAAATGCTATTGAACTTGGTAATTTATTAGAAATTCAAAAAAAATCTTATAATTGGTTTATGGATGAAGGAATCAAGGAAGTCTTTGAGGATGTTTTTCCTGTGGAAAGTTTTACCGGAAGTCTATCTTTAGAATTTGGTGATTTTTACTTTGAAGAACCAAGATATTCAATTAAAGGTTGCAAAGAACGTTATGCAACTTACGCATCTCCTATTAAGGTGGCAGCGCGTTTGTTTAATCATGAAACAGGCGAAATTAAAGAACAAGACATATATTTGGGTGATATGCCGATTATGTCTGAAACAGGGACATTTATTATCAATGGAGCGGAGAGAGTTATTGTTTCACAATTAGTAAGATCTCCTAGCGTTTACTTTGTAAAAGATATTGATAAGAAAAATGGACGAGTTATTATTAGCGGGCAAGTGATCCCCTCAAAAGGAACTTGGTTAGAGTATGAAACTGATGCTCGTGACGTTGTTTATGTTCGTATTGACCGAACTAGAAAAGTTCCAATTACTACATTGTTGAGAGCAATCGGACTTTCAAATGATGAAGATATCATTAGTTTGTTTGGTGAAAACGAATATATCACCAAAACATTAATTAAAGATGCTAACAAAAATACTGATGAAGCATTAATTGATATTCATTCAAAATTAAGACCTGGAGAACCATCTACTTTAGATAGTGCTAAAAATCAATTAATTACTAGATTTTTTGATTCTTTTCGCTATGATTTAGCAAAAGTAGGTCGTTATAAATTTAATAAAAAATTATTAATCACAGAAAGATTACTTAACTGTGTTTTGGCTGAAAATATTAAGGTTGGAAAAGACATCTTGTTTAAGAAGGGAACGCTTGTTACTAAAGAAGTGTTAGAAGAATTAAGACCGATTCTTAAAGATGGATATGGAACTCGTGAAGTTTTAATTAATAAGGATTTAGATTCTTATAATCGTGTTCAAACAATTAAAGTGTTTTCAAAAGTTGATACTGAAAAAGTTGTAACAATTGTTGGTAATGATCATACAATTGAAGAAAAAAGATTAACTGTATCAGATATTTATGCAACTGTTTCATATTACTTGAACCTTTTAGAAGGTATTGGTAATTATGATGAAATTGATCATTTATCAAACCGTCGTGTTCGCCAAGTTGGTGAATTATTACAAAATCAATTTAGAATTGGTGTTAGCCGTATTGAAAGAGTAATTAAAGATCGTATGTCAACTCAAGATGTATCAGAAGTAACACCTAAATCATTAATCAACATTAGACCATTAACAGCTGCTATTAAAGAGTTCTTCGGTAGTAGTCAGTTATCACAGTTTATGGATCAAACAAATCCGATTGCAGAATTAGCTAATAAACGTCGTTTATCATCACTTGGGCCTGGAGGGTTATCAAGAGATCGTGCTGGAATGGACGTTCGTGACGTTAATCCATCGCATTATGGAAGGCTTTGTCCTATTGAATCACCAGAAGGTCAAAACATCGGACTTATAACAGCACTTGCAAGCTATGCGGTTGTTAATGAATATGGTTTTATTATGACTCCATATCGTAAAGTTGTTGATTCAAAATTAACAGAAGAAATTGTTTACATGACTGCCGATGAAGAATTAGATTACTATATTTCTCAGGCAGCAGTTGATGTTGATAAAAATAATGAAATAATTGAAGATCGTCTGCCTGTTCGATATCGTGATGAAAACATTATGATTGAAAAATCGAAAGTTGATTTTTTAGACGTTTCGCCACAACAAGTTGTTTCAATAACAACTAGTGGTATTCCATTCTTAGAGCACGATGATGGGAAAAGAGCTCTTATGGGAGCGAACATGCAACGTCAAGCAATACCATTACTAGTAAGTGAAGCACCATTAGTTGGAACAGGGGTTGAAGCAATTGCTGCTCGTGATTCAGGTGCAGTTGTTATTGCTAAAGGTGATGGAATAGTTGAATATGTTGATTCAAAAAGAATTGTTGTAAAAACAGTTGGTGGAAAAGATACATATTTCTTAAATGATTTTGAAAAAAGTAATAATGGTACTTGTTATTTACAAAGACCAATCGTTAGATTAGGTGATACTGTTAAAAACGGTATGGTTATTGCTGATGGGCCAAGCACCGATTTAGGTGAAATGGCTCTTGGTAAAAACGTAAAAGTAGCATTCATGAATTATGATGGTTATAACTATGAAGATGCTATTATTTTAAATGAAAGATTAGTTAAAGACGATGTTTATACATCAATTCATATAGAAGATTATCAAATCGAATGTCGTGATACAAAACTAGGACCTGAAGAATTTACAAGAGATATTCCTAATATTGGAGAAGATGCTCGTAAAAATTTAGATGAAAATGGTATTGTTATTATTGGTACAGAAGTTAAAGATGATGATATTTTAGTTGGTAAGGTTACCCCTAAAGGTATGGTTGAACTAACTGCTGAAGAAAAATTATTACATGCTATTTTTGGTGAAAAAACTCGTGAAGTTAGAGATACATCACTTCGTGTTCCACATGGTGGTGGAGGTATCGTTCATGACATTAAAATATTTACAAAGAAAGATACTGATGAATTACCAGCAGGTGTTTCAAAAGTAATCCGTGTATATATTGCTCAAAAACGAAAAATAACAGTTGGAGATAAAATGGCTGGACGTCATGGTAATAAAGGTGTTGTTTCATTAGTATTACCAGAAGAAGATATGCCATATTCAGAAAACGGGGAAACCGTTGATATTATTCTAAACCCATTAGGGGTTCCATCTCGTATGAATATTGGTCAAGTACTTGAAATGCATTTAGGGATGGCTGCTAAAGAATTAAATATTCATGTTGCGACTCCAGTATTTGCTGGAGCAACACGTACTGAAATAATTGATGCTTTAAAAGAAGCAAACTTAAGTGAAACGGGAAAAACAACATTATATGATGGTCGTACTGGTGAAGCCTTTGACAACCAAGTTAGTGTTGGTATTATGTATATGTTAAAACTTCATCACATGGTTGATGATAAATTACATGCTCGTTCAACTGGACCATACTCATTAGTTACTCAACAACCACTTGGTGGTAAAGCTCAATTTGGTGGACAAAGATTTGGGGAAATGGAAGTTTGGGCATTATATGCTTATGGAGCTGCTAGCATCTTACAAGAAATGATTACTATCAAATCTGATGATGTTGTTGGTCGTGTTAAAGTTTATGAAGCATTAGTAAAAGGATTACCAATACCTAAATCAGGAATTCCTGAATCATTTATGGTTTTAATCAAAGAGTTCCAAGCACTTGGACTTGATATAACTATTCTTAATGAAGAAGGTAAATATCTTGAACTTAAAGAGTTAGAAGCAATGGATCGTGATTCATTCTTAACAACTGATGAATTAGAAAAAAATATTGACTCTGATTTAAAAATTGAACAAAAAGTCGAGGAAACTGTTGATACTGATTTAGAGGAAGAAGAACTTGATGATGAACCAGAAAATGCAGTTGCCGAAGATTTGAAAGAAGGGGTTGAGGAATAATGGATGTAAATAATTTTGAAGGATTAAAAATTGGAATAGCCTCACCTGAAAAAATAAGATCATGGTCTTATGGCGAAGTAAAAAAAGCCGAAACAATTAATTACCGTACTCTAAAACCAGAACGTGATGGATTATTCTGTGAAAAAATCTTTGGTCCAACTAAAGATTTCGAATGTTCATGTGGTAAATATAAACGCCTGCGTTACAAAAATATAATTTGTGATCGTTGTGGAGTTGAAGTTACTAGAACTAAGGTCCGTCGTGAAAGAATGGGGCACATTGAATTAGCAGCTCCAGTTTCACACATATGGTTCTTTAAAGGAATTCCGTCTCGTATGGGGTTGGTCTTAGATATGTCACCACGTGACTTAGAAGAAGTATTATATTTTGTTTCTTATGTTGTTTTAGATCCTGGGGCTGCACCTTTGGAAAAGAAACAAATAATTTCTGATAAAGAATATCGTACTTATTATGAAAAATACGGTGAATCATTTAGAGTTGGGATGGGTGCGGCTGCAATTAAAGAACTTTTAAGTCAAGTTGAACTTGAAAGAGAAATCGAGGAAATCAAAGAAGAAATCGAAGAAATTAAAGATTCAACTTCTCAAAAAAGAATTCGTTTAATTAAAAGACTTGATGTATTAAGTGCATTTGTAGAATCAGGGAATCGTCCTGAATGGATGATTTTAGATGCTCTACCAGTTATACCACCAGAACTTCGTCCAATGATTCAATTAGATGGTGGACGTTTTGCAACAAGTGATTTAAATGATTTATACCGCCGTGTTATTAATCGTAATAACCGTCTTAAAAAATTATTAGAACTTGATGCGCCATCAATAATTATTCAAAACGAAAAACGTATGTTACAAGAAGCGGTTGATGCATTATTTGATAATGGTCGTCGTGGTCGTAATATTACGGGTGCTGGAAACCGTCCTTTAAAATCATTAAGTAGTATGCTTAAAGGTAAACAAGGAAGATTCCGTCAAAACTTATTAGGAAAACGTGTTGATTACTCTGGTCGTTCAGTTATTGTGGTTGGTCCTAACTTAAAGATGTATGAATGTGGTATTCCTAAAGAAATGGCTTTAGAGTTGTTTAAACCACATGTTATTCATGGTTTAGTTTCAAAAGAAATCGCTTCAAATATTAAAGCGGCTAAAAGAATGATTGAAAATCAAGATCCGAGAGTATGGGATATTGTTGAAGAAAAGATTAAAGAACACCCAATTTTATTAAACCGTGCACCAACGCTACATAGACTTGGAATTCAAGCGTTCCAACCTAAATTAACAGCTGGTCGTTCAATTAGACTTCATCCACTTGTATGTGCTGCTTTTAATGCTGATTTCGATGGAGATCAAATGGCAGTCCATGTACCACTTAGTGAAGAAGCTCAAACGGAAGCACGAGTTTTAATGCTAGGTGCTAATAATATCCTAAGTCCAAAAGATGGAAAACCAATTGTTACTCCATCTCAAGATATGGTTTTAGGTAACTATTATTTAACAATTGAAAAAGGTAACGAACCTGGAGAAGGAAGAATCTTTAAGGATTCTAATGAAGCAATGATGGCTTATGAAAGAGAAGAAATTTCGCTTCATGCAAGAATTGCTATTCCAGTAAGATCATTTAAATATAAAGTTTTCCCTGACAACCAAATGGATAAGTATTTAGTTACAACAGTAGGTAAGGTAATTTTTAATGAAATATTTGCTGATTCTTTCCAATATATTAATGAAGGAAGTGCTGAAAATATTGAACGTTTAACACCTAATAAATTCTTTATTGATAAAGGTGAAAACATTCCCGAAAAAATTAAAGAGATGCCTTTAATTGATCCATTAAATAAAAGTAGTTTTAGTCAAATAATTGCTCAAAATTATAAGCGTTATCACACTACTGAAACATCAGTAATGCTTGATAAACTTAAAGATTTAGGATTTAAATATTCAACTAAGTCTGGTATTTCAATATCAATTTCAGATTTACATGAAAGTAAAATCAAAAAAGATCTTTTAATTGAGAGTCAAGACAAAGTTGATCTTATAAACAAACAACATCGTCGTGGTTTAATAACTGAACAAGAACGACATGAACAAGTTACTAAGATTTGGTTTGAAGCAACTGATAAAATTTCTAGCGAATTAAAATCAATTGTTAATGAAGATAAATTTAACTCGATTTCAATGATGATGTTATCAAAAGCACGTGGGGATATTAAGAGTTATACTCAATTAGTTGGTATGCGTGGTTTATTTGGTAAACCAAGTGGGGGATATGTTGAAATTCCTGTTACTTCTTCATTTAGCGAAGGGGTTACTATTTCAGAATTCTTCTTATCAACGCATGGTGCTCGTAAAGGGGCAGTTGATACTGCACTTAAAACAGCGGATGCTGGATATTTAACAAGACGTTTAGTTGATGTTTGTCAAGATATTGTCATTAAAGAAGAAGATTGTAAAACTGAACAAGGTGTTGCAGTTGAAGCATTTCTTAATGAAAACGATGGAACGAATATTGAATCATTATTTGATCGAATTGTTGGTCGTTTTACTAATAAAAAAGTTCTTCATCCTGAAACAAAAGAAGTTTTAGTTGAAAGAAATGAATATATTACAGAACAACTAGCAGATAAAATTGTTAAAGCAGGAATCACAAAAGTTCCTATTAGAACAGTTTTAACTTGTAAAACTAAAAAAGGATTATGTCAAAAATGTTACGGACGTAACTTAGCCACTGGATCAGTAGTTGAAATTGGAGAAGCAATAGGTATTATGGCTGCTCAATCAATTGGTGAACCTGGTACCCAGTTAACAATGCGTACATTTAATACAGGGGGAGTTGCCGGGGATGATATTACCCAAGGTTTACCTCGTGTTCAAGAGTTATTTGAAGCTCGTAATCCTGAGAAAAAAGCAACTATTGCAGAAATTAATGGTAAAGTTACTAAAATTACTGAAAATGGCGGAAACTTTATTATTGCTGTTACTAATGATGTTGAAACAAAAGAACATACAACGTTCTATCATATGAAACCAATTGTTGAATTGGGTCAAGATGTAAAAGCTGGACAACGATTAACACAAGGAGCTATTAATCCAAAAGAATTATTAGTTGTAACTGATCCTATTACAGTTCAACAATATATTTTGCTAGAAATCCAAAAGGTTTATCGTATGCAAGGTGTTGATATCAGTGATAAACATATTGAAGTTATGGCAAAAAGAATGATTTCTAAAATTAAAATAATCAATTCTGGAGATTCACTATATTTACCAGGTACATTAATTAATATTAATGAATTTACAAGAGTAAATAAAGAATTAATTCTTGAAGGTAAATCACCAGCAACTGGTAAACCAGTATTACTTGGTATTACTAAAGCATCCCTTGAAACTGATTCATTCTTATCAGCAGCTGCTTTCCAAGAAACAACAAGAATTTTAACAGATGCAGCAATTCATGGTAAGGTTGATCATTTAGAAGGCTTAAAAGAAAACGTTATTGTTGGTAAATTAATACCAGCAGGAACTGGTGCTAGAAAGTATAAAGAGTTTGATTATGAATTAGATCTACCTTATAATACTGAAGAACCATTAGAAGCTTTAGAACAAGAATTACTTGATTAATAAGAGCGAAGATTACTTCGTTCTTTTCTTTTTGGGTCAAAATGGTTGACTATGACAGTTAAAAATAATATAATTAGTGTGTCATAAAAACACAAAGGAGAGGGAAACATGAATAATTATAACGATGATAGTTATAATATAATTGAAACGTTAATTAGTATTTTTACGATTGAAAGAGGGGAAGTTAAAATTCTTTTATTTAGAAAAAAGAATGAACCCTACAAAGGATACTGGATGTTACCAGGAAAGATTTTAAAAACAGAAGAAAGTTTAGAAGAAAATATTGAAGATTATGTTTTAGAAAATTGCGGATTTTCTGATTTATATATTGAACAATGTTTTGTTTTTAGTAATATTGATAGAATACCTGATAAAAGGGTAGTAGCAACTACTTGTATTGGATTAATTGATAGTAAAAGTGTTGAATTAAAACAAGAAATTCCTGATTCAATTGAAAGTGAATGGTTTAATATTTTAACTATTCCTAAAACTATTTATGATCATGATGTAATTATAAATAAGAGTATTGAATATTTGAAAAATAAAATCATTAATAGCAATATATTAAAAATATTATTTCCAAGCGACTTTACTTTACCTGAACTTCAAAAGGTATATGAACAAATACTTGATAAGGAATTAGATCGACGTAATTTTAGAAAGAAATTTGTTAATCAAGGACTCATTGAAGATACAGGGTATAAGAATGAAGGATTTAGTGGTAGACCGGCAAAATTATACCGTTTCAAAGATAATATTGAAGAAATGGATTTATTTTAAGTTATTTGATAAATTAATGTAAAAAAATGATTGACAAGCATATAATAAAAGTGTTATATTAATAATGCATTTAATTAAGGTTTACTTCGGTAAATCTTTAATTAAGTATGAAATGAAACACCTGGGTGTGTGTAAAGAAAGGAGGATATTATGCCAACAATAAATCAATTAGTTAGAAAAGGAAGATCAACTAAAACTAGAAAAAGTAAATCTCCAGTTTTAGGAATTGGATATAATAGCCGTAAGAAAAAAGAAACTGAGTTAAGTTCTCCACAAAAACGTGGTGTTTGTACTCGTGTAGGAACTATGGCTCCTAAAAAACCAAACTCGGCTCTTCGTAAATATGCTCGTGTTAGATTAAGTAACGGAAATGAAGTTACTGCTTACATCGGTGGAGAAGGTCATAACTTACAAGAACATAGTGTTGTTTTAATTCGTGGTGGACGTGTTAAGGATTTAATTGGGGTTCGTTATCATATTATTCGTGGAACAATGGATACATCAGGAATTGATAAACGTCGTCAAGGTCGTTCTAAATACGGTACTAAAAAACCAAAAGCAGCAAAATAATAATTATTAATATTTAATTTGAGAGGAGGATATCATGAGAAAAAGAAGAGCAGTTAAAAGAGATGTTTTAGCAGATCCAATGTATCAATCAAAAATAGTTACTAAATTAGTAAACCGTTTAATGCTTGATGGAAAAAAAGGAGTTGCTCAAACAATTTTATATGATGCATTTGATATAATTAAAGAAAAAACTGGTCAAGAACCAATTGAAGTATTTAACAAAGCACTTGAAAATATAAAACCGGCATTAGAAGTTAAATCACGTCGTGTTGGTGGAGCGACTTATCAAGTACCAATTGAAGTTCGTACTGATCGTCGTCAAGCTCTAGGACTTCGTTGGTTAGTTCAATATGCTAGATTAAGAGGCGGTCATAGTATGGCTGAAAATTTAGCAAACGAAATAATTGATGCATCTAATGGAACTGGTGCAGCAGTTAAAAAACGTGAAGATACCCACAGAATGGCAGAAGCTAATAAAGCATTTGCTCATTACCGTTGGTAATAAATATAATATAGGAAGGAAATAAAAAATATGGCTCGTGAATATAGTTTAGATAAAACACGTAATTTTGGAATTATGGCGCATATTGATGCAGGTAAAACTACTTGTACTGAGCGTATCTTATTCCATACTAAAAAAATCCATAAAATTGGTGAAACCCATGATGGTGCTTCGCAAATGGACTGGATGGCACAAGAACAAGAACGTGGAATAACTATTACTTCGGCAGCTACTACGGCATTTTGGAAAGGTCACAGATATAACATCATCGACACTCCGGGCCATGTGGATTTTACAGTTGAAGTATCTAGATCACTTAGAGTATTAGATGGTGCAGTTGCCCTACTAGATGCTCAAGCTGGTGTTGAACCACAAACTGAAACAGTATGGCGTCAAGCTACTGAATTCAAAGTTCCCCGTATGTTTTTCATTAATAAAATGGATAAGATGGGAGCAGACTTTCAATATTCTCTTGGAACAATAACAGATCGTTTAGGAGTAAATGCTAAACCTCTAGAATGGCCAATTGGATCAGAAAGTGATTTTAATGGAGTAATTGATTTACTTACAAGAACTGCATATCATTATGATGGAAAATCAGAAGAAGACACTACCATTATTGAAATTCCTGCTGATTTGGTTGATCTTGTTGAAGAAAAAAGAACAGAATTAATCGAAGCAGTTGCTGAATTTGATGATGAATTAATGGAAAAATATTTAGCAGATGAAGAAATTTCAATTGAACTTATTAAAAAGGCAATTCGTAAAGGAACATTAGCAGTAGAGTTTTTCCCAGTATTATGTGGTACAGCTTTAGGAAATAAAGGAGTTAAATTATTACTTGATGCAGTAATTGATTACTTACCATCACCACTTGATGTAGAATCAATCGCTGGTACTAATTTAGATGGTGAACAAATTGTTCGTCATCCAAGTGATAGTGAACCATTCAGTGCACTTGCGTTTAAAGTTATGACAGATCCATTTGTTGGACGTTTAACATTCTTTAGAGTTTATTCAGGAAAACTACAAAGTGGATCATATATCTTAAATGCGACTAAGAATAGTCGTGAAAGAATTGGTCGTATCTTATTAATGCATGCTAATAATCGTACTGAAATTTCAGAAGTATACGCAGGAGATATTGCTGCTGCAGTAGGACTTAAAAATACAACAACTGGAGACACTTTATGTGATGAAAAGAAAGCTTGTATTTTAGAATCAATGGTATTCCCAGAACCAGTTATTGAATTAGCCGTTGAACCAAAATCAAAAGCTGATCAAGATAAAATGGGTGTGGCACTTCAAAAGTTGTCTGAAGAAGACCCAACTTTTAGAGCAAGCACTAACCATGAAACTGGTCAAACAATCATTGCTGGTATGGGTGAACTTCACTTAGATATTATTGTTGATAGAATGCGTCGTGAATTCAATGTTGAAGCTAACATTGGTAAGCCACAAGTATCTTATCGTGAAACAATTAAAGAAGCAGGGGATTGTGAAGGTAAATACATTAAACAATCTGGTGGACGTGGACAATACGGACATGTTAAGATTAAATTCGAACCAAATCCTGATAAAGGATATGAATTCGTTGATGCAGTCGTTGGAGGAACAGTACCTCGTGAATATATTCCAGTAACAGATAAGGGATTACAAGATGCTTTAAAAACTGGTATTGTTGCAGGTTATCCATTGATTGACATTAAAGCAACTTTATATGATGGTTCATATCATGAAGTTGACTCATCAGAAATGGCATTTAAAATAGCAGCTAGTATGGCTCTTAAAGATGCTAAAAACAAATGTAAACCAACCTTACTTGAACCAATTATGAAAGTTCAAGTGATTGTTCCTGAAGAATACTTAGGATCAGTTATGGGTGACGTTACATCAAGACGTGGACGTCCACTTGGTCAAGAATCTCGTGGTAATGCATTAGCAATTAATGCGATGGTTCCACTTTCTGAAATGTTTGGTTACGCTACATCACTAAGATCAAATACACAAGGTCGTGGACAATTCACAATGGTATTTGATCATTATGAAGAAGTACCAAAAAGTATTTTAGAAGAAATCATAAAGAAAAATGGTGGAAACTAGTAAAAATACTTGATATTTTTACTAAGTTGATATAAAATATAAATTGTAGATATTATAAGGAGGAAACAAAAAATGGCAAAACAAAAATTTGATCGTTCAAAACCACATGTTAACATTGGTACAATCGGACATGTTGACCATGGTAAAACGACTTTAACTGCCGCTATTACAAATGTATTAGCAAAACAAGGTGGTGCTGAATTTCAAGCATATGACCAAATTGATAAAGCACCTGAAGAAAGAGAAAGAGGTATTACAATTAATACTTCTCACGTTGAGTATCAAACAGCTACAAGACATTACGCTCACGTTGACTGTCCAGGGCATGCTGACTACGTAAAAAATATGATTACTGGTGCAGCTCAAATGGATGGAGCAATCTTAGTTATTGCTGCAACTGATGGACCTATGGCTCAAACTCGTGAACATATTCTATTATCTCGTCAAGTAGGTGTACCTCGTATTGTTGTTTTCATGAACAAATGCGATATGGTAGATGACGAAGAATTATTAGAATTAGTTGAAATGGAAATCCGTGAACTATTAAGTGAATATGGATTTGATGGAGACAACACACCAATTATTCGTGGTTCTGCATTAAAAGCACTAGAAGGTGTTGCTGAATACGAAGAAAAAATTGTTGAATTAATGAATAGTGTTGATACATGGATTGAAACACCAGTTCGTGATTCAGACAAACCATTCTTAATGCCAATTGAAGACGTATTTACAATTACAGGTCGTGGAACTGTTGTTACAGGACGTGTAGAACGTGGACAATTAAAATTAAATGACGAAATTGAAATCGTTGGTATTAGAGAAACAAGAAAATCAATCGTTACAGGAATCGAAATGTTCCGTAAACAATTAGATTATGCTGAAGCAGGAGACAATGCTGGTATCTTATTAAGAGGTATCTCTCGTGAAGACGTAGAACGTGGTCAAGTACTATCTAAACCAGGTAGTGTTACTCCACATAGCAAATTCAAAACTGAAGTTTATGTATTAAGTAAAGAAGAAGGCGGACGTCATACTCCATTCTTCTCAAACTACAGACCACAATTTTATTTCCGTACTACAGATGTTACTGGTGTTATTGAACTACCAGAAGGTGTAGAAATGGTTATGCCAGGAGATAACATTACTATGACTGTTGAATTAATTCACCCAATTGCAATTGAAAATGGAACTAAGTTCTCAATTCGTGAAGGTGGAAGAACAGTTGGTGCTGGTGTAGTTTCTGAAATTATAAAATAATAAAAAGGAACGAATATTATTCGTTCTTTTTTTTGTTTTAAAAATAAACATTTAATTGTTTATTTCTTTAATATATTTTGAATAGGTAAAGTATTACGATACATAAAGTATTTTACATTATTTGTTATTAGTTCAAAATCACCAGCATACTCATATACTTTTGCTCCAAAGTTAGTTTTAAAATTATTAAGACCTTTATATTTGTTGTCACTAAGCTCTGGGTTACTGATTCCTCCAAGATTAAACTTTTTGTAGCCCATATTAGAATATTTTTCAATTATCTTCCAAAACATTAAATGTTTAGAATTAAATGTTCCATATGCTTTATCGTAAGCATCCATCATTAAATAAACAGTATCTTTATAAGCAATAACCATAGCTGATGATAATATAACTCCATCAGGATTATTTTTTAATAAATTAGTAGCTAATATTAGATTCTTTTTATAATTTGCTAATAAGTTATCAGAATTTATTTTTCTGTTAATTAATTTAGTGCCAATTGTACTTGAGTTGGTTAAAACTAAATTATTAACATTAGAGTTTTCTTGATCAACTTCACTATAATTTTTTTGAACTTCTTTTAAGTAAACGGAAGTATCTAACTTTGCGTAATAAAAATCAATCATTTTATTCTTGTCAAAAGCAAAATACAAATCTTCAAAGTAATTTAGATCACGAGGATATTTCTTTTTAGATTGGGTATACATATGCTTTAATTCACTTGCGCGGCCTTTATATATTTTTATGCCGTTTCTTTCAGCACCTCTTATTTTAGTGCGGTATTCTTTTTTGATTTCATTAAATAAAACATAATAAGGTTTGTTGATGTCAATAACAGCTTCATAACGAGGTTTCAAAGCTTCAAAATAATAATTATACCCATAGTGATAATAACCCAATTTCTTTAGGTTTTTGAAAGCAATTTCATACTTTTCATTAGGTTTGCTAGGATTGGTAGGAGATTCAAAGATAGTCTTAATAATAATTGGACTTAACTTAACTGCAACTATATCTAGACGGGCTAAGTAGCTTTTAAGTTTAGACGTAAATATTTTTAAAAGATCAAAATTATAGTAATCTATTAAAAAGCCTCTTGGTGCGTAAGCATATTTAAAAGCTAGATGCTTTTCGACTAATAAAACAGTGGCTCCTAAAATATTATTGTTTTGATCAATTAGTCCAACAATTAGTAGATTAAATCCTTGATTTTCCATTACAATTCCATATTCAGGTGTTTGATATGTTGAATATAGTTCATAATTTTTAGCAAACTCTTTAAATTCTTCGATTGTCAGTTGTTTAATTTTCATAATATCACCTCGTTTGTGGTTAAAATATTATAGCACAAACCCGTATAAAATCCAAGCATAAGCATGTTTGAAAATTCTGATTGATTATTTACTCATAAATAATTAGTTTGTTAATATATTTATATTGGTGATATTATGGACAAGATAAAAATTGGAATACCAAGAAGCATCCCATACTACTATTTTGATAAAAAATGGACTTATTATTTTGAAAAATTAGATATTGAAGTTATTACGAGTCCAAAAACTAACAAAAGAATTATTAATGATGGTCTTAACTATGCTAATGATGAAATGTGTTTATCATTAAAAATATATATGGGTCATGTTAATTTTTTAAAAGATAAGTGTGACTATATCTTAATTCCTAGAATAGAAAATTACGGAGTTGATAATCAAACATGTACCAATTTTTTAAGTTTATATGATTTAGTTAAAAATGCATTTGAAGTTAATGTTTTAAATTATAATGTAGCACTTTCTAATCATGAAACTGAAGAAAAAGGATTTGTAAAAATTGGTAAAAGATTGGGCAAAAAGGGTAGTGAATGTAAAAAGTCTTATATTTATGCTAAAGCGATGAGTTATAAAGATAAAAAGAAACAACATTTAAACAATTTGAAAAAACTATCAAGTTCAAAATTAAAAATTTTAATGGTTGGTCATCCTTACAACATCGAAGACGAATATGTTGGAATTCCTGTTTTAAAAGCATTAGAAAAACTAAATATTGAATGGATCAACGCCTATGATTTTGATCCTAAAATCACTAATAAATTATCAAGTAAACTTTCAAAAGATATTTATTGGAAATATAGTAAAGAGTTAATTGGAGCAATTAAATTTGTTGAAGATAAAATTAACGGAATTATTTTTGTTTCTTCGTTTCCTTGTGGTCCTGATTCATTAGTTAATGATTTAGTTATTAGAAAACTAAAACTTCCATATTTAAATTTAGTTATAGATGATCTTGATTCATTATCCGGAGTTGAAACAAGATTAGAAAGTTTTGTTGATATTATTGAAAACTCAAAAACAAATTCCTAAAAAAACAATCGCTTTTCCAAGGATGGGTAATTATGATATTCCGGCTAAATATTTATTAACCAACATATTTGGTGCTAATATTCAAAAAATTCCAGCAATTACAAATCAAACTATTGAATTGGGAACTAGATACAGTCCGGAATTTGTTTGTACACCATTTAAGTATACAATTGGGACATTAATTGAATCATTAGAAAGTGGTGCGAATATTTTAATTCAAGCTGGCGGTGGGTGCCGTTATGGATACTATAGCGAATTACAAGAACAAATATTAAAAGATATGGGTTATGAATTTCAATTTATTAATTTAATGAGTAAAGGACAAAAAAAATTAAAAAAGATATACCAAGAGCTTAAAAAGGTAGATTATAACTTGAATATAATTAAAGTTATGTATTATATAATTATTACAATTAAAATGGTTAAATATATGGACAAAGTTGATGATTATATTCGACAAAACATTGGCTTTGAAGTGAAACAAAATAGTTTTATAAATATCCAAAAAGAAATGTTAAATAGTTTTTTAACAACTAAATCAAATCTTGGATTATATTTAAAATATAGATACTACTTTAAAAAAATAAAAAAAGTCAAAATAAACAAACCACAAAATCATTTAAAAATTGGCTTAATTGGAGAATTATATACGTTAATGGAACCGTTTTCTAATTATGAACTTGAGCGAGAACTTGCAAGTTACGGGATGTCAATTAAAAGATATACGAATGTCTACTATTTATTGTTTCAAAAGGGTCGAATGGCTAATAAATATGTTAAATATGCTAAAGAATATATTACATATAAACTAGGAGCCGATGCTGCTGATAATATTGGAAGAACTAAGTATTTATGCAAACATAACTATGATGGAATAATTCATATCAAATCAACATTTTGCACACCAGAAATTGGAGCAATGCCAATAATTAATAAAATATGCCAGGAACATAAAATGCCATTATTATTTTTTTCGTTTGATTCAAATACATCAGAAGTTGGAATCAAAACTAGAGTAGAAGCATTTTATGATATGATAGAAGGGAAGAAACAATGAATGAATATTATTTAGGTGTTGATATTGGTTCCATTTCAACAAAAGGAGTTATTATTGATAATAATAATCAAGTTGTGGATTCATTATATATTTGGACCGAGGGTAATCCCATAATGGCTGTTAAAAAGTTAATTACTGAATTTAAAAATATGATACCTAAAGATGGCAAAATATTAGGAATTGGAACAACGGGTAGTGCTCGTAAGTTAATAGGTTTAATGCTTGGTGCGAATGTCGTTAAAAATGAAATAACCGCTCATGCTATTGGTACTTTATCTAAATATAAAGATGTTCATACCATTTTAGAAATAGGTGGTCAAGATTCTAAAATTATTATAATTGATAATGGAGTAGTTACTGATTATTCAATGAATACTTTGTGTGCAGCCGGGACTGGCTCATTTTTAACTAGTCAATCGAAAAGATTAGGTATACCTATTGAAGATTTTGGTGATTTAGCGTTAAAATCTAAAAACCCTGTTAAAATAGCTGCCCGTTGTACTGTCTTTGCGGAATCTGATTTAATTCATAAAGCCCAAATTGGCTATTTAAAAGAAGACATTATTGCTGGGCTTTGTAAAAGTATTGTAATAAACTATTTAAATAACGTTGGTAAAGGCAAGAAAATTAGGGAACCCATTGTTTTTCAAGGGGGTGTTAGTAAAAACAAAGGAGTTCTTAAATACTTTAAAGAAGTATTAAATGCTCCAATAATTGTCGATAATGACAGTCACTTGATGGGAGCTATTGGAATTGCTATTATGGCTAAAAGAACTAAAAGCAATCAAGAATTTAAATTAGACACAACTGATATTTTATTTGAAACAAAAGGTAGTGAATGTTTGAAATGTTCTAACAATTGTGAAGTTTTAAAAATATATAAAGATCATGAATTAGTTGATACATGGGGGAATCGTTGTCCTAAAGGTAGTGAGTAAAGGAAATGTTGAAAGTAAGAGTATATATATTTTAGAGTTGACAACATCAAAATAATAGTGTATAAATTATATTGATTAAAAAGGAAGTGAACTATGGCACAAAAATTAGTAATAGTGGAGTCCCCAAGTAAATCGAAAACGATTGAAAAGTTTTTAGGTAAAGACTTTAAAGTAGTATCTAGTAAAGGTCATATTAGAGATTTAGCAATTAAAGGTAAGTTTGGGTTTGGTGTTGATATTGAAGATAATTTCAAACCAACTTACACAACTATTAAAGGTAAGAAAAAAGTTATTGATGAGCTTAAGAAAGAAGTCAAGAACTCTTCAAAAGTATATTTAGCGAGTGACCCCGATCGTGAAGGGGAAGCTATCAGTTGGCATTTATTCGATGCCCTTGGTCTTAAAGAAGATGATTATGAAAGAATTGTCTTTAATGAGATTACTAAAGGTGCAATTACTGAATCATTTAATCATGCTAGAAAAATAAATACTGATTTAGTTAACTCTCAAGAAACCAGACGTATTTTAGACCGTATTATTGGTTTTAGGCTAAGTAAATTAATGCAAAGTAAAACAGATGGAACAAGTGCTGGTAGAGTTCAAAGTGTTGCTTTAAAGCTAATTGTTGATCGTGAGCGTGAAATAGAAGCTTTTGATGCAACTGAATATTGGACAATAACAGCTAATTTCAAAGAATTTGATGCTGAGTTATTTAATTATAACAACAAAAGTATTAAAATAAATAATGAAGTTGAAGCAAATGAAATATTGGCAAAACTAAGTAATAGTTTTAAAATTGAAAGTGTTGATAAAAAAGTTAAAAATAAAAAATCAAGAATGCCTTTTATTACTAGTACTTTGCAACAAGAGGCTTCATCCAAATTGGGAATGTCAGCTAAAAAATCAATGAGTATTGCACAAAAACTATACGAAGGTATTGAACTAGAAAATGAGACAGTTGGGCTTATTACTTATATGCGTACCGATTCAACTAGATTATCTAGTGAGTTTATTGGTAGCACTTTTAAATATATTGAAGCTAAGTATGGGAAAGAATATTTAGGCAGTGTTAAAGTAAATAAGAAAAACGACAATGTTCAAGATGCCCATGAGGCAATTCGTCCAACTAGTATTAGTCGTGATCCAATAAGTGTAAAACCTTATTTATCTAATGATGAGTATAAGTTATATCGTATTATCTACTATCGTGCTTTAGCGTCACTTATGGCTGATGCTAAAACTAATAATACAACTGTTGTTTTAGATAATAATAATTATCAATTTAAAGCGAGTGGTCAAATATTAATCTTTGATGGTTATTTAAAAGTTTATGGTGATTATGAAGAAACAACTGAAACAATGTTGCCACCGTTAGAAGATTATCAATCAAATGTTATTGTATCTAATGATATTTTAAAAGAACAACATTTTACTAAACCCCCAGCACGTTATACTGAAGCAAAATTGATTAAGGAAATGGAAGAATTAGGAATTGGAAGACCTAGTACTTATACGAAAACAATGGATACGATTAAGAGCCGTGGATATGTAAATGTGGTTGAAAAGAAATTCGTACCTACTGAAATCGGAATTGAAATAACTGATAAATTACAAGTTTATTTTAGTCATATTATTAACGTTTTGTATACTGCAAACATGGAAAATGATTTAGATAAAATTGCAGAAGGTCAATTAGTATGGTATGAATTACTAAAAGGTTTTTATCAAGAATTTGAAATTGCAATGAAAGAGGCGTTTGATAATATGGAAAAAAAGGAACCAGAACAAACTGGTGAAATGTGTCCAAATTGTAATCATCCATTAGTTGTTAGAAAAGGACGATATGGTGATTTTGTTGCTTGTAGTAATTTTCCAGAATGTAAATATATAAAAAACGAACCAAAAGAAGTAAATGAAATAACTGATTGCCCAAATTGTGATGGCAAGATTGTTGAAAAGCCAACGCGTAAAGGCAAAATATTTTATGGATGTAATAATTATCCAAAATGTAAAACAGCATATTGGGATAAACCAATTGGTAAAGAATGTCCAGAATGTAAAAGTATGTTAGTTGAAAAAAATAATAAAGTTAAATGTAGTAGTTGTGATTATCAAGAATAGGGAGTTATCCCTTTTTTTGTATGTAAAGCAATACGATTACGATTGTTTTAAGTTATATATTTTGTTATAATATAATTATTAAGAGGTGATTCTATGAAAGAACAAGTTAGAAGAAGATATAACTTTGTATTAAAAAATGTTCCGACTAGAGAAGAAATACTTATTAAAAATTTTTTTGGCGATGAAAATGAATTAGGACGTTCTAATTATGTCTTAAGTGATATTGACATGATTACCTTAGATTATAAAGATGAACAAGATTTGTCAGACAATATTCAAGATGTGCTTGGACACAATGTTGAATATCCTAAATTCTATATTAAATATAAAGAAAATAAAAAAGAAAGATATTTAAAAATTGCTTATAGGGATCTGGGCATATTAAAACAATATGCAAATATTAGTCGTACCAATATAAAAGAAGGAGAAATATATCGCAAATTTTACAATCATTTTATGAGTAACATTGGTAAAGGACGATTTTATCGATATATGACTGAAAATAATTATATAAATGATAGATTAGAAAAACTATTAAAAGAATATTTATATGAAGATAAAATATATCGTGAACAAGAGATTTACAATCATCTTAAAAATTATCGTGTTATTAGAGATTATATATTTGGAATGTTTGAATATAACAAAAATGTTAATTTAGATAGTGCGAAAATAAATTTTGATAGTATCAAATTAAAAGAAGTTCCTAAAAAAGAAGTTAATCTACGAGTTCCAGAACCGGTTAGATTATCCACTGAAGATCCATTTTTAAACAGTTTAACCGACCGTGATGAGATAAGTCGTTATTATGATTTAGATCAATTATCGTCATTGGAACAAGACATTCCGGTGTTTGATGGAATGTCTAAACCTAAGACCAAAGTATTGAAAAAATAGAGCATTAAGAGTAATAGATTTTACTCTTTTTTTGTGCTAAAATGATTATGGTGATAATATGGATAGACTAAAAGAAATGTTTATTGATTATATTGATGATGAAAAAAAATATTCTAACCATACAGTTATTGCTTATAGTAATGACTTAGAAGAATTTTTAATATTTATTAAAAACCTAAACATAAATGAAATAAAAAGTATTGATTATTCGACTATTCGCCAATATTTAACCGTTTTATATAACAAAAATTATACTAAAAAAACAATTAGTAGACATATTAGTACACTTAGAAGTTTTTTTAAATATTTATTGAAAACTAAGGTTATTAATAAAAATCCCATGACTTTAGTGAGTAATCCTAAACCGGATAAGAAACTACCTAATTATTTACATAGTAAAGAATTAGCGGAGTTACTTGAAGTGCCAAATATTAATACACCACTTGGGTTTCGTAATAAGCTAATTATTGAATTATTATATTCAACTGGTATCCGTGTTAGTGAACTTGTAAATATCAAAATCCAAGATATTAATTTTTTTGAAATGTCTATTAAAGTAATGGGAAAGGGCAGTAAAGAAAGATATGTTATTTTTGGTAATGTTCTTAAAAAAATGTTAATTGAATATTTAAATGATCAACGTTTACATTTGTTAAAAGGTAAAACGGGTGATTGTTTATTAATAAATAAAAACGGCACTAATTTAAGTGACAGAGGTGTTCGATTAATAATCGATCAAATCGTTAAAAAGTCATCTCTTAGTAAAAAAGTAAGTCCCCATGTTATTAGACATACTTTTGCAACAGAGATGCTTAATAATGGTGCTGATTTAAAAATTGTTCAAGAATTACTTGGTCATAGTAATTTAAGTACGACTCAAATATATACTCATATTTCTAATGAAAGATTAAGAGAAGTATATTTGGATAATCATCCACGTGCAAAAAAAGGAGGTAAAAATAATGGCTAAATTATATTTTAGATATGGAGCAATGAATTCTGGTAAAAGTACAGCACTAATGCAAGTTGCTTATAATTATGAAGAAAGAGATCAAAAAGTATTAGTTATTAAATCAGTCATTGATACTAAAGGAAATTCTAGATTAGTGTCACGAATTGGCTTAGAACGTGATGTTGATATATTATTATCTTCTCACGATAGTTTGAAAAATTATGATATCAATTATCAAACTATTGCTTGTTTTTTAGTAGATGAGGCGCAATTTTTGACAGAAGAACAAGTAACAGAATTGTGGATTGTTTCTAAAAGATACAACATTCCAGTTATATGTTATGGTTTAAGAAGCGATTTTCAAACTAATAGTTTTCCTGGAAGTAAAAGACTTATGGAACTAGCAGATGAATTAGATGAGCTAATTACAATATGTCGTTGTGGTAAGCGAGCTAAGTTTAATGGACGTAAAATAAATGGAAAATTTGTAAGCGAAGGAGAACAAGTAGCAATCGATGAAACTAATGACGTTAGTTATGAATCTTTATGTGGCAAATGTTATATTGATAAAGTGTTAAGTTAAAAAAGTAATGATTGTTTATAAATATCCTTTTTGATATAATTATTATAGTAGGAGGCAGAGTTAATGAAAAAATTTGTATATTCTTTTAAAGAAGGAAATAAAGACATGAAAGACTTACTTGGTGGTAAGGGTGCGAATTTAGCTGAGATGACTAAAATTGGTTTGCCGGTACCAAGTGGCTTTATTGTAACAACTGAAGCTTGTAACAAATATTATGAAGATAATTTAGTTATTGGTGAAGAAGTGATAACTCAAATTTTTAAAAAAATTAATGAGTTAGAAAAATTATCAGGTAAAAAATTAGGAGATGTTGAAAACCCACTGTTATTATCTGTAAGAAGTGGAAGTCGTGCAAGTATGCCTGGAATGATGGATACTATATTAAATCTTGGACTTAATGACCAGATAGTTTTAGGATATGCAAAAGTTCATAATGATCCTCGTTTTATAAATGATTCATATCGTCGTTTTATTCAAATGTTTTCTGATGTAGTTAAAGGCTATCCAAAATCATCGTTTGAAAAAATTATTAGCGAATTAAAGCAACAAAAAGGTATAAATGATGATCGTGATTTAAGTGGTGATGATATGATTACTTTAGTCGATAAATTCAAAGAAGTATATCGAAAAATTGCCGGAGAAGAATTCCCACAAGATCCTAAAGTTCAATTAATCGAATCAATTACGGCAGTATTCCGTTCATGGAATACTGAACGGGCAATAATATACAGAAGAATGCATGATATTCCAAGTAGTTGGGGAACAGCAGTAAATGTTCAAGAAATGGTGTATGGTAACCGTGGCGACGATTGTGGTACTGGTGTAGCATTTACTAGAAATCCTGCAACCGGTGAAAATAAATTATATGGAGAATATTTAATAAATGCTCAAGGTGAAGACGTTGTGGCAGGTATTCGTACACCACAACCAATCGATACTTTAAAAGATGCAATGCCTAATATATACGAAGAGTTTTTAAATTATTCTAAGAAATTAGAAAAACATTATAAAGATATGCAAGATATGGAATTTACAATTGAAAATGGTAAATTATTTATGCTACAAACTCGTAATGGAAAAAGAACAGCCCATGCTGCTTTGAAAATTGCCGTTGATTTGTTAACTGAAGGTTTGATTACTAAGGAAGAAGCTTTATTAAAAGTAGATCCTAACCAATTAGATCAATTATTACATCCTAATTTTAATGATGAAGCATTAAAGGAAGCAAAAGTTATAGCAGTTGGTCTAGCAGCATCACCAGGAGCGGCAACTGGTAAAATTTATTTTACCGCAAGTGATGTAAGTGATGCATCTAACCGTGGTGAAGATGCACTGTTAGTTCGGGAAGATACATCTCCTGAAGATATTCAAGGAATGAATGATGCTCGTGGTATTTTAACGATAAGAGGTGGAATGACTTCTCATGCCGCGGTTGTAGCTCGGGGAATGGGGCGCTGTTGTATTAGTGGTTGTGATTCCTTAAAGATAGATTTTAAAAATAAAACATTAACTACTAGCGACGGAACGATTTTTAATGAAGGTGATTTCTTATCATTAGATGGAACTACAGGTAATGTTTATAGTGGAAGTATTCAAACTAAGGAACCAGAGATTAGTGGTGAATTTGAAACGTTTATGAATTTTGCTGATGAAGTTAGAACACTCGGAGTAAGAGTCAATGCGGATACCGTAAGAGATGCTAAACAAGCATTAAAGTTTGGTGCTGAAGGTATTGGGCTGTGTCGTACGGAACATATGTTTTTTGAGGAAAACCGTATATTTGAAGTAAGAAAAATGATTTTAGCTGATAATATTGAAGTTCGAGAAGAAGCATTGAAAAAAATATTACCAATGCAACGAAAAGATTTTGAAGGCTTATTTGAAGTAATGAATGGTAAAGCTGTAACAATTCGTTATTTGGATCCACCATTGCACGAGTTTTTACCAAAAACTGAAAAAGAAGTTATTGAGTTAGCAGAAGCTTTAAATTTAACAGTTAATGCAGTTGAAACTCGAATTGAATCATTAAGAGAAGTAAATCCAATGATGGGACACCGTGGTTGTCGAATTGCTATTACTTATCCAGAAATAGCCGTTATGCAAACTAGAGCAATTATTGAAGCTGCTATTAATGTCGGCTGGTTAGGGATTAAAACAACTCCTGAAATTATGATTCCTTTAATTAGTGATATTAACGAATTAAAATTTAATAAAGAAATAATTGTTAAAACAGCTAACGAAGTTATGGAAGAACATGGTGTTAAAGTTGATTATCATATTGGAACAATGATTGAAACACCAAGGGCTGCTATCTTAGCAGATGATATTGCTAGTTCTGTTGATTTCTTTAGTTTTGGAACTAATGATTTAACACAAATGACTTATGGTTTTTCAAGAGATGATGCTAGTAAATTTTTGTCTGATTATTATGAAAAAAGAATTTTTGAAAGAGATCCATTTGATAAGTTAGATCAAGAAGGTGTTGGAAGATTGGTTGAAATGGCAGTTATTAGAGGAAAAAGTTCAAATAAGACAATTAAATTGGGTATATGTGGTGAGCATGGTGGAGAACCAACAAGTGTTGAATTTTGTCATAAACTTGGACTTGATTATGTTTCGTGTTCGCCATTTAGAATTCCGATTGCTCGTTTAGCGGCGGCTCAAGCTAAATTAAAAGAGTCAAAATAAAAGCCATTAGGCTTTTTTATCCTTTGTATATAAATATATATACAGACATTTGGAGGTATTTATGAAAAATTCAACGTTGACAATGAATCAAACAATATACAGATATATAATTTTTATTATCGCTCTTATCGTTTTGGCCGCAACATATAATATGTTTATTTTACCAAACAATATTGTTACTGGTGGAGCCGATGGAGCTGCAGTCATTTTTAAAGAATTTCTTAATCCAAGTTTATTTATTTTACTTGTTAATTTTATCCTTATATGTGCTAGTTTCTTTACACTAGGAAAAAAAACAACTTTGAATTCAATTCTTGGTTCAATTTTATATCCTATATTTATAAATCTAACATCTAATATTAATAATTTTGTATCAATAAAAAGTGATGATATGATTTTAAATATTATATTTGGTTCAGTTCTAACAGGAGTATCAGTTGGACTGATTGCCAAATATGGCTTTAGTTCGGGTGGTTCTGATATCGCCGCTCATATACTGGCCAAACTATCGAAAATTTCAATGGGAAAAGCCTTTTTATTAATTGATGGATTAATTATTTTGGCAAGTGTCTTTGTTTTTGGAATAGTTAATACTATGTATGCTATTATCTATATTTATATTTATAGCATTGTCACTGATAAAATAATTTTAGGTATTTCTGATAACAAAGCTTTTTATATTGTAACTAATAAAGAAAAGGAAGTCATGGACTATATATTAAATAACCTACATCAAGGTGCTACTTTGTTAACTGGACAAGGTGCTTACGGAGGAAGTTCTAAAAACGTAATATTTTGTGTTGTTTCAGTTAGAAATTATTTTAGGCTAAAAGAAGGAATTAATGACATTGATGAAGATGCTTTCTTTATTGTAGCAGACGCTTATGAGGTAAAAGGTGGAGCTTAAAAACATTTATAAACTAAATGTTTTTTTGTTTTTGGTAATAGAATAGATTTAAATGTGTAGAATATTCTTTATATTATAGGGGGTATGTTATGAATCTTTCTGGCCAAGAGTTTAAAATAATTAAAAAATATAATAAATTCAATCAAGGTAGTGAAGGAAAATTATATTATTATGATAATTATTTAATAAAAATATATTACAATCACATCATTAATGAAAAAAAAGAAACGATTAATTATATAATAGATAAAAAAAATATTGAGGGGTGTGTCTTACCTAGAGATAAGGTATATATTAATGGATTATTTAAAGGAATTAGCACTGATTATTATAGTGATTATAAGCCACTTTCTAAAACATACAAAAATAATCAATTGAATTTTAAAGATAAATTAGAAATATGTAAAAAGGTTACAGAAGCACTAATTCTTTTACATAAAAACAAGATAATTCATAATAACGTTAATTTAGATAATATCATTTCTAATAATAAAAATGCTTTATTAATAGATATTGACGGAGGATTGCCAATTGAAGTATTGAACCAAGATGAATTTCAACATCTTGTAAAAGGAGATCAATATAGTGCTGTAATAACAATATTATCTTATTTATATAATTTTGATTTTGAACGTTATATATATAAATATGGTATAGAAAATTTTAAAATGTCATTAACTAGTTTTCCAATCAAGGAAAATCTATTGAACTATATTAGTGATTTAATTTCCAACAATTTAAATGAATATAACTATATGAATAAATATTTTAATTATTTGGATGAAAAGACTGAAATAAAAAGAAAACGAAAATAATGTGTCGACAAGTTTGTCATAAACAATAAAATATAAAAAAAACACTGCTTAAATATATAAGTAAAAGGTTGCTAAAATAAAGTAAATTTGAGATAATACTAGTGGTGATAATATGAAAATACTTTGTTTAGGACATGCAGCCTATGATATAACGATTCCATTAGATGAATATCCAATCGAGAATACTAAAAACCGTGTTGATGCACGTGTTGAATGTGGCGGTGGGCCAGCATCCAATGCTGCTTATTTGCTAGGTAAATGGGGAATGGATGTTTATTTTGCTGGTGTTGTTGGTGATGATGAATATGGACACACAATAAAACAAGAATTTGAAAGTGTAAATGTTAATACAAATTATTTGGAGTTTAGCAATAAATTTAGAACGACTTCTAGTTTTATTATTGCTAACAAAAGTAATGGTACAAGAACCATTTTAACTTATCGCCCAGATAATATGAAGATGAATGAATTGAAACTGGACTTTGAACCAGATATTATTTTAGTTGATGGTCAAGAATATGAATTATCAAAAAAAGTTATAAAAGAACATCCTAATGCTATTAGTATCATTGATGCTGGTAGACCAAGACCAGAAATAATGGAATTATCTAAAATGGTTGATCATTTAGTTTGTTCAAAAGAATTTGCAGAAACAGTAACTGAAATGACAATTGATTATGATAATCAACAATCAATTATTGATTTATATAAAAAGATGGAAGAAATTTTTAAAAACAATATTGTTGTAACTTTAGAAAAAAAAGGGTGTTTATATAAATACCAAGATAAAATTAAAATAATGCCTTCAATAAAAGTTAAAGCTATTGATTCAACTGGAGCCGGAGATATTTTTCATGGAGCCTTTACTTATGGAATTGCCAAAGGAACTGATTATGAAAAAGCGTTAAAGATTTCAAACATTGCTGGTGCTGTATCAGTTACTAGGATTGGTGGTAGAAACTCCGTTTTTAGTAAAAGTGAAATGAAAGAAGTATATAATGAATTTGAATAGTCTCATAACCTATGATAATCTTCCTAAATTAGATCTTCATGGGTTAGATAGAGACTGTGCATCTCTATATGTTAGAATGTTTATTGAAGACAATATTAAATTAAAAAACAAATTTATTTTGATTGTTCATGGGGTTGGTCAAGGAATCTTGAAAAAAGCTACTCATGACCATTTGAAAAAGAATAAAAATGTTATAGAATACAAAACAATTTACTACAACAATGGATGCACGGTTGTCCATCTCAAAATTTGACAATTAAGGCACTTTGTGGTATTATATCTACAACTTGAGAGGAGTTCCAACTGTTTGAAATTTATACATAAACATATAAAAACAGAAAGTTTTATTTATTAAAAAAATATAAAGTTGACAAAACAAAAAACTTGTGTTAGTATATGTGGCAAATTAAAGGGGGAATTAATATGTATAATGAAAGAAATGAAGAATTTTCAATTAGAGACATAATCTTGCAACTATTATTTGTTGTTTTATTTGTTTTTATTTTGCTTTGGTTATTTCCAACTAAAAGCGATATAAATAAACTGGCTAACAACAATAACAACATTGGTTCATTAGAACCTATATATGCGAGAATATTTAATGATAATATTCTTAATATGAAAGATGCTGGAAAGGAATATTTTACAACTGAGAGAGTACCACAAAAAATTGGTGATAAAGTTACTTTGACTTTAGGCGAAATGCTTAATAAAAAGTTATTATTACCATTTGTTGATAGTAAAGGTCGCCAATGTGATTTATCTAAATCATATATTGAGGTAACCAAAACTAGTGAAATAGAATATACCATGAAGGTTAATTTGGATTGTACTGATGCATCTGATTATATCTTAATACCTATGGGATGTTATGATTTTTGTAAAACAGACATTTGCGAAAAAGAAACAACTAGACCTATTGTAACAAAACCAACACCAAAACCAGATCCAGTAAAACCAACACCAAACAAACCAAAACCAGATCCAGTAAAACCAACACCAAACAAACCAAAACCAGATCCAGTAAAACCGGATCCAGTAAAACCAGATCCAGTAAAACCAGATCCAGTAAAACCGGATCCAGTAAAACCAGATCCAGTAAAACCAATAGAATATGTATATCAATATACAAAAACAACACCAGCGTATTTTACTAACTGGAGTAGTTGGTCAAATTGGAGTACTAATTATGTTCGTGAAACTGATTTAGTTGATGTTAGAACAGAAGAAATTACCAATACAGTTAAAAAACAAATAGGAATTAAAAAAGTTACACAATCTGTTCCTTATACTACAACTAAAAAAGTTCATGTTGATAATTTAGTTACCAAAACATGTGCTAAATGGGGTACAGTTACAGTTTCAACTGGAAGTTATAAGTATGGTACTGAATGGAATTATGTAAAAACCATTTCAGCTACTACTCCACCAAGTGATACTGCAACAACCAGATATGTACGTGTTAAAAATTCAAGTGGTGATACATTAGATTGTAATACAAACTGTAATTCAATTTACTCAAATTACAAAGTTTATACAAGACAATCATATGAAATTAAACAAAGTGGATACACTTGTACTGAATATGGATTGACTGTAACACCAATTTATATTAATAAACAAGTTACAGAATATAAAAATGAAGTTAAATATGAACCAGTTTATGGTAATGTTAAAAAAACAGTTACTTATTATCAATCAAGAACAAGAAAAGTAGTTTCTACTTCAACAGATACAAGATGGAGTAAATATAATGATACCTATTTATTAAATAAGGGTTATAAATATACAGGAAAAGTAAAAGTAAAATAATAATGAGAAGGGGAGGTGCCGCATATGAAATTATCTAAAAGAATTGAAAAAATTGAGGATGGAACAGAAAAAATGCTTGCATCTATGAATGTTAAAAGAAAATTAATGGCTGAAAAAATAAAGAACTTTAATTCTAAACATGGAAAAAAAGTAGTAGTTTCAGCAGCACTTATAGCAATTCTTGCCGCAAGTAAAGGATGTTCAATCAATAAAACTGATACTCCAATTCAAACAACTGATAATGACAATATAAACAAGATTATGCAATCTTATGAAAAGGAAATAGGAGATCATTTAGCTTTTGATCCTAACAGTGAAAAAGAAATGATTAACCGTATCGCAAAAGTATATGTTGATGCTTCAGCTAAGGGTCTAGGAGATTTAACGGTTGAGCAATGGATGGATTGGTATACTGTAACTAATATTGATGATATATCAGCAGCTGATTATTATAAATTATTAGACGATACTAAGACACCATCAACAATTATGGAAAATTATGACTATGTTAATAATGCTTTGTTAGAAGATGCTATTACAGTTACTCCTAATACTATTATTGATTTAGAACCGTTAGTTGCTGATAAAAAATCAGCTGAAGAACTATCAAGTTTTCAAAATGCATTAGCATCTCTTAATACTGCTAACGATTCAAGCAAGAAAAAATTAGCAACAGATGTTAATGAATACTTATATAATGAATTTGTAACAAGTAAACATAAAACAGTATCTGCTTCAAGTAATTTAACAAGAATGAAATTATTACTAGGAACTTGGGAAATTACTAATAATCAAAGTTGGGTAATACCAAGTGCTGATATTAGTAAAATAATTTATCCAAGTGGCGATTCTAAATGTGATTTATCATCTAAAGCAGTTGGTAATTCTGTATGGAATGATCAAAAAGTAGTCGTTAGAAATACTGTTGAAGAAAAAATCAATATGATGTTTAAGTTAATGGCTAATGAAGATAAATCAAACCAAGAAGTCAGAACAATATTAAGAAGTCTTGAAATTGAAATGGCTATTGAAGAAATGGCAAAAGAGATGGGACTTGTTAAGGTTGAAAATCCAGATAGTGAAAAAGCTATAATGGATGCTAAACCAGAACCACCAAAGGTAAATACAATTACTGAACAAGAAAAGAAAAACGTGGTAACAAATCCAACAACTGGTAAAAAGGAAATTCATTTACCAGCAAAAGAAGAATCAAAAAAACCTGTTTTAGAACAAATTGAAAAAGAAAATAAAGATGAGGAAATAAGAGCAAAAGGAGTTCAAGAAGGTGCTCAAGCTGGTAACCAAGACGGTTATACTGATGGTTCAGCTAAGAAAACTTATAATGAAAATCCTAAAATTGATTTGAGTAAATCAGATAAAATATATGCTGATGCATATACTACTTACTACAAACAATATTATGCTGAAGGTTATGCTGAAGGACTAAAACTTGCGCAAGGACCTATTACCCAAAAAGAAGAAACAATTGTTACAAAACAAAACAAAGAAAACATTGAAGATATAAAAGAAATAATGATTGAAAATGGTGAACGTGATGGTTATGCTGCTGGTGATGCTGAGGGTTATACTGATGGTTACAGTGGTAAAAAGTATGATGATCGTGTTAAATTAACTCATGAAAATACAGATTATGTAAAAGCTTATATCGATGAATATAAAGATGCATATCGTAAAGGTTACCGTAATGGTGAAAGAGATCGTGATAAACTTGAACAACAATTCAAACAAAACGAAACTCATAGAAATGATGATCATTCACAAAGTATAGAAGACAAACATACTGTACATCCAGATGGATCTACAACTACTGAAGAATTCGAATTTCTACCAGGATTTTATGAAAAAGATGGTAAGATTTATGACGAGCACGGTAATGAAGTCGAAATCATTGGTAGTACTAGCAAAAACAATCAAAATATTGCAGCGTTAAAAACACTAAGAAATGTATTAGCGAGTTCTGTAAATACTAATGATTATAGTAAAACAAAAACAATCTAATAAATGTAAAGGTGAATATTAATTCACCTTTTTTTGTTTGACAATAAATAGATTCGGTGTTATCATAAAATAGTAGGATAGATAATAGGTGGGAGGTAGTAACATGAATGATAATTATATATTTGATTATATTAATGAAAATGAATTTAAAAAAATTGAAAATTCATTGAAAAAATATAATATGCTCGCATATAAAAAGCTACATTTAGAATATTATCCATCATTAAAGGAAGGTAAATTTCTAGGTAAACTTGTTTCGACTAATCAAGAAAATAATACAATTACTTATGAATTAAAATTACCAACTGATATTATGTTTGAAAAGGTTCACGGTGATGTTATTCTTCATTATTTAGTGTATAAAGATAAAAAAACTATTTTATTAGATAAAATCACTCCAGATAAAATATTAAGTGAGGGACATCAATCAGAATTAGTTACTTATAAAGGGGTAATGGTTTCAAAACAAAATAGTGAAAAAGATATTTTTAAAATTAATTTATTAAATATGATACAAAAATAGAAATCTATAAGATTTCTATTTTTTAATTATAAAACGCCATTCAACATTTTTATAGTAGTCGGTTGCATAATCAATACCGACTCTTTTAGTAGTGGTGTAAGAAACTACTTGTTGATCATCCTCAATCCATAATTGTTTTGAAGTAGTTAAGTCAATTTCGTTAAACCCTTTATCTATTTTCAAAGCTTTTGTTAGTTTACCGGGACCATTATAATCTTCGGTTGTTCTAATTAAAATGGCTTGTGGTTGTTCTTCTCTGCCAGTTACAACATTTAACAAGTAATGAACGCCATAACATAAATAAACATATGTAATTCCACCTTGTTTATATAATGGTTCACTTCGTTTAGTTTTACCAAATCTTGCATGACAAGCAGTATCTTCCTCACCTCTATATATTTCTACTTCAGTAATTCTTTGTCTTAAAATGGTTTTATCATCAAGTTTTCTAACTAATATTTTTCCAATCAAAAGGGGAGCTATCTTTAATGCATCTTGTAAATAAAAATCTAACTCTAATCTTTTCATATTATCCTCCATTAAATGTATTTTAATAAATAATAGATAATCTGACTAGCACAATAAAAGGTTGTTCAACTGAACAACCTTTATTTTATGCTTTCGCATTTATATTCATTTGGTGCAGGTGAAGGGACTTGAACCCCCATGCCGTAAGGCGCTAGATCCTAAGTCTAGTGCGTCTGCCAATTTCGCCACACCTGCTTATAATGGTGGACCCTGAAGGACTCGAACCTTCGACCGCCCGGTTATGAGCCGGATGCTCTAACCAACTGAGCTAAGGGTCCGTTAACATTACTTATATATATTAACACATTTATATAGTTTATGCAATCATTTTGCAAAAAAAAATTATAATTAAATTTATGTTTTTGTTTAATAATATAAAACTTTACATAAGATATTATAAGCATAAATATATTGTTGGTGAGTTATATTTATGATATAATTAATTAGAGGTGATAAGGTGAGACTATATAATACTTTAAGTAAAACAATTGAAGAATTTACTCCTTATAATGAAAATGAAGTGACAATGTATACATGTGGTCCAACTGTTTATCATTATGCACATATTGGAAATTTAAGGACTTATATATTTGAAGATATATTAGAAAAATCATTAGAGTATATTGGATATAATGTTAAGAGGGTTATGAATATAACTGATGTTGGACATATGACTAGTGATGCTGATAGTGGCGAAGATAAAATGAAAAAGGGAGCAGCCCGTGAAAATAAAACCGTTTGGGAGATCGCTGATTATTACACTAATGCTTTTTTTAATGATGCAGCAAAGCTAAATATTAGAAAACCATTAATTATTGAAAAGGCATCTGATTTAATTGATGAATATATTAATATAATTGAAAAGTTATTGAAAGATGGTTATGCATATATATCTAATAACAACGTTTATTTTGATATAAGTAAAATTGCTGATTATTATCGTTTATCTGGCAAAAATAGTGATGATTTACTAATTGGTGTTCGTGATGATGTTGAATTAGATGAATCTAAAAAAAATCCTTATGATTTTGGACTATGGTTTACTGTTTCAAAATTTGAAAATCAAGCAATGCAATGGGATAGTCCATGGGGAGTCGGTTATCCGGGATGGCACATCGAGTGTTCTGGTATCGCTATTAAACATTTAGGTGAACATTTAGATATTCATTGTGGGGGAATTGATAATATATTTCCACATCATACTAATGAAATCGCTCAAAGTGAGGCTTTTTTAGGACATAAATGGTGTAAATATTGGTTACATGGTGAACATTTAAATGAAGAATCAGGAAAGATGAGTAAATCAAAAGGAGAGTTTTTAACCGTTTCTTTATTAGAAGAAAAAAAATATGATCCTTTAGCATATCGTTATTTTTGCTTACAATCACATTATCGTAATCAATTAGTGTTTAGTTATGAAAGTCTTGAAATAGCATCAAACGCTTATAAAAAGCTCGTTAATCGTGTAAATCAGATTAAAAACAACTTGGATGGTGAAATTGAAGAAAAAAAATCAGACGATTATCAAGATATATTTAAAAAAGCACTTACAAGTGATTTAAATACATCTAAAGCACTTACAGTTTTATACGATGTAATAAAAGACAACAACCTTAATAATAATACTAAATTATATTTAATTGCCTCTTTTGATTCTGTCTTATCTTTGGATTTATTAAAGGAAAAAGAACTTGAAATTGATAGTGCATTAGCATCTTATATTGAAGGAAAAATAGATGAAAGAAATATTGCTAAAAAGGAAAAAAATTATGAATTAGCTGATAAAATAAGAGAAGAATTAAAAGAAAAAGGTATAATAATTGAAGATGGTCGTGAAGGTACGACTTATGAAATTATAAGATAGGAGTTGGATTATGAATTTTATGACACTAGGTTTAGAAACGGGTTTAACAATTATTTTAGCAATTATTGGTTTTGTAATTGTTCTGATTGCTCAAGGTAAAGTTACGAGCGCATATGGAAAATACAAACGTATTAAAACAAATAAAGGATTGACCGGATTTGAAGTCGCTCGACAAATATTAGATAAAAATGGTTTGACAAATGTTTATATAGTTGAAACAAAAGGGGAATTAAGTGATCACTATGACCCAAGGAGAAAAGTTATTAGACTATCGAAAGAAATTTTTCACGGTAGTTCAATAGCTTCTGTATCAGTTGCGGCTCATGAAGTTGGTCATGCTATTCAAGATAAAGAAAGTTATGTTTTCATGAAAATAAGAGCATCTTTAGTTCCAGTTGTTAATTTAGTTAGTTTTTTAGGATACTTTGCAATGTTTATTTCTATTTTCGCAGGAATTACATCATATTTAATGATTGGTATTATCTTAGTGTTAGCAACATTATTATTTCAACTGATTACTTTACCAGTAGAATTTGATGCATCTAACCGTGCGAAACATGAATTATCGCTACTTGGCGTAGTCGATGATAGTGAGTACAAAAAGGCAGAAGATATGTTAAATGCTGCTGCTATGACGTATGTAGCTAGTTTAATTTCAACTTTAATTAGTTTATTAAGATTAGTACTTATGGCACGAGATTCTGATTAGAATCTTGTGTTTTTCTTTATAAAAAGATATAATGTTTTTGGTGATAACATGGATGGAATTATATTAATTAATAAAGATAAAGATTATACAAGTAGGGATGTTGTTAATATTATCGGGAAACATCTTAAAACTAAAAAAGTTGGGCACACTGGCACGTTAGATCCTCTAGCGACTGGTGTTTTAGCCATCTGTGTAGGTAAGGCAACTAAAATAGTTGAATTATTGACAAATCATGATAAAGAATATATTGCTGAGGTTACTTTAGGAGTTTCAACTGATACATTAGATATTACGGGAATTATAACGAAAGAAGAAGCTTGTTTTAAAACGGAAGAAGAAATTAAAAACATTTTATCAACGATGGTTGGAACTTATGAACAAGAAGTACCAATTTATTCAGCAGTTAAAATTAGAGGTAAAAAATTATATGAATATGCTAGAAATAACGAAGAAGTTGAGCTTCCTAAAAGATTAGTTGATATTAAGGAACTTAGTTTAATAAGTGATATTAAATATGATGATAATAAAGTCAAATTTAAAATTAAATGTTTAGTTAGTAAAGGAACATATATTAGAAGCTTAATAAGGGATATTGCAACTAATTTAAATACTATTGGGTTAATGAGTTCTTTAACAAGAACTAAACTAGGTGATTTTAATATTGAAGAGTGTGTAAATATTGAAGAATTTATTAATAATAAATATGAATTAAAATCAATTGTTGGAGTTTTGAATAATTATAAATTAATTACAGCTAATAAAGAACTTGAAGATGAACTGAATAATGGTAAAATTATTGACAATATGTATGAGAGTTCTGAGGTTTTATTTGTTAACGAAAATAATGAACCTATTGCTTTATATAAAACATATGATAAAGATAATCAAAAAATAAAACCTTGGAAAATGTTTATATAATAAAGTAAATATCGAAATTGGATTTTTATATTAAAAAGTGCTATAATTGGTGAAATTATCATAATTTAAATAAATACTAATATATTTAGAGATAAAAATAGTTTGTTTTTAAAGATTAAAATTATTCTAATAGTTATATACATGAGAAGGAGAAACAATGAAAAGAGCTTTTATTTTTACTGGACAAGGAAATGAATATGAAAAAATGGGGGAAGATTTATTTAAAAATTCTACCGAATCGAAAGAAATGATTGAAAGTTTAAAATTAAATTTTGATTTTAATGATATGTGTGTAAAAGAAAATATACTAGTTTCAGATACAAGATATTCCCAAACTTCAGTTTTTCTTATTAGTATCGCACTTGCTAAATTATTAAATAAGCGTGGAATATATGCTGATGCGACAGCCGGGTTGAGTTTAGGAGAATATACATCATTATGTTATTCTAATTCTATTTCAATTCAAGATACAGTGGATATTTTATATCAAAGGTCAAACATTATGTATAATGCTTTAAAAGATTCTAACAGTGGAATGGTTGCTGTTTTATTGTCTAATAAAAAACCATTAGAAATAGATACTAGTAAATTCAAATGTGAAGTAGCAAATTACAATTCTCCCAAACAAATAGTGATTACAGGAGATAATAAAGCTATTGAAATATGCTCACAAAAATATTTGGAAGAAGGAGCATTAAAAACAATCAAATTAAATGTTACAGGAGCGTTTCATTCAGTCTTTTTAAAAGAGGGAAGTAATACTTTAAATAAATATTTATCAAATTATAATTTTGAAGTACCAGAAATACCGGTATATTATAATTATATAGGAAATAAAGGTGATTATAATATTAAAGAATTGTTAGTTAAACAATTATATAATCCTGTATTATTTAAACAATCAATTGAAAGAATGATTGAAGACGGAGTTGATCAATTTTGTTGTATCGGAGTAGGGAGTAGTCCTGCTAGTTTTATTAAATCAATTGCTAAATCTATGGATGTAAAGGTAGATATTCAAGTCATTGAAAAAGTAAGCGATGTCGAAAAATTTGCTAAAACATTTGAACTATCCCCAATAAAAAAAATATTAAAGAAAAGGCTTAATAAACCAATTATAATTCCTACTATGGAATAAAATGTGAAAACTGTTTATGGTTGAAAAAGTAAAAGAAAAACAATTAAATTGTTGCATAAACTATTAATATGGTGTATATTAATAGTGTACTTATTCTTGGATTAGAGAGTCTCCAACTTAATCTCGGTTTAAGTGAATTATAAGAGAGGAGAGATACAATGGCATTGCCAAAAGATGTAAAAGAAAAAATTGTTAAAAAACATGCAAAATCTGCTAACGATACTGGTTCAGCAGAAGTACAAATTGCAATTTTAACAGAAGAAATTAAAGTTTTAACTGAACATTTAAAAGAGCATATTCATGATTTCCATTCTAGAAGAGGACTATTAAAAAAAGTCGGACAACGTCGTAGTTTATTAAATTATTTATTAAACAAAGATGTACTTAGATATCGTGATATTGTTAAAAGTTTAGGACTAAGAAAATAATTATTAAAATAATAAGTAGGCACTCTTTTTCGAGTGCCTTTCAAATGGAATTAGGAGGAAGTTATGAAAAAAATATTTGAATTAGATTTTAGAAGTCGAAAATTAATTGTTGAAACAGGTGAATTAGCGAAGCAAAGTAATGGTTCAGTTTTAGTTAGATATGGTGATACAACTGTATTAACAGCTGCTGTTATGAGTAAGAAAGCAATTACTTCTGACTTTTTCCCACTAACAGTGTTATATGTTGAGCGATTATATTCAGTAGGTAAAATACCTGGTGGATTTATTAAAAGAGAAGGTCGCCCAACTGATAATGCAACACTTGCAGCAAGATTAATTGATCGACCAATTAGACCATTATTCGAAGATGGTTTTAGAAATGAAGTTCAAGTTGTTAATCAAATATTAAGTGTTGATCAAGATAATTCTCCAGAAATGACTGCTTTACTAGGTAGTTCATTATCACTTTCAATAAGTGATATACCTTTTTCAGAACCTGTTGCTGGTGTTATTGTTGGACGAGTTGATAATGAATTTGTTATTAATCCAACAATTGAAGAAAGTGAAAAAAGTGATATTCATTTAATTGTATCTGGAACAAAGGATGCTATTAATATGGTTGAATCTAGCAGTAAGGAAGTAATTGAAAGCGATATGATTGATGCTATTATGTTTGGTCATGAAGCGATTAAAGAATTAATTGATTTCCAACAACAAATAATTGCAGAAGTTGGAAAAGAAAAAGTAGAAGTTAAATTAGTTGTAATAGATTCACAATTAAAAGAAGAAGTAACAAAATTTGCTTATAATAGTATGTTAGACGCTATTCAAATAAAAGATAAATTAGAAAAATATGCAGCTATTGATAAAGTAAAAGAAGATGCTGTTGGTCATTTTACAGAAATTAATCAAGAATCAAATGAATTAGATAGTATTATTAAACAAGTAAATAAAATTATTGATGATGTTGAAGCAACTATCGTAAGAGATTTAATTACGGAACAAAAAGTAAGGTCAGATGGTCGTAGCATGACAGAAATTAGACCGTTATCTGCATCTGTTGATTTATTACCTCGTACTCATGGTTCAGCACTATTTACTCGTGGTCAAACACAAGCATTAGCTGTAACAACACTTGGTGCGTTAGGTGAACATCAAATGTTAGATGGTTTAGGAATTGAAGATACAAAAAGATTTATGCTTCATTATAATTTTCCGCAATTTAGTGTTGGAGAAACAGGACGATATGGATCTCCTGGTCGTCGTGAAATAGGTCATGGGGCCTTAGGTGAAAAAGCATTGCTTCAAGTTATTCCTTCAGAAGATGAATTTCCATATACAATTAGAGTTGTATCAGAAGTTCTTGAAAGTAATGGTTCATCAAGTCAAGCAAGTATTTGTGCAGGATGTTTATCATTGATGGCTGCAGGTGTTCCAATTAAGGCACCTGTTGCTGGTATTGCTATGGGGTTAATAACTAAAGGTGATAAATATACTATCTTAACAGACATTCAAGGATTAGAAGATCATATGGGTGATATGGACTTTAAAGTTGCCGGAACTAAAAAGGGAATATGCGCAATGCAAATGGATATTAAGATTAAAGGAATAACAAAACAAATATTAGAAGAAGCATTGGAACAAGCTAAAATAGCCCGTTTACAAATATTATCAACAATGTTTGATGTAATTGAAGAACCACGTAAAGAATTAAGTAAATATGCTCCTAAAACAGCTATTTTCATGATTAATCCGGAAAAGATTAAAGATGTTATTGGTCGTGGTGGAGAAGTTATTACTAAAATTATTTTAGATTCTAGCAATGTATTAAGTGTTAGTGATAAAGATGCTGTTAAAATCGATATTGAAGACGATGGACGAGTTATTATTTATCATAATGATCAAGATGTTATTAATAAGGCAACTGAATTAATCAAAAATATCGTAAGAGAAGTAGAAGATGGCAAAATTTATAATGTTAAGGTTGTTAAAGTAGAAGATTTTGGATGTTTTGTTGAACTTTGGCCAGGATGTGAAGGATTAGTCCATGTATCGCACTTAGCTAAAGAACGTGTTGAAAAACCAAGTGATATCGTTAAAGTAGGCGATGAAATAGTTGTTAAATCATTAGGTTATGATAAACGTGGAAGATTAAATTTATCAAGAAAAGAAGCTTTGTAACAAATAAAAATAACTCGCAATGAGTTATTTTTTTAATATAGTTTATATTCTTTTAAATTCTTTTTTTAATATTTTAAAATGATTTTCATGACTTTTATCAGGAATAACAAAAGTAGGTCTATCAATTGTGGTTAAAGTTACTTGTGAAATTAAAACTGCTGAAACAACTAATGACATTATTTTTAATTTTTTCATAATACCTCCACTAATTTTTAATGATTTCATATACTTCTGAAACGGGAAGTATATTTTTATTTTCCGTGTAATAAGGTTTTAAATGTAAATGATAATGTTTTACTTCTTGAATCGTTCCATTGTTTTGAATTAAAGTTAAACCATCAATTTTTAATTTTTCTTCTAGTACGGCTTTGTATTTTTTAGCTAAATTCATAATATGACTAAGAGTATTATTATCAATATCATCTAAATCTACATAGTGTTTTTTAGGAACAATTAATAAGTGTCCGTTTACATCTGGATCAATATCTAAAAAAATTCTTGCTATATCATCTTCATAGATGGTATATGAAGGAATTGTACCTTCGTTAATTTTGCAAAAAACGCAATCCATTTTATCATCTCCTACTGAAATTATATCAAAAAAAGAAAAAGAGTTAAACTCTTTTTGTGAATACCTGCGAATATTCTATTATATATTGGTCATTTTTAAGTATTTTATACAGTTGGTTTTCTTTTGTTAATACCAATCATACTGCCAATCATTGTTGAACCAATTAAGATTAAGTAATATATTAAATCAACTATTTGAAATTTATGTTGTAATCCTAAAATATTAAATAGAGTTAAAACTAGTAAAAATACCAAACATAATTTTAAACCGGCTAACCATCCTCTAGAGACGCTACGAGTCCCAATAATAAAACCACCTATTATAAAAGAAATAATTGGAATAATAAGTTTTAAAATAGATACTATCTTGTAATTAATTAAATTGAAATAATTAAGTGAAGTCATTATTAGAGTTAATAACAAAAGACTTATTAAAATAGCTAAAAGGGGTTTAATTGAATTCTTTAAGAAAATCATTTTATCACCTAATAAAGTTTATTCAATGTATAAAAAAATATTCAAAGTACATAATTAAATAGGTGATACTATGACGTTTTTTATATTTTTATTAATTGTCTTAATCTTTTTAAATATTAATTCTAAATACGATTTTATTAATTTAAAATCATTTACTCAAGATAACATTATTGTTAAAGATGGTAAAGTTGATTTTGAAATTTTGCTTAAAACAAAATATAGTTTAAATGATGTAATAAATTTATTGCAACTTCAAGGAATAAAAAAACTAGAAGATATTTCTCTTGCCCGTATTAAAAACAATCGATTAATTATAAAAAGATATCAAAATCCTGTTTCACTTATATTTAATGGGAAGGTTGATTATCAAATGTTAAATGATATTGAAAAAACGCCTAAATGGTTGTTTAATATTTTAGAATCAAAGAAACTTAATGTTGGTAATATTTATTATTCATTTTATATTGATGATCGAATTTATATTATTCAAAAAGACTTATAAACGCATCTGTAGTGATGAATTGTCACATATAGAATATTTACACTAGTAGCTATGACAAGACCCCACAAACCAATCTTAAATGACGAAAAAATGAATAATAATGATGTTTTTATAATGATTCCAACTAAAGTTCCGTTCATCGCTTCTTTGGCTTTGCCTATGGATTGCAAACTGCTTGTTAAAGGAATTTGAATATAGTACAAAATAAATATTGGTGCAAGAATTCTTAAATAAGTTACACCGTTAGTAGTATTATAAATAAATTTTAATAAAAATTCTGGAAATAACATAAAGATAATAGTAACGGGAACTCCGATTAGAAGGGAAAAAAACAGAGCTTGATTGATTTTGTTTTTGGCATATACCTTTTGGTTGTTTGTAAAAGCATAACTAACTGTTGGTATTAAAGCATTTGATATAGCTAATGTAAAGAAAGAGGGCATTAACAGTAAAGGCATAATAAAGCCTGTAATTGTTCCATATTCTGTTAAGATAAAGTGGTTAGAATAACCAATTTTCAATAAAACAAAAGTAATTATAATTGGTTCGAAGAAATGACCGATATTACCAATTAATCGGCTTCCGGTTGAAGGTAAACTTATATCTAAAACATCTTTAAGATAATTTTTATTTAGTTTAAAATCTTTTTTCGAGAGTTTAAATTTTTTTGGGAGGAAGAAAAAGAGAACAAGGATAGATGTTAATTCGCTAAAAATATTTGATAAAACAATAAAAGCTACTGCAAATTCTAATCCTTTTGTTAAATAAAGAGGAATTCCAATTACAATAACAATCAATCTTACAATATCTTCTGTAATATTAGATATCACATGAGGAATCATTTTTTCTTTGCCAAAAAAATAACCTCTTAAAATACTAGAAATACTTATAAAAGGAAGGACTAAACCAATTGATATTAAGGCATAATAAGTTCTTGATTCTTTTAGCATATTAGTTGACAAAAAGTTACTAGTCAAAAACAAAACAATAATAATTAATATATTTAAGATTAAAGAAAGTGGGATTATACCAAATACTAATTGCCTGTTGTTTTTTTTGTTTTCGCTTACTAATTTTGAAACTGCTACTGGAAATCCAAATTGTGAAAGTCCAATAAGTAGCATAAAAGTAGGGGATATTAACATATATAATCCCATACCTTCAACACCGACTAGTCTAGTAATTATTATTTTGATGAACATACTCATTAATTTTGTAATCATTCCGCCGATAATTAAAATTATTGTTGATTTAATAAATTTGCTCTTTTTCATGTTTTCTCCTTTTAAATTCATTCATTTTCATATATAATAATATATATGTATAGAATCTTGATTTATTAAATGGAGGAATAATTATGGATGTTGTTTTTAATTCATTAGAAGAGTTATATGATAGAATCAGACCGGCACTTACAACTAAACGTCGTGAGATGCATAGAAATGGTTTTGATTACATTAAAGAAGAAGATATTTGGAACTATTTAAAAGAAGTTAAATGGTTAAATGCCAGTTCTTTAGCACTTCACGAAATGGTTAGTGATGTATTAAATTGTGATAATGATTTAATTGATAATTACTTAAAAACAAAATTGAATATGCGTAATCGTCGCGTTTATTTTGATGATCAAGATGATAAATAGAAAATTGAGTGTGATATAATGACCGATAAACGTAAAAAAGTAACGTTTGAAGAATTAAGAGATAAAGTTTTAACCTATGATAGAGATCAAGATGATGTCGAATTAATGACCAAAGCATATTTGTTTGCTTATGAAATGCATTTTGGAGTTAAACGTTTAACAAATGAAGATTATATAGAACATCCTTTGAATGTTGCTTATATTTTGACTGGAATCTATGCTGATATTCCAACAATATGCGCTGCTTTACTTCATGATGTATTAGAGGATACAGAAGTTACTGAAGAAGAATTAGAGGCTAAATTTGGAAAAGAAATTACTTCATTAGTAGTTGGTGTAACAAAGATTAATAAACTTAATTTTAGTGGTGAGAATGAAGCAATGATTGCTAATCACCGTAAAATAATAGTTGGACTTTCCGAAGATGTTCGTGTTATTATTATAAAATTAGCTGACCGCTTACATAATATGCGTACTCTTTGGGTATTACCAGAAAAAAAACAAAAAGAAAAGGCAAAAGAAACTTTAGATATTTTGATTCCAATCGCTCATCGACTTGGAATGAATCAAATTAAAAGTGAGTTAGAAGATTTGTCGCTTCGTTACTTAAAACCAGATGTGTACTACTCGATTGTTGAAACTTTAAATCGAAGTAAGGGGGAACGGGATCAAATTGTTGTCGAAATGATGAATAAAGTTACTTCTTTATTATCAGATCATGGCATTAAAAACGAAGTTAAAGGACGCGCTAAAAGCATTTATAGTATTTATAAGAAATTAGATACCGGGCGCAAATTCAGTGATATTTATGACCTTTTAGCACTTCGTGTATTTGTTGATACAGAACAAGAATGCTATCAGACACTAGGTATTTTACATTCAAAATATCGTCCAATTCCAAAACGTTTCAAAGATTATATTGCGATGCCAAAAACCAACATGTATCAATCACTTCATACAACAGTTTTTGGTATGGATGGAAATCTATTTGAAATCCAAATAAGAACTTATGATATGGATAAAATTGCTGAACATGGAATTGCATCTCACTGGAGCTATAAAGAAAAAGGTAAATCAAGTTCAATGCAAAGTACGATGGAACAAAAATTACAATTTTTTAGATCGATCATTGAACTTAAAAATGCTGAATCTAATGATGAAGACTTTGTAGATTCTGTAAAGGAAGATATTTTTAAAGACACTATTTATGTTTTTACCCCAAAAGGGGACGTTGTAGAATTACCAAATGGCTCAACACCAATTGACTTTGCATATCGTGTGCATAGTGAAGTCGGAGACAAAATGGTTGGTGCAATCATTAATGGAAATATTGTACCTCTTGATTATCAATTAAAAGATGACGATATTATTAAAATTAATATTAATAAAAATTCAGTTGGGCCAAGCAAAGAATGGATGAACATGGTTAAAACAGCACAGGCTAAAAATAAAATCAAAGCTTTCTTTAACCGTAACGATAAAGTTTCTAATTTAAAACGTGGAGAGGATTTAATTGCAAAAGAACTAAGAAAACGAAAAATTGCTTTTAATGACTTTTTCACTAATGAAAACATAAATAAAATAATTGAAGAGCTAAAATATACTAATCTTGAAGAAATATATATAAATGTTGGTAATAATAAACTACCTACATCACAATTAATCAATATTATTACTAATGAAACCGAAAGCAAAGAAGAAATCATTTTAAAGAAAACATTAACGAGAGAAATTACTCCAACAATAATTAAAAATGATATTATTGTTAAAGGAATTGATGATATCAAAATTAATATTGCTTCTTGCTGTAAACCCATACCTGGTGATAGAATCGTAGGATATATTACAAAGGGTTATGGAATAACAGTCCACCGAATGGTTTGTCCAAATGTTCGGGAATTGGAAGAACGCATTATTGATGTTATGTGGAATGATACTGTTGTAAAAAAATATCCAACGACCGTTTTAGTAAATGCAGTTAGTAACGATAATTTACTTTTAAATATTATTTCAAAAACATCTAATTCTAATGTGGTAGTTCAAAATATCAATGCTATAAATAAAAATGATACTTTCTTATATGAAATAGTAATTTTAGTAGAAGATAAAGAAAATGTTATTAAATTTATGAATGATGTTAAAACCATTCCTAATGTAATATCGATTGAAAGGGTTATAAAATAATGAAAGTAGTCATACAAAGATCAAAAAAATCTAGTGTTAGTGTTGATAATAATGTAATTGGGAAAATAGATCATGGTTTGGTTGTATTGGTTGGATTTACCAATGGAGACACTATTAATGAGATTAAATACATTGTTAATAAAATAATAAATCTTCGTATCTTTGATGATGAAGATGGGGTTATGAATAAATCATTACTTGATGTTAATGGAAGTATTTTAAGTATTTCCCAATTTACATTATATGCTGATACTTTAAAAGGTCGAAGACCAAGTTATATTAATGCTTTAAATCCAACTGATGCCGAACCTTTATATGATTTGTTTAATAAAACTTTAAGGGAAAACAATATTAATGTTGAAACTGGTTCTTTTGGGGCGGAAATGATCGTAAATATTACTAATGATGGTCCAGTTACTATTATTATAGAAAGTTGAGATAACATGATTAAAAACAAAATAGATTTTAAACTTATCAATCTAGCCCTTATTACTTTTGTGATTTTTTTAATTTATCAAATGAATAGTTTTTGGGGTGGAGTTATAACTAAAGTATGGACAATTTTATCACCGTTTGTCACGGCGTTTATTGTTGCTTATGCTTTATATCCAATTTTAAAATTTCTAGAGAAAAAAGGTCTTTCTAAACCTTTAAGTATTATCTTAATTGTTGTAGTTCTTATTGGACTGTTTGCCGTACTTGGCTTTTTAGTAATTCCTTTGTTGGTTGAACAATTAAGTAGTTTATTTAATAATATCATTTTATTTATAAAAGGAATTTCTGTTAGACACGACCTAAATTTTGGACCACTTCAAGAAACATTAACAACTGGTTTTAATAAAGTTATTTTATCACTTGGAAATTATGTTTCAAATGGAGCTATAAATATTATTAATATGTCAGTTGGTTTTATATCAAATGCTTTAATCGCATTATCAGTATCAATTTATTTATTAATTGATATGGATAAAATACGTGATAGTTTTAAAAAGTATTTAACTAAAAAATCTGCTAGAACATATCGTTTTTTTGTTATTTTAGATCATGAAATGAAACTATATTTAAGTGGTTTTTTGAAAATATTATTAATAACTTTTTTTGAATATACAATTGTTTATTTAATTATTAAGCATCCTAATGCATTATTACTAGGTATTTTAGCATCTCTAGGTAATTTAATTCCATTCTTTGGAGCAATTATAGTAAATATTGTTGCTGGTATCACAGCGGCTGTTAATTTACCATTCCCAGGATTGTTAATTAATACAATGATCGCTATTGTTATCTTATCAATTATTGATACATATATAACTAATCCAATTATTTATAAAAAGAGTAATCAAGTTCATCCGGTAATTGTTATTTCATCTGTATTTGCTGGGGGATACTTATTTGGAATTGTTGGAGTTGTACTTTCGTTACCGTTAGCAATTATCATCATAACGGCTTTCAAATTTTACAAAACCGATATTTATACTAAATTAAGTGATATTAAAGAAACAAAGAAAAAAACTTCCAAGAAAAAAGAGGAGGCTAAAAAATGAAAGAAAACTTTAATTTAGAAAATGCCAAAAGATTGTTATATATTGAAAACTTATTAAAATCACTAATGGAAAAATATAATTATCAATATATTAAAACACCTGTTTTAGAAGATAGAGAACTAGTTAATTATTTTATAAATGATGATTCAGAATATCCTTTAAAACCTAACAATCAAATTGGGGCGATTAAAAATTATTTAAGAAAAGAAAAAACAAATAAAGTATTAAAGTATTTTCAACTTGGTCCAGTATTCGAATCGTTTGATATGATTGAAACTAATCAAGCAGGAATTGATGTTATCGGTAGTAAAAATCCATCAGTTGATGCCGAAGTTATAAGTATGGCGATTAACCTTAATAAATTACTTGGACTTGATAATGTAATATTAAAAATTAATACCAATGGTGATAATAACCATTTTCGATTATTAATTGAATATTTAGAAGCAATGGAAATTGAGTATGTTGTTGATGAACAGTTATTTTTAGAATTTAATTACTATAACGATGTTGTTTTTGAAATAGTTACAGATATTGATGAATTAGAAGAACAATTGGTTATTGGTAATGGTGGAAGATATAATGATTTAATCGGTGATATGGGTTATAACGAAACAACCGGGTTTGGATATAATATAAACATCGATAATTTATTAAAAACACTAAATTATGATGGCTTTATTTTAAACGATGAAAATGGACTTGATGTTTATATAAAAACGTTTGATTTAACAACTATCCCGTATGTTCTTAATTTAAGTCAAATACTAAGAATGAACGGGTTTAACACTGAAATAGATCATATGAATAACAATGAATTTGTGGATTCAAAATTTACAATAATTGTTAGTGAACAAGATATAAAAGATGGGATGTTATTAATTATAAATAATCGAACAAAAGAAGAAGAAAAAATTGAAGATGAATATATTATTAATTTTTTAGATGAGAAAGTAAGTGGTGAAAATGAAGAACATGTACATTAAAGATTTAAATAAACATTATAACGAGGAAGTAACATTTCAAGCCTTTGTTGACAATATTAGAGATTTACAATATGTTCAATTTGTGGTTTTAAGAGATAGCAGTGGTAAAGTTCAAGTTACGATTGAAAAAAATGATGATTTTAAAGAAATGGTTGATTTAATTTCTAATCTAACTTTAGAAAGTACTATTAAAATAACTGGTAAAGTTATTGAAAACTCTAAAGTAAAATTAAATGGACTAGAGGTAATACCAATCAATATTATTGTTACTAGTAGATCATTATCAGAACTACCAATTGATCTTAAAGATAAAGAAAAGACACTTAGAGAAACAAGACTAGATTATCGCTTTTTAGATTTAAGAAGAGCTGAAAATAATTTATTTTTTAAATGTCAAACTGTTGTTTTGCAAGCAATGCGTGAATATTGGGTAAATAATGGATTCATTGAAATTCAATCTCCAAAAATATCTGGAAGCAATGCTGAATCTGGTGCTGAAGTATTTAAACTAGATTACTTTGGAACCGAAGCTTGTTTATCTCAATCACCACAATTTTATAAACAAATGGCAATGGCGGCAGGGTTTGATAAAGTATTTGAAATTGGACCTGCTTTTAGAGCGGAAAATTCTCATACATCATATCATGCAACTGAAATATTTATGGTCGATGCAGAGATTTCATGGATTAATTCTGTAGAAGATGTAATGGATATGCAAGAAGAGTGGATTAAATATTTTTTAAATAAACTTAGAGAAACTTACGGAAACGAAATTAAAGAAACATTTAATGTTGAGATTAGCAACACCGATGTTAACTTCCCAAGAATTACATTTACGGAAGCTAAAAAACTTTTAAAAGATAAATATAACTACGTTTCTGAAAAAAATGATGACTTTGAAAGAAGAGAAGAAGAATTATTATGTGAATATGCTTTAGAACAATATAATAGTGATTTTATGTTTGTCACTAAATTTCCTAAATCAGCTAGACCTTTTTATCATAATATTGATGAATTTGGGTTTTCAAATAGTTATGACTTATTATTTAAAGGTGTAGAAATAACAACTGGTGCTCATCGTGAGCATCGTGCTGATGTGTTAGAAAAACAAATTATTGAAAAAGGAATTGATCCTAAAACATTGCAATTTTACATTGATTTCTTTAAATTTGGATGTCCTCCACATGGAGGGTTTGGATTTGGTATGGCTCGTTTAATGATGAAAATATTTAACATAGATAATATAAGGGAAGCAACTTTTATCTATCGTGGTCCTACTAGATTGAAACCTTAAAAGATGGAAACATCTTTTTTTTGTGATATGAAAATGCTATAATATTTAAGAAGGTGGGATAATATGAAAACTAAAAAAAGAGAAAATTACTTAACATGGGATGAATATTTTATGGGAGTTGCAGCCTTATCTGCAATGCGTAGTAAAGATCCATCAACCCAAGTAGGGGCATGTATTGTTGGGGCTGACAATCGTATTTTATCAATTGGATATAATGGTACTCCTAATGGTTTTAATGATGAGGATTTTCCATGGGCGAGAACAGGTAATCCTTTAGAAACAAAATACTTATATGTTTGTCATGCTGAAATGAACGCTATTTTAAATTTTAGAGGTAATCGAAAAGACATGGAAGGTGCCAAAGTTTATGTTGATTTATTTCCATGTAACGAATGTGCAAAATTAATTATTCAATCAGGTATTAAAGAAGTAATTTATTTATCAGATAAATATGCTAATACTGACTCAGTTCTTGCTTCTAAGCATCTTTTTGATGTTTGTGGTGTTAGATATCGTGTTTTTAATGGCGAATTAAACATTAGTTTAATAAAATAATAACTATTTTTATAATAATTCATATAACTATTATAGAAATGAGATGATATTATTTTAAATAATCAATTATATATTCAAAATTCAATTAATCTGCATCTTTTTTTTATGCGAATAATGAAGGAACATATGTTTTTTATTTGTACATCATTTACTAAAGAAGATCTATCAATGGGGGATGAAGCCAAGGATTTAATGAACCAAGCAAGTGTTATGCTTGAAAAATTTGTTAATATTTCACCTGGTTCTGTAAAAGAAGAAGTAATAATTGCTAATGAAATAGTTACTAAGTATACTTTAGAAGCAGAGAAAAAAACTAGTAATTTAACTGGTATTCCAATTAACACCAATATTACTAATAATGAATACAATCTATTTAATAATTCAAGCAACTATTATGATGTAAGTATTGATGAGATTAATCAATTAAATAATGAAGCACATATACTAGTTACTAATATTATTAAATTTAAAACAACCCTTTTGACGAGAGTTTTGAGTTGCCAAATATTCACTCAAAATTATCCATCGTTAATAGATCATATATTAAGAGAAGCGAGACTTTACTTAGACTTAATAGAGAATTTAGGAAATACTAATTCTACTGTTAGTTATAATGAATTTATCAACAGTGAAAAAATTTGGAACGAAATCATGAGTGAACATTCAGAGTTTGTAAGAGGTTTACTTGATCCTTCGGAAGGTGAGTTAATTAATACCGCTAACAATTTTGCTAATAATTTTCAAAATTTAAATAAAATGCTCGATAATAGTTCAAACACCACAACTCAACAACAAATTCTTTTAGAAACTAATAATATTAAGAAGTTTAAAGAAGTGGCTACAAACGGTTTGATTGACTGTCAAATAAAATCCGTTATATTACCTTTACTTGGTGATCATGTTTTAAGAGAAGCTAATCATTACGTTAGATTATTAAATCAACCAAATTCAAAATATTAAAATTAGTTGATTAAATGTTAACTTTATTATATACTACTTTTGGTGGTAAAATGGAAAGACATAGAGAAATAGAAAAAAGCATTATTAAAAAGTATCGTAAGGAAATATGGAGCAAATTTATAAAAGCAATTAAAGAATATGAATTAATTGAGGAAAATGATAAAATTGCTGTTTGCATTAGTGGTGGTAAAGATTCTATGCTTCTTGCCAAATGTTTTCAAGAATTAAAACGTCATGGTCAAATGCAATTTGAATTAGAATTTATTGTTATGGATCCTGGTTATAATGAAGAAAACATTACAATGATTAATAAAAACGCTAAAATATTAAATATTCCAATCAAAATATTTAATACAGATATTTTTAACGTAGTATCATTACACGGAATGAATGAACCTTGTTATTTATGTGCGAGAATGAGAAGGGGACATTTATATTCAATTGCCGAGGGACTTGGGTGTAATAAAATCGCTTTAGGTCATCATTATGATGATGTTATTGAAACGATATTATTAAATATATTTTATAATGGTAGCCATCAAACAATGATGCCTAAACTTGTTAGTAAAAATTTTAAAGGAATAGAATTAATCCGGCCACTTTATTTAGTCCGTGAAAAAAATATTATTAATTGGGTAAAAAGTAATGAATTATCTTTTATGAGATGTGGTTGTATGGTAACAATAGCGGGTAATGCTACAAAACGAAATGAGATAAAGCAATTGATAAATGAATTAGAAAAAACAAATCCTAATATTGTTAAAAACATTTTCTCATCTAGTTCCAATATTAATTTAGATTCACTACTTGGTTATAAAAAAAACGGAACAAAAATATCTTTTTTAGACAATTACTCTTCCCCCCAAAAAAATAATATGTTATAATTATATTACCTAGAAGATATGGATAGCCTTTTGAATAAACCTACTAAAAAAACGATTGGGAATTTAATTGCTAAGCGGTGTTGAAAACTTATTTATAATGAGGATCCTAATGCTTATCATGTAATGCCCACCTGGGAATACAGGTTTTATCGTTTATGGCTCCTATCTTTTGGGTTTTATTTTTAAAATAAAAAAACAGAATGAATGTTATCATTCTGTTTTCATTTAAATCTTATGTTAAGCCTTTAATTGTATTGTTTAAAAGGATAATTTATAGTATAATTAAATTAGTTTGTAGGTGAAAAGATGTACTTGAAAGAAATAAAGGTTCATGGGTTTAAATCGTTTGCTGATCGTATTAATATTGAACTATATAATGGTATAACAGGAATAGTTGGACCTAATGGTAGTGGTAAGAGTAATGTTGTTGATGCTGTTCGTTGGGTATTGGGTGAACAATCAATTAAATCGTTACGTGGTGATAATGCAATGACTGATGTCATTTTTTCGGGTAGTAAATCAAGAAATGCATTAAATGTTGCTAGTGTTACTTTAGTTTTTGATAATTCAGATAAATATATACCATTAGAATTTAATGAGGTTGCTATTAAAAGAAAAGTATATCGAGACGGCACTAATGAATATTTTATTAATAATGAACGTTGTCGTTTAAAAGATGTAACTAATATCTTATTAGATACAGGAGTATCTAAAGAAAGTTTTAATATTATTTCACAGGGTAAAATAGAAGAAATTATATCTTCGAAACCACATGACCGTCGTGTTATTTTTGAAGAAGCTGCGGGTGTTTTAAAATATAAAAAACGTAAAGAAGAAGCACTTCGCAAATTAGATCGCACTCACAATAATATGGAACGTGTTAATGATATTATTACTGAGGTTGAAACTCAAATTGAACCATTACGTGTTCAAAAAGATATTGCTTTAGAATATCTTAAAAATAAAGAAGAGTTAGAAAAAATAGAAATTGCTTTAATAACTTCTGATATTACTAATATTAATTTTAAGTATCAAGAAAGTAAGAAACAAATTGATGTAATTAACAATGAAATATTAAATATCACAACAGGTAATAACAAATATGAAGTTGTTATTGAAGAAGACAAAAAGAAACTATATAAATTAGATGATGATTTAGCACTTCATCAGAAAAAATTATTAGATTCAACTACTTTAGTTGAGCAAATAAACAGTCAAAAACAAATTATCTTAGAGCGAAAGAAATATGAAGTAAGTGATACTTTACTTCATAAAAATTTAGTTGAATTAAAAGAAGACGAATTAAAAATTAAAAATGTTATTGTTAATACAAATCATTCAATTGATTTAAAAAAATTGGAATTAGAAACTATTATTAATAATTACAATGAACTTGAATCTTCTATTTCTAAAACAAAAGATATAAAAAGAAAACTTGAGATAGACCTTGCTAATAAGTTACGTGAAGAACAATTTACTAATTCAAAAATTGAACATTTAAGAGATAGTATTGATAATAATAGTTCAATGCCAGCATCGGTCGTTAGTGTTTTAAATAATCCAAAATTAAGAGGTATTCATAATGCTTTTGGCAATATTATTGAAGTGTCAGAACAATATTCGCTAGCTATTACAACCGCGCTTGGTGCAGCTGCTTCAAACATTATAACCGATGATGAAGTATGTGCGAAGGAAGCAATTACATATTTAAAAAATAGCAAATCAGGACGTGCTACTTTCTTCCCATTAAATATTATAAAACCAAGAGGAATTGAAGATAATATCATAAACGAATTAAGAAACATTGAAGGATTTGTTGATATTGGTGCAAATTTGGTTAATTACGATAATAAATATCGTGGGATTGTTTACAATCAATTAGGTAATGTGATTGTTTCCAAAAATTTAGATTTTGCTAATATAATTAGCAAAAAACTCAATTATCGCTATCGCATTGTTACCCTTGAAGGTGATGTTTTAAATATCGGTGGATCAATTACCGGGGGTAATCAAATGAGAACCCGTAACGTAATTATGGATAAATATGATTTAGAGCATCAAATTAAAGCTTTGGATAATATAATTAATAATATTAAAGAACTCGAAAACAAAATAAATAATAATGATTATTTATTAAAATCATTAGAAGATAAAATATATTTAATAAATAAAGATAAAATAAACATTGAAGCAACAATTAATAATTTTAAACTTAATTTAAAAGATCATATTGATCATCAAAACAAAATTGATAATGAGATAAATGGTACATCAAATATTATTAATAATTCATTAAGTGAAGAAGAAGAAATGATATTAAATAAGTATTACGAGGCAGTTAAAAATCGCGATGAAATTAGTAATCAATTAGAACTTATTAATAAACAAAGAGAAATAATTAATGATAAGATTGAAGAAAATGAACATTTATTGAAAAAAGATAATAGTTTATATAATAGCAAAATTAAAGAATTAAATAATTTAGAAATAACTGTTAACAGAATGGATGTTAAACTTGACAACTTATTAAATACTTTAAGCGAAACATATAGTATCACTTATGAGGCGGCTGCTTCTAAATATCATTTAGAAATAGAAGAAAATGTTGCTAGAAACGAAGTTAATCGTTTAAGAAAAATTCTTAAGGAAATAGGAATGGTTAATATTAATGCTCCTGAAGAATATAATCGTGTAAGTACAAGGTATGAATTTTTGGATGCGCAAAGAAAAGATTTGATTAATGCTGAAAATACTTTATTAGAAATAATAAATGAAATGGATCAAGTAATGGAAGTTGAATTTATGAAAACTTTTAAAATAATAGAAGAAAATTTTGAAACAACATTTAAAGAGTTGTTTAAAGGTGGAGAAGCTACATTAAAATTAACTGACCCTAGTAATATTTTAGAAACGGGAATTGAAATTATTGTTTCACCTCCAGGGAAAAAACTTACTAGTATTTCATTGCTATCAGGTGGAGAAAAAACATTTACAGCAATTAGTTTATTGTTTGCTATCTTAAAATCTCGTCCGGTTCCATATTGTATTCTAGATGAAGTGGAAGCGGCACTTGATGAGGTAAATGTTGAAAGCTTTGGCAATTATTTACTTAAATTAAAAGAAAAAACACAATTTATACTAATAACACATAAGAAAAAAACAATGGAATTTGTTGATACATTGTATGGTGTTACAATGCAAGAATCTGGAGTTAGTAAATTAGTTAGTGTAAAATTGCAAGAAAATCAAAAGTAAAAGAACATTTCTTTTACTTTTTTAGTGTTGTTTGAGAATAATAATGACTTAATATTTCTTTATAACCATGACCGGCCAAAGCCATTCCGTTTGCACCGTATTGACTCATTCCAACACCATGACCAAAGCCTCTAGTAATAAAATTTACTTTCCCATTTTCAAAAACAATATCAAAATCAGCTGATCTAAGTCCAAGTAACAATCTTAATTCAACCCCAGAAAAAACAGTATCATTAATTTTAATTTTTTCAATTCGGTCGCCATTTGTTCTGGATAAAATCTGAATATTTGTAAATTCATTAAAGTTAATTCCTGTTACTTGTTTGAGAACTTCAAAATCTTTACTCGTTTCTCTTAAATAACTTGAAGCCTTAAGATCCCAAGGACTGCTAACACTTTTAAGATAAGGAAAACTGTTGCCCCAAACAGCATATGAATCTTCAGTTTTTCCGTTACTAGTAGAATGATATACTGCTTCAATATAGTCGTTTTGATAAGTTAAATATTCCTCAGTTGTACTTATTACTGCTTGTTTAACTTTTGAATAATATTTATCATAATCATTACCCCATAACTTTTTTAATTGTTCGTTATCTTTATAAACTTGATTTGAAGTAGTATCATTTAATCTTTCTTTTCGATCCATCTTTTTTAAGGCATAAGTTCTTGCAACAACACTTTGAGCCTTTAATGCTTCAATATTAAAAGATGCCGGCATTTCAGCTGCGACTACTCCAATTACATAATCTTCAATATCTAAATTAACAACTTGTCCATTACTTCTGTGTAAAGTTATTTGTTTTTTTGATATAACAGGGGAGGTCGCTTTTGGAATGGGTTTTTGAGTAACTATTGGTTCTTTTTTTTGTGGTGATGTTTTAACTTCTTTTTTAGGGGAAACCTCAATTTGGGGTTTGACAGTAGCATCAACTTTAGGCTTTGGTACAACTATTGGTTCTTTTTTAGGTATTGCTGTTTCATCCTCCTTTTTTATAATATTTGGCATAGCATTAATATCTTTAGTGATTACTTGTTCCTTTTCTTCATCACTATGATTGTTAAGTGTTTCAACTATCTCATAATTATTAGAGTTAGTTGGCGGTTTTATTAAAATTTGGTTGTTATTCATAAATAGTGTCCCTAATAAAACTCCGCTTACAACGATTAATATTTTTCCATTAGAAAAATTAATTTTCTTAGTTTTAATGTAATCTAAAATATAGTCATTAAAGGAATCAAACTTCTTTTTTATATCTTCAAAGTTAATATTTTTTCCAAATTCATAATTAAAATCAACAAACAAATACAATTCATTATTTGGTCCTAAATCAATTAATGTGTGATGGTTAATCATAATATCACCTATATTTAGTATTGAATATTAATAAAAAATCATACAAAAAAAATAGACTTTTGTCTACCTTTAAATACAATTATTTATATAAATCTAATTTCGTTTTCACTTAGAATAGGTCTTTTTTTATCTATTCGGTCATAAAACAATATTCCGTTTAAATGATCAATCTCATGTTGAAAGGCAATTGCTAATTCCTCACGAGCTCTGAATTGAATTGGATCACCATCTTCATCAAAACCTTTTATTGTAACACGGGCAAATCTCTTGACATGACCCTCTACTTCACGATTAACACTTAAACATCCTTCGCCGGCTTCAGCAGCAATCATTTCTACTGAGTTACTAACGACTTCTGGATTTATAACAACATAATTGTCAAAAACACCATCTTCGATTTCTTCAACAATAACAATAATTCGTTTGTGAATACCAAGTTGTGGGAATGCTAGTCCCATACCAGGTCGAAGATTGTATTTCTTACTATATTCATCAATTTGGCTATATCTAAGTTGTTTTATTATTTGTTTTATTAGTTTTTTATCGTCCGCGCTTAATGGTAATGTAACATTTTTACTTACAACTCGTAAACGCTTATCAGATTCATCTAATATTTTTAGTTCTTTAAACATAATACATACCTCCGTGTATATATTTTATCATAAAATACTAAAAACACAAAAGAAAATTAAAAAAGGGAATCATATTCCCTTATGCAGCTACAAATCTTGAACCAATAACTATTACTAATAATATAAATAACACTAGAACTATTGCAGCTCCACTGCCATAGCCATAGCCAGTTCCATAACCACCGCATGGGTTTGCTGGATACCCACAGCCACCGCCATAACCTTGGTAACCTCCATAATAATACATATTATTACCTCCTTATCTAGTTCTAGTATAGTTTATTACATTTGTTTAGAAATGTTTATATAAAATACCTAAATTGAACTTTTTAATAAATTTAATATAAATTATTAAATATATATGATATCATAATAATAGGTGATCATATGAGCAGTATTATCAAAAAGATTAAATCAAAAGTTAACGATATGGATAAGATCTTATTATTTACATCAATCATTATGATAAGTTTTGGACTACTTAATATTGTAACAGCCTCTAGTAGGGAAGCTGTTTCTAAAGATGTTCAATTATATTATTATTTTTATCGTCATTTAATAATGATCATATTAGGAATTATTTTAGCAATTTTCATTTTAAAAATACCAACTGTTTTTTATAAAAACATTGGTATTGTTCCAGTACTTATATTAGCAGCATACATGGGAATTTCTTTACTTTCTAGTGGTGAAATAAGAGGAGCTAAAAACTGGTCAGCAATTGGTGGCCAAACATTTCAACCAAGTGAGATAGCCAAGCCACTAGTTATTGTAACAATAGCCTGTTTATATGACAGGTATTTTAGAAAACTTACTAATCCTAAAATTAATCACACTGATATTATCGCTAAAATAATAATTATTTCATTAATAATTCCTGTAATTGTTTTCTTTCAAAAAGACTTGGGAACAATGGCTATTCAAGTAGCTATCTTCATGTCTATGTTTCTTTTTAGTCCAGTTCCTAAACGAGAAAAAATAGAAACAATTGGAATTTTATTTATAGTTGCACTCGCATCAGTTTCCGTAATGTTTGCGGTTAGAGGAAATGTTCTTACTGGTGCTCAATCATCAAGACTTACTGATTACTTACATCCATGTAGAAATTATGAAGAGGGTGGGTATCAAGTATGTAATGGAATAATTGCTATTAATGATGGTGGCTTATTTGGTCTAGGAATTGGAAAAAGTAAACAAAAATATTCTTATATTCCAGAACCCCATACTGATTCAGTTTTCTCAATTATTGCTGAAGAATATGGATTAATTAGAGTGACACCAATCTTTTTAGGTTATTTAATTATTCTTTACCGAGTTATGATGTTAGCATCACGTGCTAATACAATAAGAGGAAGGTATATTTGTTTTGGTGTAGGAATGTATATATTTATTCATATATTTATTAATCTAGGTGGTTTACTTGCAGTAATACCATTAACTGGGGTACCATTGCCATTTTTAAGCTATGGTGGATCCTATACGATATCTTTAATAGCCGCACTCGCGCTTGTTCAACAAGTTCATATCGAAACAAAAAATCAAAAGATAAAATTATAAATAATTAATTATTATCCTAAAGAAAAATATAAAAGTTTTAGTAGATAAAATAAGTTTAACAAATTAGATACATTTAATGATTTTAAAAATAAATATGAAAGGTTGTTTAATACAACTTTTTTTATTTAATTAAAGGAAAATAATTGTATATATTATATGTTATTGTTAGAGGTGATAAAATGACAAAATTATTTAATGTTTTTAAAAAATATCGTAAACATATATTTATAACAATTATAATATTAGCTATTGGAACAGTAACATATATTTATGGAAAGGGTGGGGATGAAGTATCGCCAACTGAGCAAAAGCCCCCAATAACTATTCCTACTGAAAAGAAGGAAGTAAAGCCAACTTATGAATCAATTATTTTTGATATTAAAGGTGCTGTTGTTAATCCAGGTGCATATAAATTAGATTCTGACAAACGGATATACGATGCTATAAGAGTTAGTGGTGGTTTAACTAACGATGCTGATACTAGTTTAATTAACTTAAGTAAAAAATTAATTGATGAAATGGTTATTATTATACATACTAAAGATGAAGTGGCTGATTATTTTAAAAAAGAACCAACTATTGTTTATAAAGATGTTGAGTGTAATTGTCCTTTGATTATAAATGATGGTTGTATCAATGAAAAAAATAATGATAACCAAAAGGCAAGTAAGGTTTCATTGAATAAAGCTAGTATTGATGAATTAATGAATTTACCCGGGATCGGAGAGGCTAAAGCTAAAAGCATTATTGAATTTAGAAAGACAATTGGATCTTTTAAATCAATTGAGGAACTAATAGATGTTAAAGGCATCGGAGAATCCGTTTTTAACAGTCTTAAAGATCTTATTACAATCTAAACGATTATATATTGCTATTTTGTTAATTACTCTTATAAACACCCTTTATGTTGTAAATAATAAGATTTATAAATCTAAATATAATGGAAGTGAAACAACAATAAATGGATATATTAAAGAATTAAATATTAATGGTAATCATTTGAAGATGGTTATATATTCAAATGAACAAATTGTAGTTAATTATTATATGAAAAATTTAAAAGAACTTAATTTAATTAAGAACAATTATTTACTGGGTGATTATATTAAAGTTGTTGGGGTAATGGAAAAACCAAAAACAAACACTGTTTTTAATTTATTTAATTATAAAAATTATTTGCTAAGTCAAAAGATATATTTTGTATTTAATGCTGAAAACATTGAGAAATTAAATGTTTCTCCAAAACTTTTTTATATTATTAAAAATAAAATGATTATTAGAATAGAAAGGATTAAGAAAAGTTCGCCATACATTAAAAACTATTTGCTTTCTAAAACTGATGATATAGATGAAAATATTTTAGAAAGCTATCAAAATAATGGCTTAAATCATTTACTATCATTATCTAGTGACCAATTATCTTTATTTGCAACTTTTATTTTATTTGTTATAAGCAAAAAATCAAAACATAAATTTTTCAATTATTTTTTAGTTTCAATAGTTTTATGTTTTTATCTTTTAATATCTGGTTCACCGCCTTCATTATTAAGAGCCGTTATGATGTTTATATTTTTGAAAATTAATGAAATGTTTAAATTAAGAATAGCTACAATCAATCTTTTTATAATAATTTTTTCTTTATTATTGATATATAACCCATATTATATATATCATTTAGGATTTGTATTTAGTTTTAGTATCAGCTTTTATTTAATAACGTTTAAAAAACTAATTAATCAATATAGTAATTATATAATAAAATCATTAGTAATTTCATCCATTGCTTTTTTGGTAAGTATGCCAGTATTAATAAATACTTTTTTCGAAATAAATTTGTTAACTCCAATAATTAATCTTGTATTTATTCCTATTTTTTCTTTTGTTATTTTTCCATTTTCAATTATTACTTTTATTTTTCCGTTTCTAGATAACGCATTATACATAATTATTGTATTTACTGAAACCTTATCTAAAATAATAAGTACTATAGATGTTTTTACAATCACACTTAAAGCTTTAAACCCATTATTGATTTTGTTTTATTATTTTGTTATTACATATATTTTATTAACTTTTAAGAATAAAAAGTATTACTCTCTCATATATATTCCTGTAGGCTTAATAATTCATGGATATATTCCATATTTAAATAATTACCCTGTAATTACATTTCTTGATGTCGGACAAGGAGATTCCATTTTAATTGAGTTACCTAGAAACAAAGGAAATATATTAATAGATACTGGTGGATTTGTTAATTATAATAATGAAGATTGGTCAAAAAAGAAAAAAGAATATTCTATAGCGATAAGTAAAACAATTCCATATTTAAAATCAAGAGGTATTAAAAAACTTGATTATTTGATTTTAACCCATGGTGATTATGATCATCTAGGCGAAAGCAAAAAGTTAATTGCTAATTTTAAAGTGAGTAAAATAATTTTTAATAGTGGGAATAATAATAAATCAGAAACTGATTTAATTGATTTTGCTAAAAGGAAAGGAATTTTATATAACCAATATAGCCAAGCTACATTAAATATAAATGGTTACATTTTTTATTTTTTAAATCAACAAAACAAAAGAAACGAGAATGAAGATAGTCTAATTATCTATACCAAAATAAATGGTAAGAATATATTATTAACGGGAGATGCAGGAATTAGTAGTGAACGATATTTAATAGACGAATACAATCTTCCTGAATTGGATATATTAAAGATAGGACATCATGGTTCAAAAAACAGTACTTCTAAAGAGTTATTAGAAGTACTACGTCCTAATTATGCAATTATATCAGTTGGTATTAATAATCGCTTTAATCATCCTCATGAACAAGTTATTAATTTATTAAATGAGTATCAAATAAACCATTATTTAACTAGTTTAAGTGGTACTATAAAATTTATTATTAAAGATCCTATTATTGTAAAAACATGCCTTTAGGGGTACGCTAATCGTGTTAGCGTTTAATATAGATGGTAATTAATATTACCGGAGAAAACCTTTAATTAGGTTTTTTTCTTTTTAATTTAAATTTACTATTGACCTTTTATAAATGATGTGTTATTTTAACTTAATGTTTTAAAAGATCATTGCTACATAAAAAAATCTAAAAATTATTAGTAATTATTTATGGAAAAAGTATTGAACATTTAACAGAGAAGGAGTGATAATATGGAAAAAAAAATAAGAAAGGTAGACTATGACAAACAGATAAACGACTGGCTACGATCATTGTCATATTTAGAACTAAACATAATTTTAGAAAATTCAAAAAATGAACATATTTGTTATTTAGCTCAAAAAATAGTAAATACTGAATACACTAATGTAGATTCAATGACAAAAATGTATATTAAAAAATTAGTAAAATCAAGAATTAAAAAACAACCTATAATCAAGTAGGTTGTTTTGAATTTAAATAATAATTATATGTAATAACTAAGTAAATTATTGATATATATCGACAAAACAAGGTAATATAGCGAATATTTTTATATATTTGTTAAAAGTTGCGAAAAATAAAAGGAAATATGAAAATTTTGTTGTATATTAATAGTAGGGGAGGAAATATATGAGTAAATTATCAAATGAAGAAATAAATGATATTCGTAATAGTGTTAATATTGTTGATGTTGTTTCGACCTATATTCCTCTAACAAAACGTGGTAAAAATCATTTTGGAGTTTGTCCATTTCACGATGATCGCGATCCTAGTTTAAGTGTTTCAAGTGAAAAACAAATATATACTTGTTTTTCTTGTGGTGCTACTGGGAATATTTTCACTTTTATTATGGATTATGATCATGTTAGTTTTTATGAAGCGTTGAAAAAAGTTGCTGATATTGGTGGGATTGCTGTTAATATTGGATATACTAAACCAATTGTTCAAAAATATAGCGAATTATATGATATATATGAAACAGCACAACTATTTTATCAGAACAACATTAATACTGAATATGGATTATCTGCTAAAGAATATTTAAATAATCGTGGAATAGATGAAGCAATTATTAAAGAGTTTGGGATTGGTCTTTCATTAAAAGATAATGAAATGTTAACTAAATTGTTAAAAAAGAAGAAATTTAATGATGAAGATTTAATTAAAAGTGGATTAGTGGTTAATAATAACTATGGACACAATGACATTTATTATAATCGTATTATGTTTCCCTTAACAGATATCAGTGGTAAAATCGTTGGGTATAGTGGTCGTACCTTTAATAATGAGGATACTTCTAAATATATCAATACAAAAGAAACTCCCATTTTTAAAAAAGGTGAATTACTTTATAATTATCACCGTTCGAAAGATGAATGTCGTTTAAAAAAACAAGTTATTATTATGGAAGGTTTTATGGATGTAATTCGCGCTCATAGTAATGGAGTTAAAAATGCTGTTGCAACAATGGGAACAGCAGTTACTAAAAACCAAGCATTATTAATTAAAAAGTTAGCTCCTGAAGTTATTATTTGTTTTGATGGTGATACAGCTGGTGCGAGAGCTACAATAGCTTGTAGTAATGAATTGATTAATATTGGAGTTATACCTAAAATAATTAGACTTGAAAACAATATGGATCCTGATGACTATATTAAAGAATATGGTATTAATCGTTTTCAACATAAAATTGATAATCCAATGAATATTATGGATTTTAAAATATCTTATTTGAAAAACAATCGTAATTTAGATAATGATTCAGATATGGCAAATTATATAAATGATGTATTAAGTGAGCTAGTTCAAATTGAAGATGATATTTTAAGAGAGTTAACAATTAAAAAAGTTAGTGAAGAGTCTGGATTGGATATTGAAATTATAAAAAGACAATTAAAACAAAAGCAAGATACTAAAAAGCCTGTAACGGCTATTGCTAAACCAATTATTAATAAACCTAAAATTATTGATAAATACATGATGGCTCAACAAAATTTATTATATTATATGATTAAAAACAAAGAAGTAATTACAGTATATAATAAGAAAGTTAGTTTTATGCCAACAACTAAATATCGCTTTTTAGCACAAGAAATCAATTATTTTTATAAAGAATATAAATATTTTGATATAGCCGATTTTTTTTCTTTTATTGCTGATAAAGAGGACATGCTCAAAACAATTGGTGAGATAATGAATCTTGATTTAAAAGAAGAGTACACACTTGAAGAAATTGATGAATATGTTAATGCTATAAAAGAATTTCATATTAATAATGAATGTAATCGTTTAGTAGAACAAATGAAAAAAGAAAGCGATGTAATGGAAAAGGCTAAAATAGCTGAAAAGATTAGAGAATTGAAAGTAGGAACAAATTTATGATTAATGAGATTAAGAGTTTTGAAGATAGAAAAGAAGAATTAGTAAAGACTGGTCAAGAAAAAGGTTTTATAACTTATGAAGAATTAGCTGATGCGTTAAAGGGATTAGATTTAGATGCTGATTCTTTAGATGATTTATATAATGCTTTTACGGAACATGGTATAAAAGTTGTTTCACAAAACGAAACTGGGGAATCACCTAGTGAAACCTTAATATTAGATGATACAGTTTTAACAAAAGATTTAACAATTAACGATCCAGTTAGAATGTATTTGAAAGAAATAGGTCAAATCAAATTATTAACTTATGAAGAAGAGCTAAATTTGGCCGATCGGATTATTGAAGGTGATGAAACTGCTAAAAAGATACTTGCTGAGGCGAATCTTAGATTAGTTGTTAGTATTGCTAAAAGATATGTTGGACGCGGGATGTTATTTTTAGATTTAATTCAAGAAGGGAATATTGGTTTAATGAAGGCCGTTGAAAAATTTGATGTTCAAAAAGGATTTAAATTTTCAACTTATGCTACTTGGTGGATTAGACAAGCGATAACAAGAGCCATTGCTGATCAAGCTCGTACTATTAGAGTTCCGGTTCATATGGTTGAAACAATCAACAAATTAGCCCGTCTACAACGTCAATTAACACTTGAATTAAATCGTGAACCAACCGAAGAAGAGTTGGCTGATCGGATGAAAATTTCAATCGATAAGATAAGGGATATATATAAAATTTCCCAAGAACCAGTCAGTTTAGAAACACCAATTGGAGAAGAAGCTGACTCACATTTAGGCGATTTTATTAAAGATGAACGTAATGTTGACCCTGAAGATTATGCGACTAATGAAATGCTTAAAGATGAAATTTCAGGAGTATTACTTACTTTAACAGAACGTGAAGAAAAGGTTATTAGACTTCGTTTTGGTTTAGAAGATGGAAAAACTAGAACATTAGAAGAAGTAGGGCAGTTGTTTGGTGTAACTCGTGAAAGAATTAGACAAATTGAAGCAAAAGCTTTAAGAAAACTTCGTCATCCATCACGCTCAAGAAAATTAAAAGATTATATGATTGATTAAAAAAGGCATTATAAAAAGTTGTGATACAACTTTTTTATTGGAATTATAAGAAGAAAGTCGGACCACCTTCGTAATTGCTATTTACGTTGTCTTGTCGTTTAGTTTCCGTTTTATTATTAGGGGTAGATTTAGAGTTAGAAGATGCTTTGCTTGTTGGAGTATCTACTCTTCTAAACTCATTCATTACTTTAAACATCGTTTTAGCATTTCGATAAATTGGTGGAATCTTTTGAATTATCGGAACTGCTTGATTTATTAAATTTAAGGTTCTACTTGTGTTATTTAGTAATGATCCCCAATTAATTTTATTTTGAAATAGTGAACTAAACAATCCTGGTCTTGAATAATTCATAAAAGGGTAATTATAATAATTCATTTTAATACTCCTTTCTTATAATATTATATGTATTAGTATAAAAATGTTTTAAAAAAAAAAGTTTTATGTTATAATTTATATATAGAAGATAAAAGAGTAATGGGGTGCGTTATGTGAATAGACCAATTGCAGTATTACCGTTCATATACGTGTATAAAATGGTTTCGTTTATTTTCAAATCATTTATTGGTATAGTTAAATATATATCTCTTGGGTTTTTCTTTTTTAACATTACTCTTATAACGATTGTAGTTAATACAATCTTAAGATTAATACAGTTAATTGGAAACGGTTTTATATATTTATCTTATTTATTATACAAAATGGTTCTAAGTAAACCATTGGTTTTTTTGTTGTATGCTTTAAAGGGCATAATGGTCCTTTGTTACTTTGTTTATCGCTTTATTAAATGGATTGTTTATAGTTTATTAGTTCCATTTGTTTTGATAAACTATCTTGTTTCTTTTATCTTCGTCAAAATAAGAAAAGCTTATCATAATTATATGGCTCGAACTGAGCGTAGTCGTACGGCTAGATTAAATCAAAAGAAACGTTTAGCAGAAGAAAGAGCCCGTAAAAAGGAAACTTTATTACGCCGTAAAATCGAAGAAGAATTAAAAAAGAAAAATAAAAAAGAAGAAGAAGTTATTAAACGTGCCCAACTTCTTGAAGAAAAAAAGAAGCGTACTGAAGAGTATCGAAACGAAAATGTTATTATTGAAAAGAAAAAAACAGGGGATTATATTAATGACTTTTTAGTTAAGTTTATTAATATTCCTAAGAGTATTAAGCAAATGATAGTTAACAAATATAATAATTCATCATTTGTTAAAAATGCTAAAAACAAACGAGATATTAATAGACAAGCTTTATTAATTAATTTTGAGGGTGAGGATGCTGAGCGAAGTAATGTCAAAATACTTTATGAATATGTTGGTAAAAACTCTGAAGGAAAAGTAGTAAAAGGTTACTTTGAAGCTTTCTCTAAAGTTGAGGTTCATTCATACTTACTTAGTGAAGGATTTGAAGTATACAGCATTCGTACTAATAAATGGATTGTTTTTTTACATGGTAGATCAACAATCAATACAACTAAAATAAAAATTAAAGACTTACTATTTTTCTTAACTCAGTTATCGACTTATATTAAATCAGGTATTCCGTTAGTTGATTCATTAAAGATTTTAACTAGACAATATAAAAATAAATCATATCAAAGAATATTTAGATCAATGATTTATGATTTAACAATGGGAGAAAACTTTAGTGAGGCTTTAGCGAAACAAGGAGTTGCTTTTCCTAAACTACTTATAAATATGGTTAAAGCTGCAGAAATGACTGGACAGTTACCCGAAACGCTAGATGATATGGCTGATTATTACAGCGAAACAGAGAAAACTCGTAAACAGATGGTTACAGCAATGATTTACCCATCAGCTGTTTTAATCTTATCATTAGGTGTTGTTACTTTCATTATGATGTTCGTTATTCCAAGATTTGTTACTATTTATGAAACAATAGATGCAAGTCAAATACCGGCCTTTACTCGTGGAGTTATGGCTGTTAGTGATTTTTTAGAATCTAACTTAATATGGTTAATAGTTGGGGCGGCAATACTAACGATTGTCACTGCTTACTTATATAATAACGTTAAATTAATTAGAACGTTTTTACAATGGATTATGATGCATATGCCAGGATTTGGTAATATTATGATTTATAATGAAGTTACTATATTTACGAAAACATTCTCGTCATTACTATCTCATAATGTCTTTATAACTGATAGTATGGAAGTCTTAAACAGAATTACAAATAATGAAATATTTAAAATGCTAATTCTTGATACAATTAGTAATCTAGCCCGTGGTGATAAAATATCATTAGCTTTCAAGGATCACTGGGCATTCCCATTACCGGCTTACGAAATGTTAGTTACAGGCGAAAAAACTGGTCAATTACCAGAAATGATGGGTAAAGTATCACTTTACTATCAAGAACTTCATAGGAATGCTGTGACCCGTCTTAAAAGTTTAATTGAACCAGCATTGATAGTTTTCCTAACAGTTGTTGTTGGAATAATAGTATTATCAATCGTTATACCTATGTTCAATACATTTACTTTAATTCAACAATAAGGAGTATGATATCATGGATTTATATTATATAATTACTTTCTTTGCATTTGGTATAACACTTGGATCGTTTTATAATGTAGTTGGCTATAGATTGCCAAGAGGGGAATCTATTATTTATCCTCCATCACACTGTACTAACTGTAATCATCAGTTAACAGCAATCGAACTTATACCTATATTTTCTTACATTTTACAAGGTGGAAAGTGTAAGAATTGTAAAGTTAAAATATCTTTATTTTATCCGTTTTTTGAATTTGCAACAGGATTATTATTTGTTATTGCTTATCTAATTTTTGGCTTAACAATCGAATTATTTATTGCTTTAATTTTTATATCAATGACATTAATTATCTTTCTTAGTGATTATTTATATTATATAATTTCGGATGAAGTTTTAATAGTATCGGCAATTTTATTAATGATAGCAATTTTTCTTTCAAAAGGATTTGAAGGGCTACTCATATCTTTATTTAATGGTGCTGTAGCATTTGGAATAATGTATCTTATTAAGCAACTTGGTGATTTTATTTTTAAAAAGGAATCAATGGGTGGTGGAGATATTAAATTGTTATTTGTCTTTGGTCTAGTAATGGGTTGGGAAATGTCTTTAATTGCAATTTTTTTAGCATCATTTATTGGACTTCCAATATCTATTTATATGCTAGTCACTAACCCAAATAAAGATCGAATTATTCCGTTTGGGCCATTTTTGTGCAGTGCCGCTTTAATAATATTGCTTTTGAGGATAGATATTAATTTTATTGTAAATTTATTAATTGTATAAAAAAAACAAGGTTAAATCCTTGTTTTTTATATTTCAATAGCTTCAATTTCATCATTAATAGGGATTGGTACTGATTTTTCATCATTCCCGTTTCCATTACCATTTTCATTAACAATAATGGTTGAATCAATGGCTGTTTTTAAATCAAATCTACCATAAGCATCTTCACCTTCTAATTCGATTAATTTAAGTACTTCTTCAAAAGTCGTAAGTCCATTAACAACTTTTTCTAAACCATCTTGTAAAAGGGTAGTAACATCAGTTTTATATACTAAATCTCTCAAAACTTCTCTTGCTATGCCTGAACTAATAGCATCTTTAATTTCTTGATTAATTACTAATACTTCGTGAAGGGCAATACGTCCATGGTATCCATTACCACATATTTCACAACCTTCACTAGCATAAACTTCATTTACTTCTTTTTTTAATACTTTTTTAATTAATGATTTTTCATAATCATTAGCAGGTCTTGTTTTTTTACAATTTTGACATAGTTTACGCGCTAATTTTTGGGAAATAATTCCGGTTAATGAACTAGCAAGTAAGTAACGTTCAACATCCATATCAAGTAATCTCTCAATTGTGTTTAATGAGTCATTAGTATGGAGTGTTGATAAAACTAAATGCCCTGTAATAGATGCACGAACAGCTATTTTAGCTGTTTCGGTATCTCTTATTTCCCCAACCATTATAATATTGGGATCCTGTCTCAAAATAGAACGCAGGGAAGCCGCAAAGTCTAATCCAATTTCACTATTAGTTTGAATTTGGTTAATACCTTCAACATCCATTTCTATTGGATCTTCAACAGTAATAATATTAGTTTCCTCACGATTTAATCTTTGTAAGATTGAGTAAACAGTTGTAGATTTACCACTCCCGGTTGCACCAGTTACTAAAATTATACCATTTGGAACAGTAATCATTTTTAATACTTTTTTGTAGTTTTCGGCACTAAAACCTAGATTTTCAAGACCATTTAAACTCATTGAATAGTCCAAAATACGGATGACTATTTTTTCGCCTTCACTAGTTGGAATTGAAGAAACACGGAGATCTAAATTTACATCTTTAAGTGTTGCTTTAATAGCACCATCTTGTGGAAGTCGACTTTCAGTTATATTCATACCAGAAATAATTTTAATTCTAGTAATTAGATTTTTCTTAACGCCGTTAGGAACTTCGGTGTAATTAATCAGGGCACCATCAATCCTAATTCGAACTTTCATGTAATCAGTTAAAGGGTCAAAGTGAATATCACTCGCACCTCTTCTGCTAGCATCGACTAATATTTCATTAACGACTTCTACGACAGGGGTTTTTTCAAAGTCAAATTTCGCTATCATTAGGTCACTCCTTTTTATTTAGGACTAGTATTTATCCTAAAAATATTATATAATATATTCAGAATAAATACAATCTAAAAGGAGAATGTTTATGAAAAAACTAAATAATTTAGCATTTATGTTAACTGAAACATTAATTGTTTCGACCTTTATAACATCGGCACTTCTATATATGTTTATCCAGTTTAGACAAACATATCAAAACTACCAAAGAACCTTTTCTTATAATACGGTAAATAGTTTATACGCTACTAATCAAATAAAACAATATATATTAGATGTTGATTTTACTAACATTAAAAATAGACTTAATGAAGAAAATAGTCAATACTTAAATATTACAAGTTGTACTGACGACTTATTTTTAGAACCAAATTACTGTAATAAATTATTTACCGATTTAAATGTTAAGGATGTTTATTTTACTTTAGAAGATATAACTAATTTAAAAGACCAATTTAAACTAGATTATAATGTTGATGCTAAAACGATTACCTTTTTAGATTATGTCGTTTATGATAAAAACAATAACGGGTACCGATTAATTGTTCATTTTAATGATAATACTCATGCAACATTGAAGTTGGGGGCTGAATAATATGAAGTCGCAAAAAGGATTTACAGTAGTTGAATTAATTTTATCATTTTCAATTACGATGATTATTATTGTCTTATTATTTCAACTATTACTATCATTAAAAGATTTGTATAACACTAGTGGTTTTAAAACAGAATTATTTATTAAACAAGCAACAATTACTGAACAAATAAGCAAAGAGTTTACAACAAAAACAATTACAAATGTTAGTGATTGTGGTGTTGATTGTATTACCTTCGGTTTTATGGACGGAACAAGCAGTTCTTTATCAATCGACAGAACTAACAAAACATTTAGTTATGGAGCATATAAAACGAAATTGGTAAATGATAGTTATTACGGTGAACCAGTAGTTGAATTTTACCGCAATATTGCCAATGTAAACAACAATTTAGATTCTTATATACTAATAAATATTCCAATTTTATATCCATTATATGAAGATGAAAATTTTGGAATAAACATTGTTTATCAATATGACAGTTTAAAAGAATATTTAGTAGGAGAAGAATTTTAAAGAAAAAGAATCCAAATATCAAAAGTAACAAAAACAAGAAAAGAAGCAATAGTAGCATGAAGTATTCTGGCTACTAAAAACGGCATATATTTAATTTTCGTATCACTTATAATACTTATTATTTGTACGTGGACACTTATTCCTCCAAAAGATATAATCATCGTTGATAAAACAGATTTTAGCTTAAGTGGAATGTCTAAAAGGCTAATATATTTTAGTCCTTGTGTCATTTCAACAAACCCGTTTAATATGGTTTGAAAATAACTATTTAAATTTAAATTATTATCAATGACAGTTGTTATAACCAAAAACATCGTTACAACTCCTAAAATTAAAAGTAGTGTGTTGATGCTATTAATTAGAGAATTAGTAATAATTTGTCCAAACCGAAGTTTGTTATTAATTCTTTTATTATGCATATTGTTAAAAGCTCGTTTAAATGACACTTTAGTTGATTCAAGCGCTGATGGGTAGTAATTTCGCATTCCAAGACCTATGATTATGTTTGTTAGATAATGACTTAATAATATAAGAAAACCAACTTCTTTATTATTTAAAAACATTATAGAGACTGTTCCTAATATAAACAAAGGATTGGAAAAATGACTAAATGTTAATATTTTAGAAGCTTCGTGCTCGTTCAACAAACCTTTAAGATGAAGTTCTCTAGTATATTTCGCACTACTGGGAAATCCAGAAATTAGACTCATTACAAAAATAAATGATGAAGAACTATTTAACTTAAACATTTTTTGCATAAATGGTTTAAATATTTCTGAAAAAAGTTCGACTATTCCATAATTAATAGCTATTTCGGTTATAACAAAAAAAGGAAATAGTGATGGGAAAATATTGTTTTTCCATATTCCAAACGAAAAGGATATAGTTTCATATATAGAACTTGATTTTGTTAAAATTTCAAATATTAAAATTCCTAAAATTAAAACAATACTAATACTACCAATTTTTTTATTCATAAATTCCCCCATACAAACTATATTTATTATAGAAAGGACTTGGTTATGCTTAATAAAATATATGAACAAATTTTAAAAATAGTAAAAAATAACTACGTATTCTTTATTGGTCTTTTAATAGGATTCGCTCTAATGACTATTAAATTACCTTATTATATCAATGCTCCAGGTGGAGTAAGTGATATATCAGAAAAACTTGAAATAAAAGGTTATACTATAAAACCAGATTCCTTTAATCTCGCATATGTGTACGAATTTCGAGCTACACTACCATCATTTCTTTATTCTTATATTAATCAAAACTGGGAACTTATTCCTAAAGAAAAAATTGTGTTACCAAATGAAAATAGAAAAGAAGTTAAGTTTCGTGATCAAATGATGTTAAAAGAATCACTGCAAAATGCTATAATTGTTGGCTATAAAAAAGCTGGTATTGACGTTTTAATAAAAGATCCAAAATTATTAATCACTTATATTGATGAAAATTCGAAGACAAATTTAAAAATTGGTGATGAAATATTATCGATAAACAATATCAAAACTAAAAATCTAAATGATATTAAAACTATTTCAAAAAGTTTTAATCTAGACGATCTTTTAGAAGTAGAAGTAAAACGTGATGGCGAAATCTTAAAGAGGGAAGCAAAGGTTTTTAGAGAAGACGATCGATTAATAATTGGAATTATTATATCAGTTGATCAAGAAATTGAGACAGACCCTGAATTTATATCAAAATTTGATGAAGCTGATAGTGGACCATCAGGTGGACTAATGATGAGTTTAACTATTTATGATACTTTAACTGGATCTAATTTAAGTAAGGACAAAAAAATTGTTGGAACTGGAACAATTGATATTGATGGTAACGTCGGTGAAATTGGTGGTATTAAATACAAAATTAAAGGTGCTATAAAAGACAAGATGGATATTTTTTTTGTACCATTTGGTAAAAATTATGAAGAAATTATAGAGGAACAAGAAGAAAATAATTATAATATAACGATAGTTCCTGTTAAAACAATAGATGATGCTATAAATTATTTGAAAAATTTATAGAAAATATTTATATCAAAAAAACCATAAGCTTATTGATTAACTTTTAAAAGAGTAGACTAATACTCTTTTTTTTGATAGAATTAAAGAAGGTGATAGTGTGAAACGTAGTGAAGTAAACTTATCAAAATTAACGCCAATGATGAAACAATACATTGAAATAAAAAACGATTACGAAGACGTTATTATTTTCTTTCGTTTAGGCGATTTTTATGAAATGTTTTTTGAAGATGCTATCTTAGTTTCTAATTTATTAGAATTAACTTTAACAGGGAAGAGTGCTGGTTTAGAAGAAAAAATTCCAATGTGTGGTATTCCTCATCATTCTTCGCAAATATATATTGAAAAATTAATTGAGTTAGGTTATAAAGTTGGGATATGTGAGCAATTAGAAGACACCAAAAATGTCAAAGGAATTGTTAAAAGAGATATTGTTCAAATAGTTAGTCGCGGAACTTTAATTAATAATGACTCATTACTTGAATATGAAAACAATTATATTGGTAACTTAGTTTATTTTAATCATGCTTACGGTTTAAGTTATACTGACATTTCTACCGGTGAATTATACGTTCAATTATTAGAACCAAATATTAGTAAGGTCGTAAGTGAAATAGTTAATATCGGTCTTAAAGAAGTAGTCGTTACCGATAAAGTTGATTCTAATATTTCTTCAATCTTGGATCGACAATTCAAACTAATAGTAACTGTTCATGAAACATTTGAAGTGGCCGAGTATGAACGATTATATAATGAATTAAATGATATTAGAATGATTGAAACTATAAAACATTTACTTAGTTATATTGCAAAAACTCAAAAAAGAAGCTTAAGCCATTTTCAAAAGGCTGTTATTATAGAACAAAATAAATATTTAAAAATGGATGTTCATACTAAAAGAAATCTCGAACTTACTGAAACAATTAGATTAAAGCAACGTCATTATTCGCTTATTTGGTTATTAGATAAAACCAAGACAGCGATGGGCTCAAGATTGCTAAAAAAATATATTGAATCTCCATTAATTAATAAAGATGAAATAAATAAAAGATATGATATGGTTGATACTTTAAATAAAGAATTTATTATTAAAAGTGATTTACAAACTTATCTTCAAGAGGTTTATGATTTAGAGAGATTAAGTGGGCGTATTGCTTTTGGTAATGGGAACGCTAGAGATTTAATTCAACTTAAAACATCACTAAAAGTATTACCTAATATTAATGAGATATTAGAAAAAATTAATTTTTATAAAAATATTGATACTTTAGATGAGTTATATACGTTATTAGAACATAGTATTTATGAAACCCCACCAATTAGCATAAAAGAAGGTTATTTAATTAAATCTGGTTATAACAATGAATTAGATGAGCTTAAAGAACTTCGTAAAGGTGGCAAAGATTTTTTAGCAAGATTTGAAGCGGAAGAAAAAGAACGTACTGGTATTAAAAATTTAAAGATTGGCTATAATAAAGTATTTGGATATTTTATTGAAGTATCTAAAGGTAATATCGGTCTTATTAAAGATGAATATGGATATGAAAGAAAACAAACTTTAAGTAATTGTGAAAGATATATAAGTCCGATATTAAAAGAAAAAGAAGCACTTATTTTAAATGCTGAAGAAAAAATTATTGAATTAGAATATCAATTGTTTATTGAAATCAGAGATAAAATAAAAGCTTATATTCCTATTTTACAAGATGTTTCTAAAACTATTAGTGAAATTGATGTTTTACAATCATTTAGTACTGTGTCAGAAGAGAATAATTATATCAGACCAACAATAACCGATGAACGTTTTATTAATATTATTAATGATCGTCACCCTGTAGTTGAAAAAGTAATCGATGGTGAATTTGTACCTAATAATATCATAATGGACACTAATACTGATATACTATTAATAACCGGCCCTAATATGGCTGGTAAATCAACTTATATGCGACAAATGGCAATAACAGTAGTTATGGCTCAAATTGGGTCGTTTGTTCCTGCTAGTGAGGCGGTAATGCCAATATTTGATGCTATTTACACAAGAATTGGAGCATCAGATGATTTAGTTAGTGGTGAATCAACCTTTATGGTAGAAATGAATGAAGCTAATAATGCCATAAGTAATGCTACTAAAAACAGTTTAATTTTATTTGACGAATTAGGGCGTGGAACAGCTACGTTTGATGGAATGGCTTTAGCACAAGCAATTATTGAATACATTCATGATAAGATAGGTGCTAAAACGATGTTTTCAACGCATTATCATGAATTAACTGATCTTGAAGAAAGTTTAGAGCGACTTAAAAATATTCATGTAAGTGCTTATGAGGAACAAGGTAATATTATATTCCTTCATAAAATTAAAAGTGGAAGTGTTGATAAGAGTTATGGAATACATGTTGCAAAACTTGCAAATCTTCCAACTAGTTTAATCAATCGGGCTAGTTCCATTCTTAAAGTTTATGAAACTAATGAATATAAAAGGGATAAAAAAATACAACAAGTATTACCTATTGATGATCCCATAATTGAAAAATCATTAATTGAAAAAGAATTGGAGCAAATTAATCCAATTGAGATAACTCCAATGGAAGCTTTAAACATTTTATATAAATTAAAAGAAACAATGAAAGAAAAATTATAAAGGAGGAAGTTTTATGAAAATATTAAAACAAGAAAATTGGTGGATTTGGTTATTATTACTATTATTTGGAGGAGGAGGTCACAATCTTATCTTAGGAGCATTGTTAGATGTTTATGATAAAGATGCATGGTACGCACAAGCAAAGAATTGGTTTATTGGTCTTATATGTTTTATTTTCCCGTTCTTTATTATGATGACTGTCTTCGTTATTCAAATAACTTGTTTAACTGCTGCTAAATTAGAAGTGCCAGGTAAAGAAATATACCTTTCACCATATATTTGGTTATTAATGATCATTATTCCTGTAATTGGATGGATTTTCTTAAGTTTAATGATTATCTATTTGTCAATTTGGACAATTGTAATGTTATATCGTGGCGCTGGCGAAAAGTATGCGAAATAAGCAAAAACATTGAGAAAATCAATGTTTTTTTTCAGTTCTTTAATAATCATTTATCTTTTGTTTTAAGTTGATGTGTGCTAAAATAGATATAGGTGATTTAGATGGAACAATTAAATAGAAGCGAACTTAGAATAAAGATAATGACAATTCTATATCAAATAAACGTATATAATAAAAACAAGATAGTTTATGATATTGATAAAGTGATTAAAGAAGTTGTTGAAATAGATAATGATTTTGTGAAAGATATTGTTTATGGAGTTGTAACTCATCAAACAGAAATTGATGAAACAGCTAATAATTTATTGAAAAACTGGAAAATTGATCGTTTAGGAAACACTGATCAAGCAATACTAAGAATTGGAATTTATGAATTAATGTATACAGATACTCCTGATATTGTAGCTATTAATGAAGCGGTGGAGTTGGCTAAAATATATAGTGATGATGAAGTTAGAAAAATGATCAATGCATCACTAGACAAACTATACCATAGTAAGTAGGGATAAGATGGATAATAATAAATATTTAACAGTTGAGGCTTTAACCAAATATTTAAAATATAAATTTGATAGTGATGTAAATTTAAAAACGGTTTATTTAAGAGGTGAAATCTCTAATTTTAAAGCTCATACAACTGGTCATTTTTATTTTTCGATTAAAGATGAGTTTAGTAAAATAAACGCGATAATGTTTAGTGCACAAAACAAAAAAATGCAATTTATGCCAACTGAAGGTATGAAAGTATTGGTTAGAGGAAGAATAAGTATATATGAAGCTACTGGTAACTATCAAATATATATTGATGAGATGCTTGAAGACGGTTTAGGAAATTTACATATTGCTTTTGAGCAATTAAAAGAAAAATTATCAAAAGAAGGATTATTTGATGATTATCATAAACTACCTATTCCCAAAATTTCAAATAGGGTAGGAGTGGTGACAGCGGCTACCGGAGCTGCTGTTAAAGATATCATAACAACTATCAAAAGACGATTTCCAGTTTGTGAAGTATTATTATTTCCAAGTTTGGTTCAAGGTGAAAATGCAGCTCCTGATATTGTAAAAAAAATAGAACAAGCGAATGATTTTGATTTAGATGTATTAATTGTTGGCCGTGGTGGTGGTTCTATTGAAGATTTATGGCCATTTAACGAGGAAATTGTTGCTCGTGCAATATTTAACTCAAGAATACCAATAATAAGTGCTGTAGGTCATGAAATCGATTATACGATTAGTGATTTTGTTGCTGATTTAAGAGCTCCAACACCAACAGCCGCTGCTGAACTAGCTGTTCCAAATATTGTTGATTTAACACATCGAATTGATCAATTAACTATCAGATTAAATGAAAATATATATAAACAGATTAATTATAAGAAATTATATCTAGATAGTATTAAAAATTCCTTTGTTATAAAAAATCCAATGATAATGTATGAAAACAAACAACAAAATCTAGATAATATATTAGAAAAAATACATAGTTTAATTACTTATAAAATTGAAAAAAACAAAGTATTATTAACTAATTTAGAAAACAATAACATTTTATTGAATCCAGTTAATTTATATAAACAAAAAAAGATAGAGCTTAATAATATTATATCCAAATTAGAGTTACTTAATCCGTTAAGCATATTAAAAAGAGGATATACTTTGACTTATGTTGATAATAAAATGATTAAAAGTATTAACGATGTAAATATTGATGATCAATTAAAAATAAAATTTTATGATGGAGAGGTTATTGCAAAAGTTAGTGGGAAGGAAGAAGAAAAATGAAATTTGAAGAAAAAATTAAAGAACTAGAAAAAATTATTAATGAATTAGAAACAGGAAATACTAATTTAGAAGATTCAATTGAAAAATATGTATTAGCCATGAACTTAGTTAAAGAATGCGATAAGCAATTAAAAAATGTTGAAGATAAAATTGCTAAAATTGTTTTAGAAAACGGAAAAACTGAAGAATTTAAAGTTGAGAATTAATACCATTGGTATTTTTTTCATTTCTAACCATAATAATATTGTAGCTTGTATACAAAGGAAGTGGAATGATGATTTTTAAAAAAATCAAAAAAGCCTGCCTTACATTTCTTTTAATATTCTCCATCTTACCATCTTATATTTTAGCGTACTCTGAATACATTATTCCAGGTGGTGAAAACATTGGTATTGAACTCAATTCCAGTGGAGTTATGATAGTTGGTCTGTATAAAGTAAACAACAACTATCCCGCCCATGAAGCAGGATTAAGAGTTGGCGATGTCATATTAGAAATCAATGATGAACCTATTAATTCAATTAATAGTCTAGTTGATAAGATTAACAAAATAACAGCCACCAATAAAGTTACAATTAAATACAATCGTGACAATAAGATTAATAAAACAGTCTTAAATGTTTATAAAAACGATCAAAACATTTATAAGACCGGTCTTTATGTTAAAGACCGTATTACTGGTATTGGAACTCTTAGTTTTATCGATCCAAGCACAAAATTATTTGGTGCTCTCGGTCATGAAATTATGGAAAAATCAACTGGGAAAATACTCGAGATAAAAGATGGGAAAATATTTGAAACTTCCGTTAATCACATTGACCGAAGTGAAGTTGGTGTTCCAGGTGAAAAGAATGCCCAATTTTTTTCTAACAATATCTTTGGTAAGGTTGTAGAAAATACTGATAAAGGTATTTTTGGTAATTACACTTCCGTTATTCCTGATAAAAAATTATATAAAGTTGCTAAACCAACTGATATTCAATTAGGAGAAGCCAAAATACTAACAGTATTAAGAGATGCGCAAATAGGGGATTATGGTATTAAAATCACAAAAATAAACAGTAATTTTAATCAAAAAACCAAAAATATAATTTTTGAAATAACAGATGGAGACTTAATTAAGGAAACTGGTGGTATTGTCCAGGGAATGAGTGGTTCCCCAATTATTCAAGGTGAATACATAGTAGGGGCAATAACCCACGTTGTTGTTGATAATCCAACCAAAGGTTATGGAATATTTATAACAAATATGCTAGAAGAAGCAGAAAATTAAAAAAAGCAGGACAAATGTCCTGTTTTTTGATAAAATGTAATTGGTGGTAAAATGAATTCGAAAAAGAAATTCTTCAACATAATTTTTAAATTTTTATTTATATTTTATTTTCTTGGATTAACTTTCTTTATAATGTTTAATATTATTAGTAGCGGGGATGTATCGCTTAATGATCCATTATGGTATTTAGGTGGTAGTTTCTTAATAGCACTACTAATGACCGTTTTTATGAATAGTCCGTTTTTGGCTATTTATATTGCTATTAAAGCTGGTAAAAAACACTTTTTGATAGATTCAAAAAAACATGAACTTCCTACTGATGAAAATATAAAATATTTTAGAGAAATACTTAAAAATATTTCTCCAGCTGTTATTAGTTATATAGATGATTATAAATTTGACTATTATAATGATGTAGCCGCAATAATTCTTGTTTTAAAATTAAAAAAGAAGATATCTATTATCGACAATGAGATTATTGTTATAAATGATAATCATGACAATTTAACGATAAGTGAATCTTTTGTCTTTAATGTAATAAAAAAGAAAAAATTTAATCAGACTGAATTAGTTTCCCAACTTCCAGCAATTATATCACACGAGGCTGAATTACGTGGTTTAGTCAAAAAAAGAAGATTTATGCTTGGAGATTTAGTAAAAAGAGTTATTGGTTTATCATTAACATGGTTTATTTTATTAATTTCTTGTATTAATTTAATTAATTTTATATCAAATCCTATCAATAAAGAAATAGTAGAAGCGACGATAATATATTTAATTCCTATCATTATAATTGTTACTCCAATATTATTCTTTTTTTCATACTTCATATTTTCTTACATTATTACTTATATAATAAAAAATTTAACGCAAGGTTTCGTTAGAACAGAAACAGGGAATGTATTGAATTCTAAAATAGGTGGGCTCAAAAACTTTTTAGAAGATTTTACATCGTTAGATGAAAAAGAAATTCAACATATAAAACAATGGGATGAATTTTTAGTATATTCAGTTATCTTTAATCAAAACAATCAGATTGTTGATGATGTATGGGATATTTTAAAAAGAAAAAATGAGTAATAACTACTCATCATCTAAAATAACATTATAAGTGATGCTCCAAATGATAAAAGCATTACTAAAATTAAGAAAATTGCTACTACTTGTTGATAGTTAATTTTCTTTTTTTTGTTCTCTTTTTTTGCCATATTTGTTCACCTCTTTATTCATTATAATACATATTTTAAAAAAATGGAATAATATTTGTTATTTATAATATTATTAGATGAGGTGGAATATGAAAAAACAATTGGACAAACTAAAATCGATTTTTATTATAAACAAACAAATCACAATATTTTTAATAGGTTTAAGTATTATTGCCGTTATAGCTGGAGCTTTTTATATTACAATATTAAATAAAGCCGATCAATCATTAGTTCAAACATCAATTAATGAGTTTTTTAATAACATTAACAATAATAATCTCAATTATATGTCATCACTTAAAAATATTATTTTGACTAATGTTGGATTTATTATTATTATTTGGTTACTAGGTATTTCAGTTATCGGCATTCCAGTAATAATTTTTTTGTTCTTTTCGAAAGCATTTGTTATTGGTTTTTCAATATCCAGTATTATCTTCAATTATAAATTAAAGGGAACACTTTTGTCATTATTTTACATAGTTCCTCATCATATAATAAATATTTATGTTTTTATTATATTAATAGCTTATGCTATTTCCTTATCATTTAAAATAATAGAATCAATTGTTAAAAGAAAAAGTATTGATTTTAAAGTAGTTATGAATAAATATTTATATGTTTTATTAGTATCATTAACAGTGATTGTTATTACTTCCTTATTTGAAATATTTATTATGCCATCTATCCTTAAAATCATCCTATCACTAGTTAATTAAATATTGTAAAATAAACGATTCATGATATAATACTAACAGGTGATTAGTATGAAAAAGGTTGTAATTGGAATGAGTGGCGGAGTTGATAGTAGTGTCGCAGCCATCTTATTAAAAAAACAAGGATATGAAGTAATCGGTTTATTTATGAGAAATTGGGACAGTACTATTAATAATGATATTTTAGGGAACCCAACTCTCACTAATGATATATGCCCACAAGAAGAAGATTATAATGATGCCATAAAAGTATGCGAGAAATTAGAAATTCCTTTATATCGTGTTGATTTTGTTAAAGAGTATTGGGATTACGTATTTATGTACTTTTTAGATGAATTAAAGAAGGGGAGAACCCCTAATCCTGATATAATGTGTAACAAATATATTAAGTTTGATATGTTTGCTAAAGAAGCAAAAAGACTAGGTGCTGATTATATTGCCACTGGTCATTATGCAAGAATACAAGATGGTAAATTACTTAGAGGAGTTGATGATAATAAAGATCAAACATATTTTTTATCACAATTAAGTAGAGAACAATTAAAGGATGTTTTATTCCCGGTTGGAGAATTAACAAAAAAAGAAGTTAGAGCAATTGCTTTAGAATATAACTTAATTACAGCAAATAAAAAGGATTCAACAGGTATTTGTTTTATTGGCGAAAGAAACTTCACTAAATTTTTGAAAAATTATTTACCAAATCAACCCGGTGAAATTAAAGATATTGAAAATAATAAAGTTTTAGGTGAACATACTGGTTTAATGTATTATACCATTGGGCAACGTAAAGGTTTAAATATTGGTGGTAGTGATCGAAAAATTTTTGTTGTTGGAAAAGACTTAGAAAACAATATTTTATATGTTGCTAGTGGAGATGAAAACAATTATTTATATAGTGATGAAGCTTTAATTGATACATTAAATTGGATAAGTCAAACAAAGCCTACCAACTGTACAGCAAAGTTTAGATATCGTCAAACAGATATTTCTGTTTCTCTTGAGTTTATTGATGACAATCACATTATCGTAAAATACCCTGATTTAGCTAAAGCTGTGACACCAGGTCAAGCATGTGTCTTTTATAATAATGATGAGTGTTTAGGTGGTGGAATCATTACCGAAGTACGAAAAGGCGGGCAAAAGGTTAAATTTTTATAGTATACTATTACTTTACACTTGACATTTGACATGAAAGTGATAAAATGATAGTAGGAGGGTTTAAGAGGATGGATAGATTAAATGAAATATTGTATGAATTAGGTATTACCAAAGTAAAACTAGCAAAAATTTTAGGAGTTTCTAGACAAATGATTTATAATTATTTGGAATTAGAAGATTTAAACAAATGGCCGAAAGATAAAAAAGTATTAATTTTAAATTTATTAGATATTAAATCACCAGATGAACTTGATAATATAAAAGTTGATACTGATTATATTATGGGTGTTGAAGCAAGAATTGATACATTGTTTATAGATAATTCAAAGACTGCTCAATTACCAAATGATGCTACTCTATTTACAGGAATAGGGAAGAAACAAAAAGAAGTAATGTCTAATATTATTGAATTTATGAGAGAAAAATTTGATGATAATAATGATTTAAACACTTATAATTCATTTTTATATTTTTATCACTTTTTGCAAACTATGCAAACATCGCCAGAACTTAAGTATATATTAGCGTATGTATCAAAAGCTGCTGGATTTACTAAACCTAAAGAATTTGTTTTTGATGAAGATGAACAATTCATTTTCGAAAGTATAATGTTCTCAGCTATGACATTATATAAGAGCGGTGGTACTTCAAAATCAAAGTTAGCGGAATCACACAAAAGATTTGTTAATCAGATTGAACAAAAGCGCGAAGAAAAAATGAGTCGCACATTGGAATTAAATTCTGCTAAGATTCAAGCCTTACGTGAACTTGGGTACGATGAAATTACTGAAAAGAATGCTGCAGAAGTCTTTGAAAAGATGGCAGAGATTCAATCACGTAAAGTGGCAGCATAAAAGGGACCTATATTATTAGGTTCTTTTCTATATTCAACAACTTCCTATAATGTATATTATGTTGCATTAAACATTGTTCTTATATTCAATAAAATCAATAGTATCACCAAAATAATCTAAATATTGGTTTTTATAAGTTATATTAGTTTCGCTAATCTTTTCTAATAAATATACAAAATCCAAATCATTATCTAAATCTAAATAAGTCTCTATTGGTTGTATTAAATCACGACTAGATAAATAACGACGATGACCCCAAAGACGATTATCAATATCTTTTGTCATATATTTTGAAATATAGCCAACAACATTTATATCTTGCATAGCAAACACACTTGTAAATCCATAAGACCAATACTTAACATCATATTGATTTTTTTTATTATTTTGAGGTATAATTAAGTTAGGATTTTCTTTAATGTCTAAATTAGTAAGTAGATGATAGTGTATTGCTCCTCTTTTTTGAAACTCGGGAACACACACATAGAGAAAATCCTTTTTTGTTGACTTAATTTTTGTTCTCCAAATGTCAAACTTTTTATTAGCATATTTAATATCTTTAATATTTTCTTTAAATGTCAAAGTAATAAAAGTTTTAAAAACATTTTCGTTTGATTTTACTAATCTTTGTAATTGAAACTTACTACGCATTATATTTTTATATTCAATTATTTTTTTATCTTCCTTTCGAGAATAGTTGGCTTCTTTAAATAAATAATTAATATCAATGTTTTTTTCTTTATCTTTTTCTAAATTAATATCCTTTTTTAGTTTATCTTTATTAAACTTATAGAGTTGTAAATAGTCTCCACATATAACTAATTTAAAGTTATATTTTTTATTTCCGGTTATTTTAGTTGGAATTATGAGACTACTATCAAGTAAGGGGCTCATCACGCTTTCGCGTGATTTCACCCTTTCACGTAGCATCATTTTTTCGTGTTCTTTTATAGATTTTTCTTGTAAATATGCATTTTTATTTATAATATCACATCCTTTTATTATAAATCATTGTGAGGGATAATTCTTAGATGCTTACTCGGCTGCGCCTCGCTCGTCCTACCCTCCGCCTCAGCCTGCCTACGAAGAATGCCTTTGTTATTTTGGTGGAATATGCCTATGGAGTAATACTACCGCCCTTTGGTTGGTGGAATTACCGAAACAACAAATTACTTTGTAATTAGTTATTTCTTGTAATTTTATAATAGTTTACAAGTCGTCCTCACAGTGTGAGGACTGACTACTGTAAACAGAAGCACTAAACTCAACATCTTTATATCGTTCAACCCTCTTAAATGTGTCGTATGAGTTTCGCAATTCTTCAGTATGAACAAAGAAGAAAATCTTTTTATACTTTTTGAATTTATTTTTTTCGTAATCATAATCCTCAGCCTCTGCCATACGAACAATAGTTAACACATTTAAAAATGTTTGCGGAATATACACAAAATGAGTTTGTTCACGCAAAGGTTTAGCAACCCTTGAAAATACTTGTGCAGTTCCAAGAATTGCTTTTTTTTGTTTTCTTTGTTGAGATATTTCCCCTAATACCTCAGGAGGTAAGTCTTTACTCTCTTTGTTGCTAAACCATGTATGAATTTCATCAATTAAATTAGCAACTCCATATATACCGTTTGAATTAGTTAATAAATCTTTCCAATGTGTTAATTCTCCATCTTCAAAGGTAAGAGCACAATTAGAAAAAATCTTTAATTTTTCATATTTTTGTTGCCATTGTTTTAATAAATAAACGGCCGTTACTGTTTTACCAGCACCTTGCTTGCCACAAATTAAATGAATACCAAATTCTTGAAACGAATTAGGTTTTTGCATTAATATATCAAGTGCTAACTGTCGTGGAAAAAGGTAAAACAACTTTTTAAAAAAATTAATTTCTTTAATCTTTTTTTTGTCTTGTTTTTCTAGTTTTATTTTTTTTATTTTCATTAAATAAAAATAATGATAAAAAAATAAAATAAAAAAGATAATTGTTAAAAATAAAAGAGGTATCAAAACATAAGATAACATTTTTAACAACATAGAAAAAAGGGTAAAAATTGATTTCAATATATTTATTTTCATATTATAACTCCTTTAAAAAAATATTTTTCGCCATATCCAATTAATAAAACCAAAAATTATACCAAAATAACGCAAAGCAAACAAAAAATATATGCAATTTAATATAAACGATAGAGGTACAAAATAATTGATAGTTTTAAAAATATCGGGTAAAAAACCAGTAGTAAAAAATAAATAAATATCATTTGGTAAAGCAATTTCAAAAGGTAAGAGTGTAAACAATATTGTCATTATCGTTATTGATAAAAGCACTAATGCTCCACGTGTTAAGGCTGTAAACATTAACTACCACCTCCTCTAAAATAACCACCAACTATTTTGTATGATTTTATTAAAATCAGAACTGAAAGACCTGCCTTTATCCAAAAAAAGACTATTTCGCGATATTGTGAATAAATAGAAAAATCTATAATTTTCATTTTAGGTAAATTAAATGCTGGAACACTTATTTCAAATGTTGGAGGAACATCTTCATATTCATTAAAATTAAAAGCAACAAAAATACTTTTAAATTGATTAATTATTGGCATTTTTTTATTTATTAAATTGATAAATGGTTGAATAAAACCAGATAAGTTACTATCTTCGTTTAGTTTAGGTAATTCTTCAGTATAAAAGTCGTCCATTTGTTCGTTATAAGTTTCAAACATCTCAACATTGTGATAAATCACTAATTTATAGGTTCTAAAATCATACGGTTTTTTATCACTAATATCGATACAATTAAAATTAATATTTAAAAAACCATAATTATTTTTATTTAAAAAAGATGTATGATTATAAGTTGAAGGTTTAAAACATGCATCAGGGTCATCATCAGTAAATCGACCTCCTCCCCCTCCTCCTCCAAAAGAGCCTGCATCTCCTAAACTAAAACCTCCGCCTCCTCCTAATGGGTCACTAGGAGTTGAATTAGCAACATCTTGTATATGTTGTTTGACATCTAAAATGTTTTCATTTAATGAAATAATTAAAGGTATTTTCGATAAAGAAGATACGTTTTCAACTAATTCAAATTGAAGAGTATATTCTCTATTCGTTTTTAAAGGTTTAAACCAACGTTTGAAGGATAACCAACGATTACTATCATAATCATATAAATCAGTTAAAGGTATCTCTATTTTTTGTAAAGCACCATATTCTTTTTCTTTAATATCAAGTTTATCATCCCAATTATATATATTTCCTCTATATCCTAAACTTTCAAAATAGTATGGAGAATAATTAGAAACACCAGTAAAAATCAAATCAACATTTTTTGAATAAATCGGTAAATTCAAATCAATATTAGTAAAAAATTCTTCAATTGTTGGATTAGTGGTAGCATTATAAAAAGTATAATTATATGTTCGGGAAATTGAAAGACCACTTGTTATAACAGTTCTACCAGTTTTAGAAATTAAATCATAACTACAAGTAGATAAACATTCAAAATTAAACATAAACTCTTTGTTAGTAGAATTAAACCACCTAATTTTAAAATCGTTATTGGAAATCAAATCATAATTAATTAAAATTACTCTATTATCTGTTGTTGGTAAAATAACATAATTTTCATATGTTAAATCACCAAATTCAATAGCATTAATAAATGCTTGTTTAAACGAATAATCTTTGTTATTATCAAATTCAAAAAAACTATCATGAAACTCTATATGTCTATTAGTAATTTCCCCCAAAGCATTAACACTTGAAATCGGCATTAGAAAAATAGCACTCAAAAAACAAACTATAAAACCAACCAGTTTTTTTTTATCTAATATTTTTTTTATTAAATTAATCATTTTTTTCTCCTTTCTTTAAAAAAGGATAAGGGACTAGCCCCTACCCTTTTTTTTGTTACTAAGCCTTGTTAATAAAACTAAATAACCATTTAACACCTTTTTTAGTTGCTTTAATTGAAACAACTAATGGAACACCTATACCAACAATCATTAAATAAGTTTCTAGAAATGATTGTAGATTAATTCCGGCTAAAATTACATCTAATGTGTTTTCCATTTTGGTACCTCCTTTTTATTCTTTTATAATAGTGCTACATTACTAAAAAAAACGATAATATAGCACATTTTAAAGTCCTTTTATATTTTTACATGGAACTAGTCCAAAAACCTAATTCTCGCCCTATAAAACGAATTATAAGGTAAATAGAATAAAGAAAAATATAAACAACAATGAACTCTAATTTTTCGTTAATTGATATTAAAACATCTAACTCAGTCATAAAAAACCTCCTATTTGTAAATATTCTTCTTAAAAAAATAGTAGAAAATATTAAATATTATTTTTAATATATTTTTTAAAATAATTATAATTATGTATATTTTAATTAATAAATCAGTTGAACTACAAATCAATTTAATAAGTCCTTAATAAAATCTAATCTTTTTAAAATATTTTCTTTTTTATTTATTCTTTTTTGCCTATTATTGGAGCGAATATGATATAACATTTTCAAAGTGTTTATTGTTTTAAACTCTTTTAATGTGTTATCAAATCGTTGAATAGTTAATATGTACCAATTTAAACCATTAAATTGACAAATATCAAATCGTGTTCTAGGGTCTGTTTTTTGTAATTTATATATTGTATTTTTCCTTGATGCATAAACAATTATATACATTTGTAATTGTCAACTTGTTTTAAATAATATTTGACACCATTTTTTTGAGGCCTTTGTTCCAATAACACATCTGAGTGTTTAAAAGCATATTTTGAAACGTTTTCAAAGTGTTTTACATGAGAATAGGCTTCAAAGATAGCACCTCCAACAAAGTTTTCAGTATTTTCTAATGGTATCGCGTATACTACCTTACATAATTCTACAACCTCTCCTGTTTTGTCATTATTAAACTGAAATTTTTCTGCGTTAATTATTAATACTTTTATTTTTAAATCATTTAACATTTTTTATCATTCTCCTTTTCTAAATATATTTTGCCATTTTTAAATTTTACTGCATATCCATGTTTGTAATAAATGTCTGCATGTTCTAATGTGAAATGTTTCAATTTCATAATTTCCTCCTCTTTTTAGAACTGAGTATTAATAGTACTCGTTCTTTAAAATAATATTAACATAGATTAATGTGTGTTGTCAATACCCAAAACGACTTATTGAGCGAGTATTGCTGATACACTTGTTTTGAATGAAAAGAAAGGAAATAATATGAAGATAATAGCAAATAATTTTGAAGTAAAAGAAATAATGAAAATTATAAGAGAATGGACAGAACTATCACAAGAAGATTTTGCAAAATCAATAGGTAGAAAAAGTAGAGATGGAATTAGTTCAATAGAACAGGGAAGAGCAAAAGTATACCTTAATGAATTATTAAAAATTGCTAAAAAACATAATTTAATAATTACAATTGAAAAAAAATAAGATTAAGGGGGTTATTACTCACTCCGTTCGCAATATTTAAGTGTCACAGCAATAAATCACTTCGTGAAAAGCAATTAACAAATTCTTCCCCCTAACCCCCTACTTCGTTAATTGTTTATTGCATGGACACTTATAAATAGATAATGCGTTGGAGAATTAAAAAAAATGGTGTTTTTTACCATTTTTTAGTGGATATTATGTATATTATGTTGTAAAGTTTGTTTGGGAAGTTATTGATAATGCAATAAATACACCTATTTTATAAAATTTATATAATAATTAAATAATTTCTAACCATAATATAAATGGGTGATTATAATGAAAAAGAATAAGATGTTACAATCTGATAACAGTAAAAGTAAAATGAACAATCAAAATAAGAATGTTCAAGGCAAAAATAATAACAATAATAATGCCAAAAATACTTCTACTAAAAACAACAATGCAACAAACAATCAATCAGTTGGATTTGATACAAAAAATTCTGATAGATCGTTTGAGCTTGATGAAGATTCAGAGCATTCCTTTGAATTAAGAGATTGTAAATAAGCCCACAAGAAAAGGAATAAATTAATATTCCTTTTTCTATTACTCCCCTTTTATTTATAAAGAAGGGGTCTACTATTTATTACTGGCAGTTAACATCCATAATTCTTTTTCAAAAAAATTAATGTTATCGCCCATTAAACTAGATGTTATATGATCATTTATCCCACTAGAATACTCTTCTAATTCTTTAGAAAAGGCTAACATGAAACTGAAATCGTTAATAAGTACACTATATACTTGTTTAGTTGTGAAATCTTGACTACGCATTGATTTAATCGTTGATTTTTCCTCATATTCAACTAATGAAGTAATTGGATATTGATCTAGCATTTTAATTCTTTCAGCAATAGCGTCATACATATTAGCTACTTTATTATAGTAATCATCTAGTTTTTTATGTAAAGTGAAAAAATGTTCACCAATGACATTGAAGTGCAAATTATATAAGTTATTATTAAGAACTTTTAAATTGGCTAAATACTCGTTTAAAACTTCTATATGGCCAATTTTATTATAATTATTTTGCATACAATTAACTCCCCCTAAATAATTATATGAATTAGTTAGGGATAATTAACTAAATTACTTTAATTTTTCTAAAAAACTAGTTCCTATAACTGGTGCTTGTATATTAAAATTATTAGAAATAGTTGCTCCAATATCAGCAAATGTTTCTAAATCTTCTAATCTTTTTGGTTCAGTTATTTTTTTTGAATAAATTAATACCGGTACATTTTCTCTAGTATGATCCGTTCCTTTAAATGTTGGATCATTACCATGATCAGCTGTTATAATAAGTAAATCATCATCTTTAAGATTATTCAATATTTTAGGAATATAGTCATCAAATTCTTTAATTAAAGAAGCATATCCTTTTGGGTTACGCCTATGACCGTATAAAGAGTCAAAGTCGTTAAGATTAGCAAAACAAAGTCCTTTAAAATCAGTATTTATAGTATTTAAAATTGTTTTAATACCATCTAAATTATCTTTTGTTTTAATACTTTTGGTTATACCACAATTATTAAAAATGTCTTTTATTTTACCGATTGATAAAACATCATAATTATTATTTTGTAAATGGTCTAAAACTGTTTTAGCAGGAGGATTTAGAGCGTAATCTTTACGATTTGATGTTCTCGTAAAGTTATCAGGAGTGCCAATAAATGGCCTTGCAATAATGCGCCCTACTTTCCATTCATCTTTTAAAGTTAAGTTTCTTGCTATCTCACATATTTTATATAATTCATCTAACGGAACTATTTCTTCATGAGCAGCAATTTGAAGAACACTATCGGCTGAAGTATATACAATGATACTTCCCGTTTTCATATGTTCTTCCCCTAAATCTTTAATTATTTCAGTACCACTACTACTAATATTACCAATAATTTTACGCCCTGATAAATGCTCTAATTCATTTATTAATTCAGCTGGAAATCCTGTATCAGTAAAAGTGACAGCAGGCACTTCTGTTTTTATACCCATCATTTCTAAATGACCGGTTAAGGTATCTTTACCATTACTTACAGTAATTCCTCTTGTGTAGTATGAATTAGTTTGGGTTTCATTATTTTCTAACAAATTAAGTAGTCCCATTTTTTCTAAATTTGGTAATGAAACATTAGTAACTTTTATTATATTACCTAATGTGTTAGCACCTTCATCATTGTATTTTAAAGCGTCTTTAGCTCCACCAATTCCTAATGAATCTAATATGATTAAAAATATTCTGTTGTATTTCATAATTTTCTCCTTCTATTTACTATGTGGATGATATTCCATATAGTTTTTCTTTAGTGCATCATTTGATACATGTGTATATATTTCAGTTGTTGATATATCAGAATGTCCTAAAAGTTCTTGTATTACCCTTAAATCCGCTCCGTTATTAAGTAAATGAGTGGCAAACGAATGTCTAAGAGTATGTGGTGAAAAATGAGTTCTAATCCCCTTCTTTTGAGCAATTCTTTGTAAAATCCTAAAAAAATGATTGCGAGACATGTTAGTACCGTTTTTAGTTACAAATAAATACTCGCTTGTTTTATTTTTCAAAAATTTAGGTCTTGAATTATGGATGTATTCAATAATAATACTAGTTGCATATTCACCAATGGGTACAATTCTTTCTTTACTTCCTTTACCCATTGTTTTTAAAACATTCGAATGTAAATCAACATCATTTAATTTTAAATTAATTAACTCGCTAACCCTAAGTCCTGTTGCATACATTAATTCAATCATAGCTTTATCACGATAACTATAGATATCTTTTAATTCAATGTTTAGTAATTGATTTATTTCTTCAATTGATAAAATAGATGGAATAGTTTTTGGAATTTTGGGTGCTTCAATGTATTCCATTGGATTATTTGAAATAATTTTTTCGATTAATAAAAATTTATAAAAACTTTTTAATGAACTTATGTGTCTACTGATGCTTTTGTTACTTATTTTTTCGCTGGTTAAACTTTTCAAATATTCTTTTATATGTTTATCTTTGATGTTTTCAAGTTTTAACGCATGGTCTTGACAAAAATTATAAAATTTCATTAAGGAATATTCATATCCTACTTTAGTATTAAAACTATATTTTTTATCGATAATTAAATAATCTGAAAATTGATTAATATAATTTTTTAACTCATTCATCCTATCACCTATTATAATTATAGCAAAAATGCTATCATTTTACTATTTATTTTGTTAAAATGTAAGTGGTGATAACATGAATGAACCTTTAGCAATAAAACTTAGACCTACTAAAGTTAGCGAAATAATTGGTCAGCAACATTTAGTTGGAGAAAATAAAATAATTACCAATATGGTTAACAATAACCGTTTGTTTTCTACGATCTTATATGGTAAACCAGGAATTGGTAAAACTAGTATAGCCGTTGCTATTGTAACGGAATTAAATTTAAGACATCGTTTATTAAATGCTGTCATTAATAACAAAAAGGATTTTGATATTGTTATTGAAGAAGCAAAAATGTATGATGGTATGGTTGTTATAATGGATGAAATACACCGAATGAATAAGGATAAGCAAGATTTACTTTTACCTTATTTAGAAAGTGGTTTAATTACTTTAATTGGAATGACAACTTCTAATCCATATCATAAGATAAACCCTGCTATTAGAAGTCGTTGTCAAATATTTGAACTTAAAGAATTAACTGAAGATGACATAATTGATGGTCTTAAAAGAGCTGTAAGCAGTGGCCATTTAAAAGATATTAAAATTGATGATGATAGTATTAAATATATTGCAGCTTTATCTGCAGGTGATCTTAGAAGTGCTTATAACACCTTAGAAATTGTTTATTATTCAACAAGTGATTTTGTTATTAATATTGATGTAATTAAAAATATAAATAGCAAACCAGTATTTTTTCACGATAAAGATTCTGATGGTCATTACGATCTGTTAAGTGCTTTTCAAAAATCAATTCGTGGTAGTGATGCAAATGCTGCTGTTTATTATTTAGCTAAATTACTTGAAGCAGAAGATTTAGATAGTATTTATAGAAGAATGTCGGTCATTGCTTATGAAGATATCGGTCTTGCTAATCCCAGTATGGGACCAAAGGTTGATGCTGCTATTAATGCTTGTGAGAGAATGGGATTACCAGAAGCAAGAATTCCTTTGAGTGTTGTTGTAATTGAACTTGCACTTTCACCTAAATCAAATAGTGCTTACCTAGCACTTGAAAACGCAACCAATGATATTAGAAGAGGAAAAAGCGCTAGTATACCATCACACATAAAAAATCATTCAAGTAATTATTTGTATCCTCATGACTATCCATTTGGTTATGTTAAGCAACAATATCTACCAGATAATTTAAAGAATGCTATTTATTATTATCCCAAAGCAACTAGTAAATATGAACAAAATTTAAAAACAATTTATGAAAACTTAAAAAAAACGGATTAACCGTTTTTTAAATGCTTAAAATAAATAATTCTAAACCTAGTTCTTTATCAATAATACCTGACTTAATATTAAAATCAAGATCAGCTAGTTTTTCTAGGTAGTTAAGCAGTAGCTCACTGCTGTATTCCCTTCCCTTTTCAATTGCTAATTTTACCGGGTAGGGGTGACTTCCTAAATTAGTAGCAATATCATTTATTGTATAACCTTTTTGAATTAATAATTTAGATTGATACATCATTCTAAATTTATTAGCAAGCATTGATATAATCATTATTGGTTCTTCATTAAACGTTCTCAATTCCTTATACATATCGAAAGCTTTTTCAAGGTCTTTGTTTACAATATAATCAACAAACAAAAATAAATCAGGTTGACTATTTTTACTTGTAACTTCTAATATATCTTCTTTGGTAATAATTAAATCTTCATCTTTATAAATTTTTAATTTATTTATTTCTTGAGTTAAAACTCCTAAATTGTTGCCTACACGATCTAATAATATATTAATATTATCAATGTTTATTTTATAATTATCAAATGAATCAGTTACAAATTTAGTAAGATTTTTAGGGATTTCAACATGTTTTATAATCCCTTCTTTATTTATAATTTTATAAATCTTTTTGCGTTCATCTAATTTATCTGTTTCAACAATAAAAATTAAAGTTGAATTCGGATTAGGATTACTTAAATATTTTTCAATCTTTTTTAAATCATGTTCCAAATCATTTTTTCTACTTGTAAATATATTACTGTTTTTAATGATGATTGTTTTTTGTGGACTGAATAATGATAAGGTGGATGCATCATCGATTACATAATCAATTAAATGTTCGTCTAAATTATATTTAACGATGTTAATAGGGTCAATATCACCTATTATTTTTTTTACTTCTAAGTCAATTAAAAACGAATCTAATCCATAAACTATATATAAATTATTAGACATGTTATTTCCTAATTTGGTATGGATTATTTATACTTCCATTACCAACTAATTTTATATTACCATCTAAATAAATAACAGGATATGCATTAAATTTCTCATTGCTAGTATATTTACTTTGCATAATTCCGTTTTCAACTACCCAAGAACGTTCATTATCATTATAAGTCTTATTCATCGTCCAAAAATTCTTAGTATTTAAATAATTATTTAAGCCACATTCTTTTTGATCATTAAAGGCACCGACTGAACACAACCTTTGAGCTGCTTTCATATAATCACTGGCATTAATTAAACCAACCTTGCCATTATAGATAACAATATCATCTAAATCAGTTTGACGCTCATTTTCAATATCTATAGCTAAACTTTGATTTGAATTAAATCTTAATCCTCCAATATACCAAGTAGCATCTTTAACAATCAATGAATCATCAACATTAGAAATCCAATTATCTAAATATGATTTGATACTTGATTTTGACCATACGTTTTCACCTTGATCATCCCATTTAATTTTAGAAATATTATTGATAATATTTTCACAACTTTCATTTTGAGTGTCACCAATATACATTACTTTTAATGCCTTATTTTGAGCAATATTAATAATCCTAAAACATTTGTCATTATATATTAAATAATTATTTACATCACTACCGCGAAAATAATATTTTGATGAATAAAGAAGTTCTTCATCAAGACCAGTATCAATAGTATCTTCATATAAACCACTACCTTTAGTAACCAAATTATCAAGGACTAATTTATTATGAGCAATTTGATTATTCTGATATCTTATAAAAGATAGAGCACCAAAAACAACAATAAAAATAATTAATGTTATTCTTCCAGCAACGGGATGAATGGTTGTTGGAGTATCTAAAACTATCTCTTTTGCTTCAACTTCAACAATTGGTAATTCATTTAACTTATTTTTTTTAGCAGAATTATTTTTTGCTTTTTTAGTTGTTTCTTTTGGTTTTATTTGCTTTTTTTCTTTTGTCATAAAATACCTCCATTGCTTTATATTACTCCATAATTATATCATGGATAAAGTTATAATTAAATGTTTTCTTTACGAATTGTATCAATAATGTTTTCTTTTTTCATTTTATTAGTTGCATAAAACATTGATAAAAAGATTATTGCGAAAACAGTAATAGTACAAATAATAATTGAGTTAGTAGGAACATTAATCTTCATTTTGCTCTCTTCATAACCTAATGTTCCGATTTGAATAATTAAATAAATTAGACCAAACGACATTATTAACCCATATATTAATGATTTAATTCCTAAAAACATACTTTCTAACCTAATCATTTTATTAAATGATTTTTGATTTTGTCCAACACTTTTTAGCATCGCAAATTCTATTTTTCTTAAGCTAACATTGGTATTTATAGAGTTAATCACACTCGTAACCGTAATTAAAGTAATGAACGCTATAAAACTATAAATTGCAAACAGAAAAGCTAGTAGTGACAAATATGATTGTTGATTTTCATATTTAACATTTAGATAATCTATAACGGTAGCAGGATATTCTTGAATTATATTAATCATTTGTTCATCAAACTTTTGGGGATTTTTTAGCTTCAATTGAATTGTAATATTGTTTCCATAATTACTTGAATTGATAGTCTCATTATTAATCCTTAACATCTCATAAATACTTTCATTAACAATAATAAATGTTTGGAAATTGCCAACTTTAGAGGGACTTGTTTTAGTATAGTGAAAATTATCCATTTTATAGTAACAATTATTTATATTATCAAGTCTATCATCGCTGTAATTACAAAAGTTTATATATAATTTTTTATTTTCATTGTAAATTTGTCCTTCAAACGTCTCTTTTTCATATGATGCTCCCTTATAAAAAGATAACCTAATAGAATTCAGAATAATAGGTTGATATGAATCTAAACCTAGTTTTTTCATATATCTTTGATATATATTATCTTCGAGTGAAACAACAACAACTCGTTTTTTACCAACTTCGTTTCCTCTTAGTAATAATTCTAAAAAAGAACTATCAAAATACTTATCATCTGTTTTTTCTATTGATAAAAATTGTTGTTTGTATTGAACATAATCTTTAACTTCACTTACCTTTTTTATTTTATTAATTATTTCTTTTTGATCATTGCCTTCTGGAATTGTTATAGTTGCATCATAGTTGTAATCATTATCATAATAATCACCAAAGCCATTATCAAAAATAGCATTTATATAGGTAGCTGTTACTAAAAATAAAATAATACTTATGGTTAACGATATAGTTGTTGTTCTAAATCGTTTTTTGTTTCTTTTAACATTTTTAAAGGCGATTTCACCTTCAATACCAAAAAGTTTAGAAATAAGTCTATTACTTTTAATTCTTTTCCCTTTAATTTTGATATCTTTGTTTAATTTTATTGCTTCTATTGGTGTTATTTCACTCGCGCGTACAGCTGGAAATAATGCTGATAGAAAGATTGAAATAATAACAAAAACTAATGAAATCATCATAAAGTTTGGATAGATTACTAATTTTAATGGTTCATTTATTACTGTTTCTAGTAGTTTATTTAATATAAATAAAGTAAATGAAACATTTATAATACTTAATATAAAACTTATTGGAATAGCTATTAAACTAATAATTCCCGCTTCAATAAAAACCGATTTTTTTATTTGTGATGGAGTTGCACCAATGCTTGATAACACCCCTAATTGTCTTTTTCTTTCAGTTACTGATATTGCAAACGAGTTATAAATAATTAAGATACAAACAACACTTAAAACAGTAGAAATAAGCATTACTGATAGGGATATTATGGCATAAGTTCCAGCATTATACATTTCGCCATATAGAAATAATAAATCAGTATTAGTTTTAAAATATTCATTACTATCAGTAATACCTAATTTGGAAAATGGAATGTCTAATTTTTTTGTTAAATTTTCCAACTTTAAAAGTCCGTCTTTAGTTGATTTTAAAGTAACAAAAGCATTTAACTTGTCATTTTTTGTTACAAAAAAGTAAGTATAAACTTTTTCGACAGGACCACTAGTATAACTATAACCTAGGCTACTACTGGAATCATCTAAAAAATAAACACCAACTATTGTATAACTATAATTTTCATTCTCATTTGTTATTTCTAAAATGTCATTAACATTTAAATTGTTTAATCGTGCTAATGAATGAGAAATAAGAACTTCTTTTTCATTTTTAGGTAGTCGACCATTGATTTTAGAAAACATATTATTATAATCAGAATCTATGGAAATAATATTTGCTACTTGATTATGTTCTCCAATAATTAAAGTTCCGATTTGAACAATTTTTTTTAAAATTACTTTATCAACTGTTGCGTCATTCTTTATTAAATCAATTTTTTCTTTATTAATGTTATTATATTCAATATGATGTGATCCATAATATCTAATAGTCTCTCTAAGTGCGTTATCTCTATAAGTTGAAGCAAATAAACCAACACAAAAAAGTAAAGAACATGATAAAGTAATTCCTATTATACTAACCATCGTTCTTTTTCTATTTTGTTTTAAGTTTTTAAGAACAAATTTATACAACAGTTTCATTTTAATCCTCCAATTTTAATTATTCAAAATCAATAGGCTCGTTTTCAAATAATTTATTATCAATTAATTCTTCATGTATAAACTCTTCTGGATTATTTAGAAATGCATCTTCAATACGATCAACTCGGCATCGTTCTGCCATAATAATAGCTTTAACTTTATTAACGGCATTATTTAAATCATCATTTACAACAACATAGTTATATTTAGTAATACTATTTAATTCTTGATAACCTCTTTTGAATCTTTCAATAATTTTATCTTTTGTTTCGGTTCCACGCTTTATTAATCTGTTTTTTAATTCTTCCATACTTGGTGGTAAAACAAATATAAATAACGCTTCTTTATTACATTCTTTGATTTGAACGGCTCCATTTATATCAATTTCCAAGATTACATCAATCCCGTTGTCCAAGTATTTAGTAATTTCACCTTTTGGTGTTCCATAGTATTGACCACTATGAATTGTTGCATATTCAAGCATGTTTCCATCTTTAATATTTTGTTCGAATTCATCTTTAGTAACAAAGAAATATTCAACACCGTTTGTTTCTCCAACGCGTGGTTCTCTTGTAGTCATTGAGATTGATAACCATAAATTATTACTAGTTTTCATAAGTTCTTTACAAATTGTTCCTTTGCCAGCACCACTTGGTCCTGATATAACTATAAAAATTCCTTTGCTCTTAGTTTTTAGCATTTCCTTCACTCCCCTATTGTTAATTTAATTTTAACATAATAGCCATTTTTAAACAACAAAAACCACACGTAATTTCACGTGTGGTTTAAAATGTCACAATTAAGTGACATTTTTATTATAGACAGTAAAAAACATAATATACGTTATATTTCTAAAAATTTTCCAAAATGAAATGAATATATGTATTTTTTAATGTGTCCCTTTGTTTTTTTAGATAACGCATGTTCATATAAATCTAATTGTTTTTTGTATCTAGATATTAATTCTTGGACATTTGTAACAACATCGCTTTTATAATCAATTAAATAATAGAAATTATCTTTTTCACAAAACAAGTCAATAATTCCTTCAACAACAATTTCATCTTCAAGATTAGAATCTTCTTCCAACTCATTAATATTTATAGTAAAGGTGATTTGATGCTCACGATATATATTACTTCCTAAAATTTTATTCAAATATATTTGATCATTAAAGAAATTAATAATTTTATTTATATTGACTAATTTTAATTCTTCAATGCTAATTATTTTGTCTGAAACTAATTTATTTATGGCATCTTTTAAACTATTATCACTATAATCAACGAATGGTAAATGTTCTAATAGTTTATGATAAGTATTACCAACTTGAAATTGAATTCCAGAATCAATAAATTTAGGTTTTAATGGATTGTTCTTATTTTCTTTTAGTTCTGTAACACTCATTTTGGGTTTATAGTTAGTCTTTTGATATGGGTAAGAATAATTTAAGGCATCTGCTATATAGTTAATGTCAATAATTTTTAATACGTCGTTTGTAACTACTGGATTTAGACTATCTATGGTGTTAAGATCTAAAATATTTAGTTTTAAATTTATTTCATCATTATATAATTTAGTATCAATGTCAGCCATTTCTCTTAATTCTTTACCACAGTTATGTTTTAAAATAATTGGAATAATCCAATCTAACATTGATTTACTTTGTTTTAAATAAACAAGTGAAATACTAGTTTCATTACCAATCAAACTATTTATTTCTTTGATTTTTTTAGGAATATTTTTTAAAATACCAGTCATTATTAGTTTTTCTTTAGCACGCGTTAATGCAACATATAAAACTCTTAATTCTTCTGATAATTGTTTTAATTTTTTTTCTTTTTTAATCACTTCCAAAATCAGATTTGAATTAATTGTAAAATCTTCATTATTCCTAAGTTTAAAACCCAAATAATAATCATTATCCATTAAAATATCTTTCTTTAAATCATCAAAATTAAATTGTTTATCAAGTCTTGGTAGTATTACAACAGGAAATTCCAAACCTTTGGATTTGTGAATAGTTGTTATTAAAACACTGTCTTTATCACTAGCTGGATTTACACCTTCTAAACTATATTTGTTATCGATTAAAGTGTCAATATAAGTGATAAAATCATGTAAAGTAGTATGTCCATTATCAATATACTTTTGAGCGTGGTTAATCATTTCTAATAAGTTTTTAACACGATTTTTACCATTATCTAAAGAACTCATAATAGCTAATATTTTAGTGTCATTATAAAGGTAGTTTAACAGCTTACTTATACTTAAGCTTGTCGCTTTGGTTTGATAATCGTTTAATCTATTTAAGAAGTCTTTGGTTTTTACTGTATCTTTGTTTTTTAAATTATCAATTAAATAATTATATTTATCAATGTTTCTTATTTCTAATAATTCATCTTCAAGAAATCCAAAGATTGGGCTTCGTAAAACAGCAACTAAAGAAATATCATCATATGAATTATCTATAATTTTTAATAATGATATAACTAATTTTATTTCGTAGTTATCAAAGTAAATTGGTGCCCTATCAGTATAAACGTCAATTCCATAATTAATTAGAGTTTCTCTTAAAACATTTCCAAAAGAACCAGGTGACCTTAATAATATTGCAATATCACTTTTTAATATGTTTCTATATTTATTAGTTTTAAAATCAATTACTTGATAATTACTATCAAATAATGCTTTAATTCTTTTAGCAATAATAATGGCTTCTTTTTCGTAGTTAGAAATATCTTCTTCTAGTTCTTCGTCTTCATCAACAGTTAAATTAGTTAATAAATGTAGTTCTACATCATTTTCCTGACTTGGTAGATAAGATGCCCCTAAATTTAAAACTTCATTTTCATCATAACTAATATCACCATATTTATCTGACATTATTTTAGAGAATAAATAGTTTGAAAAAGAAAGGACTTCTTTTCGACTACGAAAGTTTTTGGATAAATTAATTAATTTAGGAAATTTATCATTGTAAGCATCTTTTTTTTCTGATATTAATAAATCAGGTCTAGCGCTTCTAAATCCGTATATACTTTGTTTAACGTCCCCTACAATAAATAAATTTGTATCATTTTTTGAAAGACTTGAAAAAATTATGTTTTGGACTAAATTAGTATCTTGAAATTCGTCAATTAATATTTCATCATAATTATTTGATAAGGTCTTAGCAAAACTGGTCTTAGTTATTAATCCTGTTTTAAAGTTATAATCTTGAACAAGCAATTTAAGCACTAAATGAGGGATGTCATCAAAACTATAAGCATTATTAACTTTCCTAAATTCTTTTAAAGAATTGCGATATATTTTAGTTACTTCAATTAGCTCCTTAATAATTATATTAATTTTTTCAAGATCATTTTTAAAAGAAGCTCCAAAATGTAAAATAGTTTCTTCATAGTCCTTTATAACCTTTTTTAATGATGATCTGATTGTTTTTATCTTAATAGATGTTGAATTATCACCATATCCTTTAATCGTTGGGTAACGTTCAAAATTAATGGCTTTAATTAAGTTAGTTAACTTATCAAAATCTTTGTTATTAATAACTTCAATTACATTGATCAACGGTTCTCTTTCATTTAACAAAAATATATTTAATTTATCATATAAAGTATCATCTAGTTTTATTTCTTCTAAAACATCATCATAGAGTGTTTTAAAACCTTCAAAATCACTTTTAAGTTCACGATAGATTAATTCACTCCATAGACTACTATTAAAATCATTTGTCCCATATTTAGATATTAATTCTTCTAACCAAGAATCAGAATTAGGTATTTTATTAATGTATTCATCGAAGTTTATTATTAAATCTTCAATTGTTGTACCATTTTTATAATCAACAAAGTTATCAAGCAACGCTTTAATATCAAAATTATGTTCTAAAGCCGTTTCGACTACTTCCTTGGCTGTTTTTAGTTTAACCACTTTATATTCTATTTCATCAATAACTTTAAAGTCTGGAGATACATTTAACTGGGCGAAGTTTTCTTTTATTAGTTTATTATAAAAGGCATCCATCGTCATTATTTGAGCGAGTTCAACTAGTAATAATTGTTCTTGCAAATGAGTATTAGTAGGATCATTGATAATAGCATTATTAATGTTTTTTTTAATTCTTTCTTTCATTTCACCAGCTGCTAATGTTGTAAAGGTAACAACTAATAATTTATCAATCGAACCTCCTTTTAAAATATAATCAATAATGCGGGCAGATAACACAGCCGTTTTCCCACTACCAGCAGCGGCACTAACAATTATTTTGCCGCCTCTTTCGTTTATGGCAAGAGATTGCTCATTAGTCCATTTCATCTATTCCCCTCCTAATCGCACTCCATATTTCACTTTTATCATACTTTATAAGTTTTTTATAATTTTTACTATTTTCTTCAATACCACATATTGCTTGATATGGACAATATTGACATAACTTTTTTTCTTTAAATGGTTTTATTTCAATCTGACCAGATAATATGTTTTTAGCTGTTTTATTTATAGATTTTTCTGTATATTCTAATAACATATCTAAATCATCTGGTTCAATTAAAACATTTTCTTTAAACTTATCCCTTGTATAGGCATCAATATAGTTATTTATATTTTCACCACCAAGTGAATTAATAACTTCCGTATCATTTAAAATCATTCCTGATAATCGATAGCCTTTATTAGAAAAACCATTAGAATCGTATTTAACAAGTGATGGCATATAAAACATTCCAGAAGGTATTAAATTTTTATTGGCTTTTTTTAAATATAACAAATAAATAAATAATTGAAGATTAAGACCATTTATTATATCATTTAAATTAATTTCTTTAGAACCTGTCTTATAATCAATTACTCTTACATAATTATTATTTAAATCAACACGATCAATAATTCCCCTTAAATAAATAGGTACATCAAGATATTTTAAGACTAGTTGGTAAAAATCTTTTGATTCACTCATATTTAATTCTAAATACTTGGGCTTAAACTTATTTTCATTTATATCATCATATATTATTTTCCATAATTCATTTATACTATCATTTAGCTTTCCAAACATATAATCGATTGTTTTAGTAAGTTTTAATTCCATAGTGGTAGTAAATTCTTGCTTCCAAAATTTTAGTAGTCCATTTATATTATCCCTTGTAGCACCACTAGATATTAATTTTTCAAACATATAATGGATATATGTCCCAACAATTCGATTATCATAAACAAGTGTTTCTTTTTCCTTTAGATTTAGTATATACTGACAAAAATATTTAAAATTACAATAATTATAACTATCAATAGAAGAAGCGCTTAGAGATAATTTATCTAATTGTAAGTTACTTAAATTACTAACATTATAAAACCTTGGAATATTGTCTATTAAGTTATTAAATTTTTTATAATCTTCATTATTATTAAAATAATCTTTTAATTGTTTCTTTAAATTTTCATTATCATAAGTTAAAAAACTTGTATAAGTTAAATTAGGTAATGATATATTATAAACTTGTTCGTCGGCACGTATAACATTAACATCTTGATACATGTCTTTGAGCTTCTTAATAATTGGTGAAGGATTTGTTTTAGAACCGTTTTTAGAAACTTTATGATAAGTTACGAATATTTGGTCACTCGGACTTAAAATGGCAAGAAATGTGTTTAATTTATCAATTAAAACATCATTGAATTTTGGATAGTTTAAATAATATTTAGAAAGTTCTAAATTATTAATCAAAATATTGCTAGAAAACTTTTTAGGAACAACACCTTCGTTAACACCAATAAAAAATACAACTTTAGGATTTAATGTATTAATTATACTTGTATCTCCTACTAATACTTCATCTAAATAATTAGTGTTAGTACTCACCTTATTAAACATATATTTAAAAGTATCTTTTAACATTGTTAAGTTTAATGATTCTTCTCCGTAAACACTATCAACACTATCTAATATTTTGATAAACGATGTCCAAGTATCAGAATTGTCAATATTTATTTTGCTATTTATATTAAATGTTTCTAAATAAGAATATAAATTTTTTAAAAAACTTCTTACCTTTGTTTCATTACTTATTTGTAATGGTTTTAATATAACATTATTTATGTATTCTTGTAACTCATTATTTATTTCTTCGTTATTATTTATAGTATTAATATTGTAATCACTAATGTTATAATATTTCGTTTTTAATATTTTAATTAAGCTATCTTGGCTAACACCATTAATTATAATATCTAACAAATCTAAAACATAATTAAAAAAGTAATGATTTAAATTATTCTTTTTTTGATAAAAAATATGATTATCACTAAATATTAAATCAAAATAATTTTCATAATCATTTATTGAGTTTGATACAATCGCAAAATCACGATAGCGCATTCCTTTAGTTCTAACATATTCATTTATCTTTTTAGCAACAAAGACAACTTCATCATACAAATCACTGCCACCATATAAACTTATATATTTGCTTTTATTGAACACTTCATTATTTAAATTATATAAATTATTCATTATATGTTCTTTTTCTAAACCTAAACCATTATCTAAAATATAATTGTCATAATTATTTTTAAAAGACTCCTTAAAATAATTAACCATGTCACTATGAATTTCAATTCCCGGAACATTAGATTCAGTTAAAAAATATAAATAAGCATGGTTACTATTATTACATAATTCTTTTACTATTTCTTTTTCAATATTATTTAAATAAGTTATATCACTGACGACAACATTAGTATCACTTAAAATTTTATTTTCTTTTAAAAAACAAAGAACTTCTTTATATAAAAGACTACTATCAATATATTTATCTTTAATGAGCTCTAAATACTCTTTAAAAATTAAATTAATATCATTAATCATTTCAGTTTTATAATTACTAGTAACTAACAAATTATCTGTTTCGTTTTTGTACAAAGTTATCAAATCATCAATAATATCTAAATTATATTTATTTAAAAGCGTTAAACGATCTGAAACACTTCTTATTGCTTTATTAAAATAAAGAATTTGACTATTGGAATCAAGTATAGGTAATATACTTATATTTTCGTTATATATTTTATAAATAAAAGTTTTTAAATCAATCACTAAAATATTTTCGTAATCATTAAAGTATTTTTTGTATTCAACAACGTTATTACTAGAAGTAATAATAATTGTTTTATTATAACTGTTTTTGGAAACTATATCTTGATAATTATTTTTAGTATCTTTACTAAACACAAATGTTATCATTACTTCACCTACTTTTTCAACTATCTATATTATAGTATATAAATAGTTAATAAACAATAAATAACAAAAAAAAGATACTAGTTAGTATCTTCAATATTTTTCTTTAGTAAGTCATCAATTGTTATTTTAATATTTTTTAGTTCATCATTGAAAATAGTTTTTAATGAAGTCAATTTTTCAATTTGATTTTCTGAACAAACAGTATCATCTCGCTCCTTATTTTTTTTAAAGTCATACTCACAATTTTTAATATTTGCCCAATCGTTTTGAAAAAAATACAATTCATATTGACCATTTACTTCAACTGTAAAATATGGCACTAATGAATTTAAATTAAATAAATAATAATCAGTTGCATTAAGTTTTTTAATATAATCACCGTCATTTACATAACTATAATCATGTTTCTCGAATTTTTCTTTTACTGTTAACTTTTCATATTGTTTCTCGGTATATGATTTATAAAAGATTAAACCACTAGTTAATAATAATATAAATATAACTATCCCAATAATAATTATTTTTTTGTTTTTCATGATACCACCCCAACTTCAAATATTATATCATACTTTTGATAATAAAAAACTGACATTAGTCAGTTAAATAAACAAAGATATAATTACAATAATTGCTAGTATTACTCGATACCACATAAATATTTTAAAATCATGTTTTCTTAAATATTTTAATAAATATTCAATAGTTATAATTCCAACAATAAAAGATACAATTATACCAACAACAAAAATCGATAAATTACTGCTTATTATACTCATTGTTCCAGTATCAAAGAAAGTTAAAATAACGGCTCCTAAAACTACTGGTGCTGATAAATAAAATGAGAATTTCGCGCTGTCTTCACGATTTAAATTAAGCATTCTTCCAGTTGCAATTGTGGTTCCTGATCTAGAAAAACCAGGAATCAAAGCAAATATTTGAGAAGTACCAATTATTAAAGCATCAATAAAAGTTAAATCTTTTATTTCTTTTGCTTCTTTTTTATATCTATCAATCGCATATATTATAATACCCATAACTGCTAGGGCAATAGCAATAACGATTAAGTTTCCCCTAATTAACCCTTCAATAATATCTTCAAATAACAATCCAGCAATAGCAGCAGGTATTGTTGCAATAATTAGAAAATAAAATACTTTACCTTCATTATCTTTAACTCCTTTAGTTACTCCTTTAATAAACATATTTAAGAAATCCTTAAAAAAATAAACAATAATTGCTAGTAAGGTTCCTAAATGAAGAGCAATGTCAAATGCTAAAGCAATATTATCTGATACGGCGCTTCCAATATTAAAAACATCCCTAAAAATAATTAAGTGTGCTGAACTTGAAATAGGTAAAAATTCAGCAATACCTTGAATAATTCCTAAAATAATAACTCCTAACATTATATCACCTTTCTCCTAACCAGTTAGCAATGAAAACACCAAGTGCACCAAATGCAATGCTTGTTATAACAGTTACTAATGTTATATCGTATGCCATTACCGGTTTAATTATCATTAGCACTGAGCCTAAAACAAAACCAAGAATAGCATAATATGTTTTAACTTCAAATTTATTTAATAAATATTCGATTAGTTTTGCAATTAATAAAACTCCAATTATTATTCCAATTCCAAAAGGTAATAAGATTAAACCCGAATTAAAAACATCGGTAAAACTCATTTTATAAAATTTTGTTAATTCGTTAATAATATCTAATATTGGTCGATAATAACCAAGTAGCATTAATACAAACGAACCACTAATTCCTGGAATAACCATCGTTGCAGCAGCAATTATACCTACTATAAATAATAGAAAGTAACCCATTATATCTAAGTTGTTAAAGCTAACTAAATTATTTGAGTTTTTTGCAAATGCTAAAACCACTAATAAAGAAAACACAACTAAAAAGACAATAATATTTGAACTGTTTTTTTCTTTATCTTTAACTTTTTTCCATAACATTGGAACTCCACCTAAAATAAGTCCCGAAAAAAAGATATTTGTTTGAACAGGAAAACTATCTAACACATAAACAATCAACTTACTAACAAGTAATAACCCTAAAACAGCACCTATTCCAATTGGAAATAAAAATTTAACATTTTCTTTAAAATTTTTAAAAAATGTATTAATTGCATTAATTAATTTTTCATATAATCCCATTGTAATAGCCAGTGTTCCACCACTAACTCCGGGAATAATATTGGCAACACCTATAATTGCCCCCTTTATAACTAATAAAAATTTATCGTACATATGCTACCTCTTTCTTACACTAATTAAGTATATCATAAAATTATTTCTTTTTTAATAACTTTGTCAAATTTTCTTCAAGTAATAGGTCATCCTCTTTAGTTCTTTTTTTAGGTCCCTTAAATCTCTTATTGCGTTTTCTATTCATTACTGAAATATGTCTTTCAAATATCATCTTATCAATATTATCGTTATCATATATTGTTCCTTTAGGGTGAATAGCAAAAGCCCCTTTTGCTAAAGCTATGAGCGCTAATCCATAATCTTGGGTAACGACAACATCATTAGTTTCTGTAATATTAGAAATATACATATCAACACTTTGAAACCCCTGATCAACAGTTATTACTTCACCATAATCATTAGTAATATTATGATTGAAATCAGTATAAATAATCATTTTAACAAAGTTTTCTTTAGCTACTTTTGTAATGATATCAAGACCTGGACAAGCATCAGCATCAATTATTAATTTCATAACGACCTCCGTATATAATGTCAATTATATCACATTATTTACGTTTAAAAAAATCCTTTATTTTTTGTTTACATTTTTTATTATTAAAGAAACAAAGAAAAATTATAAATAAAAAAAGACTTATTGTAAGCATACTATCTAAAAAGTAATTAATATTTGTTATTTCTATTTTTGGCATTATATCAACTCCTACTAAAATGTATGCTTTTGATGGACAAACATTATAAAAAAATCATATTCAAAGGAATATGATTGTTATTTGTTTATCTATTTATTTTTTCTTAACTAAAGTTTTTATTTTAACAATATCAACATTTGGTTGGGAAAATTGATTTAATAATTTAATATTATGATTTGGAGTTACACCTTTAGACATAATCAAAGCCGCATCTTCAAACTCATAAAAATGGGTTTTAGGTAATATGCCGTCGTATTTATTACCTGATATAGTCAAATCAATGCCATCAATAACATAACGATGATAACTTTCTTTATTTCTCATTATTGGACTTGAATCATGAGTTAATAAAATATTATAATTACCTTTATTTACTTCTAAATCGATGACGTGACCCATAAGCTCAAATTCATGTAATTTTGATTCTCGATTATCATTTATATACCAATTATGATCGGGATTATAACCATAAAAAACAAAATCATCAATTCTATATACATCATAATAATTGTCTCTAAACAATTTTAAATTTTCAATTTTTTCAATATCATTTAAAAAGTTCTTATTGATACATAGCACTTTCTTTTCATCTTTCTTCATAATAACATCACTATCACCTAGTGATACTACAACTTTTGTTAATAAACTAGAAGTTTTAAAAAAATTGTAAATCTGCTGGTAATCATCAGTAGAAGGTTCTACTAAATCACCGGGAATTGCTAAACAGTCTGGTCTTTCAGACGCAACTATTTGAGTTAAAGAATCAAATGTCTCGGGTTTAAATTTTTTAGTATAATGAAAATCTGAAGCTACCATTAATTTGAAATCTCTAACTTTCTTTTTTGTGTATACGGCCCTTGAATTAATCTTAATTTTCATTCAACATACCTTTCTTTCTAAATTTACTTTTGTAAATTCGCCTATATTATATTCTAAATATTTAAAAAATGCAAATTATATTGCATCAATTAAAACATTTTATTTTTTCTTGTTTCGACTTAATGGTAACAACTCATTTACATCGATAACTTCCTTGTTAGGATTATCTATATATAGTAAATAATTTTCTAAATCAAATAACAAATATTTACTTTTCATCACAGGTAATAAATTTACTTCTATATTTATATTTTCACAATTTTTTCTAAAGGTATTTAATTTTTCTTTTAAATACTTTAAATCATGAAAATCTGATTTACCAGGATTTGCAACTGATTCTCCTAGACAAATCAAAACATTTATTACGTTTGGATTGAAATGTTTAATGAATACTTCTAACTCATTTAAGCGATTATTAAAATCATTATTCATTCCTACTGTTTCTGATGGAAACATATGTGCGAGATAGGCAAAATCTTTGTTAAAGACTAATATATTAGTACAACTATAAGTACGAGTTGTTGCAATTGAGGTTTTATTTGTATCAAAAATAAACTTACTTTCATTTGTCCCAACAACTTCTATTTTATTTTGATATTCAGAAATATCACAACCATTATAATAAAATTCTTTTATTAAATCTCTTTCAGTCATTAACTTCCTACTTTCTTTTTATTGATTTTAAAATTTTTGTTCCAGTCATACCACCGGCAAGAACAATATCGTAAAATACAGGTAGTATTAATATTGTATATATAAAATAAAATATAGCTTTTCTTATTTTACCTTTTTTAAAATAGTCACTTGCACCTATTTTAATTAAAGCCAGATCGCTTGAATACTTTGAATAAAAAAGATATGTAATAAAGGTTAACCCAAATAGAACAAACACACTACTTGTATTACTTTCCTTAATATCTCGTTTTAAAATATCATCATTTTGATTAGATAACGATGTTGTTTCAGCCGAATTTGGGAATTGTGGTTCAACTATTACATCGTTATCTGCTGGTTTTTCTTCTTGTTTTAACTTCAAATCATCATCACTTGTTTTTTCATTAGTTTCTGCAGGGATTTTTTGTTCAGTCTGATTATTATCTTTTTCAGGTATTATAACTTTTTCTTCTTGTTTAATAGAAGGTTCTGTCGGTAAATTAATGCCTAATGACCAAATATTTAATCCTTGAGCTTTTGCAACTTCTTGATGATCTTGTAATAACGGTGTATATTTATAATTTCCATAAAGGTAAGCAACTTCTGCTAAACCAACTTTAATTATTTCATCTTGAAGTAAATAACCATCAACCCATATCCAGGCAAGTAATCTTTTATATTTATCATATAAATCACTTCCTTTATCAAATTCCAATTCAATTTTGTTAGCACTTTTTAACTTATTACATGTAAATTGACTTGCTTCCTTTCCATACAATTCTTTTTTAGTTGTATATTCAGGAGTGTCAATTGCCAAAAAACGTGTTGATTCAACACCTTTACTAGTAATAAACTTAGCAGTATCACCATCTACACAAGATGATAACTTAACAATTTGTTTATTATTAATTGGTAACTGGGGTTCAACAGGTTTTGGTTGAACTGAATTAGTTTTACAAGGGTTTTCTAAACCTAACTCATCCCCTGTTGCATTATACGTACCATCATTGTTTCTAACAACAACATGCCAATGCTTATCCTTACTATGGTACCCGTAAGTAACATTATTGCATGTAGTCACAGATGAACTTACAATTCTTCCTGGAGTTGCGTCGATATTGCTTATAACTATAAAAAAACTAATAAAAATGATAATAATTCTTTTCAATATAATCACCTACATATTTAAATTGTACATTAATTACTATAATTTATCAATATCATTAAAATTATTAAACAAATTAAACTTTTATTATAAATTTTGTTATAATTTATACTTTAAATAATCATTAAATTTTTAAAAATAAAAAAACCCTATTAAAGGGTTTAAATTTCTTAAATGGTAGCGACGGAGGGGATCGAACCCCCGACCTTCCGGGTATGAACCGGACGCTCTAGCCAGCTGAGCTACATCGCCAATTAAGATAAACTAATGATAACAAAAATACTTACTAAAAGCAAGTATTTTGATACCTTTTTATTAAAAAACGATAAAATTTAATATTTTAGAAATAACTGTTTGACAAAATGGTGCTCTATAAAGGAATTTTGGTTCATCACAAGTAATAGCTTTTTCAATTTTATTAGCGATTGAATTTAAATTTATTTTTTCGACAGTATTAAAAAAATCATTTTCTCGTTCACGTATTTTATCAATACAACTATCAAAATAACTATTTTTATACATCCATTTATATTTATTATCAAGCATTACTTGATTAAACCCAGTATAATAAGCTCCTGGTTCAATCAAAATAATTTTAATATTATTATCTAGCAGATTTAATTCGTTTCTTAAAGTGTAGGTTAACGTGCTAATTGATGCCTTGGTTGCACTATAAACTCCTAAAAAATCATAGGGTAATAGTCTAGCTAGTGAAGACATCATAATGACTCTACCCTCACCTTTTTTCATCATTTTCTTTAAGACTATTTGGACAACTCTAAAATTTGAAATAACGTTTACTTCAAAACTTTCTCTGACTAATTCAATAGGAATTTCTGCTATTGAACCACCAGTTCCTAAAGCGGCATTATTTACTAATATATCAATATCCAAGTCTTCTAATTTCTTAAGGTCTTCTTCATTAGTAATATCTAACTTAAAACAATTAATATTTTCATAGCCGTTATAAGTATTTTTGACTAGTTCTAATTGTTTATCGGTATGAACTGTTACATGTATTTTATAATCTTGAGTTAATAATTTTTTAATAACTGAATGTGCGATACCACTTCTTGCACCTGTAAATAATATTTCTTTCATAAATTTCACCAGTATTAGTATTTACTGGTATTCATTATTTTATAACTAATTATTGTGTTTTTTAAAAGCATTGCAACGGTCATAGGACCAACTCCACCTGGTACAGGTGTAATTAGTGAAGCTTTTTTGTACACTTCTTCAAAATCAACGTCCCCATATAATTTATTATCGACTTTATTTATACCAACATCTATAATAATGGCATTATCCTTTACCATATCTGCAGTTATCAAATCTTTTTTACCAACTGCTACTACTAAAATATCCGCCATTTTTGTATATTTTTTTAAATCATCTGTTTTAGAATGACATATTGTAACTGTAGCATCCTTATTCAAAAACAAGTTAATTAATGGTTTCCCAACTAGATTACTTCTTCCAACTATAACCACATGTTTTTTACTTATTTTAACGTTATATCTGTTTAATAACTCCATTATTCCTAATGGAGTACAAGATATTAATCCAGATGTGTTTGAAGCGAGTTTACCAATGTTTTTATACGTTAATCCATCAACATCTTTTAAATCATCAATTGAATTAATAATCTTTTTTTCATTCAGTTCTTTTGGAATTGGTAATTGAACAATAATTCCATTAATATTAGAATCATTATTTAGTTCTTTAATTTTTAAAATTATTTCTTCTTCAGTAATATTATTCTCATATTTTATATGTAAGAAATTAATTCCAACTTCATTTGCTGCTTTTTGTTTAGATTTAACATATACATTACTGGCACTATCATCGCCAACTTGAATCACTACTAATCCTGGCTTTGTTTTAAAAGTTTTTACTTCCTGCTTTAATTCTTCGTTTATTTCAAGACTTATCTTCTTACCATCAATTATTTTATTCATAATTCCTCCGTTATTGGAAATTTGCTAGTAAGCTTTAATACTTCTTCTTTTAAATCATTTAATAATTCGCTATTTTCTCGATTTTTTAAAGCCTTAGCAATAATTAATCCGATTTCTTTAAAATCATTTTCTTTAAGTCCACGACTTGTCATAGCTGGGCTTCCCAGTCTGATACCACTTGTTTTAAAAGGACTTTCAGTATCATAGGGAATCGTATTTTTATTTACAGTTATATTAATGTTATCTAAAATCTTTTCAGCTTCACGACCACTTATATCTAATGTACTTTTAACATCGACTAATATTAAATGATTATCTGTACCACCAGATATTATCTTAAATCCTTGTTCTTTTAATGTTTTAGATAAAACAAAAATATTTTTTAACACTTGGGTTTGATATTCAATAAATGAAGGTTGTAATGCTTCATAAAAACATTGTGCTTTAGCACCTATGACATGCATTAATGGTCCTCCTTGAATACCTGGGAAAATAATTTTATCTATTTTTTTAGCTATTTCTTCATTATTTGTTAAAATTAAGCCGCCTCTAGGACCCCTTAATGTTTTATGAGTGGTAGTTGTAACAACATCAGCATAAGGAATTGGATTTGGATGAAGCCCAGCGGCTACTAATCCCGCAATATGAGCCATATCAACCATTAAATATGCACCACAACTATCAGCTGCCTCTCTAAATTTTTGAAAATCAATTATTCTAGAATATGCACTAGCACCTGCTATTATTAATTTTGGTTTTTCTGTTTTAGCTAAATTTATTAACTCTTCATAATCAATCATTTCAGTTTTCGGATCAACATTATAATAAACAATATCATAGTCAATTCCACTAAAATTAATTGGATGTCCATGTGTTAAGTGACCTCCATGACTTAGATTCATTCCCATTACTTTATCACCAATATTTAATAACGCTTTATAAACAGCCATATTCGCACTACTACCAGAATGTGGTTGAACATTAGCATATTTACATCCAAATAATTCTTTAGCATATTCAATAGCCTTATTTTCAAAAATATCAATATACTCACAACCACCATAATATCTTTTACCAGGATATCCTTCAGCATATTTGTTAGTTAAAATACTTCCTTGTAATTTTAAAACTGCTTTTGATACATAGTTTTCAGAAGCTATTAGTTCGATATTATTCGTTTGTCTTATGTGTTCTAGTTCTAAAGCTTCTTTTAATTTATCATCCATATTATCACCCAAACACATTATACATCATATAACAAAAAAAAACATCAAATGATGTTTTAATTTTCTTATAAATAGTTCTCAGCCTTTTCTTCAAAAAATGCTTTTGGATGGTTACATACAGGGCATAAATCTAAAGCTTTGTTTCCTACATGAATGTGTCCACAGTTACGACAGACCCAAACCTTTTCTTCACCTTTTTCAAAAACTTTCTTTTCTTTAACGTTTTCTAATAATACTCTATATCTATCTTCATGTTCTTTTTCAATTTTAGCAACTCCATCAAATAGATTAGCAATATTTTCAAATCCTTCTTCTCTAGCTACTTTAGCAAATTCATTGTACATTTCTGTCCATTCATAATTTTCACCCATAGCAGCATCTAATAAGTTTTCTTCAGTATGAGGAACGGTTCCACCATGAAGTAATTTAAACCATATTTTAGCATGTTCTTTTTCATTGTTAGCTGTTTCATCAAAGATTGCAGCAATTTGCTCGTAACCTTCCTTTTTAGCAGCAGATGCATAATAATTGTACTTAGTTCTTGCTTGAGTTTCTCCAGCAAAAGCTGTCATTAAATTTTGTTCTGTTTTAGTTCCTTTTAATTCCATATTATAATCTTTCCTTTCTACCTAGGCATTTATCGCATATTCCAGCAAACACAACATCGTGTGATAATATTCGAAAATCAGTTCGATCTTCAATTTCATCGTATGCTGATACTAATAATTCCTTACCAATATCTTCGACACGGCCACAATTACTACAATAAATGTGTCCATGATCATGATGAACCTTATCAAAACGATCAATTTTATTTGGAAAAACAATCTTCCTAATTAAATTGAGTTCACATAATTGATTTAAATTCCGATATACCGTTCCTAAACTAATATTAGGTATAATTTTTCGAACTCGTTTGTATACCATATCAGCGGTTGGATGATCATCACAATTTTGAACATACGTTAAAATTAATTCGCGTTGTCTTGAATATCTCATAAATCACCTCAATGTAGTAATCATTACTACTATTATAATTATACAATAAAAAAAATTGATAGTCAACCAAAATCAATCTTTTTTAACTTTATAAACATAAGAAATTATCTTACCAAAATTATATAAAATAATACTACTTTTATTAATTGCATAACTTTTGCCAATAGCTTTACCACCAATTGTTAACGATGCAATAATGGCAGTTACTAATAAACTAACAACAACAACATTAATATTTAATTTTTGGGCTATTGTTATAGCAATCATTGCACTTGCAGAACCAGAAACAATACCGCAAATATCACCAACAACATCGTTACAAAATGACGATACTTTAGCAGCATTTTTTATAAGTTCAATGGCAATATCTGATCCTTGTACCTTTTTAGCATTCATTGAATGAAATGGTTTAATTTCAGCAGATGCTACGGCTATTCCAATTATATCAAAAATAATACCTATTAATATAAAAAGGATTACTAAAATTATTCCAACAACTATATTAACGTTAGGAATAGTAACTTCTGCAATAAAACTAAAAAGAAGAGATATAATAAAAGCACTAACAGTAATCTGAATTACCCATTTATAATTCGATTTTGCTGTTTCTTTTTTCTTACTTTGTTTCTTAAATTTTTCGACTTCAATTTTTTGGGACTTATCCAATTTCATAATTCACCTTTCAAATTTCAAAAAAAGATGGCTGTTAACATAGTAAATCTTGCGCCTTAGGTCGAGTTGGTTTTCCCCAGCATCTACTTTACGTTACCATAAAGCGGTTCCCCTTTAAAGATACAGAAATACTGTCGCCAAGCATATGACTCGATTGCCACTTAGTACACACTTTAATCCCATGTTAACATTACACTCTAGGAGTTTTCCTCACCAATTATTTAAAGTTAATTCTCTTTTGCAGATATAGTTTCAAATTGCAATATCCTTCCATCCTTGGCCAAAGACAGAAGAGGTAGATCAATTATCCCCTATACCCACTCAAGACAGGCTACACTACCTATAGCGCTAACCATAGATAGGTTTAATCCTGAAAGGTTTACCCCAACAGGCCTCAACGGTTATTGGAACGTTGTCGTATGCCATTACGAGCGCCCAATAACCTATCCCCCAGCTCCCACCCCAAACTGGGCGTAAGAGGCAAGAACCAGGAGCTTCACAGATGTGCCCTATAGTGGATTTTTAGCCCCACCTTCACAATAAATAAAATTGACTAGAATAATGCGCCATCAATCAGTAAACATTATAGCATAATTTTTCCTTTTGTCAAATTGTAAAATAATTATTTTTTATTACTATCAATTACTTCTTTTGTAATATATATTGGTCTTCTCTTAGATTCAACATAAGTTCTCCCTAAGTATTCTCCGATTATTCCAAGTGCAAATAATTGAATACCACCTAGAAATAATACAGCCCCTAAAGTTGATGCATAACCAGGAACATCTATACCTAAAATTAAGGTTTGACAAACTAACACAATTAAATAAACAAATGAAAATAATGATATTATAATTCCAAAGAAAGTTGCAATTCTAAGTGGTGCTGTTGTAAAAGACACAATGCCTTCAATGGCATATTTAAATAATGACCAAAATGACCATTTAGAAGTTCCGTGAGCTCTTTTGTCTGCTTGATACGGAATGTAATAAGTATTAAATCCAACAAATGAAAATATACCTTTAGAAAAACGATAATATTCACTCATATCAATTATGGCATTAACCATGTTTCTTCTAAGTAATCTAAAATCACTTGCACCATCAACAAATTTAACTTCTGATATTTTATTAATTAGTTTGTAAAATAATTGAGAAAATATTTTTTTGAAAAATGGGTCTTTTCTTTTTTCTTGAAAAGCAGCAACACTATCATAATTAGAATTTTCTTCTAAAATATCATACATTTCTAATACTGTAGAAGGTCTTTGTTGCAAATCAGCATCAATAATTGATACATATTCCCCGCTTGCCTCTTTTAATCCAGCATACATACCTGCTTCCTTACCAAAGTTACGAGAAAAATTTATTATTTTAACATTCTCTTTAGATCCTTTAGCAATACCTTTTAATACTTCAATCGTATTATCTTTACTACCATCATTAATAAATATTATTTCATATTTAATTTTCTTAGACTTCATAGTCTTTACTACTTCATTATAAAACAATTCAACATTTTCTTCTTCATTATAGCAAGGTACTACAAATGATAATTTCATAAACGCACTCCTTTAAATTAAATAACTATGATTATTATACCATAATCATAGTTATTTTTGTCATCATTTCGCATTTCTTGTTGGATAATATTCTATTCCAAATTTTACAATGTCTATAATTCCATTAGTATTAATAAATAGTATTCCTATTATAATAGTACTAAGTACTATTTTTCTCATTAAATCATTATCAAACAACTTTTGAATAAATTTATATATTAATATAATAAAGGCCCAGGAAAAATAAAGAGCATATAAGATCAGGCCGTTTTCACTAGTTCCCCACCCCATTATACATAAAATAATAAAAGAATAAATAATCCAACCAAATGATACTTGAACTATCTTTTCACTTCGGTTTAATATAAAGGAAATAATTGCAATCATTAATATAATAATTCCCAAAATATTAACTGATGTTACTGGAGCAAGCTGATATGAAACATTATCAGCAGAAAGTCTTTCAATCATCGCAGAAGGAGTTATCAAACAACTACTAACAAAATTAATATATTGCAACATTTTATCACCAAAATTAATTTCTTTGCCCATATATTTCATAAATTTACTATAATTTAAAATATTATCAACAAAGGTACAAAATAAGCCGACTACAATGATAATGATTATAAAGATTAAACAGTATTTAATACCTTCAAGTATATATTTTTTTATTTTATCCTTTTTTAAAATAAAAGGTAGCAATACTCCACTTGTTATCAAAGTACCTGATGCCATACAAAACAATAAGGGATTAGGTTTATCTTTTTGAACCCAATTATAAATAAGTAAGATTAAAAAGAAAGTTGCAATAGTAAACTGTTCAATATTAATTGCAAACAGAATGGTTGGAAATGAAATTCCAAATAAAATCATTACAAGAAGTGAATCCTTTTTAGTAACCATTCTACTTATTAATATTGCCATCACACTTAACAATAATACTTGAAAAAAACTTATCATAAATGAGTAAGAAATAATATATCCTGAAAAAATATTTGCTCTAGCAACACCTTCTGATACTAACCCAAACGGAAAAGAAAATACTCCAAATAAAGGTTGTCTTAAATCATTTTCAGAACCTTTAAAGTTTTTAAAACTATCCTGACGTATTAATCCCCCATTATCAGAAGAATAAATAACATTATAAAGTTTAGGTTTACCAGTATTTTTATTAATCGGATAATAAAAAGCATTGGTATTTGAATAAATATTAAAAATTATTATAGTCATACATACGGTACTAACTATAAAAAATATTTTTTCGGCTTTACTTAAGTTTTGAAAAAAATTAAGTATAATTGGCAATACATTTCTTATAAGAATTAAATATATAACAAATAATGAAGGTATGGCCAAAACTGCAAATGGAATAATATAAATATTTGAACTTAAAGACCTCCAAAATGTTAAAAAATAATAAATAGAATATGTTGTCAAAATAAAACTTATTATATATTCAATATTTTCAATTAAATAATTATTATCATCAATAAACCTTTCTAATAATTTAAATTTATAAATTAAAATAAAAGCAACAAAAGATGATAAAAACGCTGATAAGAAACTTAATGTTGTTACAGAGGTTAAACCAATAGTTGAAATAATTATTATATTTTTTAATTTGTTTGTTATTTTCATACAATGCCTCCATAAATTATTTTAAAATATATTTAAAAATAAATCTTTCCTTGTCGTATGGTGTCGAAAAATTTTTAAAATGGACAATTACATCATCTCTAATTATTTTTCCGTAAGTCAACCAGTTATCGTTTCTATTAAGATTAATATCAAATTTATTTTGCATTACAGTACGATAAATAGTACGAGTTATTTCGTTATAGGCGGTTACAGAGGAAATTAATAGATAAATAATTATCATAAGATGAATGGGTTTTTTGAAATTAAAGTTATTAATTTTTTCCATAATCATAAACATTATTACAATTAACATGGGAATTGATACCCTATTAACGAAATCCGCACCTTGCCCAATATAAAAGAACGGAATTATCGACATAAATATTATAAAGCCGGTGACCCATTTGTAATCAATTAAGTCATGCATAACGGCATTCCTAGCATTATGATCTCCATTTTGAAATGCAAAACCACCAATACCTGATAATATATTTAAAATTAAAACTAAAACGATAACTATAATCCATTTTTTAATTTTAAATATACTTTTATATTCATCTTCTGCTTTAACCTTAAAATTTTTAAAACAAAAAAATGTTGCAATTACCAATAAAATAACAGCCGGAATAGAAATGTAAAGTTTAAACCAACCAATTAAAAATAATATTGCTGGAATAACAAAAAACAAATAGGAAAAAAGTAATATTGTTTTATCTTTTTTAATATAATTTTCCATAGATATCTCCTTTAGTTATAAAAATTATAAATTTTATTTCCTTTTACCATGTATCCCTTACTAGCCAATTTAATTATTGGTTCATCAGAAAGCGTGTCTGTATAGGCTTCTTCTACTTTAATACTCGGAAATATATTTTTTAACCTTTTCACTTTTTCTTCCCCACGACAATTCTCACTCAGAAATATACCCGTTTTAGGATCAACAACTGTTCCTATTAGCTTTAAAACATCTAACTTTTTAGATATTGGTAACAATAAAAATTCCGGAGATGCTGAAATAATTATATCGTTTTCATGGTTTTTATCAATATACCATTTTTTAATTTTATTTTGATTAATTTGCCAAAAGGATTCTATCTTATATTCAATATCATGTATTCCTTTTAAAAAAACAAAATATTTTTCTTTCCATTTTTTCTTGTCAACAATCTTTAAAAAATAGAAGAATGTATATAAAACTTGTATTGGTAAATACTTTAACAATGTAATTTGTTTGTTTAGACAAAATAAATAAAAGTCAATCGTTGAATCTCCATCATAAATAGTTCCATCAAAATCATATAGATTTACATTCATAATAATATTCCGCTCAATTTTGGTAAATAAAGCAATAATACTATAATTATTCCATAAATTAGAACTAATGTCATTAGAACCTTATCAGCAAAAATAACATCAATTGGATCTCCTAAACTATTACCCTCAATATTCATACTATATTTCATACAGATTAAAATGACAAGTGGAACTGTCCAAATAATAGCTTGTCCTGTTTTTAATACAGTCGTAGGATCTACACACCATAACGAATAAAAAACAATTGTTATAGCTAAGCACATATACATGTTTTTATCAAGAAAACTAAGATTATAATACTTTAACACTTCTCTAGAATTTGTTCCTTGTTTAATTATTTCGTTTCTTCTTTTCCCTAAACTCATATAAAAAGAAATTGCAATTACTGTTAAATACAACCAGTTAGAAATATTAACATTAATAACTAAAGCACCATAAAACACTCTAAGAAAAAATCCACTAACTAATATTGTTACATCCATTAATGGAACATTTTTGAGACCAAAACTATACCCAACATTTAATAATAAATACAAAATTAAGCAAGCCATATAACTGTATATTGTTACGTCAGGGAAATTTATTAAACTTATCGAAATTGAAGCAACAAATAACATTAATGCAAGGATGACTGCTTTAGTTACACTTACATCACCTGATGCAATAGGACGTAGTTTCTTTTTTATATGTAGTTTATCTTTTTCTTTGTCTCTAATATCATTTATAATATATACAACTGATGCCATAAAACTAAATGATATAAAAGCAATTACAGTCAGTTTTAATTGTTCAAACTCCAGTAATTTACCACTAAATAATAATGGTAAAAAAATTAAAATGTTTTTAAGATAGTGTTTTGGTCTTATTAACTTTATATATTTTTTCATTTAAAATACCTCCGACAAAATTCTTATAATAATAGATGCCAGCACCTGCTAATATACACATAAATGGTTCGATTGCGTATCTATATCTTCCTTGTGCTTCAACCAACATAAGCATTGCTGCTGCACCAAAGATAATTAAAGATAATAATAATATCTCTAAATTTTTTTCACGATAATTTTGTACTACCATAAAAGTCATACAAAATATAATGATCACATAATGGAAATTAGTAAGTGGTTTTAATATTTTTTCTATCACAAAAACTACTCTGTCTGTTTGGGAATCAATTACGGAATTTTTCACCCAATTAAACTTGGCATTATCAGTGCTAAAATTGGTAATTGTTTTATTATATAGCATTCGTGGAATCCCCCTATAATTTGACTTAATGTCAAACATAAGTAATTTCATAATTTCATTATTAGTTTTTCCAAAATTTAAATTATTTTGCCTCAACTCATTAAAATACATACTGTAAACTTCGTTGTTATAATATCCTTTACTTTTACTATTTAAACCAACATTTAAATAAATTGGAGTAATATTTCGGCCTACTTTAGCACCAACTAAATTTTCAATATAATTAAAAGTTACATTTTTAGAAAATATATATGATATAAGAATAATGATAACAAAACCAAGCTTTTTGATTGTCAAAATATTCTTTTTATTAATTATCATTTCTAATAAACAAATAATAATAATGGCAATTAACAATACAGGACCAAAGTTTTTAAAAAAAGTACTTATTCCTATTATAATTCCAATTATAAAAGCAATGAGAACATTATAAAAGCATTTTTTTTCAGTCCAAGAATTGTTGAAAATTAGATATAAATATACCGAAATTAATAAAAGTAGTCCAGCAATATGGTCCGGGCTAAATATTAGTACATAAAAACTTGTCGATGGCCATAATATATATATTAAGCTACCAATCAAACCAATTTTATAATTTTTGAAGATTTTATACGTAATTTGATAAATTAAAACGGAGGATAATGAAACACACAATGCATTAAATATTAGGGCCATTAATTGACTATTACCCCAAACTTCAAAAATATTGTGAATTATATTTGGATATAAAATCCAATGACTGAAAATTTGATAATACATGTCACCACTAAAATTCAAATCATTAGCGCGGCTAAATGCTTTGCTAAAATCAGATATTTGTATAATTTTATCATTCATAAAAAACACAATAATTAATCTACTTAGTAATGCCAAAGCAAAAACTATATATGGAGCATAAGAAACTAATCTTGGATTAATTTTAATTGGTTTACTCTTAAATAACAAAAAACTAACAGCAGTTAATATTGTAAAAACAATAATAGATAACAAAAAATTATTAAATAAAATTATTAGTAGTGGGTATATAAGAAAAAAAACTGTAAATATTAAAAAAATGATTTTATTTTTTTTCAGCATGTCTCTTTATAATCTCATCAACAATTCTTTTACTAGCTAATCCATCTCCATATGGATTATGAGCTTCACTCATTTTCTTATATAATTCATAATTTTCTAACAATTGTTTTGTTTCGTTATAAATAAGTTCTTCATGAGTACCGACAAGCTTTAAAGTTCCAGCTTCAATTCCTTCTGGTCTTTCAGTAGTATCACGAAGTACTAATACTGGCTTTCCTAATGATGGGGCTTCCTCTTGAATACCGCCACTATCAGTTAAAATAATATAAGATTTATTTATAAAATTATGAAAATCAATTACTTCTAATGGTTCGATTAATCTAACCTTATCACAATCACCAAATACTTCGTTTGCAACTTCACGAACCTTAGGATTCATATGAATTGGATAAACTACTTTAATATCATTAAACTCTATTACTATTCTTTTAATAGCTTTAAAAATATTTTTCATAGGTTCACCTAAATTTTCACGACGATGAGCAGTTAATAGAATCATTCTATCTTCCCCTACCCAATCAATTACATCATGTTTGTAATTGTCATCAACGGTATAATCCATTGCATCAATTACAGTGTTTCCAGTAACAAAAATATCAGCTTTGTTTTTGCCTTCATTAATTAAATTATCAGCAGCAGCTTTTGTTGGAGAGAAATGCATGTTGGCAATTACACCAACCATTTGTCTGTTTGCTTCTTCTGGATATGGTGAATACATATTCCAGGTTCTTAACCCTGCTTCAACATGTCCGATAGCTGCCTGATTATAAAATGCAGCTAAAGCTCCAGCAAAAGTTGTAGTAGTATCACCATGAACTAAAACTATATCAGGTTTAGTTTCTCTAATAACACCTTCTAATCCATTAACAGCACGAGTTGTAACATCTCCTAATGTTTGTCCATGTTTCATGATATTTAAATCATAATCAGGTGTTATATCAAATGTTTCTAATACTTGATCTAACATTTCACGATGTTGTGCAGTTACACACACAATACACTCGATTTCCTCTCTACTTTTTAATTCCTTTACAAGCGGTGCCATTTTAATAGCCTCCGGTCTTGTACCAAATATTGTCATAACTTTAATCATAAAATCCTCCTACATTAATTTAATATTTTTTCTATTTCATTAAGTACTTTTCTATTATAATCATTTAAATCAAATTTAAATGTTTTTTTTGATTCATTGATATATTCAATAATTCCATCATATAATCCCTCAACTGAATTTTCAACAATTTTTGCAGAATTTTCGGGTGCTATGTACTTTGCAATGTCAGATACACCAGATATTCTGGGCACTAAAATAGGAACACCTAATGATAAACTCTCAAGCAAAACTACTCCAAAACCTTCATAATAAGATGAGGAAACAAATAAATCCGCTTGTTTTAAAATTGGATAAACATCTTTTCTTCTACCCAACAATATAAAACTATCTTCTAAATTATTTTTTTTGATTAGTTTTTCTAATTTTTTACGCTGTTGACCATCACCTAATATATACATTTTAGTATTAAAACCATTTTTATTAAGTTTTGTTTGAACCTTTATTAAACGTTCATATCCTTTTACAGGTAATAAGGCACCAATACTTATAATATTAAAATAATCTTTATTAAATATAATATCTGGTTCTTCTATTAAAAAATCTTTTTTTGGTGCTTCCATGAAATTCCAAATATATGTTGTTTTTTCCTTATTTTTAGGAAAAACTTTAATGAAACCTTCTTGTGCACTATTTGATACAGCAACAATTTGGTCAAAATATTGATATTTGTCTTTTAAACTAAACAATTTAATTTTAAACTTAAATTGGAATTTTTTTCTCGAATAAAAATCACTATGAACCCAAATTACTTTCTTTGCTGCATTTGAAAATGCAGCATAATAATCGGAAAACGAAACATAACCATCAAACGCTATTGCAACATCATATCTTGTTTCATCTTTTAAATTTTTATATAATTTGTTAAAAAATGATTTATAACTAAATACTTCCTTTAATATGCGTTCTTTTTTTGATAAGGTTAGATTGTATTTTTCTTTTATTGAAATAATATTAACTTCTGATGGGACCTCATTTAATAATTCACCTTTCTTTTCGAAAAGAACTAAATCAACTTTATATTTTGTATAATCGAGTTGATTTAATAAATTAATTAAAGATTTTTGAATTCCGCCAATTGTTAAATCACTTTGAGTAATTAAAATTTTTTTCATAACGTTCCCTCATTTAATAACTATAAAAATTTATATAAATTACCATAGTTAATTACATCAACAATATCATTTTTTCTTATTGCACCAGTTACATCAAACAATAATGGATTTTTCATAAGTTCGCGAACTTTATTCATATCCATTTCTTTAAATAATTTATGTCCAACTAATACAAGTAAAAAATCACTTTCCTTTAATGAAGAATTAAAATCTAAATAATCTTCATTCTTAACATGTGGATCATGTATTTTTACATTATATCCCTTTTCTTCCAACGTTCTTATTATTTTCAAAGCCGGAGATTCTCTTAAATCATCTACATCTGGTTTATAAGTAACACCAAATGCAGTTATAGTTTTTTCTTTATCATTATTAAGTAGTTTTTCAACATTTTCAACTACAAATTCAGGCATACTATTATTTGTATCACGAGCCAATTTAATTATTTTTGAAATTTCTGGCGCTTTTGAATAAATAAAGTATGGATCAACTGCTAAACAATGACCACCAACACCAGGACCTGGTGTATGAATATTTACTCTAGGATGTTTGTTAGCCATTTTAATTACGTCTAAAACATTAATATCTAAACTATTACAAATTTTAGTTAATTCATTAGCTAATGCTATATTTACATCTCTGAATGTATTTTCCATTAATTTACTCATTTCAGCAGTTTTTGCTTCTGTTTTTATTATTTCTCCCTTTACAAAAAGTTCATATACTTTTGCTGCTGCATCTGCACAAGTAGGTGTAATACCACCAACAATACGATTATTATTTACTAGTTCATCTAAGATTTGTCCTGGTAAAACTCTCTCTGGACAATGTGCTAAATATATATCCTCACCAACAATAAAACCTTTTTCTTCTAGTAATGGTTTTACATAGTCTTCTGTTGTTCGTGGTGAAATAGTTGATTCTATAATCACTACATTTCCCTTCTTCAAATATGGTAAAATTGCTTCAGTCGCACTTAACACATATTTTAAATCGCATCCTAAATATTCATCATTATTATTTGGGGTTGGAACAGCAATAATGAATGCATCGGATTCTTCAGCAACTAAAGATGCTTTTAAGTTTCCTTTTGCAACTACGGTTTTAACAAGTTCTGCTAATCCAGGTTCCTCAATATGAATATTTCCTTGATTAATTATTTCTACAATTTTGGGTGATACATCAACCCCTACAACATTTGCCCCATGAGCAGCAAATACTGCAGATGTTGGCAAACCAATATAACCTAAACCTATAACACTTATTTTCATTTTTATTTCTTCCTTCCTACCATTAATAATAACATAAATTTAAATAAATTTATCTGTCTAAAAATTCTTTTCGGTTCTTTTATCAATCTATATAGCCATTCTAAACCTAATTTTTGCATCAACTTAGGTGCTCTTTTTATTCCCCCACTAAAAACATCAAACGAACCACCAACACCTTGAAAAATATTTACATTTAATTTATTCATATTGTTCTTTATCCAGTTTTCTTGTTTAGGGGAACCTAAGGCAACAAACAAAATATTAGCACCTGATTTATTTATAGTTTCTACTATTTTATCATTATCTTTTTCATAACCATCAAGTATGCCTACAATATTAACTTTTGGGTATTTTTTTGTTAATTCATATTTAGCATTTCTTACTACCTCTGATGAAGCTCCAAACATAAATATTTTATAACCCTTAATATTAGATAATTCACACAACATTTCCATACAATCAATTCCGGTTATTCTACTTTTGATTTTCCCACCCATTTTTTTAGAAGCATAAACAACACCAATACCATCGGGTATTTTATAAGTAGCATTATTTAGCAACTCTTTTAGTTCGTTATCATTTCGTGATTTTAATATTTTTTCCGGATTAATAGCTATAATGGTACTTTTCTTATTCAAATTAATGTCTTTTTCTACGCATTCTCTTAATCTCATATAGTTAAGAATCGATACGTTTATTCCAAATATATTTTCTGTTTCTACCATATTATCCTCCTATAACCTTACTTTTCACTTTCTGGTGCAAAAGAATTAATAATTGCAACAAATAACCAGAAATATACAACCATAACTGGTACTTCGAAAACATTTTCAAAAAAGTTTTGGAATAAAATTCCAACAGTTCCAGCAAATGCACCAATAACAATGATTTTGTTTTCTTTTGTTATTTGATACCTAATGATTTTAAGTGCGAAATGAATATAATACATAACTAGGAGTATTAAACCTGATAATCCATATATACCCATTTCTAACATTGTTTTCAAATAATAATTATCCATATAATAAGGAGTTAAATTATTTTGTGTAGCTATTGCACCACCAAAACGTCCCAACCCAAGACCTAAAAATTTGTTTTCTCCCCATATTTTAATACCATCCAACCAACGATAAATTCTTCCACCTTTAGCTGAACTTATTAGGTATGTTGGAGACAACATAAATAATAATCTTTGACTAAAAGTACCACCATACAACACGAATAAACTCACACCTACTATAAAGTAATAAATATATTTTATATTTATAAGAACAATTAGAGCAAAAAGACTAACCGCTAATGATAACCAAGCACCTCTTGAAAAAGTAAGAACAATACCTAAACACATCACTAAAGAAGTTATAAAATAAAATATTTTGGTTTTCGTTTTTTTCGTTACAATTGTCTTTGAAATACTAATTGGGATTAATAATACAAAAATTGATCCCAAAATATTTGGACTGCCAACAATTGAATATGCTCTGGTTTTTATACTTTCCGTTATATCAATCCAAGTTGCCGGCATTTCAACCCCAATCACATATTGGAAAATTGAATGTATTCCCAAAATCAAACCAATAATGATTAAAAAATTTATTACTTTATTTGACTTATTATAATTATTAATAAACTGAGTAAATAGAAAATACCACATTATATATTGAAATACCACACGAAAACCCTGTACAGCAATTTTTAAATCAGGCGATACTAGAAAAACATGAACGATACCCATGCCAGTAAAAATCAATATTGGCAAATCCATTGGAGTAAATTTATACTTTAGTTCACCGTTGTTTTTTATTCTCTTGATAATAAATGCTAATAGCATTAATATAAACAAAATTTCATCCCATATTTTTCCAAATTCCTTCATTGGAAATAAGTCACGAAAAATAAAATCTAAAATAAGGTAACTTGTAGGAATTAAAATTAAAAAATCTTCCAACTTTATTAAGTTTAATATTTCTTTGATTTTTTTAACCACAAAACTGTTGTCTAAAAAAACATTATTTTCTTTTTTTCGTCGTGGTTTTTTTTCTGTAAGCATCTTATCAACTAAAGAACTGTTTATAATGCCCCTAAATATTTTTTTTTCAATTCTATTAAAAAATAAATCTATTCTTCGGAAAAACTTATAAATACCCCAAGTATTAACATTTGTACTATATGATAAAGGATCTTTCGTTTTATGTTCATCTATGTTTTTACCAAATAAATAACTATCTTTAAAAAAACGTTTCACCTTGTTAAGAAGTGAATAAATTAAGCTTTTATGATAACACTCTTTTAAGAATCTCATTTATCTATCTCCACCACATTGACAATTTGAGAATTATATTTATATAATTTTGATTCAAGAGTGAAAAACTTTCCAATAGCAATCGTTTGTTGCCCTAATTTATAAGTATAATTCTTGTTTTTAACAGTTGCATTAATTTTTACATTAGCTTTCTCGTAAAATGGTATTTCAATTAAATTGTCACTATCGGTATCAGTAACTGATTTTACTGATACGGCCGAAATTTTGATATCTATAATATTAGCGGATAATTCATTATTTCGTTCTATTAATTTGTCACCTATTTTTATAACATCAAAGAAATCTTTTTCGTACAACATAACAACTTCAAACTCAATATTAACTTCGCTCTTTTCAGTCCCCAAATCAATATTATTTTTACTAATAACATTAAATATCTCCTTTGTAGCTAAAAATAGTAATATGATTAGAATAACAAATGCTACAAAATCAACAATGTTTATCTTTCCAAAAATTCTTCCCTTATTATCTATAATTTTCATTACGCCACCTCTATATATTGAATTTTACCAGTTAGTTCTAATGAATTTGTTTTTGTTATAAATGGTAATCCAACTTTTATTTCTTGTCCATTAAAAGCAATATATGAACCCGTTGTAAGAACATTCGCTTCAATTTTTAACACTATTTTTTGTTTTTTTAGACTGGTGACACCAATAATATCACCATTAATATTGGTTAAAAGCATAGGCGATGATTTAAATTTATAATTTATAATTTTCCCTTTATGTTGAGAATTAATATTATTAACATAATCGCCTTCTTTTAAATTGAATTTTGTCTCCATCCATAAACCATCAACCACAACTGTTAAAATTATATTTTGTTCACTCAAATTTTTAGGATTTTCATATTTCTTTTTAAAGTTTGATATTGTTTTAGGAGTTATAATTGCAATAATGATAATACAAATTATAATTAAAATGTCTATCCAGTTTATATTTTTCAAATTACACTTCCTCACTATCGTTGTTGATTTTTAGGATTTTTGACAATTCTTTTGTCTGAGTTTTACGACTATATTTTTCAATTTTTTCATTGTTTGGCATTATTATTAATTTTTTATTTAACCATTTTTCATATAAATTGATTAACTCTTTACTTATGGCATGGACATTTTCTGGTTCGACTACAAATCCCGTTTTTGTTTCTTTTATAACCTGTGCTGCAGCACCTTTTTCAGGTACTATTGCTAAAATTGGTCTGTTAACAAATATATATTCGAATAATTTACCTGTGTAAAAATTTTCGGATCCTTTCCCTTTTCCAATCAACAACAATAAAATATCAGAATTGTAAAGTTCTTGAATACTTTCTTTATGTGGTAAATATCCATATGATTTTATAACGCCTTCAATATTATATTTTCTTGAATAATCATCTAAAACCTTTTGATGCACATTACCGACAATTCTTATTTCAATCTTTGATTTATCAATTTTTTTAGAATCAACAGCAATTTTTAAACCATCTAAAAACTCAGTTAAATTTCGTCTTCCATATAATGACCCAGTATGAGTAATAATCAATTTATTATTTTGTTGTTTTTGAGTATTGATAGTTTTAAAATCATCCTCATCGTATCCATTTGGAATATAAGAAGATTTCCCTTTTAATGTAGGATTGTCTTTTACAAAGTTCTTTAGCATAAAAGGAGTATTGGTTATTAGATAGTCACAATTATTAGTAACGTTTTTTTCCATTTTTCGTTCTAACATTAGTTTAATTTTTCTAACAGTATTATCTAAGTGATATGGATTATTCGTCCACTCATCTCGAAAATCAACAACCCAATGGATTTTCGGTAATTTTTTCTTAATATATAACCCTAACAAATGTGCACTATATGGAAATGATGTAGTGTATATTATTTCTGTTTTTTCTTTTTTTATAATTTCAAATACCTTTTTACGATTAAAATAGTACCAAAAACATTCGGAATCCGGCATCATTATTCTAGTTCCTATAAATTTTAATGGTAATTTTAAAATTCCCTTTTTATTAACTAAATCATACGGAGCCAATCGATATATCTTTATCTTATCATTAATATCATCCAATAGAGAATTATCTGTTAACTTATCAACGTGCTCTTTAGTAACTACAATTGGTTCAATACCATACATTGGTAAATATTTTACAAATTTTGTTGTTCTCTGAACACCAGCACCACCCATTGGTGGAAATTGATTAGCTATTATTAAAACCTTTTTCATCTCATCACTTACCTATCCTTCAAATTATATCACACAGTCTACTTATAATCAATTTATCATCTATAATTTTTATACTTCTGCTTTTTTCAATAATTGTTTAATTCTATTCAAAAAGGTTAATTCTTTAATAAAATAATAATATAACATCGTTATTATAAAATTTAAAGTAAATATAACAACTCCCCATAGCAACCACTCAAATAAATTATTGACTAATAAATCTTTAAATAATAATATTGTTATTAAAATGTTAATGCTTAAACCTATTATGAATTTTAAACATTTATAATAATATTTTGAAACAGTCCTACCTAAAACTTTTTCATTAATAACTTTAGGTATAATCAACAAATCACCTATTATATTAGTTAAAATTGTTGCAAGTAAAACACCCGCAATTTCATAATTAAAAATTAAAATGATTGATAAAATTAAATTAGCGGCGCTTTGAAATACCGAAACCTTTCTCATACTCTTAAAATTTCCTGATGCGTCAGCAAATACTATTAAGACGATTTTTATAATATCAACATATAATAAAATTACAAAGAATAAAGAAATAATATTAGAAGCTACATAATCTTTCCCAAACCATATTTCAATGAATGGGGATAGCATGAAATATAGTGGAATACAAATTATTGAACCAACAAAAAATAATAACGAGTTAATTTCATCAAATATTGGAATATTTTTATTTTTATTACTGATCAATAAATTTCCAACACTTGGCAAAAGTGCTGAATTGATTTTATTAACTATTAATTTTATCATATGAACAATTTGATAATAAAAAGTATATATTACAACATGTGTTAAACCTAAAAATTTAGATATCAAAATAATATCAGTATTTTCAAAAATTAATTGGCTTACTTTCCTAACCATTAAATTTTTGGTTTCTTTTTTAAATGTGTTATCTTTTTTTATATTACTATCAAAATACCTATGTTCTTTTTTTGATATATAAACAAGGATAAGATTTCTTAAGAGCATTAAAATTAAAAACATTATCATCAGTGTAACTAGTTTAAACCCTATTAGCACTAAAATAATTTCTAATATGCTTTTTATAATTGTAACCGATAAATTAATATTATTTGCTTTATAAAGTTTTTGTTCAGCATTATATAAAATCGCGTGGGTGGATACAAAATAACTCATAGCACTTGCTAATATAAATAAAATAAAAGATATTTGTATATAAAAATAATCTAAACTAGTGCTTTTAATAAAAACTGATAAATTGAATGAAATAATTAAACCTAAGACAATTATTACATAACCAATTTTCCTAAAGTATGATTTAGCACCATTAAGTATCGCATTAATATTTTGGTAATCATTATCACTTATTGGTTTATATAAACAATAAGTTACACCCGCCGTTAAACCACCATCAGCTAAAGATAAGTAAGTGAAGATTTGAAAAAACAATTGATATATTCCAACATTTTCAGCTCCCAAATATTGTAATAAAACTTTTGTTTTAAATAATCCTAAAACTGCAATTATTACAGTGAAAAACACTCCCCAAACAAATGTTTTTACTGAGTTTTTAGTGCGCACACTATCACCTTCTTCTTTATAAATTATAGTTACTTATAACTTTTCTACATCATCATTATACCAAAGTATTAATTATTTTAAAATAAAATATTACCTATTCTTTAAATATTAAACTATCACAAAATATAATTTTTATAAATCAATAATTATTTTGTTTTATTTGCAACTTCCAAATCATGTTTAGTTGTTATTTTTATATTTGACAGATCACCTAACACTAACTTTACATTTTCTTTATTTAAAGTAAATATTTTGCAAGAATCTGTCATAATATCTTTTTCTTCACTACTTAACTTACTATATAATGTCATTAATTTTTTTATATTAAAACTTTGTGGTGATTGTGCTAAAAACATATTATCTCGTAATGGTATTTCTTTTATATTATCATTGTCTGTTATAAAAACTGTGTCAGTAGCAGGTATGGCTGTTCCTACTGCACCATACTTTAAGACCATATCGATATTATCATTAATGATTCTTTGATTAATAAAAGGTCTGACCGAATCATGGACAATTATAACATCATCATCATTTAGCCCATATTTATCCGATATATAATTACAACCATTTATTACTGAGTCATTACGAGTTTTACCACCTTTAACGATTTCTATTATTGATTGATTTGTTATATATTTATCTAATAGTTCTTTTAAATAATCAATATGGGTTGGAATACAAGTAATTATTATTTTATCAACTCTTTTGTTTTTTAGAAATTGTTCGATTGAATAAATAATAATGGGTTTGTTACCTAGCATTAAAAATTGTTTAGGTAATTCTGTGTTCCCCATTCTTGTACCATTACCACCTGCTAATATTTCTGCATAAATCATATATACCTCTCTTTTTAGTTGTTTTTTTGACTAAAATCAAAGTGAAAAAACTTTATATTGGGATCAATATTATAAAATGCTTTATAACATCTTTCTAAACCATATTCTGTAACTGGTGTTGACATCCAAACGTATTTAGAATATGGTAAACCTTCTACTATTACAGCTTTTGTTGCTTCCTTAATATTTTTGTTTCTTTTATAATCTGCAGTAAAGATATAACCGTATACATTTAGTAGAAAACCTCCAAATATTATGGTTATTAATATTGATGTTTTTACAGTATATTGAAGTGTTTTTTTATCAAATAAATAATCAATTAATTCAATTACATATAATATAAATATTATATAGGTACTTAAAAAACATCTGCTACCAATAGGAGTTATAAAAAGTAGTGGTAATATCACAAGTATAATTGTTGATAAATAAAAAAATAATTTTATTTTTTTAGTTTTATTTGAAACTGCAATAATAGTGATGGCAACAATACTTATAAAATATAAAAGTGAAAAGATTCCTTCAAAATATTTTGTATATTCAAATAAAATAAACCATGATTCATTTGTTGTAACAATAAAAGTATATACTACATAGGATAAACAAATTGTTACAGAAACTAGCAAAATATCGTTAAGTTTTTTATCTTTGCTTTTATTTATAAATCTAAGCGCAAGAATTACTAAAAATCCAGTAATAATGATATTTAAAAATAAATTATCAAATATCATTTCTTTATGTATTACTTTAAAATAGTTTTCTGATAATCTGCTAAATATGTTTAATATTCCTGTTTCGATTGTTCGGTAGGAATCCGTTCCCTCTATTACATTTTGATATGTTCCATTTGAAAACATTAATAATGCTCCCATTACTGCTCCACTCAAATATGAAACATTAAAATTAGCCACCTTTTTATACTTTTTATATGAATATATAATAATAACGGTTCCCAAGATAATATTATAAATAGTTAGATTTTCAATAAATAAAGCACTTATAAATCCTAATATAAAAATAAGTACACAATACATCTTGTTTTTGTTTTCATTATTTTTTAGAATTATATCTTTATTAAGATAAATATAAATAATGGTTAAAAATAACTAATGGTTAAAAATAACGATATAAAATAATTAGTAAACCCTGATGTCCATACTACTGCTTGTCTAAAAGTTAGTATAGGAATAGCTAGAAAAAGCATAAACCCGACTAAAAATAATTCTTTCTTTTCTTTATTAACAATTTTTGAACATAAATAAATGGTACCAAGTATTACTAAAGTCATAACTATCATTCTTAATAATCTAGACCTAGTTAACATCATAACAATTATGTTGCCGGCATATCTTCCATTATAATCGCTAAACCAATTTTTAAGAAGTGCTTCACCTGCTTCACTTCCCCACATCCAGTCATCTCCAGTATTTGGAAATAAAAAAGTTAATAATAATGTAAATATAATAATAGCAATAATTGTCTTATTTTTTTTAAACATACTAATTTTCCTTCTCCTCTTATTAAAAACTACTATTATCATTTTAAATCATTTAAGCGCAAAATGCAATGAAAGCAAATTGTTATATGTAAACTTCATACTTACCATATCTTACCTATTTCTATTTTCGCCAAATTACGATATAATTAATAGAGGTGATGATATGAAAAAAGAAAATATAAGTGTCCCGAAAAAAGGCAAAAATAAGTTTCCAACTGTAATTACTATTCTGTTTGTAATTTCTTTATTATTAAGTATTGGTTACTTAGCATATAACATAGGTTTTGCTAGTAATCAACCTAATCAGCTATTCTTAATAATTAATAGTTTTATAATGGTAATAGTAATAATCTTATATGGAATGATGGGTTATGCAACTACTAATAAATTAAGACAAATACTGGCTATCATGACATCATTTGGTTTTATTGTCTTAGTAGGATTTAATCTATTAGTTACGACCAATATTTTAAAATTACCAACTCAAGCTTCAGTTCCTGATTTTAGTAATAAGAGTATTAACGAAGCTATTACTTGGGCGAGTGAAAATAATATTGAATTTGAGCAAGAGTATGCTTACTCTGATTCATACCCTGAATATCAAATTATTAATCAAAATGTCTTAGTTGGTAGCCCATTAAAAGAATTGAAAAAAATAAAATTTGTGGTTTCTAAGGGCCCTAATTATAATGAAATTGTAATTTTACCAGTTATGTCTGGATGGGATATAGATCAAGTTCTAGAATATATAGACTCAAACTTTTTAAATAATGTTAATATTGAATTTATCATAAATGATGATATTGAACGTAATACAGTTATTAATCAAAGTAAAAATGGCCAGATAAGAAGGAATGATTTTTTAACTATTAACTTTTCTCTAGGTTCTAAGGGAACTTTACCAGAAATTAAATTAATTGATTTAAAAAATAAGAGTTTATTTGAAGCAACTTTATGGTTAAAGAAGAATGGTATTAACTATAAAATTAATTACACTTTCCATAATAATATTAAAAGAAACTATGTTATTTCAACTGATAATCAACCAAATACAATGTTAAGGCCATTTGAAACTACTGTAAATTTAGTTGTTTCAAAAGGAAAGGAAATTATAGTTCCAAACTTATTATCTATGGAAACTAATGAAATTGTTGATTGGATTATGAAAAACAACTTGAAAATCGAATTTAATGATGCCTATCATGAAACTATTCAGTATGGAAAAATTATACGTTCAAATTATAAAGAAAAAGATATTATCGAGGAAAATACATTAATTGTTATCACAACATCAAAAGGTAAACTTACGCTAGAACAATTTAATACTTTAACAGATTTAAGAAATTGGGCTGACAAAAATGATATAGAATTAGAGGAAGTATATGAATTTAATGATACTATTAAAAAAGGAAATATTATTAACACTTATCCTGGCTCAGGAGAAATAATTAAAACTGGCGATAAAATTAAAGTAACTATTTCTAATGGGAAAGCAATAAACATCCCAAACTTTGTTGGGAAAAGTAAAGATTATGTCCGTTCTAAATGTAATGAAATCGGATTAAGCTGTTCTATTATTAATGATGGTTATAATAATAATGTTGCAAAGGATATTGTTGTACGACAATCAAAGCTATCTGGTGCAAAAGTAATTATTGGCGCAAGTTTAAATGTTTATATAAGTGCTGGTAAGGCACCATCTTACAGTATCTTGATTCAAGAAAACTGGTGGACCTCAAGTATTACATCTTCTGATGCGGGGATTAATATGCTAAAAGCCAAATTAAGTAGCATGGCTCCAGGTGTTACATTTAATTTTGTAAAAAAAGCATCTAATTCATTACCTCCTGGTTATATTCATGAAGATTCACCAATTAAAGGTATGCAAACTTATAATGTAAATGCCAATCAATCATATACTATTTGGATTAGTAATTAAATTTAAAAAATCTAGGTTATATTATTAATATTCCTAGATTTTTATTATATTATTTTTTAAGAAAGCATCTTATTTGTCAGTAATGGTTTTTACAACAAGCTCAATGCGCATTTGTTTGTTGTTATTTCTTTGTAATGATATTTCTTTATTATTAATGGTTATTTTAGTACCTAAATTTCTAAAAGATAAATCATTCAATATACCATGATCATCAATTGTGCCTGTTTTTGTATGGATATAAATTACATAAGTTCCTTCTTCAAGTAGGGAAACATCCAAATTAGCATCGAACCATGCTCGAGTTTTATCAAGATTATCAGAAACATTTAAGGTTACTTTATAATCACCCTTGTCTATATACCCCACATCATAAGTAGTTCTCTTGAAAGTACCTTGATGTTCTAAAATAATTTTACGAGTAACATTAACATTGGTTGAATAGTTTCCTCCAACATTATATGAAGTGCCTCTAATATTTAAAAATTTATCACTTAAGTTTAATTTGTAAAAAGAATTAAACATATTATCAATTGTTGGCACTTCTTTTGTTGAGATTAAGTTTTCATCTCTTATATACAATTCCAGCGGAATCTTTCTATCTAAAAAGTTTCTTCTAAATAAATAACCACGATTGTTTATCACAATTTTTTTATCAAGTTTATTACTTTTTTCTTTAAAAAATATATCCCTTAAAAGTGCTGTAGTTTCATAACCATTACCCCTCGCTCTAACATAAACTAAATAATCCCCTTGTGGAACATTTGATAAGTCTAAACTGCCTTTAAACCAAGAATATTTGTAATTTTTTCCATCACTATTTGGTATTTGAAATGGAAATTCCCTATCAGATGTCCATCTATCCAGTGATAAAACATGTTGCTCACTATTGTTTAGGTTTTTCAATATAATATCATATGTAAAAATATTATTTAAATTATTGTCAATATTCAAAATTGTTAAGTACCCTTTAATATCAATTCTTTGATTTTGATTGTTATATTTTAAACTTTCTAAACCAAATGAACCATTTACTTTTTTATATTCACCATTTATAGTTACTTTTATTGTTTTTGATATAGTCTTTCCAGAACTGTCACTAACGCTGTATGTTACTGAATAAACACCTGGTGTACTGGTATTAATTGTTGCAGGATTTATTTTTATTTTACCTGTTAAATCCCCTTCTTCAGGATCAGTCGCTGTGATTCCTTTTTTTAAATCTAATGTCTGTCCAACAAAGATTTCGATATCCTTAGTTCCTTGTATTAAAGGATCCTTATTATCAACTACATTAACATTTATATTTTTAGTAGTTGTATTATTATCACTGTCAGTAACAGAATAGGTAACTACATAAGTTCCCACCTTTAAAGTGTCCACATTACCTGTACTAGTAATCTTATTGGTTAAATCACCATCCCATGGATCATATGCAGAGGCATGATTTAATGGGTTAAATGAACTATTTTTATATATTGACACATTATTAGCAGTAATAATAGGTTTTTCAGATTCAACATAAATTAATGAAGAATGTACATATCCAACACTATAATCTTTATTGTAGAGACCACTATTTGGATATGGTGCACTTTTATTCACATAATTTCCATTAACATCTAGACTGGGATCTGTTTGAATTTTATACCATATATTATTACCATTTAAAACTTCACCTTCAACTTCATCTAGTATAACAACAGGCAGATTAGAAGTGGATTTTAGCAAATATAATGATTTGCTCGAAGTATTAGGAGTTTGACGAACGTTAACTGAATCATTACTAATTTTAATTCCAATAGTGTCTTTTTTAAAATCATTAATTCCTGTTTCATCAATAATTTGCGCATAATATTGTACTGCTTTTTCGCCCCAATAAGGATCAGACGCATATTTAAGATTGATGCCACTTCCCTTGTTGCCAAGATGTGATCCATAATGACGAGAATCTAAAGGATGCGCAAAACCATCTGAAATAAAGTTATCTGCATGATAAGTAATCCCAGCCTTTATTGAATTGTAATTACCAGCACTTCCAAAAGCATCATGATCATAAGCACTATGCCCAAATAAATTATATTTTGTTACTGATATTGCACTTCTTCCAAAAGCACTTTCATTGATAGCAATACTAAATGTTAACATTGAATTAGCACCATATGATTCTTGTGAATTAACGAAATTAGCGCCTTCACCATGAAGCATTGAAACTCCATTTTCAAAATTGATACCTTTTGTTACATCTACCCAAGTTCCGGCACGACCAGTTGCCAATCTTTTTTCACCTTCGCAACCTCTTTTTTCAATAACATTTGCAATACTTGCACATTCTTCAATACCAGGGGCATCTGGTAATTTATCTAAATTATATTCATAATAAGCAAAACGGTTAATCTTAGCAGAATATCGGGTATTAATATATGTGTTTAAATCAGCTGCTGTGGCATTAGAATAGCTTCTATATGGTAGATACAAATAATAATTATAGTAAGGTGTTTTATTAACTGCTTTCGTATTAGTACCCGTTTTATAATCAGTAATCATATCTATTATGTTAATATAAAAGTAGATTCCATCGAAACTATAATATCTGGTATTTTCTTTTAAATAAAGGGGTGCCTTTCCTAAATATAAAGGGATTGACCTTCTTCCATAACTGTTATATAAAATTTTATGATATAATTTGCCATTTTCTTTGTAGTAATAAGTTTCCAATTTCAAATTATTAGAAACTGTCTCAATATATGGTTCATTTGGATCAGTACCAATATAACCTGTTGTATTTTTATATTTAACTTTATACCATTGATAGCCATCTTTTAAAATTGGTTTAGAATCGATTACTTCAACAAGTGAATAAATAGGTATCTCATCAATTATTACTTTACCACTTGTTCCAACACTATCTCTCATTCTTAAATCGGAAACAATTATTTTAAAATAATTTTTATTTGAATCTAAACCTGTAACTTCAGTGGTAAGAGGCTCAACTATCCCATCATTTAAAGAAATATATCCAACAACTCCTGAAATTTTTATCTTCATTTTTTTATTTGTTGGATCATAATCTAGTAACACAGCATCGGTGCCATAATATCCATTAAGATACCCATCACCGTTTTCAGTACCTGTTATAGTTGTATTTATACTTGCGCTTCCTTTTGTATCCAATTTTACAATTGCATATTTCGCATTAATTATTCTATTATTGTGTACAATACGCGCCACATCACCTATTTTAGAAGGATAGTTATTCATATGATTTAAGGCTTCATTGTAAGTGTTATAACATGCCAAATCAGTTGTTTCATTAGCAACCTTATAATCCGATTGAGTACAATTTGATATTGGAACAGTTGCTGCCAAAATATTAATCAATGGTACAAAATTTGAGAATAATATTCCAATAATTAATATAATAGTAGTAACCCTGTTAAAAATTTTCATATTATTCCCCTCCATTCGACAATATATTACATACTAATTATAACAAAAAAATGCTATTAAATCTATAAGCGCATTGCAATACCACATTTTACCACAAAAAAATTGACACGAATTTGTCAATCAAAATAAAAAAGGAAACCGTAGCACTACGAGTTTCCTAGCGTATTAATTTCTTAATACATTACTAGTTTATTAATTGCATTTGAAAATATGTTAAAAACTTGACAATATTAGACATTTTGTTATAATATTTAACATAGTGGGGGGATTTACATGAAAGAAGTGTATGAAAAAATCAAAGAGAAATGGATGTTATTTATAAATGAAGGAAAAGAGGATTTAAAAAAGATTAAATCTCCTAAAGATTTAGCAAAACAAATTCCCAATCTTTTTACCATTTCAAGACTCTTTTTAGCACCTTTTATTGTTGCTAATATTCTAAGTGGAAATTTAATTACTGCGGGTTACATCGCACTAGCAGCTTCTGTTACAGATTTAATTGATGGTAAGGTTGCTAGAGCATTAGATGCTTCATCTAACTTTGGAGCAAATTTGGATGCAGTTGTTGATAAAATATTTATTACATCAGTAACAATTCCCCTGTTCATTACAAATCCTTATTTAATTGTTCCAATTATTTTAGATATGACTATTGCTAGTGTTAACGGGTATGCTCATATTAAAGGGTTACAACCTAGAACTAGTAAAATTGGAAAAGTAAAAACGGTATTCTTAGATTCATTAATCTGTTCTGCATTCTTTATAGATATTAGAAATTTTGATAAACTATTTAAAATTTTATACCTATCAACAGTAATTTTACAAGTTAGAACACTTAATGATTATTGTAAGACTTATGAAGCAAGTGATAAGAAAATTAATCGCGATATAAAAAATAACGATCTAGAAGTAAATGAAATTGAAGAACAAACAAAAGTAAAGACTTTATCAAAAACACTTGAAAGTAACAGTTCAGTTACTAATAGTAAAAAGGAAGAATTAGAAAGTTTAAAAAAGATTATTAAAGATTACAAAGAAAATGATGTAAATTTAATTGATAATGAATTAAAACATATAAAAAAATGACTTATTTAATTAAGTCATTTTTATTTGTATTATTAATCTAGCAATAATGTGATTCTTGCATAACCATGTCCATTATTACCAGTCATAGTTCCAGTACTTGTTGGTGATGGCATAACCGAATCTCCGTTTATCATATTAGTAGTATTAAAAATATAATTTGAAAAATGATTTGGCTGATTAGTGTGAATTCCAGTTTCGTTAACTGAGTTTACACCCAGATGTCCTGAAACATACGACGATCCCCCGCCTCCGGAAAAAGAACAAGTTCCACTACAACTAGCACCACCGCCACCACCATAGTAACCTCCTCCACCTCCGGAGCCATTACGATTTACGTTTGTCATAGGTGATCCGTTTCCTCCTAGTCCAAATGAACCATTATATCCACTACCATTAGTAATCCATGTTCCACCTACACCGCCAGCAACTTGTTTTGCACCTTTTCCAGAACCTCTTACATCAGTTGATGCTGCTTTAGCATCTATACCATTTAAAGTCCCACCAGAACCACCTTTAAAGATGGATGTCCTTTTGCATCCAGCTCCTCCGCCGCCTGCTGCAACCATGATTCGATCTACTAATCTATTTCCTATTCTAATATCAGTTGATCCTCCTCCGGAACCACCTTCATCACAAACTGTTCCAAAGTTTTTCCCACCACCATTATAACCACCTGCTAAATGATTGGGTTTTTCTCCAACATATATTATTATTTTAGTATCCTTTTCTAAATATATTATTCCACTTGTATGAGCACCATATCCATTGTGTAATCCTCCACCAGCTGCTCCCCATAACTCAATATTATAATTTCCATTATATGGAACAATAAATTCTTGAACTGTACCCGTATATTCGAAAATAAAATCAGTCTGTTTTGCGACATACACTTTCCTTGTTTTAATGCTACTGTTTCCTAACCTATCACTAACAGTATATATAACTTCATATATTCCTTCAATGCTAGGATTTACATTACTTGTTGTAATTATTTCGGAAGTCAAGTCCCCATCAACATTATCATTTGCGGTAACACCAGGTTCTTCATAAATATTACCCAGTAAAACTATATATGGGTTGGTACCATTTAAAGTTATTACTGGTGGTTCATTATCTAATGATACGTTATTGCTCATTGATATTTGTTGATTTCCTTTTTTATCTTTGGCAAGTACCCATAAATAATATGTTCCTGTTTCATTTTCTGGTGTTTTTATTAAATCACCATTTGTAAAATCATTTACAAATTCTATTTCTTGAGGTTCGGTTGTACTTGTTGTCCATACATATTTTAAACTACCTGGATCAACTCCACTTATGTCATCAGTTACTATTACTTTTACTTCATGTTGTTTTTTCAGTTCGGTAATATTTGAATATTCAAATGTAATAGTTGGTGGGGTTTCATCTAGTATTGGTATTCTTGTGTTTAATTTATATGGATTTTCAAGGGTTCCATCCCCTCCCATTATTAGTACATCACTTCTTAAATTTATTACTGGTCTTACTCCTTGATTTTGATTTATTGTTGTTCTTCTTAACGCTCCGCTTGATTCAACACTAAATATATAACCTGTTTGATCACTCGCACTATTAATCGTTAAGTAATTATAGCTTTTCTTTAAAAAATTGGATATTCCACATGCTGTTTGATTAAATGCATTACAAGGTTCACTTGAAGTTAATAAATAATCAACACTATTTAATAATCCTATTGAACTTTTATTTGTGGTTTTTAAATTACATTCCTCTAATTTAAATATATCAACATCATATGGTGTTTTTACTCCGCCTATGCACCAATTGATTGGTTTAGTTAAAGTCTCTTTATTAGGTTCATTAAGGTTTTCATACCACTGTTCTAAATACTCTTTTATTTGAGAGTTATCATAATTAGAAGTTGTAGAATCAAATATTTGATCACTTAATTTTCCATTAGCTATTGGTGTATTTCCTTTGTTATAAGTACCTTCATAAACTAATTTTATTCCTTCTTCATCGGCTTTAACAATTCTCCATAACATTGGAACATAATCGTATATGTTATCTGCTGCATTTCCAAATTCTACCCAGTTTCTAGGATCTGTTCCTATAAAATATTCTGAATAATATTTAGGTACAAAGTCATCACCTGGTGCGTCTTTTAAACTTGCTTCGACGACATTAACTATTCTTTTAACTTCTTTGGCTTTTAATCCCGATTTATCTGTTGCATTATAAGTTACTGTATATGTTCCAAGTAATGATGGTACGACATTACTTTCTATTACGATTCCATTACTATTTACTCCACTATGAATATCAGTAACTGTTGCTCCTAGTTCAATATATTGTCCATCAACTGGTATTGATACAATACTTGTTCCATTTAATTTTATAACTGGTACCACATTATCAAGTAAATACGCATTACTTGATTTTATCGTCATATTGTTATAAATATCTTTAGCAAGTATCCATAAATAATATGGTCCACTTTTACCTGATGGAGTATTAATTGAATCTCCATTATTAAACAATGTTGTAAAACTTTTTTCTAATGGTTTTTGTGGAGTTGTCGTCCATAAATATTTAAAACTTAGATCATCTAATTCTCCGTTTTTTTCTGTTATATCAACTTTTACTGAATATGTTTGTTTATAATCCTTCCCACTATTTGGAGTAAAGATTATATTTGGTCCTTCTTGTTGCGACACAACAATATTTCTTGTTACTGATTTTACAGATCCATAACTTGTTTTATATGAATAAGTAACTTTATAATTACCAGCTATTACTGGGTTTATTCCATTTACTACGGTTATTTTGTCAGTAATATCTCCATGTTGTTCATGATATGCAATATATCCGGGTTCTTCATATACATCAAAGATTTCCATTTTATATGGGTTTGAGCCACTTAAAGTAATACTTATTTGTGGTTCCACTACTTGTACTGTTCGCATTTTATAACTTACTTCATTAAAACTATTTGTTACTTCATATTTTAATTGGTAAGTTCCTGGTTTTGATGGATTTACACTACCAGTTATTTTTATTTTGCTTGTGATATCTCCATCTATTTCATCTGTTGCAGTTGCTCCTAGTTCATTATATGGATCACTTGCAAATATTTTAATAAATGAAGAACCATTAAGCTTTACTACTGGCTTTTGGGCATATACATTGACTATTCTTTTAACTGTTGTACTTTTACCATGATTATTAGTTACTGTATATACAACTTCATATTTACCTTTAATTTGGGGATTTACATTTGTTGTTGTTTGAATACGTGAAGTCAAATCACCATCAATTAAGTCATTAGCTGTTGCTCCTAAATCATTATAAGGTTGTAGAACTTTATGATTTAACGGATTACTTCCAGTAATTGTAATTATTGGATCTGGTATATATACTTCAATATTTCTAGTAATTGTTGTTGTTTCTCCTAAACTATTAGTTACTTCATATGTTTTTTGATATGTTCCAACTGTATCTTTATCAATTACGCCACTTACCGTTACATTAGATGTAATGTTTCCGTCATATTCATCTGTTGCAATATATCCTGGTTCAACATAATTTTGTCCTTTTATTACTTTGACTGTTTTTGAACCTTTTAAACTTATTACTGGTTTTGATAAGTATACAATGACATTTCTTTTTCTTGTTGTTGTATTACCAGCATCATCACTAACTGTATAAGTTATTACATAAGTTCCTGGTTTTGTTACATCTACTGTTCCACTTGTTACAATTTTAGAAGTTAAATTCCCACTATAATATAAATCTTCAGCTCTTGCTCCTTTTTCTATGTAAGGACTATTAATTAAAACGCGTTGTGGATTTGAGCCATTTAACCATAGTTGTGGCCGTGAATTATCAACTTTATAATAAGCTGATGATTTTATGGTTGTATTTCCATGAATATCTTTAGCAATTGCATATAATTTATATAATCCTGTTACCCCTTGTTTACTTACTGTTATTTCATTTATAAATCTTGTTTTGATAACATCTTCTAATTTGGAATTATATGGTAGCCTCCAATATTGCGATACCCATAAATATTTTAAACTATTATTATCTATTTCATAGCCATTTTCTAAAACATTTATTTTAACATCATGTTTTTGTTGTGGTATCATTGAACCATTTGGAACGTATTGAATAATTGGTCCCTCATCTGGGAATACATAAATTATTCTTTTAGCAGTTGTTGTTACGCCATAACTATTAGTTACACTATAAGTTATTTCATATCTAAATCTTTTATCAACAACTACTTCATGAACTATTGTTTTTCCCTTTCTACCAGTTTCTGTTCTTTCGATTTTTTTCGTTATTAAAGAAGTTAAATCACCATCTATTTCATCAAGTGCGGTTGCTCCTAATTCTTCATAACTTCCACCTACATAAAGAACTGTTGGGTTATCACCATTTAATGTTATTACTGGTCTTGGAGGTTCTACAATTATTTTTCTAGTTACTTGAACGGCTTTTTTTCCATCTAAGTTTTCGACATTATAAGTAATTTCATAAACTCCTAGTTCATTAGTATTAACTACACCTTTAATTACTATATCTTCGCTTATATCTCCATAATATGGATCAATAGCTATTGCTCCTGCTTCAATATAATCATGTTTTAGGGTTAATATTAATGGATTAGATCCATTTAATTTAATTACTGGATCCTCTTTTTTAGAAACCGTTACATTTCTAATTACAACTGGAGCGGAATTTCCATCACTATCTTGGACGTTATATTCAATTTTATAATTACCTGGAACATTTATATTTAGGCTGCTTGTTATTTTGATTTTATCAGTTATATCTCCATCTTCAGGATCATAAGCTGTTGCTCCTTCTTCAAAATACGGTTCGCCTTCACGAATCACAATTGTTTCATCGCCATTTAAAGTTATAATTGGAGCGTTTTTAATATTTATCATATAATCTTCTAAAATGTATGGGTCATCAATAGTTCCAGTTCCAGCTAAAAACGGTAAATTTTTATCAATATTAATTACTGGTCTTACTGATATTACTGATGAATTTGTTAAAGTTGTACTTATGTGTCCAATGTTATTTATATACCATGATTTATTTCCGGTATCATTACTTGGATTCATTGTCCAGTAATGATATTTGTTTTTATATAAGAAATTGTTTAAATCCGTATCTGTATAAATACACGGATTAAATGATCCTCCTAATTGATAACTACTTACACATCCTGGATTTGATGATGTTAACATATAATCACTTGGAGCAAGTAATCCAACTTTACTTAAATCACTAATTCCGTGAAAAATTCCAAATTCAGTTTCTGTATCTTTACTTTCTAATTCAATAAATGTATCTAAACTAGTTGGATCATTAAAAGGAACTCCACCAATTCTCCAAGTTGAATCTTTAATATATTTATCTTTATTAATAACTTGGATATTATCTAACCATTTTTGTAAGCTTTCATTTAAAGTGCTTGTTTTATATTTGTTATTTCCTAAAACATCATAAGGGACTCCGGTTGTTCCATTAAGTGATGTACGACCATCTTCTAAAGGTGTTGTTTCACCATTTTCAAGTCCTTCAAAAACTAACTTTCTACCTCCATCATCAGTTTTGACAATTCTCCATAGAAGTCCATGAACTGACGATTGATCGTAACGACCAAATAACACCCAGTTATTTGGATCGGCACCATCAAAATAATAGGCGTCATTTTTAGTGGCTCCTTCTTCTTTTTGATATTCTCCAGCATTACAATATGTTGGGCATATAATATGAGCTTTAGAGTTGATTTTTTGACCAATTCTTTCAACTATGACATATCCATCACAAGCTGTTTTACTGTCGGTTGGATCAACTACTTTAGTAACAAAGCGTTCATCTCTTAATATCTTTAAAGGAATATTAGTAGTTACTCCTTCAATAATATTTATTCCCCTTGTTGCTATATAATTATCTGCAGCTTTTTCTACTGATTTCGCATTTAAGTCACATACTCTTTTTCTAACTTCACCAACAACATTACCAATTAATGGAATAGTTATTAAAAAAATTAAAACAAGTACGACAATAATACCTAATATTTCAATTAAGGTGAATCCTTTTTTATTCATATTTTACCTCCAAGTTAGTTTACTCTAGGTTAATTTTAGCACAATATTCCATATTATTCAATTGTTATAGAACTGATTATGAAAAAATGACTTATTTAATTAAGTCATTTTTCTTTGTATTATTAATCTAGCAATAATGTGATTCTTGCATAACCATGTCCATTATTACCAGTCATAGTTCCACCGTTAGGATTAGGCATTATTGCGTTACCAGCAATCATTTCACTATTACTAAACACTATTCCACTATAATGATTTGGCTGATTAGTGTGAATTCCATCTATTGTTATAGCATTTACACCTGAATAACCAGATATAAATGAGGTTCCACCAGATGCTGATTGACATCCACTTGATGTTCCATCATGTTTGGAAATTCCACCATAGTAACCGCCACCGGCTCCACTAGAAGGTGTATAATTGTAATTTTTTCCTGCTTGACCAGTACCGAATGCATAACCAGTTGTTTGTGTCGCACCTATACTTGCACAAACTTTATTACTAGTTAAAGTTCCACCAGCTCCGCCTACAGCACCATACGTGCTACCGCCACCGCCAGCTGCAACCATTATTCGTGATCGTAATGATTGAACATTATTCCATAGGCCTTCCGTGATTCTAATATCAGTAGAACCACCACCACCACCGGTTCCTTCATCATCGCTAGTATCATTTCCACCTTTTCCACCACCGTTATAACCGCCATTACCGCCTATTTTTGAGCTTGGTGAATCCAAACCGGTTCCTCCGATATAAAGATATAAAGGTTTTTCTTTATCTAAATGAATAATTCCACTAGTATAAGATCCAAATCCACCATTGTATACAAACTTGTTATTTTGACGTCCACGGCCTCCGCTTGCACCCCATAATTCAATCTTATAATTACCAGTTATTGGAATATCAATTGTTTGATAATTTCCAGTATATTCATAATTATATACAACTGGAAGGAATTTTACCATTCTTATAGAAGTTGATACATTGCCAGCACTATCAGTTATTTTATAAGTTATTGTATAAGTTCCTGGGATACTCGGATTTAGATTACTAGTTGTTTCTATTTGTGATGTTAAATCCCTACCATAAGTATCAGTTGCTGTAGCACCTTCATCCTTATAAGTTTGTCCAGCAAAAAGTGTTACTAATTTTTGACCTTTGATAGTTATTTTTAAATTCTCATCATAACTACCAACTAAACTTATACGTGCATATCCATCACCAACATTTCCGGTTGTTATGTCTCCGTTTGGAGTTTTCATTTGCTCATCGCCAGAAATCATTCTAATATCATCAAAATATTTATTTGAATAATGAATTGGAATATCTGAATGAATTATATTGGTGCTTATTGAAGAACTATTTATTGCGTTACAACCTAAGCATCCAGATACAAATGATGAGCCGCCACCTCCGGAAGTATATACTAACGAATTACCACCATAGTAGCCACCGCCACCACCGCCGCCGCCTGAAGTTTCTGGAATACCTGTTGCTCCATAACCAAAAGCGTATCCGTCTATTTGAGTTGCTGGTGCTTTATTTCCATAACCTAGAATTCCGGTTGTTTTACCACCAGATCCTCCAACACCACCATATTGACTGCCACCACCACCGGCTGCAACCATTATTCGTGATTTAAGGCTATTAAAATCATTCCAAGTACCACTAACTAGTCTTATGTCTGTAGCTCCGCCACCGCCAGCACCAGCATCTGGTAAATTATCGTGATTACCATCGTCTCCACCTTTAGCGCCACCGTTATATCCTCCGGCACCGCCAATATATCGACCTGCTGTGGCTGCATTTAAACCTCTACTACCTACATATATATATAATTTTTCGTCCTTTTTCAAAGGTATTATTCCAGATGCATAAGCTCCATTACCACCTTGATAAATAAATTCAAAATTAGTATGTCCGGCACCTCCAGAAGCTCCCCAAGTTTCTACACTATACCATCCTGTCTTAGGTGCTGTAAAGATTTGATAATCACCTGTGTATGCAAAATCAACATTATTGACAACATTAACTGTTCTTACTTTAGTAGTTACATTCCCAGCATTATCTATAACAGTGTAAGTCACATTATAAGAACCTAATTTATTTATATTGATGTTTGTTGTTTTAGTAATTTTATCGGTCAAATCACCATCAATATTATCAATAGCTGTTGCTCCTAAATCTGTATATGATGTATCAATTAAAACATTGATTAGTTCATCACCATTTAAAGTTATTACTGGTGGTTCGTTATCTAATGATACGTTATTGCTCATTGATATTTGTTGATTTCCTTTTTTATCTTTGGCAAGTACCCATAAATAATATGTTCCTGTTTCATTTTCTGGTGTTTTTATTAAATCACCATTTGTAAAATCATTTACAAATTCTATTTCTTGAGGTTCGGTTGTACTTGTTGTCCATACATATTTTAAACTACCTGGATCAACTCCACTTATGTCATCAGTTACTATTACTTTTACTTCATGTTGTTTTTTCAGTTCGGTAATATTTGAATATTCAAATGTAATAGTTGGTGGGGTTTCATCTAGTATTGGTATTCTTGTGTTTAATTTATATGGATTTTCAAGGGTTCCATCCCCTCCCATTATTAGTACATCACTTCTTAAATTTATTACTGGTCTTACTCCTTGATTTTGATTTATTGTTGTTCTTCTTAACGCTCCGCTTGATTCAACACTAAATATATAACCTGTTTGATCACTCGCACTATTAATCGTTAAGTAATTATAGCTTTTCTTTAAAAAATTGGATATTCCACATGCTGTTTGATTAAATGCATTACAAGGTTCACTTGAAGTTAATAAATAATCAACACTATTTAATAATCCTATTGAACTTTTATTTGTGGTTTTTAAATTACATTCCTCTAATTTAAATATATCAACATCATATGGTGTTTTTACTCCGCCTATGCACCAATTGATTGGTTTAGTTAAAGTCTCTTTATTAGGTTCATTAAGGTTTTCATACCACTGTTCTAAATACTCTTTTATTTGAGAGTTATCATAATTAGAAGTTGTAGAATCAAATATTTGATCACTTAATTTTCCATTAGCTATTGGTGTATTTCCTTTGTTATAAGTACCTTCATAAACTAATTTTATTCCTTCTTCATCGGCTTTAACAATTCTCCATAACATTGGAACATAATCGTATATGTTATCTGCTGCATTTCCAAATTCTACCCAGTTTCTAGGATCTGTTCCTATAAAATATTCTGAATAATATTTAGGTACAAAGTCATCACCTGGTGCGTCTTTTAAACTTGCTTCGACGACATTAACTATTCTTTTAACTTCTTTGGCTTTTAATCCCGATTTATCTGTTGCATTATAAGTTACTGTATATGTTCCAAGTAATGATGGTACGACATTACTTTCTATTACGATTCCATTACTATTTACTCCACTATGAATATCAGTAACTGTTGCTCCTAGTTCAATATATTGTCCATCAACTGGTATTGATACAATACTTGTTCCATTTAATTTTATAACTGGTACCACATTATCAAGTAAATACGCATTACTTGATTTTATCGTCATATTGTTATAAATATCTTTAGCAAGTATCCATAAATAATATGGTCCACTTTTACCTGATGGAGTATTAATTGAATCTCCATTATTAAACAATGTTGTAAAACTTTTTTCTAATGGTTTTTGTGGAGTTGTCGTCCATAAATATTTAAAACTTAGATCATCTAATTCTCCGTTTTTTTCTGTTATATCAACTTTTACTGAATATGTTTGTTTATAATCCTTCCCACTATTTGGAGTAAAGATTATATTTGGTCCTTCTTGTTGCGACACAACAATATTTCTTGTTACTGATTTTACAGATCCATAACTTGTTTTATATGAATAAGTAACTTTATAATTACCAGCTATTACTGGGTTTATTCCATTTACTACGGTTATTTTGTCAGTAATATCTCCATGTTGTTCATGATATGCAATATATCCGGGTTCTTCATATACATCAAAGATTTCCATTTTATATGGGTTTGAGCCACTTAAAGTAATACTTATTTGTGGTTCCACTACTTGTACTGTTCGCATTTTATAACTTACTTCATTAAAACTATTTGTTACTTCATATTTTAATTGGTAAGTTCCTGGTTTTGATGGATTTACACTACCAGTTATTTTTATTTTGCTTGTGATATCTCCATCTATTTCATCTGTTGCAGTTGCTCCTAGTTCATTATATGGATCACTTGCAAATATTTTAATAAATGAAGAACCATTAAGCTTTACTACTGGCTTTTGGGCATATACATTGACTATTCTTTTAACTGTTGTACTTTTACCATGATTATTAGTTACTGTATATACAACTTCATATTTACCTTTAATTTGGGGATTTACATTTGTTGTTGTTTGAATACGTGAAGTCAAATCACCATCAATTAAGTCATTAGCTGTTGCTCCTAAATCATTATAAGGTTGTAGAACTTTATGATTTAACGGATTACTTCCAGTAATTGTAATTATTGGATCTGGTATATATACTTCAATATTTCTAGTAATTGTTGTTGTTTCTCCTAAACTATTAGTTACTTCATATGTTTTTTGATATGTTCCAACTGTATCTTTATCAATTACGCCACTTACCGTTACATTAGATGTAATGTTTCCGTCATATTCATCTGTTGCAATATATCCTGGTTCAACATAATTTTGTCCTTTTATTACTTTGACTGTTTTTGAACCTTTTAAACTTATTACTGGTTTTGATAAGTATACAATGACATTTCTTTTTCTTGTTGTTGTATTACCAGCATCATCACTAACTGTATAAGTTATTACATAAGTTCCTGGTTTTGTTACATCTACTGTTCCACTTGTTACAATTTTAGAAGTTAAATTCCCACTATAATATAAATCTTCAGCTCTTGCTCCTTTTTCTATGTAAGGACTATTAATTAAAACGCGTTGTGGATTTGAGCCATTTAACCATAGTTGTGGCCGTGAATTATCAACTTTATAATAAGCTGATGATTTTATGGTTGTATTTCCATGAATATCTTTAGCAATTGCATATAATTTATATAATCCTGTTACCCCTTGTTTACTTACTGTTATTTCATTTATAAATCTTGTTTTGATAACATCTTCTAATTTGGAATTATATGGTAGCCTCCAATATTGCGATACCCATAAATATTTTAAACTATTATTATCTATTTCATAGCCATTTTCTAAAACATTTATTTTAACATCATGTTTTTGTTGTGGTATCATTGAACCATTTGGAACGTATTGAATAATTGGTCCCTCATCTGGGAATACATAAATTATTCTTTTAGCAGTTGTTGTTACGCCATAACTATTAGTTACACTATAAGTTATTTCATATCTAAATCTTTTATCAACAACTACTTCATGAACTATTGTTTTTCCCTTTCTACCAGTTTCTGTTCTTTCGATTTTTTTCGTTATTAAAGAAGTTAAATCACCATCTATTTCATCAAGTGCGGTTGCTCCTAATTCTTCATAACTTCCACCTACATAAAGAACTGTTGGGTTATCACCATTTAATGTTATTACTGGTCTTGGAGGTTCTACAATTATTTTTCTAGTTACTTGAACGGCTTTTTTTCCATCTAAGTTTTCGACATTATAAGTAATTTCATAAACTCCTAGTTCATTAGTATTAACTACACCTTTAATTACTATATCTTCGCTTATATCTCCATAATATGGATCAATAGCTATTGCTCCTGCTTCAATATAATCATGTTTTAGGGTTAATATTAATGGATTAGATCCATTTAATTTAATTACTGGATCCTCTTTTTTAGAAACCGTTACATTTCTAATTACAACTGGAGCGGAATTTCCATCACTATCTTGGACGTTATATTCAATTTTATAATTACCTGGAACATTTATATTTAGGCTGCTTGTTATTTTGATTTTATCAGTTATATCTCCATCTTCAGGATCATAAGCTGTTGCTCCTTCTTCAAAATACGGTTCGCCTTCACGAATCACAATTGTTTCATCGCCATTTAAAGTTATAATTGGAGCGTTTTTAATATTTATCATATAATCTTCTAAAATGTATGGGTCATCAATAGTTCCAGTTCCAGCTAAAAACGGTAAATTTTTATCAATATTAATTACTGGTCTTACTGATATTACTGATGAATTTGTTAAAGTTGTACTTATGTGTCCAATGTTATTTATATACCATGATTTATTTCCGGTATCATTACTTGGATTCATTGTCCAGTAATGATATTTGTTTTTATATAAGAAATTGTTTAAATCCGTATCTGTATAAATACACGGATTAAATGATCCTCCTAATTGATAACTACTTACACATCCTGGATTTGATGATGTTAACATATAATCACTTGGAGCAAGTAATCCAACTTTACTTAAATCACTAATTCCGTGAAAAATTCCAAATTCAGTTTCTGTATCTTTACTTTCTAATTCAATAAATGTATCTAAACTAGTTGGATCATTAAAAGGAACTCCACCAATTCTCCAAGTTGAATCTTTAATATATTTATCTTTATTAATAACTTGGATATTATCTAACCATTTTTGTAAGCTTTCATTTAAAGTGCTTGTTTTATATTTGTTATTTCCTAAAACATCATAAGGGACTCCGGTTGTTCCATTAAGTGATGTACGACCATCTTCTAAAGGTGTTGTTTCACCATTTTCAAGTCCTTCAAAAACTAACTTTCTACCTCCATCATCAGTTTTGACAATTCTCCATAGAAGTCCATGAACTGACGATTGATCGTAACGACCAAATAACACCCAGTTATTTGGATCGGCACCATCAAAATAATAGGCGTCATTTTTAGTGGCTCCTTCTTCTTTTTGATATTCTCCAGCATTACAATATGTTGGGCATATAATATGAGCTTTAGAGTTGATTTTTTGACCAATTCTTTCAACTATGACATATCCATCACAAGCTGTTTTACTGTCGGTTGGATCAACTACTTTAGTAACAAAGCGTTCATCTCTTAATATCTTTAAAGGAATATTAGTAGTTACTCCTTCAATAATATTTATTCCCCTTGTTGCTATATAATTATCTGCAGCTTTTTCTACTGATTTCGCATTTAAGTCACATACTCTTTTTCTAACTTCACCAACAACATTACCAATTAATGGAATAGTTATTAAAAAAATTAGAACAAGTATAACAATCATTCCTAATATTTCAATTAAGGTGAATCCTTTTTTATTCATAGTTTACCTCCAAGTTTAATATGGTTTAATTTTATCATATTACAGCGTATTTTTCAAATGATACGTAATATTGTTTGGTACCAAATAAACTTTTTAAAAAACAAGTTTTTATATAACTTGTTTTTCTATAATATCCATTAAATCTCTTACAGTATTAACAGAATTGATTCCAACTTTTTCTAATTCTACACAATTATTTTTTTTCATATAATATCCATTATACATTTGAACCATTGATATATCATTAATACCATCTCCTATTGGATAAATGTCTTTTTCATTTAAGTTTAAATAATCAACTAAATATTTAATAGCATTACCTTTACTTACTTGGCTATTTGTAATATTAATCCAATTAAAACTAATGTATCCGTGTATTTCATTATATTTTTCCATTAATTTATTCATATTATCGATAGCTATTTGTTGATCATTATATTTTCCTAATACAGCATTGTTATTTATTGTAATTTCTTTTACATGTTCGAATCCATTGTCTATATAAACAGCATTAACATTAGGGTCGTTTTCTAACTCTTTTAATATTATTTTAGTTGTTTTTAAATCTATATCAATTCGATTTAGTAAGTTAAGGTCTTTATCAAATATCATTGCTCCATCATTGCATATCAAATAACTAAATTTAATGTAGTATTGATCAATATCCTTTTTTAATTGCTTAATATTTCTTCCAGTTGCAATAATAAACATATTGCCGTTATCAACAAATGAATTAACTCTTTCAATGTTTTCTAAATATTCATCTGTAAAAAAAGTTTCATCAAAATCACTTACAAGTACTTTCATATCTGTCTATTCTCCTTTACATTATTTTATATTTACTTTACATTTATTTTATCAAATTATATAATTGGTTTCAAGTTTTATTATACGGAAGGATGTTCTTCCCATTCACTTGCTTTTACCCAGTTTTCAAACTCAAACATATGTCCAAATCTTGTTTCAATAAACTCTTGTGTCTTATAAATTTTTATCATTTTGTTTATTTTAACATCCAAATGTTTTTTATCAATTTTAGTTAAATTACCTGATACTGCCTTTATTTTACTTGGTCTGACATAACGACCAAAATAGTATAATATATCTTTATTTTTAGTTAACTTTTCAACCATTTTATTAGTCATCTTATGGTGTTCATGACCGTATTCACCATCAGGATTGTGAGTAACAATTAAATTCCAATCTTTATGATTAATTATTTTATTTAAATTTTTAATAATCTTTGGACGATATTTTTTCCAATCACTTCTGTTTCCAAATATCTTATCAGGAATTCCAAACATAATATATTTATTATTAGAAATTCGCATAACTTTTTCAAATTCAACTGACCTATTTTTTTGTTCACCACAAGTAATACAAACAACCAAATAATCATCTTTTAATAACTCCGCTCCACCCCACAATGTTTCATCATCAGGATGAGCGACAATCATTAATTTATCAATTCCATCTAAATTTAAATGTTCAATATTTGAATTAACTTTAACAGGTAAAAATTGACTTAATGATAGCACTAATCCTGATGTTACTAAAACTAATGGAACTATTTTAAAACGTAACTTCAAACTAACACCCCATATACTAATACCATTATACACAACAAAAGATATTAAGGCAATAAAAACCCCCGTATGGGGGTTTTTATTACATCATATTTTCTAGCTTGTTTTCTGTTTTTTTCATCGTTTGGTCAACGACTTTTTCCATTTGTTTTCTAATTGGCTTGTTGTATTTCTGATATGCCAAAACGGCTCCTGCACCTAATGTAATAAGTGCTAAGTTTTTACCTATGCTCATTATATCACCTTCTTGCTAAAAAAATATGAGTGTATGCTTAGCATACGTTATTATTGTCTATCATTTATCATAAATTATTCGTAATTTTACTTATTAAATCACTTTTTCGCTCATCATCAATAACATTTCTAACCGAATGTACGAAAGCATTAGGCTCACCAATTATATATAATTTTTCTTTAGCTCTTGTAACACCAGTATATATAAGTTTTCGATACAACATTCTTTGATAACTTAAACACATTGGAATAATAACGATTGGAAATTCACTACCTTGAGCTTTATGAATTGATATTGCATAAGCGTGTCTTAATTGATTAAAAGTCTGTGGATTATATTTAACAATATTACCATCAAAATCAACATATATTTCAGTTTTACCACTATCACTAAAAGCTCCTTGTTTTATATCAACAATTATTCCAATATCACCATTACTAATTCCATCATCTATTACATTGACTAATTGAATAACTTTATCGTTTACTCTAAAAATAATATTGCCATAACCATACTCTGCTATATCATCACTTTTAGGATTTATAATTTTTTGCAATTCCTTATTAATATTATCAATTCCATTAATTCCTCGATACATTGGAGCCATTATTTGAAATTTAGTATAATCAATTCCATCTTTAATTAATTCTTCTACTAGTTTTTTGATTTCAAAAATTATTTTATTGGACGGACTAGGAATAAATTTGTAATCACTTCTTTCATTAAAAGTTGACTCTGCTACTTCTCCATCTTTTATTTCTTTAGCAAGAATTGGAATATAAGAATCTTCACTTTGACGATACAATAAATCTAATTTAATTGTTTCGATTTTTTGACTTATTACTAAGTCTTTTAAAACTTGACCAGGTGAAACACTAGGTAATTGATGATAATCACCAACGAGTACCAGCTTAATGCCTTTGGTTAATCCTTTAAGCAAATTGTCTAACAAAATTACATCAATCATACTAGCTTCATCAACAATAATTAATTTACTATTATCTTTGTTATATTCGTTTATGGCAAATTGATCAGTATCTTTATTCCATTTTAAGAATCTGTGAATTGTCATAGCTGGCAATAGTGTTGACTCACTCATTCTCTTACTTGCCCTTCCAGTAGGTGCTAAAAGAGCAAGATGATCAATTAATTCCTTATCATCTAATTTATTGATTTTTTGATAAAGTTCAACGATTGCTTTTATTATAGTTGTCTTACCAGTACCTGGTCCTCCAGTAATAATAGAGATATTATTTTCTAAAGCCATGACAATAGCCGCTTTTTGCAATTCATTATAAGTAATATCATAATCTTGCTCTAATTGTTCAATTTGTTTATTAAGATTTTTATATTTATCAATTGGCTTATTTGCCAAATATTTAATCGTTTCAACAATATTACTTTCTGCTTCATATAAATCAAACAAATAATATTTATGATCATCTCTAATTATTTTCAATTCCATTTCTAAATCATCAAAATATTGATTAAGAACTTCATCAGTTATCCCTATATTTAAAAACTTTTCTAATTCATTTTTAATTAAATCATATTCTAAATATGAATCGCCATTATTAAATGTAATTACTTCCATCAAATAAACAATGGCCGCTTTTACTCTAAACTCATTAATTGGGTCCATATTAAAAAGCCTAGCAATTTGATCGATTTTAGTAAATGAAATGTTCTTAATATCATCAATAATATTATATATATTATGTTCAATATAATTAAGAGTATTACTTCCATAAAAATTATATATACTAATAGCATCTTTCATTGCAAAACCCATGTCACAAAGGGAAATAATGGTTTTATGACTTTCTTCATACTGAATTATATTTTCATAAATAACATTTACTAATTTTTTAGATAATTTAGGAACCTGATTTAAAACATTTCTATCATTAATGATTTTATCTAAAGCATTATCACCTAAAGTATTAACAATAGATGTAGCCATAACTGTTCCTACTCCTGGAAATAAATCACTAGATAAAAACTCAATTATTCCATCTTTTCCTTCTGGTTTAATACGTTCATATTTAATTACTTTAAACTGATTACCATATTTTATATGTTCAACTTCTTGACCATAAAATAAATAGTTATCTCCTTCTGTTAAGTCATGAAAATATCCTGTAAACGTAATTGTTCTTCCAACACGACTATCATAATCATCAATATTTGTTTCGTTTATTTTAAAATTTCCAATAATATATCCATTATCACTTTTAAAAATTGTACTTGTGTATATTCCTTTTATGTGTGGTTCCATTTTATCACCCACTATATTTTATCATAAAATGACACTAACTAATAAAAAAAGACACATTTTGTGTCTTTTAATTTTTAAGTTGATTTTCAAATAGTTTTAAAACTTCATCAAATTCGTGTTCATCTTCTAAACCACATAAATATAATTCATTGTTTTCAAGTTCTTCAATTCTAATAACAATATCTTCTGGATTATCTAAATTAGAAAATAATACATAATCTTTATCGTTATTGTTTACGCGACTCATAACAACATATTCTATTTCATCGTCTAGTGTTAACATTTCTCCAACTTCTAATGATTTCATTATTTACCACCTCTTGCTTTAGGTTGTGGATGAATAACATTTTCTCTTTGAGCTGCATACCAGTCATATTGATCTTTAAACCCTTCTTGTTTTGCATAATCATCCCAAGATTCATAACCACGGTATTTTAAGACATCTAAAGATCCTTCTCCACCCATATATACTAGTAATTCAAAAGGTTCCAATTCGTCTAACAATTCGAAACGGTGATCCCAATTACCATCAACGGGAACTGTTCTGTAACCATTTTCAATCATTTCATCAGCAACTTCAAAACTAATTGCAGTTTTTTCATTATGGAATTTCATTCCATCTTTAACAACGCCAAAAGCAGATATTGCAAAAATAACTGATGCAGTTATAGCTAAAACATTTAATTGAAATTTTCTAAATTTTTTAGTATCTAAAATATAATTTTTAGAACCAATTCTAATTCTTTTTTTATTAGTACTTTTTTTAAGTGATTTTTGATAATTCATAATATCGCTCCCTCTACCTCAAATATACTATTTTCCAGGTTTTTTGTCAAGTTTTCCCCTATCAAACATTTGTATATATTTCTCCTACTAAATTAGGGTATTTTATCTCTTTTATTATAACTTTTACTGGTTTGTTTAGGTATGCTTCATCACCCTTAGCTTTAACAGCAAGGTAGTTACCTGCGTGACCCAGTAAATAACCATCAATATATACTTCTGGAATAAATTCAATTTGTGCACCAATATATTTACTCATAATATTTACTTCTAGTTTTTTAGACAGTTTTAACAATTCTCTAACACGATTCTTTTTAATAACTGGATCAATATGATTATTCATTTTAGCTGCTGCTGTCCCTTCTCTTTTAGAGTACGGGAAAACATGAAGCTTAAAAAAGTTTAATTTATTTATAGTATCAATTGTTTCTAAAAATAGTTCTTCGGTTTCACCTGGAAAACCAACAATAACATCAGTTGTTATTAACATATCAGGTCTTATTTGATGTAATTGATTTATTTTATCAACAAAATATTTAGTATCATATTTACGATTCATATATTTTAATACTTCATTTGAACCCGATTGCAAAGGTATATGCATGTGGTCAACCAGAATGTTGGATTTACTTAAAATACTCATAAAATCATCGTCTAACTCAGTTATTTCTATAGATGAAATACGAACTCTATGTAAATTATCAATTGTTACTATTTCTTCTAATAATTTAGCTAGTGAGTAGTTATTTAAATCAACACCATAATTACCAGTATGGATACCTGTTAAAACAACTTCTTGATGACCATTCTTTACTAATTCCTTTATTTCCTCAATAACAACTTCCCTTTTTTTGCTTCGAACATTTCCTCTCGCAAATGGAATAATACAATACGAGCAATAATTGTTACATCCATCTTGGATTTTAACAAAGGCCCTTGTTCTATTTGAATTATTTAATTTCATTTCTTCAAAATCAACATCACATATATCTTCTATTTTTTTTATTTGTTGTCTGTTTTCTAAATAAGTTTCAATATAATTACCAATTAATGATTTATCAATATTACCTAAAATAATATCTACCCCATCAATTGTATCAACTAACTCATGATTAGTTTGAACTAAACAACCAACAACAATGATTATGGCATCAGGATTACGTTTTATTGCTTGTCTAATCATTTTCATAGATTTATGGTCAGCATTATTAGTAACTGTACAAGTATTTATAATATAAATATCAGCTAACGAATTAAAATCAACAAACTCATATCCTTTATTTTTTAATACATCCATCATTACATTTGATTCATAAGTATTTACCTTACATCCTAAAGTTTCTATTGCAAACTTCATACTTCACCTCCAAAAAAAATAAACCAAAGGTTTATTCTAAATTCTTTCGAAATTCTCTTAATGCATTTAAGAACTTCTCATTTTTAAGCATTTCTTCCTTTAACTTACTAGTATCAATCGTTTTTTCTAATTCATCAGTTGGCTCTAGTTCTCGAACCTTAACTTCTGGTTTTATATCTTCTTCAATAATCACTTCGATTTCTGGTTCTAAATCATCTATTTCTTCATCTTCTCCTAATTTTGCTCTTCTAATTTTGGGAATCGTTGGATATTCCATATCATTATCAACACGTCCATAAATCGGTGAAATAAATTCTGAATTGCGGAATTTAATTACTGCTTCACTCGGAGTATATGGTGATTTTTCTTCTTCTTGTTCTTCATTAATTTCTGGTTCTATTTCTTCGTTTGATGCTTTATTATTAATACGAAGTAATTCTTGATAACTAATAATAGATTTTTCTTCTTGTTCTTCTTCAAAAGTTCTCACTTGATCTTGCCCTTGATTTTCTAAATTACTACGCATTTGTTCAAGAACACTATCAATTTCAATTTGAGATGTTTCATCTTTTTTTGCATCATTATTTTCAACTGGTATTATCTCTTCTAAAACAACTTCTGATGTTTCATTTGTTTTACTAGAGTTATTAGTATATTTTAAACGGTTTTTTTTGTATTTAATAAATTTTATTAAACCTAAAATAATAGCTACAACTAAAACAGCAGCTAATATAATTAAAACCTTTTCAGTTGTACTCATATCCAAAAAATTATCAATAAACATAAAATCACTCCATATATTCATAATTAATTATACTTAAAATAACCATTGGTACCGTTTCAACTCTCATAATTCTGTTCCCTAAAGAAATGGGGTTGAAACCAAAACTTATTAGTTTTTCTTCCTCTTTTGGTGCGATACCACCTTCTGGTCCTATTACTATATTTATTTTATCATAACCCATATTGTTTTTCAAACAATATTTAAGATTATTAATATTCTTAGAAGTACTGCAAATAATATTCAATCCTTCTAAATTTTTAAGATCATTTATTGTCTTAATATTTTCAATTACTGGTATATCAATTCGTTTAGATTGTTCACTTGCCTCTTTGCATATTGATTGCCAACGTTCTAACTTTTTAATTACCTTTTTATCATCAATTTTAACAATACTTCGTTCCATAATTACCGGAATGAATTTACTTACCCCTAATTCAGTTGCTTTTTGTAAAATTAAATCCATTTTTTGTTCTTTAAGTAATGGAATAATAAGTGTTACTTGTGGCATTTTAGTATTAATATGCTCTAGTTCTTCAATTATATTGGCACCATCTTTACTATTGTTTAAACTACATAAAAAGAGTTGATGATTAAAGACTATTTCCATCTTATCATTTGGTTTCATTCGCATTACTGTATTTATATGATATAAATCATTATCATTTAAAATAAGTTGATTATTGTTTTTAGATTTGGCAAAATATCTTTGCATAGTATCACCTAACTAATTATAGCATAAAAAAAGCGATTAAAATATATTCGCACAATTTTATTTGTTTTTGTTGATCCAATCCATAATTGGTTCTTTAGGTAAGTATCCAGATGCTTTAGCAACAGGTATTCCATTTTTAAATAAAATTAATGTTGGAACACTCATTACTCCATATTGACGTGCTAGATTGCTACTTTCATCAATATCAATCTTAACAATATCAAAGTCACTTCGATCATTTGCAATTTCATCTAGTACTGGTCCTAGCATACGGCAAGGTCCACACCATGTTGCAAAAAAGTCAACAAGGACTAAATCTTTGCTAATTAACTCATTAAAATTTTCTTCGTTTCCTAAAACTAACATGTAATCATCCTTTCTAACGATATTTTTGTAAGATAATTTCAACATTATCTATTTGTAATTTATTTCTTTCAATTAAATCATCTACAGTATTTAATGATACAATTTTTTTACTCAATAATACATCTAAAGCTTCTAAATTAAATTGATTAGGATCTTTTTCGGTTTTAAACTTTTCTTTTAAATTATTAAAATCACCAACAATTGCTACTGTTTTATCAACAAATGATGATAAGATCGGCGTGTTTTGTAATATCTTATCTTTATATCTCGATTCACTAGCAAACGAAATGTTAAAAAATGGTAGTGATATAACATAAAGAAAAATAAAGGCAATTACATAATATTGAATTACACCAACAGCAGCTCCTAGTATTTTAGAAGGTATTCCTAAGACAATGGTCATATTTAAAATTCCTTCAAATATTCTTGTTGCAAACATTAATATTTTTAATATTAAAGATAACCCTAGTAATACTACTAAAAATGCAATAAATTCATATAATAATATATTTAAAACAGATACTCCTTTTATTAGTCCACCAAAATTAAAAAATGGCAGTGTCCTAAATAAGAATTCTGATATCGGTCCTCTTAAGTTGAACGCTAAAATAACAATTATAATAAAGCCAACCGAACTAACTAGTTGTCTTGTAAATCCTCTTTTAAATCCAAGCGATGCTCCAAAAAGTAAAAAGATTATAATTACTAAATCGATTATATTCATAAGTTACCTCCTATATCATTATATTATAAAATAGTTAAAAAAGAAAGTATTTTGATTTTATTTGTGGTAAAATTGAATTAGGAGGTATATTAATGAATATAACTTTAAAAGTAAGTGAAAACACTAAGGAAAAAATGATTAAATATTTTGAAGATAAAAAAAGAGAAAAAACACCACCTTATGCAGTTTTTCAAGCTGATGAAAGTGATACAGTTGTTACTTTATATGAATCTGGAAAAGTTGTTTTCCAAGGAGTAAGTGCTGATATAGATGCTTCTATGTGGAGTCAGATGGAAAAGAATTTAAACCCTTCTAAGGAAGTTGAAATATCTAATAATGATTCCAAGAAAGATAAGGTTAAAGATAATAAAGATGTTGTTAATAAAAATCTTTATTACTTTTCTAATAGCATCGGGTCAGATGAAGTAGGAACTGGTGATTATTTTGGACCGGTTGTTGTTACGGCTGCTTTTGTCAAAAAAACTGATATTCCCCTTTTAGAAGAATTAGGGGTTACTGATTCTAAAAAATTAACGGATGAAAAGATACTAAATATTGTGCCAAAATTTATTAAAAAAATACCTCATGAAACAATTTTATTATCTAATACTGATTATAATAATTATTACAATGAAGATATTAATTTGAATAAGATTAAAGCTATCCTTCACAATCGTGTTTTATTATCAATGGTTAATAAAGAACCAGTTTATGATTTTGTTATTGTCGATCAATTTGCTAATCCATTTGTTTATTATAATTACTTAAAAGGTAGTCAGCACGTATTTAGAAACATTACTTTTTTAACTAAAGCTGAAAGTATTAGCTTAAGTGTTGCTTGCGCTTCTTTAATTAGTCGTTATCACTTTATTAAAAGTATGGATAAACTAAGTAGTGAGCTAGGCATTTCATTGCCTTATGGATCAGGTATTAAAACTGATGAAGTTGGTTATGAGATAGTTAAAAAATATGGTTTTGATAAATTAAAAGACTATGCAAAATTAAATTTTAAAAATACTGAGAAAATTAAAAATTATGAAAATAAATAACTCTATGCAATGCATAGAGTTTTTCTTATTTCTTCTTTATAATATCCTTTTTTAACATTTTTTGATTAAAATGATTAGCAACTTGCTCCCCCTCGATAGTTTCACGATTAACTGTTGAATCATAATTAATTCCCTTATGATGCATCTTATGTTTCATAATGCTACCTTCAATAAATTGATCACTTGTATCAATACTTTTATTCAATATATCTACCACTTCAATTAATTCTGGATATATTTCTTCTAAACCTTCTGTTTGATATTTAGCAACACGTGTATTTATTGCTCTAACAATATCTTCAAGTCTTCCTTCTTCGGCTTTTTGTTTGTTGATTACAAAGTTAATATCAGTAATCAATTTTTCATAATTAAACTGATTATGTTTAAAAAGTGCTGTTTGTTTAAAAAGATAGCTATATTTCATAATTTTTAAATATCCGACAAATACTTTATTACGATAAAAATAATTATCTAACTTATTGTTTACTACTGTTTCCATACTACACACCTCTATTTTTTTTCATTAGTACAAGTTGTTTATCATTAATTTTTTTTCGAGTTTCTAGTACATCTTCAAATGGCATTGCATATCTTTCATCTAATGCTGCTGCTTGTTTTAATCTATCATTTTGATCAGCGGCATACATTTCAGTTGTTACTAATCCTTGATGCAATTCCCCAACATATAAATTTAATCCTGCTTTTAAATATTTTGCATATTCAACATCTTTTTGCTTACTTACTTTTTCAATATAATCAAGCAGTGATAGTATGTCATTACTATCCCCTTTTTGTTTTTCTATCATATAGTTTACTTGCCAAGATAGGGTATCAAGATTAATAAATGGTATTTCTTTTTTTAGTAGTTTTTTTACTCTAATATTAACTTTCATTAAGTATAACTTATCTATTAGAATGCTGTTGTCCCATAGATATCTTTCAACTCTGTTATCTAATTTCACAATAATCCCCCTCACATTGTTGCCAATATTATAGCATGTTATTTTTCTTTCGACAACTTTTTGTCAAAAAAACTCTAATTATAAATTAGAGATTCTTTAATTTTTCTTCATATGCTTTTTGTAATACATATATTTCTTTACTACTCATAAATAAAATAACCGCATTTTTATGAGCTAATAAAATATCTGCCATGTCATTATTAATGTATTCACCATTGTCAAGTAATTTAATAATTTCTTGAGCATCAAATGGTTCGATATCCTCTTTTCGATCAACATAAACATCCATTACATAAGCTTTGTCAGCAAGATTTAAGGCATCTACAAATTCTTGCTTAAATTTAGCTGCTCTTGAATAAGTATGAATTAATAAAACAGCTACAATTTCTTTATCAGGATATTTTTGACGAGCACCTTTGATCGTTACTTTTACTTCTGTTGGATGATGAGCATAGTCATCAATCGTTACTATATCTCCAATAACTTTCTCTTTAAAACGACGTTTTGCTCCTTGGAAAGTCTTTAAATATTTTGATACTTCTTTAGCATCAATTCTTTCGTAATAGCAAACTGAAATAACAGCAAGTGAATTTAATAGCATATGTTTACCATACAGCGGAAGATCAAAATGTCCATAGTAATTACCTTCTACAAAAACATCAAAACTAGTTCCATCATCACCAAATTCAACATCTTTAGCGATTATATCGTTATCTTCATCTAAACCGTAGAAGAAAATTGGTTTATCAACATTTAATGAATGAGTATATGGATCATCACCACAAGCAATAACCATTTTTTCGGCCTTATTAGCATATTGCTCGTAAGCCAAAACAACATCATCAATATCTTTATAATAATCAATATGATCTAATTCAATATTGGTAATAATTGCATAATATGGGTTGTATGCTAAAAAATGACGCTTATACTCACAAGCTTCAAGTGCGAAATATTCATTTTCTTTAGTAGCATATCCCGTACCATCACCAATTAAATAATTACTTCCACAAATACTATTCATAACATGAGCCATCATTGAAGTGGTCGTTGTTTTACCATGGCATCCTGAGATACCAATTGTTTTAAACTTCTTAGTTAATTTACCAACCATCTCTTGGTATGAATGAATTTTAAGTCCTAATTCTTTTGCACGAGCTACTTCTTCATGATCATCACGAAAGGCATTTCCTTGAACAATAGTCATTCCTTCTTTAATATTGTTTTTTGAAAAGGGATATATAGTTATTCCTCTTTCAATTAACGGAATTTCTGTAAAAAAATGATCTTCCTTATCACTTCCTAGTACATTGTAACCTAAATCAAACATAATCTGCGCTAAAGCAGCCATTCCTGTTCCTTTAATACCTATAAAATAATACATACAATACCTCCTCTTTATATTATACAATAAATAATGGGATTTAACTCAAAAAACCAATAATTATTGGACCTAAAATAAGTAATAATATTAACGGAATAACAAAGATGACCGATAATATACTGACCTTATTAGGTATTTTGTTTATTTTTTCTTTTACTTCTAATAATTGTTTTTCCCTTAAAAAATCAATTTGATTGTACATTGTTTCTAATATACTATTACCAAAAACATTTGTTTGAATAATATTTAAAATAATATTATTAATAGTAATCGATGGGATTCTCAATTTCATATTTTCTAATGCTTCAGGTAACGATTTTCCAAATTTTGTTTCCATTAGAGTCTTTTTAAATTCGTTTGATAGATTAGATTCAACATTGAAACAAGTTGTTTCTAATGCATGCTCTAAATTTCTACCAGATTCTAAGGTAAGCGTTAATATTTCAAAAAATTGAAGAGCTTCAGCATCGAGCATTGAGGCTCTTTTTTTCAAACGACGATCAATTAATATATAATCAAACAAAAAGTAAAATATAACTGATACAACAGGAGCATAAATATATCCAAAATCAATCATAAAAAGAATTGCAATAAATAACAACGCTGTCATTAAATAACGAATATTCATATATCTGATGGCATCAATAAATTTCACTTCACCCATCATATCTAATTTTTGTTGAATCATAGCAATATCTTGATCGCGATATATTTTTCTAATTACTTTGTTTTTAGTCCTTGTATTATACATTTTATCACACCCTTACTCTTACAAACTTTTGAATTATATAAATATAAGTTAAATATATAGTCATCATTAAAATTACTAAAATACCACCTATTTCTGTTGTGTATAATGGTATGAAATAATTAGGATTAATTAAATTAACAACTAGAACAAATAAGATTGGTAGTCCAATTAAAATGTTGACAATTATTTTAGAACCACCAGTTAATGATTTTAATTCAAGTTTAAGTTTCTTTTTATTAAATAATGTTTTTTCAATCGATGTGAAGACATTGTTAATATTTCCACCGGTTTTACTTAAAATTGTTAAAGCAACAGTTAAATAAGTCGCTTCTTCTAATTTAATTCGTTTGGCAAATCTTTTGAATACAATATCTATTGATAAACCAAAATTTATTTCTAAAGCCATTTTTTGAAACTCTCTAGATATTGGTCCTTCTATTTCATTAGTCACTAATTCAATAGCTTGAATTATACTGTTTCCTGACTTAAAAGCATTATTCATGACCGTTATTGCTTGTAAAAAGTCATTTTCTAAACGATTTCGATAATTTCTATATTTAACCATATAGATAATATTAGGTGTAAAGAAACCAAAGAAAACGGGAATAATTATTTCATAAACATTGATTAGTTCATACTGAACTAATTTAGCTAAGAATGCTACTAATAAAAAGAATAACGAGATAATTATTTTTTCACTAACATAATCAAGAGGATTACTATATGTTTCATTAACAACATTAACATATTTTTCATATCGTTTACTATTTTTTTTAATAAGTGTTGATATTGATAGAATCTTACTTATTTTATCAATCATTTTTTTATATAAAAGGCCAATCTTATCCCCTAGTGATAATCCGCTAGTAGCAATTGGTTCAATACTATATTGAGCAATTCTATTTTCAAGATTTAATCCCTTTAGATACCTAGTAATCATAAAAAAGATAACTGCTAAAATACTTAAAACAATATATTGAAATGTCATTACACTTTGAATATTAGAGTCATATACATTGATGTAAACAATTTTAGAAGCAGCGTTACCGGCATCATCAACAACAGTGTAAGTTAACTTTTTTAAACCCTCTGTTGTAAAATCTAATTCTTTATAATTAGTTGTAACACGTTCTATCAAATTACCAGATTGTTTGTCATATGCTTTTACTCCACCCATAACAATTATGTTTGAACCAATTGGCATATCGATACTTGTATTATCTAAAGTAATAACTGGTTTTTCTTTATCAACGTTATATATTCCACTATTATAAGAAATCAAGTTTTCATTGTAATCGTATCCATTGATAGAAATTTTGTATTGACCAGTTTCATCTAAAAAGATATTCGATGGTAATGAATTATTGATATCAATACGTTTATACTCTAGATTGTTTTTCAAAATTATGTATTCATATTTAACAATGTGTTCTTCTGGGGTGAAAGTTATAGTTAAATCTTTGTTTGTCGGTGATATTTGCTCGTAAAGGCTAAAGAAAGACGATTGATTATTTATCATCTTTTACTCCAAAAATATCTGACAATGTATCATTACCTCTTGCTTTAATTTTTTGATAAACTAACGGTACATATTTATGCATTACGAATTCACCGATAACTTCGTCATTTTCAGATAATCCAGTTTGTTTAAAACTAAAAATTTCTTTTAATTTTATTTCGTCTTTTTCATAGCCAGCCACTTCACAAATACTAACAACTTTTCTTCGACCATCACTTAAACGTTCAACTTGAATAACTATATCAATAGCATTTTCGATATAGTCCCGAATTGCAGGAATTGGTATTTCCATCCCTGCCATCAAAATCATTGTTTCTAAACGATTTAAGGCATCAGCCGGGGAATTGGCATGCATAGTAGTTAAACTACCGGTATGACCAGTATTCATTGCTTGAAGCATATCAAATGCTTCTTTACCACGAACTTCTCCTACGATAATACGATCTGGTCTCATACGTAAAGAATTTATCACAAGATCACGAATTGTTATTTCCCCATCACCTTCGTAATTAACAAGCCTTGTTTCAAGAGATATAACGTGTTCTTGTTTAAGTCTTAATTCAGCAGCATCTTCGATCGTAATAATACGTTCATGATTTCCAATAAATGATGATAAAACATTTAATAAAGTTGTTTTACCACTGCCGGTTCCTCCACATATTACAATATTTAATTTGGACATAACGCAAGCATCTAAAAATCTTGCCATATAAGGAGTTAAGGTACCTCCTCTTAAAAAATCTTCAATATTTGCTAAATCATCTTTAAATTTACGAATCGTAAGTACTGGTCCTTTTAAAGATAATGGGGGAATAATAGCATTTAATCTTGAACCATCAGTAAGACGAGCATCAACCATCGGATTCATTGTATCAATGGTTCTCCCAAGTGGTTGAATCAATCTTTGAATAGTACGAATTATATGTTCATCATTAATAAATGAAATACTATCATCACGAATTACTCGACCATTTAATTCAATATAAATCTCGTTAGATTTATTAACCATAATTTCAGTTATTAAATTATCTTTAAGTAGTTCAGTAATGGGACCATATCCATTTATTTCATTATCAATTAAATTATATATATAACTTCTTTCAACATTAGTTAAATCATAACCTTCTAAAGTACGGTCAATTTCATTTTTAATAAAATCATCCATAGTAACTTGGTGACTATTATTATCAATTAAATTTTGAATAATCTTAGTTCTTAATTGGTCTAATAATTCCTTATTTTCAAATGCTTGATAATCAGGAACATAACTGTGAATCGTTTTATCTATTTGAACATTAAATTCATCAACTAATTTTTTCATATTACTCACCACCATTTGTTTTTATTAAAGACTCAGCTATCATTTCAAAAATTTTTATAGACTTTTTTTCGTTATTTCTTATTTTTTTATTGAGTGTTAAAATATCACCTTCTAAAGTATAAAAATCAAAATTTCTAAGATAAAAATCGGTAGGAATAATATAATCAACATTATCTTTAATAATATTTTTTATATCATGTTTGCTAAAATAATTTCGAAGTTTATCTTTGGCATTATTTAAAACTATTTTATAATTATCTTTATTCATATCTTTAAAAATCGAAACCATTGATTTCATATTTTTAAGATCAACAGGATCATTACTAATAACATAAACAATTTCATCACTAGCATCCAATGTTACTAAATTTATTTCATTTAAAATATGATTAGTATCAATTAATATAACATCGTACTTCATACTCGCACGATCAATTACAATATCTAAATAACGGCTATTTATTTTATTAGCAAAACGAGGATCTTTAGGAGCCGGTATAACATCAATCATGTCATTATATTTAATAACATAATCTTCAATTACATTAAAGCGATTATTACTTAAATCATCAATTAATTTATAAATATCCTTTTCGTTAGATATGTTTAATGATGTGGCAATCGCGCCACCGTATAAGTCTAAATCCATAATTAAAACTCTTTTTTTCATTAAACTAAAAATTCCAGCTAAATTAAGAGTTGTTGTTGTCTTACCAACACCACCCTTCACAGAAGTTATTGTAATTGTTTTTGCCTTGTGAACTGCCATAATATCCCTCTATTCCTTACTTATTATTATTTTATCATCACGAAGATTACCTTCGTAACTACTTTCAATTTCAAATTCACTTTTATCAATAATCATTGGTAACTGGGCTTTTACCGTAATCATTACTGTTATTTTTATATAATTAGGACTTATTTTTATATCCAATGATTTAATGTCATCTACATTTTTTATAAAATAATTCCTGATTTTGCTATCAATATCTGAAGACTCATCAAGATTAAAGCGCATATTAATTGATTCTTTTATATTAGATTGTAACTCCCGTTTGGCAACATAAACATATCCTTGGTTAATAACAAATGATAGTAAAAGGACCATCAGTGGTAATAATAAAATAAATACGACTAATGTTTGACCTTTATTATTCATAAATATATCTTTCTACTTTCACATAATAAGGATTTTTTAAAATTAAATTTAACCCAGGAGTAGTAATATTTATTTTTTTGGATACAATTAAATGTTTAAACTCACCATCAAGACGATTAGTAAATTCAAGCTGATGATTTAAAACATAAGTATTAATATCACTTTGCTTGTTTTCTTGGTATAAGTCAACAACGTTATCTAAATGACTTTCCAATTGATATTTTTGATATAAAATATTACCAAAATCAATCATTCCTAGAGCAATAAACAAAAAAATAGGAAGAATCATAACAAATTCAACTAATGCTTGACCTTTATTATCCATTTGATCACATCCCTATCCTAATAGAATTATATCAAACTTTGCTTAAATAAACAATGAAATTTAAACATAAAAAAAGATAATAATGCACAAAAAAAGAATACTAAGTATTCTTATTGTTCAACACATTGTCCTTCCCCTGGCTTTTGTCCTTCAACATAAACTTTATTTACTAAAGAACATGAAGTTTTAGTTACCGAGTCTTGTAGATATCCACCTAAAAGTTTCACCACACTAATAACAATAACACTGATAACAGCAATAATTAATAAATATTCTACCAAAGCTTGTCCTTTATTATTCATTTTAGTCATAAGTACCTCCAATATATATGTTTACATTTTATCTTTTTTTATAGTAATTGTCAAATTATTTTTAATATGTTATATTATTCATGGTGATAGTATGGAAATAATTAATTGCACAACTTTTAAAAAACGGTTGATTGGACTAATGTTTAAAAAACAAACAATTGATTTTGGACTTTGTTTTCCTAAATGTAATTCTATTCATACTTTCTTTATGTTCCAATCAATTGATGTAGTTATGACTGATATTAATCATAATATCAAATATATTTATTCCAACTTTAAGCCTTTTAAAATAATATTACCTAAAAAAGGTGTTTATTATACATATGAATTACCAGTTTTAAGTTCTAAAGGTCTAAAAATAAATGAAAAATTTTAAAATAATACTTTTTGTTTTTGTCTAGTTCTAATATAATAATGATCTTTATGTTCATCAGATATTTTTATATTATGTTCTGCCTCTATTTCGTTAATAATAGAAATAATATCGATTTCACAAATACGTTTTAAATAAGCACCAAAGCTAGGGTGTTTTTTCAATATTTTTTCAAACTTCTTTTCAGTAAATATTGGTGCTATAAAAGAATTTGCAACTGAAAAGGAAAGATCATGGTTTTCTCTTTTATTAAAAGTACATCCATACTTTGCATAATCAAATGATTCAGCATAATCAAATAGCGGTGCGAATGATAATTTGTTGCCATCTTTCTCAAATAAAAAATTACTAGCAACTCGATCAACTTGTTCCATTAAATAGTCGATGCAAGTCATTTTAAATAAATCATTAATTAAAGGATAATAGTCTTCTTCTAAACAAAACCTTTTTAGTAAATCAATATTTTTATAATTTGGCTTTTTTTTGTGTCTAAATCCAATATCAAACATATCAACATATTCTTTAGCCGGATCTTTAAAGTTTTCGGATAAAACGCCATACATTTTAAAATGCTCATCACAGTCTAAAATGGCAGGTGTATTACAAGCAGTTTTTAAATCCATGAACTTAGCAAGTTTTGGACCAATTAGTTCATTTAAAATAGGATATATACGGTCAAAAAATTTAAATCGATAATATTTTCCATTAATATAATGCCACTTATAAGGATCACTAGTATCATAAACACTACTACAAACAATATTTGCAACAGATAACGCTTCTTCTTCCGATCGTTTAACAGGCTTAATATGAATACAGTTTTCTATATCATAAATTTTTTTTAACATAAGTCCCTCTTTCATGGTTTTATATTATAGCATTTTATTTTTAAATTGCAAATTGACAAAAAAACAAGAATTATTTCTTGTTTTAGTTATATTTAAATTCAAATTCAAAATCAAGAATTCGAATTAAGTCACCTTCCTCAGCACCTAATTCTCTTAACTTATCATCAACCCCAAGTTTGCGAAGTTTATGCGCAAATCTTAAGATTGCATCTTCACTACTAAAACGAGTCATTCTAACAAGTTTTTCAACTTCTGCACCTCTAATAACCCAAGCATCTGGTTCATTAGTAATGGTAAATGGTTCTTCATGCTTAAATTTATATATTACATGACTTTCAAATTTTTCTTCCTCATATAGAGGTTGCTTTTCTATTTTTTCTAGCATATTTGCTAGTTCAATTAATACTTTGTCTAAACCATCATTATTAATTGCTGAAATAGGATAAATTGGTAACTTCACCTTTTCTTTGAATTTTTCAAGGTTAGAAACAGCTGATGGAATATCCATTTTATTAGCAACAATAATTTGTGGTTTTTCTAATATTTTAGGATTAAAATTTTCTAACTCTTTATTGATTATTAAATAATCTTCATACGGATCACGTACTTCAACACCACTCATATCAATAATATGGGCGATTACTCGTGTTCTTTCAATATGTCTTAAAAATTGATCTCCTAATCCTTCACCTAATGATGCGCCTTCAATTAAACCGGGCAGATCAGCCACAACAAAAGAACGGTTATCAAGTGTTTTAACAACACCTAAATTAGGAGATAAAGTTGTAAAATGATATGCTGCTATTTTGGGTTTGGCAGCTGATATTTTAGAAATCAAGGTTGATTTTCCAACACTTGGCATCCCTACTAATCCAACATCTGCTAACAGTTTTAATTCAACTTTAATTTTGCGGATTTCACCAGGTTCTCCATTTTCAGCAATTTCTGGTGCTGGATTAGCACGAGTTGCAAAGGCAATATTACCACGGCCACCACGACCTCCATTAGCAACAATTATTTCATCATCTTTATGAGTTAAATCAGCAATGATAAGTCCGGTATCAATGTCAGTAACAACGGTTCCAAGTGGCACTCTAATGGTTATATCTTCGGCCATTTTTCCGTGTTTACCTTTACCTTCTCCGTTACTACCTCGTTTACCTTTAATAAGTCTTTGATATCTCAAATCAATTAAAGTGTTTAATCCTTCATCAACTTTAAAAATAATGTTTGAACCACGACCTCCATTACCGCCATATGGTCCACCCATATCAATGTATTTTTCTCGGCGAAAGGCCATACATCCATTACCGCCATCACCAGCTTTTACTTCTACTATTACTTCATCGACAAACATTAAATCACCTCACTTGCTTAATTATACACTAAATAACAATTAAAAAAAAGCCAGAAGTTGACCTTTATTGTTACTTTTTATTATATATAGCGGCACTTACGATTAAAAGAATAATTATGACGATTAAAGCAATAATCAAAAACCCTAAAGTTCCGTTGTCTGGTTTACTTTTTTCAACCACAGCCAATATGTTTTTTAACACTATAAATCACCCTTCTTAGTTTTTTAATACCTAATCTTATTATATCAAATATTTAGATTCTTATCAAATTAAAAAAAACAAGAAATTATTCTTGATTTTAAATATTAATTATCTTTCAGCATAAATACTTACTTGTTTTTTATCTCTACCTAGTCTTTCAAATTTAACATATCCATCCATTTTGGCATAAACAGTATCATCGCTTCCGATTCCAACATTTTTCCCTGGGTATATTTTAGTACCACGTTGACGATATAAAATTGAACCACCTGTTACAAATTCACCATCAGCCGCTTTTGCACCCAATCTTTTACCAATTGAGTCACGTCCATTCTTAGTTGAACCTTGACCCTTTTTTTGTGCAAACAATTGAATATTTAATTGTAATAATTTTGCCATCATTGCACCTCCTTAATTTAGTTTAACGTTTTTAGGATATTTTTTTTCTAATTCTTTTAATAATTCAATCATATTATTTACCAAAGTATTTGTTACTAAATCATGCTTTAATAATTTAATATTTATAAATCCATCTTGTTCTATGTAGTCTAAGCAAGTATCATCAAGTTTTAACATCGCATTAACACTTGTTATAACTATGCTTGACACTGATGAACAAACAATATCAGATCCATAAACATCAAAATTAGCATGACCCTTAACTGATATTTCTTCAATTAAGTCATTATTTTTTTTAACTGTTACTTTAATCATATTATTTTTCTTTAATAGTTTTGATTAATACTTTAGTATATGGTTGACGATGTCCTTGTTTTCTACGATATTTTTTCTTAGCATTGTATTTATATACAATAATCTTTTTTTGTTTACCGTGTTTTACAACTTCACCTGTTACCGTTACATTTGATAAATATGGTTTACCAACAACACCGTTAATCATTAATACTTTGTCGAAAACTACTGTTTCACCAGCAGGTTGATCTAATTTTTCAATAAATAGAACAGTTCCTTCTTCAACGTAATATTGTTTTCCACCTGTTTCAATAACTGCTTTCATTTTTTACCTCCTTATTTCTCAGACTCGCCATCAAGGTACATTGCTGTTTTAACCCGTTCTGTGCGGTTGTAGAGTAAGGCTCTACACAATATAGAATTTTATCATAAATCACTTTGTTTGTCAAATCTTTTAGCCAGTATTTCTTCCTCTTTTCGAAAATAATTATTTGTTTTAAAGAGATGTCGATAATCACGATACATTTTTGATAAATTTATTTGTTTTATAATTTTAGTTTTTTTAAATTTGATTTTGTATAAATACCTTTCAAATAAAAATTTATTAAATATATATTTATGTTCTTTATACTCAGTTATTATTTTTATGAATAAGAAAAATAGAACTAAAACAATAATCAAGTTGGTTATATTATATAGTAATGCTACTGTAAAAACAACTATTGATAAATAGATTGTTATTAGATGACTAGATTTAAATGATACAAATTTATTACATATAATATTTACTAGTTTTGAACCGTCTAACGGTATGATTGGTAACATATTAAAAATTAATATAGCATAGTGATAGTTCATTAACATATAACTCGGTTTAATTGAATAAGCCAATAAATAAAAAAGACATTGACAAAGAGGTCCCATAATCAAAATGATAAATTCTTGAAAAAGTGGTTTATTTAAATGCTCATTAAATTTAGTTAATCCTCCAAACGGTAAAACAATTATTTTGTCTATTTCCCATTTGAAATATTGCGCTGCTGTAATATGCCCAAGTTCATGAATAATAATAAGTATCGAAAAAATTATAAAATCTTTAAATAGACCGGTAAAAACCGATAAAAGAGCAACTACATAATAAAGATAATGAAATTCAAACTTATTATATATACTTTTTATAATCAAGATTCGTTCCATCTTTTTTAAAGACTATATATAAATTACTATCAATTGTTTCACCAACTAATCCACCGTCTGTTATATAATCATATAATTTAACATTTATATTGGTAATGTTTGAATACCAAACATCGACCCCATCACTCTGTTGAATAATTACCGTATTTTTATAATCATCTTTGTCGCCAATAAAAATAACAATTCCCTTTTTTAAAGCTGGTACTAAATAATTAGAATCAACAACTAATTTCGCACCATCACGATATTTATGAACTTCTTGATATTTTAATTTTTCATTAAAAACTGGTGTTGTAACGTCTTTAAACAAACTTTTAAATGGTATTGGACTTCCAAAATATTTTTGGTAAACTTCATTTACCGACGCAAACGAAAAATTAGTATCATAAACATGTTTATAAAACAAATTACGAAATTGAGTATTTGATTTAAGTCCAATTAAAGTTATTAAAGTAATTATTATCATAATTAAAAATTTAGTTAAATATTTATCAAAAAAAGGATGTCCCACTTTTTTTGATTCAACAAAATTAGTCGCATTAATTCTTTTTTGTCTTATTTTCTCTTTAATCTCATTTATTTCATTATCCATTATATCACCTATAAAAGTATATGAAAAAAGGTCTTTTGGTAGACCTTTTATATTAATCAATCTTTTGAATTTTATGTTTTTCACTGAGCTTGTCAGCAATAATATACATAATAAAACTATATATAATATTTAATAGCAATGTTTTTAAAATAGTTATTGTTAAATAATCAATATTAAAGTTTTTGTAACCAATAATTACTAATATAAAATAAGTAATTATTAAATACATAACAATACTAATTAACGTGATAATCATTACATTAATAAAGTTATTTGATAAAGTAAAATTAATCAATTTAATTATTAAGCCAACAGCCATAAAAACAATCATATTTAAAAATAATGTATTAGTAAATATAATATCATAAATTAAACCAACTACTCCACAATATTTGATATACCTTAAATCATTGTTATTAAAAAAAGGATATATAAGCACTAACGAAACAATTGAGAATAATGGCGTGAATACTGAACCAAGTGGAACAATATTAGAAACAATGTTTTCTAATATTAGTGATAAAATTATTATAAAAATAATCATTGTTCTAAGGCCTCACGTTTTAAAATAGTAACATAATTTATTTTGGAAAAATCTACATCAGAAGTTACTTCAATAATTTTAGCTAAATCAAAATTATCTGTTTTTACTTGTTTAACTTTGCCGACCGTTATACCACTAGTAAAATAATCACCGAGTCCGGTTGTGGTCACTAACGATCCTGGTTCGATATTTATGTTTTGGTCGATTCCTTCAATTATAAAAACTTTATTATCAACTTCATATTTAACTAAAAGACCAAATATATAATCATCGTTATTTTTTATTTTCACAGATATTTTATCAGTTATATCATCACTAGTTAATAGTTTAATGGTGCTATTAAAGTTAGTAACTTTAATTATCTTACCAATTAAACCTTCTTTTACAATAACTGGCATGTCTTCTTTCACGCCATTTTTACTTCCTTTATCAATCGTTATAGTATTATACCAAACTCCAATATTACGATTAATAACTGTTGCATTTAAGTAACTATCTTTACTCAATGTTTTATTCAACTCTAAAATTTTTTGTAACTCGCTATATTGATAATCTAACTCATTAAACTTTGCTTGTAGCAAATTATAATTTTCGCTTTTTTCTTTTAAATCATTATATTTTTCATACATTTCCTTTTTCTCTTTTTGTTCTGTTACTTTTTTATCAATAAATCTAATTGGTGAATAAAGAACTTTATTAACAAATAACCCTGTATCCTTAAGCAAACTTTCAATTTTAGTTAAATTACGATCATCATTGACCATTTTATAAATAACACCAATAACAATGATAATGCTTAAAAATAATAAAATTAACCAATATTTTTTATTTCTATTTCGTCTTTTATTCATATAATCACCATTTACATTATATTATACTTTTACTATTTTTTCTACCTATTAAATCGTTTTCATAAAAACTATAATAGTTATTCTTACTTATAATAACATGATCAATAACCTTTATTCCTAAAAGGTTCCCCGTTTCAACTAGTCTGTCTGTTACAATAATGTCATCATTTGATGGAATAACATTACCACTTGGATGATTATGAAGACAGATAATCGATGAAGCACTTAATAAATAAGCTTCTTTAAATATCTCACGAGGATGGACGAGACTTTGATTAAGAGTTCCTTTAAACAATAGTTTATCAGTAATAACTTTTTTATTATTATCTAAATAAATACAATAAAAATATTCCTGTAATTTATCCCCCAGAATATCTTTATAATATTTATGAACAAGACTAGAATTAGTGATTTTTAAGCAGTTAATAGTTGGTACTTCCCTATTTATTCTTTTTACTAACTCGCTTATTGCTAAAATTGTGCATCCTTTCGCGCTACCAATCCCTTTTATACTTGTAAGCTCTTGATAGTTCATTTTGATTAATTTTTTAATATCACCTACCTGAGATATTATTTTAGTTGCCAATACTTTTGCCGAGGCATCTTTAGTACCTGTTTTAAGAATAATTGCTAATAATTCTTCGTTACTTAAACTATCAGCTCCGATATTAATTAGTCTCTCCCGAGGTCTTTCAATGGTTGGAATATCTTTGATTTTAACGTTCATTTTTAATGCTCTCCTCATATTTTTCTAATACTTGCCGACTAACTGATTTAATAACCTCATAGTCAGTTGTTGTTGAAAGCAATTGATCGTAATAGCTAATCAGTTCTAAAAATTCACTATCACTAACACTATACTCTTTCATATAAGTATCATATCCTAACGTTTTAAAATATCCTTGGAGTTTAGATGCATTATTACTATTTTTAGTAATTCCAATAAACACATAATACATGTCATTTTCCATATTATAAACATAATAATTTAGTTTGTCAGTATTGTTTTTCATACTTTCTTCACTTGAATAAACACCATATTGAACAAAATATAGCTTTTCTCCAGTATTAAAAACAGGTGTTATTTTTTGTTTGTTTTGATACTGATTAAGCATAAATTTAGACAATAAAAAACCGATAAAGATGCACAATATAACTGGTATTATATATTTTTTCATATGATCACCATCTATATTATGATATACTTGTTTATCGGTTTTTGTCGTTTAATCAATATTTGTATAAACTTTTACTTTTTCTATAACATCATTAACAGAAACATCATTACTATCTTTTTCATGTCTCAATTTTAATTCAACCATATTTTCTTTTATTTTGTATCCAACAGTTATTCTAATTGGAATTCCAATTAAATCAATGTCGTTAAATTTAACACCTGGACGAGTCTCACGATCGTCTAAGATAGTTTCAATTCCCATTTTATTTAATTCATTATATAATTCATTAGCATATTTAGATTGTATTTCATCTTCAGTATTAATAATTATTATGGCAACTTTAAATGGCGCGATTTCCATTGGCCAGATGATTCCGTGTTCATCATTATTTTGTTCAACAACACTAGCCATAATACGCTCAATTCCAATTCCATAACTTCCCATATAAGTTGGCAATAAATTATTATGTTGATCAGTATAATACAAATTTAAATCTTCCGAGTATTTAGTACCAAGTTTAAATGTATTACCAATTTCAATTCCTTTTTTAAAGATTAAAGGTTTTGAACATACAGGACATGGGTCCCCTTCTTTAACATTTTTAATATCATCTTTAAGAGTATAAGTGAAATCACTTAGATTAACGTTTTTATAATGATAATCGCTCTTATTCGCACCAACAATAAAGTTTTTCATATTAGCTATTTCATCATCAATAATAATTGGAATATCAAGTCCAATTGGACCAGCAAATCCTATGTTAGCATTAGTAATTTTTATAACATCCTCTGGAAGTGCGAGTTCAATGCTTTGACCTTTTAATAATTTTAATAATTTAGTCTCATTCACTTCACGATCACCTGGGACTAAACAAGCATAAAAATTATTATCAATATTATATATTAATGTTTTTACAAATTTTGCTGGTTCTTCATTAAGCAAGTTAGCAACTTCTAAAATAGTACCAGCATTAGGTGTTAACACCATTTCTTTATTCAGTGTTTCTTCTTCGCTTGTAGTACCTAAATTAACACATTTACTGACTTCGATATTAGAAGCATAATCACACTTTTCACATAGCACTAAAGTGTCTTCACCAATATCAGTAACAGCTTGAAATTCTTCTGATAAAAGTCCACCCATCGCTCCTGTATCGGCAGTAACTATCTTATAATCAATTCCAATTCGATCAAAAATAATTTTGTAAGCATCAAACATTTTTTGATACGCTAAATCTAGTCCATTAAGATCTGTGTCAAAACTATAAGCATCTTTCATAACAAACTCTCTAATTCGAATTAATCCGAATCGAGGACGAGGTTCATCACGATATTTAATTCCAATTTGATATAAATTAAACGGAAAATCTTTATATGATTTAACTTTCTCTTTAGCAGCCATAACAAATAATTCTTCGTGTGTAGGCCCTAAAACGTAGTTACGTTTGTAACGATCCTTTAAACCAAACATACTATCACCAAAAACTTCACGTCTTCCACTTTCAACGAAAATTTCTTCTGGTAATATATTAGGCATGATTAATTCGATTGCATCTGCATTATTCATTTCTTCTCGAACGATATCTTCAATCTTTTTTAAAACTTTAAAACCAAGTGGCATGTACATATATATACCATTACCAACTTTTTTAACCATCCCACTTCTTACTAATAGATTCCCACTATTAGATTCTTCATCTTTAATATTTTCTCTTATTGTATAAAAGAAACTGGATTTCATTTTCATATTATCACTCCATTTAATTTATATAATTATATCATGTTTTTGAACTTTTACTACCATTTTTGCATATTAATCAACTCTTTTCTCATAATAATTATGAAAGGAATGATTTTATGGATAAAGTACCTAATATGATATCGACTAAAGATTTATCATATTTATCAGAAATTTTTGAGTGGCATTTTGTTGCTTGTAAGAAATGTGAGCATTACGCTAACGAAGTGACTGATGAAGAATTAAAAACAACCTTTTTGAAAATAGCAAGAATGCACGAAAATAATTGCCAGAAAGTAATTAATTTATTAAGTTAGGAGGAAACAATGAATAATAATATGGTAGAAAACCCTAAAAAAGAAGTTCCAGCAAACATTAATATGAATGATCGTGATTATTTAACAGATATTGTTAATACTGAAAAACAAATATCTAACAACCTTTCAACAGCTTTGTCAGAGGCTAGCAATGAACAATTGTATAATCAATTATTACCAATGTTCACTGATACTAAAGAAGCAGGAAGAGAATCATTTGATTTACTATTTAAAAATGGTTGGTATCCACTTGAAACTGCTGAACAGCAAAAGATCCAACAAAAGTTAACTGATTTACAAACTAAATTTAATGAATTATCACAATAGAAAAAGGACTTTTAGTCCTTTTTAAAATCCACTTCTTTTAAATGATTTTTCTAAATCATATTTTGAATAATGAATAATCGTTGGTCTTCCATGAGGACAAGTATAAGGATTCTCACATTTCCTTAAATCATTAATTAAGTTTTCCATTTCCTCTAATGTAATATTATCATTAGCTTTAATTGATAATTTACAACTTAAATTAATGGCTATTTTTTCATTAAACTTTTCAATATTAAAATTCTTCTCTAAACTAATAACTGTTTCAATTATTTTTTTAAGAGCTTTTTCCTCATAATTTTTAGGTAACCATGTTGGGTGACCTTTTATAATAATCGAGTTTAGTCCAAACTCCTCAACATCAATATTCATATTTAATAATACTTCTTTATTTTCTTTTAAAATAATAAATTCATCATTTGTGAGTTCAATTGTAATAGGAAATAACAATGCAATTTTATCATTTTTGGGATTTCCAAGTTTTCGCTTGTATAGCTCATAATTTATTCTTTCCTTGGCAGCATGTTGATCAATTAAATACATTCCTAGTTCATTTTGACAAACAATATAAGTACCATGAACCACTCCAACTGGATAAAGTTCTGGCATCGTTTCTTTCGATTCCGTTTGAGTAATAATTTCTTCATCACTTTCATTAATTAAATCGAGATTTATGATTGGTTCATATGTTGTTTCAGGTTCTAAAATGCGACTTAAATCCATTGTTGATTGAATATAATTATTGGTTGGATAAATTGATTCTTTTATGTCAATTTTAGGAATAAGAATTGTTTTTTTAAGAGCTTCTTTTATCGTAAATTCAATTAATGATGTTAAACTTTCCATCTTACTAAACTTTATGTCTTGTTTTGTCGGATGAATATTAACATCAATTAAACTTGGATCAGTCATTATGTTAATTACTACAACTGGATATTGATTGTCTGGTTTATACGTATGATAACTGTCATTAATGGCACGATTTAATTCGATATTTTTAACAACGCGTCCATTAACTAAAGTAATCATATGATTACGGTTAGAACGTCCTACTTCTGGTAATGTAATATATCCAAATATTTCATAATCATCGTTAAAAGATTTGATTTCTAACATCTTTTTAACAATATCAATTCCGTATATTGCTTTAATTGTTTTAAGCAAATCCCCAGTTCCATCGGTATTTAATAAATTGTTTCCATTATTAGTTAATATAAACTTAATATCAGGATGAGACAAAGCAGTTTTATTTACAAATGAAGTGATACTTGCCAGTTCTGTATATAAACTTTTCATATATTTTAAACGAGCTGGTGTATTAAAAAACAAATCACTAACGGTAATTATAGTTCCCTTTCTCGCATCACCAGCTTGAATATCAATAATTCTACCACCTTCAATTGAAACATTAGTTCCAATGTTTCCCGTTGAAGTTTTTAAATTAATACGACTAACACTGGCAATTGAGGCCAAAGCTTCACCACGAAACCCTAACGTATTAATGTTGTATAAATCATGATCCGTCATCAACTTACTAGTCGCATGGCGACTAAAAGACAAAATGGCATCCTCTTTTTCCATTCCGCTACCGTTATCAATTATTTTAATTTCTTTTGTACCAGCATCAATCAATTCAATTTTGATTTCTGTACTATCAGCATCAATACTATTTTCAACTAATTCTTTAACAACTGATGCACATCTTTCAACCACTTCACCAGCGGCTATTTTGTTTGCTAGTAATTCGTCCATTACTTTTATTTTAGTCATTATATCACCATCCATATTATATCATTATTTATTATTATTTTTATTTACTATCTATTTTCATTTGTTTTACACTTCATAATCTTTTAATTTGTTATATAAATTAGTTGCTACACTAAACGGCAATGTCTTGCTTAAATCTTCGATACTAAGTTCCTTTAATTTAGTAATCGTTTTATATTCTTTTAATAATTCAGTTTTTCTTTTACTTCCTAAACCTTTTACATCATCTAGGATACTTTCAAGTAACCCTTTGCTTCGAAGTTGTTTATGATAATTAATAGTATATCTATGAACTTCATCTTGCATTCTTTCTAAATAATTAAATAAGTCACTTTTTTGATTTATATCGATTTCTTCAATTGGATTAAAAGCCAATAATTTACTAGTTTTATGTTTTTCATCTTTTTTTAATCCAATAACTGGAATATTAATTCCAAGCCTTACAAGTGATTCTAAAGCAGCATTTATTTGACCTAGTCCACCATCAACAATAATTAAATCAGGTCTTGTTAAATTATCTTTTATCACTCTTAAGTATCGTCTATATATAACTTCTCTCATAGCTTCGTAATCATCATTTTTATCTAAATGAATTTTAAATTTGCGATAATCATTTTTAGAACGTTTACCATTATTAAAAACAACCATCCCAGAAACATTATAACTTCCAAATAAACTTGAATTATCAAATATTTCAATACGATCTAATTTTGATAATTTTAATAGTTGTTTTAATTCTTCATTAACTAAAGTTGTTCGCATTTCTTCTTTTTTTATTAATTGAAGCTCCTCTTCCAATATTATTTTAGCATTATTATTAGCCATATCAACTATCTTTTTCTTAACACCACGAACTGGTTTTTTTACACTTATTTCTAAAAATGTTTCAAGTAACTTCTCGTCAACCAATTCTGGAACTAGTAATTCCTTGGGCAGCAAAACGTTTTGCTCATAAAATTTAGCGATATATCTTGTTAATTCTTCACGTTCTTCATCAATTATTGAAATAATATTACTACTTGTTTCAATAATTTTTCCACCTCTTATAAAGAAAACTTGAATTGATAAGTAGTCTTGAATTCGGTAATATCCAAATACGTCTCTTGGAGTCAAATCATTAATTTCGACTTTTTGTTTAACTAAAGTTATTTCTATATAATCTAATAGTTCTTTTAATTCTTTAGCTTTTTCATAATTCATTTTATCACTTTCCAAAATCATTTCTTGTTTTATTTTGTTAGTAACAAGCGATGAATTACCTTTTAAAAACTGAATAATTTCTTGTTCCATATCTTTAATAATTTTCTCGTCAATTTTATAAACACAATACCCTAAACATTGATTTATATGATAATAAAGACAAGGCTTTTTAGGATATGTTCGACATTTTCTAAGTGGATATAGTCTATTTAATAAATCGACAGTTTTTCTAGCAGCATAGACGTTTGGATATGGTCCATACATTCTGTTAGTATTTGTTTTTTTTCTATTTATATTTCTAACAATCATTAATCTTGGAACCAGTTCATTAGTTAATTCAATGTAAGGATATGTTTTATCATCACGTAATAAAATATTATATTTTGGATTATGTTTTTTGATTAAGTTTAATTCTAATATTAAAGCTTCAGTTTCACTACCAACAACAATATATTCAAAATCAACAATTTCGCTAACTAATTTTTTGGTTTTCCCAGTATGTTTCCCACGAAAATAAGAACTAAGACGATTTTTCAATTTCTTAGCTTTACCAACATAAATTATATTTCCGTCAAAGTTTTTCATTAAATAACATCCCGGTTTATTAGGTGTTAACGAAAGTTTATCTTTAATCATATAACCCTCCTATTTTTTATATTTATTATAAGCAATTGTATTAGAGATAGAAAGAATTGATTCAGTAATCGCAACAACGTAAGATTTAACTGCTAATCCATAAACAATCCACATTAATGATGCAAAAACCATACCAAGTCTGACTTCATTAGCATCATCTTTTAGTAGTAGATACATTGTAAAAATGGCGCCAACAACAGGAATTAGTGATAAATATCCCGTAAAATTAAGCATTCCTACTATTAAAAAGAACATCGAAAAAATTATACCGTGTCGTTTTATTTTCTTTTTATCCGTTTTATTTATTAAAAAGAAATCAGATATAACTACTACCACACATATTGCACTACCCATATAAGCATCTAGTAAAAAATAATGAACAGAATATATTAGATTGGCAATTAGATGCATTACTAAAATTGTGTTTTTTGACTTAGCCCAAAATCCAAATAATAAAAAGAAAAAAGCAACAAGTCCTATTAATTGTATTACTACCATTCTCTCACCACACCCATTATATCAAAAAAACAAATATTATAGTAAGAATTTGTTAATTTGTTAGTTTCTGATGTTTTTTTCAATTAAATAAGTTATAATTAGGTTGGTGATATTATGCTATCTATTAGTAAAAATTGTCATAATGAAATAATTATTAATAAATCTAAATTTATTACTTACTTAATTAAAATAAATAATGTAGAAAGTGCTAAAATAGAATTAGATAAACTTAAAAATATGTATGGGGATGCCACCCATCATTGTTATGCTTATATAATCGGAAATGTTAAAAGATTTAACGATGATGGAGAACCAAGTGGTACTGCTGGAATTCCTATATTAAGTGTTTTAGAAAGTAATAACTTAAACAATCTTTTATGCGTCGTAATCAGATACTTTGGCGGTGTTAAATTGGGTGCTGGAGGATTAGTTAGAGCTTATCTTAAATCTGTTACAACATGCTTAAATGAAGCTTCAATAGTAGAATTAGTTGAAGGTATTAAGGTTTCAATTGAATTTAATTACGATCAAACAAATAAAATAGACTACCTTTTAAAAGATAGTCTAATTATTGATAAAGAATTTAATGAATTTACTAATTATACATTTACTTTAAGCAACGAGGAATACTCTAAAATATATAATGAACTAAAAATAAATACAAATAAAATTAAAAAAATAGAAAACATCCTAATTGAATCATAGGATGTTTTTTTATTTATGCGTTTTTAATTTGGCTCATTACTTCATCAGCAAAATCTTCATTTCTTTTTTCGATTCCTTCGCCTACTTCATAACGAGTCATTGAAACAATTGTTCCATTATTATTTGTAACATATTTACCAACAGTTACATCACCATCTTTAACAAATGGTTGTTCTTCCAAACAAACTTCTTGATAGTATTTTTGAATTTTTCCATCAACTATTTTATCAATAATATTTTCTGGTTTTCCTTCATTAATTACTTGTTCTTTTAAGATTGTTTTTTCTTGTTCGATTTCTGAAGTTGGAACTTCATCACGACGAACATAACGTGGTTTCATTGCGGCTGCATGCATTGCAACATCGCGGGCTACATCTTCACTTGTATTTTCTAATACAGTTAAAACAGATATTTTACCACCCATATGAACATATGAACCAAATACTTGGTTATCATTTTTAGTTATTAACTCAAAACGGCGAAAACTTAATTTTTCTCCAATTTTAGAAGTTTTAGCAACTAATAATTCATCAATTGTTCCTTCATTAGTTGTTAGATTTAATGCTTCTTCAACAGTTGAAGCATCACTAGCAACGATTGTATTTAATAAAGTTTGAACAAGTTCTTGAAACTCTTCATTTTTAGCAACAAAATCAGTTTCTGAATTAACTTCAATCATAACTGCTTTATTTCCTTCAACGATTGTTGCAGAAAGTCCTTCAGCAGCAATACGTCCAGCTTTTTTAGCAGCTTTTGAAATTCCTTTTTCTCTTAACCAATTTACTGCTTGTTCAATATCTCCATTATTTTCTTCTAAGGCTTTTTTACAATCAAGCATTCCTGCTCCTGTAAGTTCTCTTAGTTCTTTTACTAAACTTGCACTTATCATAATATCCTCCTCGTCGTTAGTATTTTATTTTAAAGCATCTACTAATTCAGATTTTTTCATAGTAGAAAAGCCTTTAATATTTTTTGCTTTTGCCATTTCACGTAATTCAGCAACTGTTAGTTTAGTTAAATCATCTTTAACTTCGGCTTTCTCAACTTTTATAGTTGCTACTTTTTCAACTGGCTTAACTGGTGCTTTAACAGTTTCAACAGGTTTAACTTGTTCTACTGTTTCTTTTTCAACATTTCTTGGTTGGGGTTGTTCTGCATTTTTTCTAGAATCGTGATATCTTTCACGACGGTCATTTTGATGATCGTTTGATCTAAAATTCCCTCTATTATTTGAACGGTTACGATTATCAAATCTTCTTGGACGTTCTTCTTTACGTTTAACTGTTTCTAATGCTTTTTCCATAATAGTTTCAGCATTATCTTCTTTATCTTCTCCATAAGTAAATTCAATGATTTTACCACCAGTTGCAGCATTAATTGCATTAGCCATAACTGCTGTAATTAATTTAACTGCTCTAATAGCATCATCGTTACCAGGAATAACAAAGTCAACCATATCAGGATCACAATTAGTATCAACTATTCCAAATACGGGAATATTTAATTTTCTTGCTTCCTTAATAGCGATATCTTCTTTAGATGGATCAACTATAAACATTGCAGCTGGTAATTTATACATATCACGAATTCCCGCTAATAATTTATTTAACTTGTCATATTCCTTTTGAAGTCCTATAACTTCTTTTTTAGGTAACACTTCAAATGTTCCATCTTTTTCCATTTTTTCAATTTCTTCTAAACGTTTAATTCTTTTTCTAATTGTCCTAAAGTTTGTTAAGGTTCCACCTAACCATCTTTCGTTAACATAATAAGAATCAGATCTTAATGCCTCATCCTTAACTGCTTCACTTGCTTGTTTTCTAGTTCCTACAAATAAAACTTTCCCACCATTTGCTGCAATATTGTATAAAGCATTGTATGCTTCCTCAATCATTTTTGCAGTCTTTTGTAAATCTATAATATAGATTCCATCTCTTGAAGTATAAATATACTCCTTCATTTTCGGATTCCATCTTTTGGTTTGATGACCAAAGTGAACTCCTGATTCCAGTAAATAACTCATTGACACTACTGCCATTTTATTCCTCCTTTTGTTATTTCCTCCGATATATCATCTTTAAACACCACCATTTTGGCACTAGGCATTTAAATCAATATCGTGTGTATTTGAAAAAGCCATAACTATTATATCATAATTATATGTAATTACAAACGTTTTTGATTATTTTTTCAAGAATTATCAAGCAATTTTAGTTTAATACCTTACTATCTTTTAACTATCTTTAAGTCGCAACCTACTAACAACATTATTAGCAATAAAAATAACTATTCCAAATGTTACTACAATTAACATATTTATTAAAATTGGCTGTAAAGAAGAAAAATTATAACTAGTTAATGCAACAATATCATTATTATTTCTAATAAACCAATATGATGGTAAAAATTTAGCAATTGATAAAACAGTGGTTCCTAGAAATTCTTGAGGAACAAAAGCACCACAAATAAAACTTGATCCTAGCGATAACACATTGGCAATACCATCAGTTGCTTCCCTACTCTTAACGACATTACCAATAAAAAATCCTATTGCTAAAACGGTAATTGAGAAGACAAACGAATTAATAATTAAAAGTAATCCATAATTGGTTAACATACTATCTGGATATAAAATTATACTAATAAGAATATATATAAGCCATACAGATAGAGTTAAACAAAAGCTTCCTAAAAATAGTTGAGTATTTACTTTTTTATATGAATAACTACTTACTAAATTTCTTCTTTTAATATTAGTGCTTTTATACGAGTTTATCACCATACCTACTACATAGACACAAATTATTAAAAAGGTATAATTGAAAAAGTTGAAAAAATAATTGATTGTTACAGAAGTATCCATATCAGCATTTTCGCTTAAAACTATATTCGCGCTTTCTTTTAAGTCGATTTTTATATTTTCAGCTATTTCTGCTTGTTCCATACCACTTGCCACGTAAACATTAGAAATATTTAAAAATTTATTTAGAAGCATTTCAGTATATTTCATTCCATATGAATCCGGGATATTCATTGTATCTATTTTAGGGTTTTTAGAAGCCATAAAGTCTTCTGTAAAATTTTTAGGAATAATTAAAATATAATCTACTTCACGATAAAATAATGCATCTCTTAAAGATTCTTCGTCATCTTTTAATTCTTTAATTTTAGCGTTATCTCCAAGGTAATTTTCAAAGCTTTTAATTAAGACCGTTTCCTGATCATGATTTACTATCGCTACATTTGTCTTAGTTGATGAAAATGAATTGGTGGTGTTGGTACTATTGGCATTCGTCGCAAAAACAGCAAATGCAACAAAGATAATTGTATAAGTAATAATCATCGAACTATACTTTTTTAAAACTTTAAAATAATTATTAAATACTATCATATTTTTTCCTCCTTATAAAAATATAAGAAATAAGGAACATTACTAAAGTAAACACAAGAAGACATATAACATTATAGAAGTATCTGTCTAATGTATTGTAATAATATAACGAATACAATCCATCAGTAATAAAATTAACAGGATTTATATGCGCTAAAAGAGGTATTTTGTTAGCTATGATATATTTAATTTGTAAAACCATCATTCCTGCCAAAAAACTAAATAACATAGTTATTGAAATTAAAATAGACATTTTCATATTCTCACTTTTTTTATTACTTACCCCAATTAAAGTTCCAAGTGATGTTCCCGCTAAACTACCTACAAATGTAAGTAACAGAACTGGCAAAATTTGATTGCCAAGATCTATTTTTAAAACAAAAGTTAAATACCCAAGTAAAATTAGTACCTCACTATAGTGAATGACAATAGCCGCTAGAAATGATGCTAACAATAACTTAAATTTATGAATCGGGGACACACTAACACGTGATCCTTTTTTACTTAAATTTGCTTCTGTTTCAATAACAGCATTAACACCAAATGTTCCTCCATAAAGACAAATCATACCAATTAAAGTATAAAAGTATACTACAATAGAGTCAACATTTTCATTGCTTATATCATTAAAATTACTCGTGTCTTCATTTAATTTTTCTAAAACACCATTTCTAATAGCATCTGGGTTTGAATTGGAAATATTATTAATAACGCTAACTACTTGATAATAATTATCAACCACACTTTTAATGGTTGATTGATTTATACCATTATTGTTGATAACAATATTTATTTTATCATCAACAATAATATAACCAGAGATTTTATCATCTTGTAATAATTTTTTTGCTTCTTCTTCAGTTACATATTTAGTATTGAATAATTGATCTTCACTCTCTTCTGATAATGATTCAATCAAAACTTTAAAATTCTCTTCGTTTTTAAAATTTTCGTTATTTACAATTGCTAAATCAATTGTATTAAAAAATTCACCACTAGTAATATTGGAAAAAGCTAAATTAAATAAGGTTGCTAAAATTATTGGAAAAACTAATGTCCAAAAAATTGCCGCTTTATTTCTAACGAGAATTTTTAAACGATTAATAAATATATGCCAAAACATACTAATCCCTTAACTCTTTCCCGGTTAACTCTAAAAAGACGTCATTAAGTGTTGGTAATTCAGAAAATATTTTGTTATATTTTACTTTATTAAGTTGCATGAAATCAATTAAATCTCTTAAATTATGCTTTCCCTTTTTATATGTAACAAATAAGATGTTATCATTATAAGTTACTTCGCCAATATTTTTAAATTCTTTTAATTTTTCTAAATGTTTATCATTAAGTTTGTCTATTTCAGCAGTTATTTTTTCTTCAACACTAACTAACTCTTTTAATTCTTTAGAAGTTCCGCTAGCAACAACTTCTCCTTTATCTAAAATAATAATTCTATCACAAAGAATTTCAACTTCTTCCATATAATGGGTTGTATAAACAATCGTTGCTCCATCCCTATTCAATTGTTTAATACCTTCAAGTATATTATTTCTACTTTGGGGATCAACAGCAACAGTTGGCTCATCTAAAATTATTATTGATGGTTTATGGGCAATTCCACAAGCAATATTAAGACGTCTTAAAAGACCACCACTTAATTGTTTAGGATAAAACCTTTCAAATTCTTTTAATCCCACTAAATCAATAGCGTCATTAATATATTGTTGTCTTACTTTTTTGTCATTAACATATAATCCACAAAAATAATTTATATTTTCATATACTGTAAGTTCATCAAAAACAGCAACATCTTGAAAAACTACTCCTATTTTACTTTTGATATCATAAGCATCTGGTGTCATTTCTTGCCCTAATATTTTTATACTTCCTTGATCAAAATTTAATAACGATAACAAACAATTAATGGTAGTTGATTTTCCACTTCCGTTAGGTCCTAATAAACCAAGAATTTCCCCTTCTTTAACTTCAAAAGATAGATTATCTAAAGCTTTAAAATTTTTATAATACTTGGTTAATTTTTTTACTTCAATTATATTTTTCATATGTACACTCCTCAATAAACATTATACTACTCATTTTCTAAATTAAGTAATTTTTTTTTGATTGTTAATCCACCAGCATAACCAACAAGTTTTCCATTTGTTCCAACAACTCGATGACACGGTATGATAATTGGTATAGGGTTTTTATTGTTAGCATTACCAACTGCTCTGCACGCCTCTGGTGAGTTAATCATTTTGGCAATCTCTTTATATGTTTTAGTTTCTCCATAAGGTATTTTTTGTAACACTTGCCAAACTCGATTTTGAAATAACGTTCCTCTACAATCAATCGGAATATCAAAGGTCTTGCGTTTACCTTTTAAATATTCATCAATTTGTTTATAAGTAAGTTTTATTAATGGTGTTTCTAATATATCATAATTAGTACAATTATCACCAAAGCAAACACCCGTAATAAAATCATCATTAGCAACAATTCCTATCTTACCAATTATTGTATTATAAAAATATATATATTGGATAATATCACCTCATAATTTTATTTTATCATAGAAAATAAAAAAAACTAATTTTTTATTAGTTTTTACAAAAAGTCTTTTAAGTTTTGAATATTATCTTCTTCTGTTTTTAATAATTTTTCCATTAAGTTAATAATCTGACCATCAGCTTCTTTATATTTTTTCAAATTTTTTGTTGCATCTAAGACTCCCATATTACTTCCAATTATCAGCATCTCTGCAATATGCGAAGGTGTTTTATCAGTAAGGGTTTGGATGTTAATCATTAAATACGTTCTTATCTTTTCAAAAGCGTTTAAACCTTCTTCATCACAATTATTTTCTTCCAATAACTTTTCAGCATCTTCATTGATGTCTTTATATTCTTTTAATTGTGATTTAAGTTGTTTGCCAAACTCTTCACCTTCTGCAATATCTATTAATTGACTGATAGTTTCGATTCCCATTTGAGAATTTTGATAAATAAATTTTAATAATTCAATATTTTCGTTCATCGTTATTACCTCCAATTATATTATGAAATAATTAGAAATAATTATTCAATTGTTTTATAAGTTTCTTCAATCATTCTAGCCAACCCTTTAGCAGAATGATGATTTAAGTGACATCCGTCAATTGTTAAACCAAGGTTTCGTTTGTTGCTTATATGATCTGCTAACTGGAAATATGAAGTTAGAGCGGTATCAGCTCCTACTAATAATGGATTTTTTGACATAAATGAATAATTAGTATTCTTCATTTTGTTTTTTTCTTGTTCTTGCCACGAATAATAATCTATGAATGGAACATTAAAATCCAAGCATATTCTTTTGATAATTTTATTATATTCCTTTATTTTTTCATTTAAAAGATGTTCATTAGTTTCAAGATAAGGAATACTAAAAATCACAAAAAATTTATTACTATTTTTTAAAGTTTTAACCATATTTGTATACTCATCTTTAAATTGAGAGTTACTATAGCAAGGAACACTTCCCCTTTTTAATAACATTTTGACTCTTATTTTCCATAACCAAGAATAATTATTAAGATAAGGTTGAATAACATCATTAGCACCAATCCCAATAAGTATTCCTTCTGTATTATTTACTTTATTAGAATTTAAAAATTTATTTAAACGATTATGCATACCTAATAAAGTATCTCCTGATAATCCATAATTTTTATACTTCTTTTTGTTATTAAAATATTTTAAATAAGTAATACCAGGATGCCCTTTAGTAATACTATCTCCAAAACAAACAATTTTCTTTTTCATACTATTCCCCTACTAAACTATCATAATTAGTTACGTAATCAATAATATAACCCTCATATATTTTTTCGTATGTATTTAAATGCTGTAATATATCATTAGGTCTAAAAAGGTCAGGACTTTTGTTACTTTTAAAAATACCAGCCTCAATAAACAATTCTGCTACAAATTGACTACAAAAATGATGATTCTTACGATTCATACTTTTATTAACCGCTACTGCAAAAAGACCTAAAAAGTTATATTTTAAATTTTTGCTGTTTTTAGTAAAATTAGCTAAAGATTTTTGCAACGTATTATATTGTTTTTTCGTTATTTTAAATTTATAAATAATACATTCCGAATTTACATTTCGTTTGTATACACCTGTTCTTAAATCTTCAATAACAAATCCTCCTGAAAAAGGATTATTTGGATTAATTCGTCCAAATGAATACATGCAATCTAATTTCTCACTAAATGAAAATGAAGTATGTACATACTTATCTCTTATAAAAAACTTTAAAACAGTTGATAACCAAGTTCCTGTTTGTGAAAATACTAAATATAAATCCATACTACCACCACTTCCAAGTTGTTATTTTATTCTAAAACATCATTATATTTATTTGTTTTTGACATAATATGTTTTGCAAAAGGACACAGAGGAATAACAATTTTTTTGTTCTTTCGAGCGAGTTTTACAACCTCATCAAGCAATAACTCGCCTATTCCTTGTCCTCTTAATGTTTCTGATACATAGGTACTGTCAATTATTAATCTTTTATCACCAGCTGTAACGTAATTTATTATAGCAACTGGTTCTAATTCATCGTCACCAATATAAAAAGAATTATTTCCTTTTCTTAAAGTCATACAACGTCACCTCTTTTTATTTAATTATCACTTGATTAACCAATTAAAATCGACTTTTATAATAACACTTCCTACATAATTCTTCTTCTGCTTTTCTATTTCTAAAACCAGAAATCACTTTTTTTGTTTTCTCTTTTTCTAAAATTGTCTTTAAATTTTCTTGGTATATATTACCTAAATTAATATCACCATTATTATCCAGGCAACAAGGAACTATTGTACCATCTACTAAAATAGCTATTTGATCTTTTAATCCATAACAGTATCCATTCTCTGATTCATTTTCACTAGTCAATGTAGGCCACTTAAATTCATTTTCAATCGACAAATAGATATTATGATCTAATTGTGTTTTATCTTTTATGTCATTAACACTTTTCAAACTATCAAATTCTTCTATTAACAATTTCTTTAATTCATTATTTAAATGTGTTTTTTCACTCCATATTCTTAATGATAAATAGATATTGGTATCTTTAATGAAATCTCTCATTTTCTGAATTGTTTTTCTTATTAATTTTAAATTACCGGTACTCTGAATAGAATAATTGATTTGTCTAATGTTTTTACTAGATAAACTATCAAATAAAGTTCCATTAGTTGTAATATTAACAGATATTTTTTTTTGATTAGCTAAATCAATAAATTCATTTACCTTTGGATGCATTAAAGGTTCCCCTTTAACATGCAAATAAATATAATCAGTATATTTTTTTACTTCATCTATAATATATTCGAAGTCTTCTAATTCCATATACTTTTTAAGACGGTTAGTCGGTGGACAAAAGGTACAAGATAAATTACAAACATTTGTAATTTCTATATATATTTTTTTAAATCTTTTTTTCATTTTTGACCTACTTTTCCAATAACTTAAATGAATTTGTTTCGGCTATTATTAATTTAATGTTTTTAGTATACCATTAATACATTTCAATTACAATTTAATTAAGTTTGCTTTACTATATCTAATTTTTATCTTTAAAGTTTTTAATAATACGGTTAAATGTCTTAGTAGTATTATTTTTGTTATAATTATCCTAATTTATCCCCTTTTTCTACACCATGCTCTGGGACTATTAATATTACTCCGTTTTTTGAATAAACACCTAGCACTAATACTTCTGACATGAAATCCGCAATCTGTCTAGGCGGAAAATTTACTATACCCATTACTTGTTTTCCAAGAAGTTCTTCTTCTTTATAACATTCGGTAATCTGAGCACTTGATTTTTTCACACCTATTTCATCCCCAAAATCAACCAACAATTTATATGCTGGTTTCTTGGCTTTATCAAAAAAATCAACTTTTATAATTTCCCCAACTCTAATATCCAATTTCATAAAATCTTCAAAATTTGTCATAAAATCCTCCTAATTATTGATAAGGTCTTTTATCATTTATATCAAATAATAATCACGATAAATAAATCGATGATACGTATTCATTTTATATTTTTGTCACTTCAAAAGAATCATAATATAGCTACTAATAGAACTATTAAAGCATCATGTAACCCGTGTGCTAATACTAGTGATATAAGTGTACAATTTTTTATTTTTTCACGTAATATGCAGTAAATAAATCCTATAGCTCCCGTCATAAATACTTGAATGATATTTCCATTAAAAATATGAAAAAGACCAAATAATATTGAAGAAACAATTATTGCAAACCATTTAGAGTGTTTGATTTTTAATAAATTATTAAACAGATAACCCCTAAAAACAAATTCTTCTGCTAGTCCAACACCTAATATCGCGTAAATAAATTCATAAATAAATTGCCATGGTTTATTGTAATTGGTACTACCAACCATATCTTTAAATCCTAACAGAATTGGAATTACTGTAAGTAACAAAGATATAATAACAGCGATAAAAATACCTACTATAATTTGCTCAAAAATATTATCTTTTGTTATTCCTAGTTGTTTAAGAGTTGTTTTGTTTTTTTTCATTATTATAATAGGAACAATCATTAGTGTCCACTGAATAACAATTAAAATAATCATCCTTCCTATAATATTGAAGTTAAATAAAAAATATTTATAGAACATTTTCATTCCATATACTGTTAAAAATAAACTTATAACAACAATAACAAGTTGTAAAATATACTTACTCCTTTTAGTGCTACATTGTGATTCTTGTAATGTTTTTACTTCCATTTTATGTCCTCCCTTATCACGTTAGAAAATTCTTTATATTTACTTTTATTGCATAGATAATCATATCTTCAAATGTCATGTTAGACAGTTGAATAATCTTGTTGAACCATAAATAGCATAGCTGCTAATAAAAACTGAATAACTACCATTATTAGTAAGGTGATTTTTAATGTTTTATTTTTTATAACTTTCTCCTTTTAAAGAAACTTATTTTGGGTGTGTTTTCGGCTTTTTGATATATTCATGTAATCTTACATCCAAATTCATAAATTGTTATATAACTCAGCCACGCAAACCATCATCAAGTTTCTTGAACAATATATCTAGTCGTGTTTTCTTGCTGGGTTGCGGTGGATAATTTCCAATAATTGTATGAACTTCAGTTGACGCATCTTTAATTGCACGATCAATCATGTCGTCGCTTGCAACCTTTGAGGTTTTTGATAACTCAAGTGCATAAGCTGCGTAAACAATTGGTCCTAGTACATGACGTGCCTGTCTCCATCCCTGTTCACCGATGTTTAAATCCGTATGGGTATAAGGAACAGCCAAAACCGCAGATGCAGCTTTTGTAACATATTTTGCAGGTTCGTCTACCTCTTTACCAATTTTAAAGACTGCCATTGACAATCTACGAAGCTCTTGTCCTCGCTTTTCGCCTTGGACATATTTTGTTGCTACCTCTAAAGAATGCCGAGGTCTTGAATCATCAGGGTAATTCTCTTCAAAAATAGGTAATACTTCTGCCACAAAAGTGATTCCCCAAAGTGTAGCTGGTCTTAATAGATACTGATCATCTGTTGAATTCGTAAGTGTATTGCTATTAGATTTAGGCATAAATTTTTCTCCTTTCAAATTACTATTTGTCTTTTACTCGTCATCTTCTGAATCTTCTCAGATACCGAATAGAAGCTTTAGATCATTGAAGTTATATGGATAAGCATTACCCCATCAAAACGAACATTCATGTGTCCGTTATCATAATCAATTTCAATTTCCAATTAGGTACCATCACATAATGTATATCCAAAGCGATCGGTTGAATATCGTCTGCGTCATTCACCAATGTGAAGATCCTTAAGTGTGAAAACTCTAGGAATTTCAAGGGTTTTTACGTTGTAGTAAACTTACACACTCCACATGATATGTGTTAGCAAACATATCGACTGGAAAAATATGTTTTATGTCAAATGATTCTCTTAATTTTTCAAGGTCACGCGCCAATGTAATAGGATCGCACGATACATATATAATCTTACTTGGGTTATATTTTTTTAAGTTATTGATAATATTATCATCGAGTCCACTCCTTGGTGGATCTACGACAAAGATATCTGGAATTACTTCCAATTTATTAATAATCTTTGTAACATCACCACTTATAAACTCAATATTATCAATATTATTTAATTCTTTGTTTTTTATCGCATCACTAATTGCATCTTCATTTACTTCAACACCTATAACTTTTTGGCAATAACGACTTAAATAAAGTCCAATCGTGCCGGTTCCGCAATACAAGTCAACAATTATTTCCTTACCCGTTAAATCAGCCATTTCAAGAACTTTATCATATAATTTGATTGCTTGTTTAGTATTTACTTGAAAGAAAGATGAGGGAGATATAATAAACTCTAAATCATTCATTTTTTCTGTTATAAATGGTTTCCCATAAAGAACTTGATAACCATTATCATACTTAACTATTGAAGTTACAAACTCACTTAAGTTTTCAATAATTTTGGTTTCATCAATTATTCCTTTTGTATAAATTGCAATCATCATCTCATTAGTAAATTTACTAGCTCTTATAACTATTTGTTTTATATTATCAAATGGTTTTAATTTATTTAATTCTTCAATAATATTGTTAATAACATCATCACTAATTAAACATTTGTTTATTCGAACAATTTCATTAGTTTTTTTCTTATAAAAACCTATTTTATCATTAACTTGTAAAGTAACTTTATTGCGATAATTATATATATCATCGCATGGAACAATATTATCAATTATTGAAGTATCAATTGTTGTAAATTTACTAAATATTTCTTTAATTTTATGTTGTTTATAATCTAGTTGATTAAAGTACGATGTATGCATTAAATCACAACCTCCACATTCACTAAAATATGGACAAATTGGTTTGATTCTTTCTTCACTTGAATTAATTATCGTTATTAATTCACCTTCTAAATACTTTTTTTTAATTGTTGTTAAATTAAATTCAACAGTTTCACCTACTAAAGCGTTTGGGATAAAGATAGTTTTATCAAATATCTTCCCAATACCCCTTCCTTGATGATCTAGTCCAACTATTGTAACTTTATATTTATTATTAAGTATCATACTCTCACCTTTTATAGAAAACATTATTTTCTATCTTCATTTATTTTATCATAAACATTCATCACTTCTAACAATTCTTTTACAAAATATTTGTTACGATGATTGTCTGTTTTATTAGTTAATAACACGTCTCTAAGATTGTTGTAAGGAATTAGTTCCAATCTAAAACCAGCATCTAATTCAGAATCAGTTAAAGTTTGGGAATTAACATTTACTTCAACATTATCAAATAAACTACCAAAAAAATATGTTGTGGACATTAAACGATTAGTAATCGTTCCATCTTTCTTTGGATAATTTTTTTGATAGTGATCAATTGTTACTAGTTTTGTTAAATCTATTTTTTTATAGTCTAAACCAGTTTCTTCCTTCAGTTCTCTGACAACTGTATCATCAGAATTTTCATTTAATTCACATCCACCACCCGGTAATAGATAAACACCACCAGAATTAGCAACTAACACTTTATTTTCACGATTGATTAATAAGGCTCTACTTTTTTTAGTAAAATCAGTTATATCTTTTTCTTCTAATTCAGTAGCCCCCATTTTTATTTTCAACATTTAACTTCCTCCTAAAACAATTTAATTATATCATTCTTAAGCCTATGCCGCAACTAATGATTCCAATAAAAAATCAAACATTATTAACCACACTTAATTTATCTTTTTTTATATATGATATACTTTTCTTTTTTTGTCTTTTTCAATGGGTCTATTTAAAACACTTGCAATGCTTTCCAATTTTGGATTTATTGTGTTAAATATATTAGCAATATCAATAAGTTCTTCATCAGTCATAAAGCACCTCCTAAAATATAACGCAATGTTTATTCGTGATTTCCTTTTATGTAACCAAAAAAGACTAGGGTTTTATTCCTAGCCTTTTAATTTTAATTTCTTTTTCTTTTTCTTTAATTTCATTTAACAATAATTTCAAAAGAACAACAGTATGTAAATAGTATCTAACTTTGTTATAATATATAAAACACCTTATAAATAAAGGGTTGGTGTAACGATGGTGCCGCAACGGTGAATTGAACACCGATTAAAGCCTTACCATGGCCTCGTAATACCATTATACTATTGCGGCAATATTAATACTTATATAGTATAGCATTTACTATATATTATTGCAATATTTAAAATTTTTCCAAAAAAAATTAGACATATATCTAATCCTTTATATAAACTTTATATCCTTTACGAAGTTTTATTGTATAAATCCCATCTTTTGGACATTCAAATATTAATTTTGGAGTATCTACTGGTAATTGTGATAATCTTTCTTCTAATTGCTTAATTTTGACATTTAAGATGTTCTTTTCATTACTTAAACTGTTTATTCTTTCATTTTTAGTTCTACTATCTTTAATTAAATTTTCAATTTCAATTGTTTGATTATTAATCACGTCTTTTTGAGTATCAATTGTTTTGTTTATTTTATTTAACTCATCTATTTTAATGGCTAAATTATTTTTGCAACTTTCTAATTCTTTTGGATCAGTAGGCAATTGTCTATTGATGGCTTCTCTTGTATCATAATGAATGATAACATAATTTCCATAGCCTGGGTTTGAACCCGTTACAGCAACTTTACCAGTAAACTGACGATTCCAATAGATATCATAATGTTTTCGATTTTGGGGAATAATATCATAAGCATAATGATTTTTATAATTAAGCCAACCAGCAGTTACTAGAACTCTATCTTTGTTATTAAAAATATCATTTTCAACAAAATACAAACTTTCTTGTTGATTAGGTACATTTGTATTAGTCATACTATCAAGTGTCCAAGTATTTATTTTTTCACCGACAACTACTGATAAATGAAGATGTGTACCAGCATTTGGGTTACTAGTAGTTGGTTTAGGTATAACTTGACCAGTATTACCCATTTTTCCAATTGTTCTTCCATATTTAACAGTTTGACCTTCATCTACATAAATCTCATTTAAATGTGCATATAAAACACTATAAATCATATTTAATCTCACTATCTTTCAGTTCACTAAATGGTTTTAACTTACCTTCTAACATTCGATATATTGTATCAGCTCCAATAAAACTAAACAATCCAATCCATAACGACTCAATCAAATTTTTACTGCCAAATGACATAGTAAACACAAAACCTAATAGCATATTGACAATAAATGAATATAAAATAATAATTTTACTGCTTTTAAACATCATTTTAGTTTTTTGAATAAAGGCCATAGAAATAATACTACATGGTATCGAAACAACTAATAGTTGTTCTAATAATGTCAAGTTTAACATATAATCACCATCCTAAAAGTTATCTTTCTACAACTATAATATGGGTATATTTAAAAAATGACACTAACCAAATAAAAAAAACCTGAAATCAGGTTATTTTGTTTATCTGGCGTCCATGATTGGAATCGAACCAACGGCCTATCCCTTAGGAGGGGATTGCTCTATCCTGCTGAGCTACATGGACAATTAGATAAAAATTTATCTAATATAATTAATTAAGAATAGAATAAATAAATTAGTTGAATAACTAAGTTTATACCCCACCTTATAAGATAGCTCTTTTAATGATACTGTTTTATCCACTAGGTTAACAACCCAACTTTCCGCATATTTGGGAACGTGATAATTAACAGGAAACATATGCCCTTTTATAATATCAACTTCTTTTTCATCAATATTAAAATGAACAATTGAATTTTGAACTGCTTTTTTAGGATGAACAAAAGTTGATATAATTCGATCTTTAGTTGTTCTACCTTCATCGCTCAAGAAAAAGTCATGAAGTAATCCTGCACGGGCTGTTTTATGGTAATCTAACTTTAAAAATTTAGATACTTTATATGAATAATATGCCACTTTCATTGAATGATCATAACGATTAACACCATGATGTTCAATGTTTCTTAAGGCTTTAAATTCTTCGTTTTTTAGTATATGATTAATAATATAGATAAATTCATTATCTGCGTTATTTAAATTCATTTTCTATAAGTCACCTCTAACACTAATACATTATATCATAAAACGAAATAAAAAAGCATTATAATAATGCATTTTTTTGTAATTATTCAATTATTTTTAATTCTTGATCCTTTGGTTGTATTTGAATAAAGGTGTTTCCATCATTCACATTTATTTCTTTTCCATCTAAATATTTATACACTGTTTGGCCGCTACGACTATCCTTTTTAACAGTAATTGGAACAGCATAACCATTAGTTATATAGTAACCATTACTCGTACCAATGTTTGATAACTCTTGACGTCCTTTACTACCCATTAGTTCGTTATGAATTTGATAAACAATGATATTTTTAGCAGTATATTGTTTACCTGTTTGTTTATCAACATGTGGGCTTCCTTTTCTTATACGTTTATAAACTTTATTAGTACTATCATATTCATAAGTTACCGTTTGATAACTAGAATATCTAATCGATACATTATTTGCAATTTTTGATTGTTCCATTTCCTTTAATTCAATCGAATCAACACTATAATTTAAAAGTAAATCTTTGTTAGTATCACGATTATAATTTTTATTATTAGCAGTCGTTTTAAGTTTTTCAATACTAGTCATTCCATTATGTGGGGCATTTCTACTATTATCTCTCCAAAATGAATTGTCATATAAGGCATTAATATTATTTACCCCTAATTTTGGTATATCACTTTGAGCTTGTGGACTCCATCCCCAATGAGTATAAATAGCATCATTTTCTAAGGCATAATCTAGAAAGTAATGTCTTGAACTTCTAACTGGTCCAATTGTTGCTGTTTCTTGATCTTTAAATATAGCCATTAATCTAGTTATTCCACCTTCTACAACCATTTCATATACAATATAGGCGTCTTGTAAACCAGTATGTGGAGTTGCATTATCGTGATTATCGATCATAACTGCAAATGGTCTTGATTTTGATTCAAGATCAACAATTTGTAGAGTCTTTTCTTCTTCTTTTGGAAATAATTTTTCTAATGGATTTTTAATTCCACCTTTTTTTTCTTCAGCACTACAACCGGTTAATAAAAGTGTTAATATTGATAGTCCTAAAATAATTTTGTTTTTCATAATGTCACTTCTTTCTACAATAAAATTATAACAAAAAAGAAGATTCATTACAATCTCCTTTACAGTTCATTTTACTCTTTTAAAGCCTTAAACATTTTTTCCCATAATCCTTTTGAAGAATAGTTTAAGATTCCCACTTTGTATATTTTTAGACCATACTTTATTAATAACCAATTAAAGATGACTGTAACAATAATTGCAAATAAAACTTCAATTATTCCTATTTGTCCAAGAATTAACAAGGATGGTGATAATATAGCTGATATAAGCGGTATGAATGAAGCAATCTTAATAAAGGTTGCACCTTCAAATAAACTAGCAAACATCGCTAAATAATAACCCAATAATAAAATTAGCATTATCGGCGTTTGAAGTTGTTGAAAATCTTCCGTATTAGTTGTCATAGATGCTAGAATACCTGCTAATAATGAATACGATACAAACGTTAAAATCATTAAGATTAAGGTAAGGGGAATAATATAAATCAATTGTTCACCAAGACCTGACTCTAAAATTTTCTTAAATAATGATGTCATTTCTCCACCAAACATATCCATCAAGCCTGATCCACCATTTAGATTTCTAATTAATAATCCAATTGCTCCAAATGCAATTAACAATGCTCCTTGAAATAAAACAAATATATTGCCGGCAATTACCTTAGCAAAGAAATGGGTTTTCGGTGAAACGTTAGAAATAATAATTTCCATTCCTCTTGTTGATTTCTCATCATTAACTTCTGCACCAATCATTTGAACCAAGAATATAGCTAACATGAAAAATGGCAGGATAATGATTGGAAAAACAGTTGACATGATAGCTTCTAAGCTCTCATCTTCACTTAGTTTATCTTCATCAATATATTCCCTCGTAATTTCTATTTGGGAATATAATTGTGCTACTTCTTCAAGCGGCAAGTCAGTTTGAGTAATAGCAATTGATACTTTTGTGTTATTTATAGCTGACGATAGCAATTGATATTGAACAGTATCAATATAACCTTCACTAATAAGCGTGACATTAACAGTTGTATTTGGATCTTCATTAAATATCAAAACCCAGTTGTCTGGATTTTCTTCAATCATTTCTTTTGCACTTTCAATATCTTTATCATATAATTTTATATCATATGCTGTTTCTTCTAATTGATTAAAATTAGATTCTAATACTGTTAGTTGTTCTTTAAAGATTGGAAACGCCTGATTAGTATTATCAATTACATAAATTTCTTGTTTATTATTGAAGTCCCCTCCAAAAAATTTAATAATACTATCCATATTTGTAATACCTATAATAACAAGTGCTAACAAAACATTAGCAAATACAAACCATTTTGTTTTAATTTTTCTTTTTAAACTAATACTAATTAAATAATTTAATTTACTCATCATATGCGGCACCTACCTTTGAAACAAATATTTCATTTAATGTTGGTTCTTCAACTATAAACTTAGTTATACCTTTAACACTCTTTATTTTATCAAAAACATTTTGAACTACTTCGTTAGACTCAATCTTCAATTCATATTCATCAGATTTTTCAATAATATTTAAAACTCCGGGAATATCTTTGATATCACTTTTTTTGAATGGACCTTTTAGAAAAATGTTTTTCTTGCGATATTTTTCTTTAATATCTGTTAAATATCCATCTAAAACTGTCCTTCCTTTTAGTAAAACAACAATTTTTTTGCAAAACAATTCGACATGATCCATACGATGGGTTGAAAATATTATCATACTCCCATTTTCAGCCATCTTAATAATTTCATTTTGAAACAATTCAACATTTATTGGATCTAGTCCTGCAAATGGTTCATCTAATATTAATAATTCTGGTTCATTTAAAATAGCGGTAATAAATTGAATTTTTTGCTGATTACCTTTTGATAATTCCTTAATCTTTCGATCTTTATATTCAGGAATTTGAAAATACTCTAACAATTCATCAAGACGTTCTAGTATTCTTTCTTTTGTCATTCCTTTTAGTGTTCCATAAAATAAACATTGTTCTTTAACTGTTAATTTAGTTAATAAACTTCTTTCTTCTGTTAAAAAGCCTATCTTGTCTGTTATTGAATAATCAATTTTTTTGCCATTTAAAGTAACTTCACCTTTATCTGCGTCTAATAATCCCATAATCATTCTAAATGTTGTTGTTTTACCAGCACCATTAACTCCCAAAAGTCCAAATATTTCTCCTGGTTTAACAGTGAATGATAAATCATCAACAGCTAGAAATTCACCATAAGATTTACTAATGTTTGATATTTTTAACATTTCTTCACCCCTTATAATATTGTAATGTTAATATATTAATTATATCACAGTTTATTATGCATTTCAAAGAATAATATATTATATATTATTCTTTAAATCTTTTTGTTTTTATTGACAATGTAACAACAATAAGGTAAAATTAAATATATGTGGAGCAGTACTCAAGAGGCTGAAGAGGCGCCCCTGCTAAGGGTGTAGATCGGGTTAACCGGTGCGAGGGTTCAAATCCCTCCTGCTCCGCCATTATTTTGAAATAAAACTATCTAATTATAGATAGTTTTTTAATACAAAAAGAACACATATATATGCGTTCTTATTTAATCTTTATTAATCAATTCTTTTTGAATATTAGTATATAGTAATCTTAATCTTTTTTTACCCTCTGGATTTAATCTTATAAATTTTAAACGAAGTGGATAACCGCTATTTAAATTAAAGGCAATGTCAACACTAGTTTCTTTAAATCTAATTGATGCAGCAGTGATCGAACTATAAGGAATAGTTGTTATTTCTTTAATATTTCCAATTCCTCGTTGATCAAACAAGATTATTTTTCGATTAGTAAAAACGCCGTGATCACGATGAGTTTTGTAAACCGCTAACACTCTTTCATTGTAAACAATATAATCTTTTATATACGATGGACAATCTACATAATCAATTTCTTTAAAGAAATTAAAATAGTGAGTTAACTCTTTATATTTAACAAATGCCATACTAACACCTCTATTACTATTTTAACATGTTTTAATCCAAAATCAAAGACTTAGTTACAATATAAAAAAAGAACATAAAGTTCTTCTTTTATTTGTTTTATAGTTCTACATTTGTCCAAAACTGACCATTTAAACCGTATGGATAAAAATTGTACCCATTGGCTATGATTGTTACTGAAGCAGTATCAGTAACAAAATCTCCATTCGACCAAATTTTAGCAAATTCAGTTAAATTTCCTTTACCAGTCAATTCAAACAGACTTGGGTTAAACACATTTTTTCCAGGGTCAACATTAACAGCTCCCCAAGCATTATTAAGGGTATTTAAGCTGTCCGCTTTAACACTTGAACCATTAACCGTTAAACCAGCACCTTTACTACCTTTAATAGTAATATTTTTTAAAACTGTATTTTTAGCATTATATGATTGAACACCATATGTTTTATTATCACTATCAATAGTTAAATTTCTAATTACAACATTATCAGAAAGAATATTTAACAAATGTTTATGCGAGTTATTATCGCCTAAATCTCGATCGACTAAAAGTTCATTGTTTCCACCATGAATCATTAAAGGTCGATTAATCAAGACACTTTGATTAGAAGTTATAGAATTTAAAAAATTAATTTTTTTAATATTCATATCAGCTAAAGCAATTTGTAATTCGCTATAATTTGATATATTAGACACATTTTCTTCTTTTATGAAATATGTATCATATCCACCCCAAACAGTCACATTTCCGTGAATATCTTTAGCATATAAATGTAAAATTAAATGTCCTTCACTATTATTAGGAGATTTTACAATATAATATTCATTTTCATTTGTTAAATCGATGTTTAACAAATCATATTTTTCTGGCGTGGCTTTTAATTCATTGTGAATTCTTTTGTTTGACCAAATATATTTTCGTTCAACTATTTCACTTTTATCATTCAAAGTAAATTTTACTTCTGCTTTAGTTGTTGGATTAGTTTGACTTGCATCATGACTCCATCTTAAATTAGCAGTATCTGTTACATATGAAAGATTATTAAATTCAGGTCCAGTTTTATCTTCAGGAATTTTATTAACGGTTATTACAAATGGTTCTGATTCATTTCCAGCTTTATCAATTCCATATATTGTATAAGTTCCTGTTCCTAACCAACCTATTTGCCATCTTCTATGAGTAACATTTAATCCGGTTGTGCTTGTTACTACTTTACCAGCTTCATTAACAATCTTATAACCATCTAGATTAATATCATCTGCTTCAACTTCTGGTTTTTCATCAGAACGTACGGTATCACCATTATTGATAAATGACTTTCTATCTAAATTTATTTTTACTGTTGGTAAAGTCGTATCTACTTCAAAATTTATAGAAACAGTATTTGATGTTGCATCAGTTTTATCTTTTGCATTTATTTTTAAATTATATTTGCCATCTTCTAAATTAGTTAATAAATGATCATAGTTAAATTCTGTAACACCATTAACTGTTTTTGAAAACCCTCTATATATTTTTCCATCTCTATATAAATTAATTACTAATTTAGTTAAGCCCATATTATCTGTTGCTAATACATTAACAGAAACATCTTTTATGTTAACATAAGCATTGTTAATTGGTGATGTAACTGTTACATGTGGTTTTATATTATCAATTGTTACTACAAATGGTTCTGATTCATTTCCAGCTTTATCAATTCCATATATTGTATAAGTTCCTGTTCCTAACCAACCTATTTGCCATCTTCTATGAGTAACATTTAATCCGGTTGTGCTTGTTACTACTTTACCAGCTTCATTAACAATCTTATAACCATCTAGATTAATATCATCTGCTTCAACTTCTGGTTTTTCATCAGAACGTACGGTATCACCATTATTGATAAATGACTTTCTATCTAAATTTATTTTTACTGTTGGTAAAGTCGTATCTACTTCAAAATTTATAGAAACAGTATTTGATGTTGCATCAGTTTTATCTTTTGCATTTATTTTTAAATTATATTTGCCATCTTCTAAATTAGTTAATAAATGATCATAGTTAAATTCTGTAACACCATTAACTGTTTTTGAAAACCCTCTATATATTTTTCCATCTCTATATAAATTAATTACTAATTTAGTTAAGCCCATATTATCTGTTGCTAATACATTAACAGAAATATCTTTTGTGTTAACATAAGCATTGTTAATTGGTGATGCAACGGTTACTTGTGGTTTTAACTTGTCAATATTAACAATTTCAACAGTTTGTAGTTCACTTACATTTCCAGCATAATCTTTTACTTTTATATTAACATTTTGATTTTTATCAAATGTTTTAGATGATTCTACTTGCCAACTTAGTCCACCATCAAATGAGTATGGAATTTCAGCTAGTAAACCACTATTATCATTGGCATTAATACTTAATGTTACATTACTTTTCGTTAAATAATCTGGATTGCCATCAACTGTAAATGTTGGCAAAGTATTATCCATATTAAATGAATTACTTCTATAATAAATTTCATTTCCATATAAATCAGTTGCCTTAAACCATAAATAATATTCTCCATTAGGTTTAGTTATAAAATCATTAATATCTTGAGGATATCTAACATAATTAATTGATTCATTAGATAGTTTTAAAACAGTCATATTATCGATTCCTAACACAACATTGAAATCATTGTCAGCAGGTTGCTCTTTTGAAGTCGTCCATGTATATTTTAGACCGGCTGTTTCATTTAGCCCTAGTTTAGAATTTATCGTTATTCTTGGACGACCATTTTGAAAAGCACTCGTTACTGGTAGTGGTTTTCCATCATTTAAAAATTTTGTTACTTTAATAACATCTTTATCAATGTTATCAATAATTATATCAGTACTTGTTTCATTATTATATATATCTTTTATAATTAATGTTTCATTACTGTTGCTTGTATATTGTTTATAACAAGCCTTTTCACGACAAGTCCAGCCAGGATTTGTTGTCATTATTCTTTCATTAGCTGTTATATATATCGCAACATTTTCCTTATTTGTTAAATGCACAGGATTTTGATTGATATTTGTTATAACTGGTCCAGTTGTATCTTGAACAATCACATAACGATAGTTAGAACCTGTATTGTTACTTCTATCAGTATAATGATAAGTAACTTTATATTTTCCTACTACTGTGTTGTCAATTGATGGAACTGTTACACAGTTATTCATAGTGTTATCACAAAGTTCAAAAGTTGTTTCTAAAGTAAGATTTTCTAAATCATCAAGATTATCAGTTGCAATTGAACCAAGATCAATATATGAATCGATCCCTGATTCAAGTGTTACCTTTTTTAGATTTAAAACAGTTACAATAGGGTCTTCTTTATCAATGTTATTAACTTCATAGTTAATAGTTCTAACTTCACCGTTATTAAAGTTTACACAAGCAATATAATTACCATTTTCAGTAACAGTAATAGTATTAAGACTTTCGCCATCAACACATTCATTTCCTTTATTGATTAAAGTTTTATTAATTAATAAAGGATCGGCAATTACAATATCTAACGATAAATTAATATCTTCATTAGTGAATATTGTTTTGCTTGGTATTAAAGTAATTGTTGCACTATTAATAATATTTAAATCTTCTTGCTTCGAATTAATTTGTGCAATCATTTGTCTAATCATGCTAGTACGCATAATTCTTGGTTGAAACTCAGTAGAATTATTAGGACCCATTAAATCAGTCAAATCATTCAATAACCCTATTAGTTCTTCATTAGTTGGTAAGGATTCGTTATAGCTAGTTAGTACTTCATTACTATTATTAAGGGTTGTTGTTAATTGTTGATTAATATAATTATTAATATTAGTAATTACGTCATTAATAATTGTAGTTTGATTATCAACATTTTCTTGATTACTACTTCTATTATCTAGAATCACATTTCCGTTATTATTTTCTTCCCTTAATTGTTCTAATAAAGATTGTAGTTCAGTTTCCTCTGTTTCAATTTTAAGCACTTCGTTACCAGTAGTAATAGCTGCTTCTAGTAAATCGTAATTAACGACTACCGCTTCAGGTGCAGTATTGATGTTGTTATTTTGATTAGGGTTTCTAATAACAACTTCTTCAACTACGTTTTCATTGTTGACTTGTTCTTCATTTTCATTTCCGGTTTTTTCTGTTTGTTCAATGTTTTGGTCTGGTTCTTGCTTTATATTTGAATCCGCTTCAGGGTTAGCGAACGAATAAACAATCATCCCCATAGCTACAAACAAAACAGTTCCGAAAACCGTTTTTAGTTTTGACATTCCATGTCCTCCTTTTATAAGTATTGTTACAAAAAGTGTAACTGCATATACCCCCTGTATTTATTTTATGCAACTTCTTTTTTCATGTACTTCCTTAATAAAAAGGTAATGCAATTATGATATTAACACAAACCGTTTGTTTTTTCAATGCTTTTCGCACTATTTGGGTTCTTTTATATATTTTTTTCGATTATTGATTATTTATACAAAAAAAAACAATATTGATATTGTTTTTTTTGTTAATCAACTAATGAAATATCACCAATTGGCCATATTCTAATAAATGGTGAACCAATAATATCTTTTTTAGATATTAATCCAAACATTCTACTATCCATTGAATCCTCACGATTGTCCCCAAGGACTAAATACATATCTTTAGGAATTACTTCATAACCTAAATCTTCTAATGAAAAATCATCAGTTATTAAGTCAGGGACTATTTTTTCAGTATGAACAACTCCATCTATATATAGAAAGTTATTTTTATACATAATCGATTCTCCCGGTAGTCCAATAATTCTTTTGATTAAATATTTTTCATCTTCAAAATTAAAAGTTATAATTTCATTTCTTTTAAGATCGCGTAATTTATAAAATAATTTATCCGTTAATAAAATATCTCCATTGTTTAAAGTTGGTTTCATAGAAGGTCCGATAACTTGTTGCAAAGCACAAACGTATATAAAAACTAAGATAACAATTGCTATTGTAACTAAATATTTAAAAGCATCTATTGTAAATTCTTTAAGTTCTCTTAAATCCATAAAACCACCCCTACTCTTATACTACAATCATTTTATCATTTTTCGATAATTTTTTCTAGTTATAAGTAATATTTTTGTACATAATTTGTCACAAATGTATAAAATAAAAACCTTTGCATTAAATGCAAAGGTTAATAATCATTTTTGGTGATCCGTATGGGATTTGAACCCATGAATGCTGCCGTGAAAGGGCAGTGTGTTAAGCCACTTCACCAACGGACCACGATGGCGCCTCAAGTAGGACTCGAACCTACGACCCCTTGATTAACAGTCAAGTGCTCTAACCGACTGAGCTATTAAGGCGAGTGTGGTGTCTAAAACATTAAATCTACATAAATATATAGTCTTGTTTCGGTACAGTTATAATGATATCACAGTTTTAATTTTTTGTGAACACTTTTTTAGCTTTTTTTTCACTTTTTTTACTTTTTTAATTTTTTTAACTGGTTTTACCAAAAAAAATTACCATTTTTTCCTTTATTTTATTATATTAAATAGTTGTAAATCAGTTATACTATTTTTGTTGTTTAAGGCCCTTTTAAAAGCAAATAATAATAACCAAGAAATAAGTCTTAACAGATTATAAAAACTATACAAGGGTGCAAATACGCTTTAAATTATCTTGAATTTACTAGTTATTTGTTTTTCATCTAAACTTATTTATAAAATATAAAACCTTGTTTGTTTCAACAAGGTTTATTAGACCGAATTTAATTCGGATAATTACTTAATGGTGGGCCTGATAGGACTCGAACCTATGACCCCACGCTTATCAAGCGTGTGCTCTAACCAACTGAGCTACAGGCCCATAATTAATGACTATTACAGTATACAATATTTTACAAAATTAAGCAAGACTTTTTTTAAAATATTAACTGCATCAATAAAAACTAGTATTAGTATATACTATTTTGTTAAATAAAATCAAGACTTTTTTATCAATTTTAGAAAAAAGAATATAGATTATTCTATATTCTTATTCAAAATCGTTTTTATCTAAATTTTTTACTAAATCTTCTTTAATATCATCAATCTCATCAGAATCTTTTACAACAATTAATTTTGTTCCATCTTCAGTTATTAATTCTTTTACTATTTTAATATTATCAACAACTTCTTCTCCGTCGTTTGTTAACTCAATTAAGTAAAAATATTTAGTTTCATCGTAAACTGTTTCTGATAAAACAACAAACTTGCGATCATCATTTAAAGTAACTACATCGTTAATGTTTATTTTCATTATCTCGTAATCCCCTTTCCACTATTTAGTATTTCAGAGGCTGGAGTAACAATTTTAATTCCATCATTATCCGCTCTCATCCAACATAAATCATCAGCTGATGGCGCATTTGATGGTGCTTCAACGTAATTTCCATTATCGTCTCCCGCACCAATATGAATCATTACTTCATATTGTTCTGGTTCAAGACCTAATGATTCAGCCAATTCTTCTGCACTTACACCTGGGGTTGTATTAACGGCTAAGATCTTTCCAGTTGGATTGCCAAGCATATCCTTTTCCATAATAGCAATACGATTAATATTATAGTTTTCAGCACGTAAACCATTACGTCCTGTTACATAACTATTGTTATCAAGTTGTGCGGAAGCAGCATCGCGATAATATTTAGTGTCATTTTCAACACTTACTTTATCTCCGATTGTTTGAACATATTTTGCTTGTTCTTGTTCTAAAGTTTCAATTGCTTCTAATAGATCATCTGCAGATGTTATAGTTTCATTTTCAATTTGTTCTTCGATTTGATTTTCAATTCCAACTGTTGGTATATCATATTCAACTTGTTTATTATTGTTATTAACTGGATTTGTCATAGTTAAGATTAAAATTGCTCCGGCTAAAATAACTGGTGCTGCTAAGTCTGAGAGTTTCATTAGTTTAAATTTCAATAATTTAAGCTTAGCAAGCAATGACGGTTTAGCTTTTTCAACACTTTTAACTTCTAACACTTCTTCATCCAATTCATTTGAATTATCAACAACTTCTTCTGTAAGTTCTGCTTGATTGATTTCGTTTTCTTTGTTTTCTTCTTCTAATTCGATTGGAACAATAACTGGTTCCTCAAATTCAATTGGTTTTTCAACATTGCCAACACGATTATTAATAATATCATCTAATTCTCTTCGACCTTTTACGTTATTATATAAATCTTCTAATTCTTGATTAATTTTTTCATTTCTTTTATTTAATGTTTCAATATTTGCTTTTGCATTTATTTGTTCATTAACTAATTTCATATCGTTGTTAAAAAAGATTGTACGGTAAGAGAAATCATTAGGGTATGTTATATTTGAATATCTTGATAGGAAATCATTTTCACGCATAGCAACAATTTTGCTGATTTCTTCGGTTTTTCTTTGTAATTCTTCATAAGAATTTACTTCTTCGCGCATTTTAGTTGCTAAATCAACCATAAATAATAATTCGTTAGCTTCTTCAATAACTAATTTATCATTTTCATAACGATCTCCTAAATATTTAAAACTTTTAACATCAATATTATTTGCCGTTTCTAATAACCTTAAATTTTCAGAAACAATAGATTGTCTTTCTAAAGCAACTAACTTTGTCGCTGAAGCAGCAGCCACATCAATTTTATCAATCTCATTTGTTTCAATAAAACGTGCATACTCTTCATTTAATTTTTCATTGAAGTCTTCAAAAGACATAATACTGTCTTCAATATTAGTAATTTGAATATTGTTATTATTATATTCTTCTTTTAATAATTGTTCTTTAACCTTGTTTTCTTCAACAAGTTCAAGTTGTTCTTTAACGAGTAAAACATCACTTTCATGGAAAGTAGTTTCATATTCATGCTCTCTTCTAATATCCTCAAATAAATCAAACAAAGTTTTTTCTTCTGGAATATTTTGATCAAACAAATTATTTAAAACACTTTCTCTTGCTTGTGATAACTCCAAGATTCTTTCCCTTTTTAGTAATTCTTCACGAATAGTAATAGTTTCTGTATTTTCTATTCTTTCTAATTCATTACGATAAATATTTTCATGCATTTCATCTAATTTTAATGCAAGTCCTAGAACCTTCCACATTACATTGTCAATTTCGGCATCATTTACTTGCGGTTGTGCCTTTAACAATCTAATTTGTTCTAAGTAAGCACCTATTGAATCCATCGTCATATCAATTTCCCACATACAATTCAACTCCCTTTATTACACAACAATTATAACAAAAAAAATAGATTGTGTAAACCTATTTTAAAAACAATCAATATTAATTCTAACTTGTTTATTTTCTTTGATATATGAAGCTGCTTGAACAATTGTTCTAATAGCATTAGCGTTAGTTCCAGAACGACCAATAACAATTCCCATATCACTTTCAGCAACTAAAACTTCTATGATAACTTTATCTTCTTCGTTTTCGAATTGCTTAACTGAAACCATATCCGGTTCTTTAGCAATACTTTTAACTAAAAACTCTGTTAATTCTACTAACTTCATAATTATTTAACTTCCTTTTTTGTCATTCTCTCATTATGGAATTTTTCTAAAATACCAGTTTTTCTAAATAATGTTCTAACAGTTTCTGTTGGTTCAGCACCTGTTCTTAACCATTTTAATACTAGTTCTTCTTCTAGTTTAATTTCCGCTGGTTCCATAAGTGGATTATAAGTTCCAAGAATTTCAATAAATTTTCCATCTCTTGGACTTCTTGAATCTGCCGCTACAATACGGTAAAAAGGTTGTTTTTTTGCACCCATTCTTTTTAATCTTAATTTTACAGCCATTGATATCCCTCCGTTTCTAAATAATATTAACATAAAAAAAAGAAAGTGTCAACCTTTTTTTGTTGACACCTAATTATATGTAATTTTCGTTAATATTTTCATCAATTTCTTCTAAAATTTCTTCAGTTACTTCATCTTCTATTTCATCCCATGGCTCTTCATCTTCTTCAACTGATATTTTCATTTTTGTTTCTCCAACAATTTCAACACCCAACTCTTTTTCAATATCAAAATTAATATTACCATCAGAAGTTATAGAAACTTTAGTACAATTAGGTTGTTTCAAAGTTCTAACAATAACATCAGTTTCCCCACTTAAATCTGTATTGTCACGAACTTTAACATTAAATAAATCATTATAATCTATTTTTTTACTAATAACAGTAGTTTTACTATCTTCATCATATGAATACCATATATTAACATCATATGAACCGTCTACACCAATCTTATCGCCTGATTTATAACCTCTAAATCGATGGTTAATAACCCAACATCCTAAAACGGTAGTGGGATTATCAACTACTTCAAAAGTATAATTGTTTTTGAAATATTTCTTCCCTTTTCCAACTATGGCTTTAGTAACTATTTCTTTATATAGTGCCATTATATCACCCCTCAATCTAATTTATGCTTATGAAGGGCAAAAGTTCACAAAAATATGTGAACTTCTATTTTATTTTTTATAATAAGTTTTTCCGTTTTCTAATTCAGTTTCTTCTAAAAGTTCACTAACAGTAACAAACTCATAACCAAGCTCAGATAATATCGGTAACACTTCTCTAACTGTTTCAATAGTTGACTTGTATAAGTCGTGCATCAAAATTATTGAACCGTCTTCGATATTTTCAATAATTATACGTGTCCCCTCTTCACTATTGCGGTGTTCCCAATCCCTTGTATCAACGCTCCACAAAATTAGTGGATAATCAACAGCATCTTTAACACTACTATTAACGTTTCCATAAGGCGGCCTAACAATTGTTTGGGCAACATTATAGTTAGCAAGCTTTTCTTTTGTTATTAATAATTCATTAATTAATTGTTCATTAGTTAACTTGGTAAAAGAGCTATGGCTTACCCCATGACTTCCAATTTGATGTCCATCATCAATCATCTCTTTAATAACATCACTGTGTTTATCAATTCTAGTTCCAATCACAAAGAAAGTAGCATTAGCATTGTTTTCTTCTAATATATCTAGCAAGTATTTAGTATAAACACTTGGACCATCATCAAAAGTAAAAGCAACCCTCTTTGTTTTTATTTCTTCTTTGGCAGTTTCAATATCGGATGAAGGGGTCACTGTTGATTCCTCTATATTAGGTATTTTATCTTCAACGACTATATCGTTTTCAATGTTTGATTCTTCTATGTTTTCTTCTTCGATTGATACATCTTCGTTGATTATTTCTGAAATACTTTCTTCTTCGATGATTGGTTCTTGAACAATCGGCTCAACGATTACGATGGGTTCAACAACTTCAATCGGTTCAACAATTGGTTCAATCACTATAATTTTTTCCGGGAATGTATTTTCATTTGTTTTAATAATATTCTCTATTTCTTTTTCGGTTGTTTTTTCGTAAATTTCACTTGAAAAATATTTGTTATATAAGTTTTCTATTTTATTAGATATATCTTTTTTCGTTTTTGAAGAAACCGGGAATAATAACATTACAGTTAGAACAATGGCAGTTAATCGGTATCGAGTAGCTTTTTTCATTTTCTCACCTCATACAAATAATTCTATTTACTTATTTCTCCATCCATTGACCAAGTTTTTACATTAGTTATTTTAATATCGATTATTTTTCCTATATAACTCTTATCAGCTTTAACATTAACTAATTTCATTGTATCAGTATATCCAAACAATATTGTTTCATCTTTTTGATTAATTCCTTCTAATAAAACAGGAACGACTTTGTTTAAATATTTTTGATTAGCAGCATTAGAATATTTATTTACTAATTCATTTAATTCTTGTAAACGTTTGTTTTTAACTTGTAAGGGAACATCATCAATCATTTTAGCAGCAGGTGTTCCAACCCTTTTAGAAAAGACAAACGTAAAGGCTGAGTCAAATTGACAAGTGTTTACAACATCTAACGTCTCATTGAAATCAATTTCAGTTTCACCCGGAAATCCGACAATAATATCAGTAGTTATTGAAGCATAAGGTATTGCTTCTTTTATTTTATTAAAAAGTTCAATATATGACTCTTTAGTATATCTTCTTCCCATTAATTTAAGAATTTTATTTGAACCAGACTGAATTGGTAAATGTATATATGGCATAATATTGTCATTGTTTTTAATTACTTCAATCATTTTATCAGTAAAGTCCCAAGGATGACTAGTTACAAATCTTATACGATTAATACCCGTTTTTGCTATATCTTCAAGTAAATTTTCCATGCAATAATTAATATCTAAATCTTTACCATAAGCATTAACATTTTGACCTAATAATGTGATTTCTTGATAGCCTTCGTTTACCAATCCTTGAACTTCTTCAATAATAAACTCGGGTTTACGGCTTCTTTGTTTACCTCGAGTATAAGGAACTATACAATATGTACAAAATTTGTCACAGCCATACATAACGTTGATCCACGCTTTATAAAGGCTATCACGTTTTACAGGTATATTTTCAAAAACACTTCCTTCAACACTTAACACTTCTATTTCCAATTCTTTTTTAGCAAGTGCTGTTGCTAAAATATTTGGTAAATTATGAATGTTATGAGTTCCAAAAACAATATCTAACCATTTATATTTGTTAAGAATTTCTTCAACTACAACTTCTTCTTGAGCCATACATCCACAAACACCAGCTATTAAATGTGGTTTTGTTTCTTTTAAATGCTTAATTCGACCAATCATTCCAAATACTTTATTATGAGCATTTTCTCTGATAGCACAAGTATTTAATAAAATTAAATCTGCTTCTTCCATATTTTCAACTTCATAAAAATTCATGTCTTCCAAAATTGCTTTAATGTTTTCAGTATCATGTTCATTCATTTGACAACCATATGTTTTAATAAAATATGCTCGGTTTAATCCAAGTTTCTTTAAATTGTCTGTTAATCGATAATTATCTGTTATTATTTCAACTTCTTTATCAGTTCTTTTTCTAGCAGTTGCTAAATTAGGTAATTTCATTTCATCACTTCATTTCTACTTATGTATAATACCATATTTGAAACATTCTATCAAGAAAAAACTCTTATAATAAGAGTTCTTGATTTTAACTATTTACAAGTTAGGCCTTGTTCTTCTAATGTTTTTTTAAATTCATCTAAATTTTTATTAAGGCCAAGCGATGTTATTTCTTCTTCATCTACATCTTTCATATTAACTTCCATTGTTAGTTTATATGAATCTTTTGTTTTTTTAGTATTGAATTTTATTTTAGAATTGTCTAATTCCTCAATATTAGATTTCGAATGATTTACAACTGTTTCAAATGAATTGTATAAGTCATTACTTTTAAAGATATATTCTTTTTCACTTTTAACTTTGGTAATATTCTTATCTTCAATTGTTAAAAAATATTTTTGTTTGATTGTCATATCTTCTGTTTTTCCATTACTAGTGCAAGTTAATTTTTTTTCACCACAACCTGTAATTAGAATAATCATGATAATCGTTAACCATAATCTTTTTTTCATTTCATCACCTACAAATTGCCCTTTCTAAATTTAGCAACTCCGTTTTCTAAATACCAAATATACTCTTGTGTTTCATCAGTGAAATTAAAACCTCTGTCAGTATACGGTGAGATTGTTTCTAAATCAGATAAGGTTATGTCCAAACCATGCTTATTATCAACAGAAGTACTACTTATTGAATTACCATTTAAAGTGGTTGTAGATAACGCGGCAGTATTAATATAATTAGGGATATAATTTCGTCCCATATTACGTCCAATGTTAGAACCAACTCCAACAATTGATCCACCTTTATTAATAGCTTTTAAATTGGTACTGTAATAGTTGTATCCAATCAGCCCACCAACATAATCATTACCTGAAACATTACCTTCTACAATAATGTTTCTTAAGGTTGTTCCATAATCTGTATAACCTGTCATTAATCCAACATAGTTGTTTCCAATTACCTTCCCGGTGACATTTATGTCATTTAAGTGACCATCATTAAATCCTACTATAGAGCCAAGATAATTCGCACCAGTTATATTAACCTTTTCTAAATTTAATCCTTTTATCCGTCCATCTTTGTTATAACCAACAAAGCCTAAATATGAAGTGTATGGACTACTTATGCTAAGATTTTTAATTGTTTTAAAATTACCGTCAAAGTTACCTTTAAAGTGATTAGCAAAACTCCCAATCATATAATGTAATTTGTTTGTCATATCAATATCGTTAACTAATTTGTAATGGGCTGATAGTTTTAGTGACGCTTGTTTTAATTCTTCATAACTACCTATCAAATATGGATCAGCAGCGGTTCCACTTCCACTTAATGTGAAAATCAATGGGTCAGTTGTAGTGTTTTTTTGAACAAGTTTTCCATAATTATTAATATCCCAATAATACCCATCTCCATCATTATCTCCACCAATATATGTATCAAATACATACTCAGCTAAATAAAGATTATTTAGGTCATCAATATTATTAAATGAAACCCCATGAATATTGTTAGGTGTTGAACTAACAACTGTTTTTCCGTTTACTGTTATACTTGCTGATGCTAAAGTACTAAAATATTCGGAAAGATAGTTTCTTCCCATATTACGTCCAACATTTGTTCCTGTTCCAACTACAGTTCCACCCATATTGATGGCCCTCAAATTTGTACTATAGTAATTGTAGCCAACAATTCCTCCAACGAGATCATTACCTACGACATTACCTTCGACTATAATGCTTCTACCCGTTGAACCATAATCAGCATAACCTGTCATTAATCCGACATAATTGTTACCCGTTATATTACCAGTTACATTTATTTCGGTAAAATGTCCAGAATGTAATCCAGCTATTCCACCAGTGTAATTTGAACCATTTACAATAATGTTTTTTATATTTAAATCTCGAATCCGACCATCTTTATTGTAACCAGAAAATCCTAAATATGAAGCATAAGGACTATTTATTGTTATGTTTTTAATTGTTTTAAAATTTCCATTAATATTACCCTTAAAGTGATTGACAAAACTTCCAATCATATAATGCAAGTTATCGGTCATATCGATGTCATTAATTAATTTATAATGTGATGAAAGTTTTAGTGATACTTGCTTTAAATCCTCATAATTACTAATTATATATGGGTCTTCTGCTGTTCCACTTCCGTTTAATGTAAATAACAATGGGTCTGTTGCGGTATTTTTTCTAACTAATTTCCCAGAATTATTTATGTCCCAATAATATCCATTACCATCATTATCTCCACCAATATATGTATCTAATGCAAGTTCGGCTAAATAAAGATTATTTAAATCATCTATTTTATTAAAAGTTGCACCATGAATATTATTAGGGGTTGGGCTATTAATTATGTTTCCATTTACTGTTACACTTGATAAAGCTAGTGTACTAAAATAATCTGAAAGATAATTACGTCCTATATTGCGTCCAACGTTAGTTCCAGTTCCAACTACGCTTCCCCCTACATTTACTGCTCTAAAATTTGTACTGTAATAATTGTATCCAATCATTCCACCAACATAATCGTTTCCCAGAACATTACCTTCTACGATAATGCTCCTTGCAGTTGTTGCATAATCGGTATAACCCGCAATTAATCCGACATAATTATTTCCAGTTATATTTCCACGAACATTCATTTCATTTAAATGCCCATTATTGTGTCCTACTATTCCACCAGTATAATTTAAACCAGTTATATTAACTGAGTTTATACCAAGTGTTGTAACCGTTCCACCGTTATTATATCCAATCAATCCAATATATGAAGTTGTTGGACGGTTTACATATAAATTGTTTATACAATTTAAATTACCTGCTAATTTCCCACTAAATTTTTTGATTTCATTACCAATTGGTTTGAAACCTTCTCCTGTTGTTAATTCAGTTTTTAAGTCTTCAATAATTCCATTACCATTTATATCACCATATGTTTTCGTTGTTGCATCGACATATGATTTAGAATTATTTAAGTCCAAAGTTATAGCAAGTGTAATGTTTTTACCGCTATATGTGTTTCCATTATTAACATTGTTTGACAGTGCAACTAAATCTTCAACACTTTCAATTAAGTATGGGTTATCAGTAGCTCCTGTACCAGCTAAAACTCCTGCTTCTTTATCAAGCGAGGTTCTGGCAATACAAGTATCTGATTCCCCGTTAAATTCAACAGTAAATTTTACGGGTAAATAAGCTATTAATTCTTCTTCAAAAGTATTTGGGTTAATACCATTTAAATTGTTTACGGTTATTTCAATACTAGCTTTACAAAGTGTTTCATCACATTCGACAATTACATCATCAACATCCATATTATTACTAGTTGCTGTATGTTTATAAAATATATTTGCTTGTGATAAATCGATTTGTTTTGGAGCTTCACCTGGCCAGATAACATCTCCCATATTTCTTCTAACAATATATGTTTTAAATTCTTCAAGTTTTTCAAATGTATAATGTTCTGTTACTCGGACTGTTTCAATATCTTTTAATGGTAACGGCAAGTTTCCTAAATGAATTGTATATTCATAACTTGTTTTACTAAATTGTTCTAGATAACCAGTATATCCAACACTATAAAATGTTTTATAATATATTTTATTTTGATCACTTACAATTCTTCTTGATGAACCAGCAAAGATTGGAATCTTCACTTGTTTATCTGATGGATCAATAGTTGGATCTTCTAAATAATATGTTGAACATTCTTCAAGAGTTATTTTTGAAACTGTTACTATTGCTTCATCAGCAGCTTTTGTTGCACAATAAGTTCCACTATGAATAGCAAGCGCCACTTGTTTGGAAGCTGCTTCTACTAAAACCGTTCCTATTTTTGGACTTTGACCTCGATAATCTAATTTTTTATTATCGGCATTATATTGTTTATAATCAAGGTAATAGAAAGTTTGTCTTTCATTTTCATTTACTGACAAATATTCCCCTGATCTGGCTATCCCATAAGCTGTATCTCTAAATGCTCCCATTCTCGCTTTTTCTACTATTCCTAGTATAAAAGGAATGGCTATTGTAACTACTATCAAAACTACTACAATTACTGCTAACAATTCAACTAATGTAAAACCTTTATTTTTTTTCACAATACACCACACCTATTATCTGTCATAATAGTATCACGTTTAGCATTTTTTTACAATTAGTGACAAACAAAAATCAAAACAATAAAAGTTTTGATTTTAAAAATTTAATAACTATTGTTATTTACACACTAATCCTTGTTCTTCTAACGTTGTTTGAAATTCATTTAAATTTTTATTAAATCCAAGTGATCTTATTTCTTCATCATCTACATCTTTCATATTAACTTCCATTGTTAATTTATATGAATCTTTTGTTTTTTTAGTATTGAATTTTATTTTAGAATTGTCTAATTCCTCAATATTAGATTTCGAATGATTTACAACTGTTTCAAATGAATTGTATAAGTCATTACTTTTAAAGATATATTCTTTTTCACTTTTTACTGCAATAATATTCTTACCTTCAATTGTTAAGACATACTTTTGATCAATTGTCATATCTTCTGCTTTACCATTACTTGTACATATTAACTTTTTGTCTCCACACCCTGTAATTAAAACAATTGCTGCAACCATTGTAAATATTATTTTTTTCATTATTTACCTCCTACGAATTACCCTTTCTAAATTTGGCTACACCATTATCCAAATACCAAATATACTCTTGTGTTTCATCAGTGAAATTGAATCTAACATTTTGATATGTACCATCTAGTTCTAAGTCTGCGGAAGTAATATCTAAACCATTTTTATTACCAATTGTTGTACCTGATACTACGATTCCATTAACTGGAATTGTCGACAGTGCGGATCCCGTTACGGTAAATGGTTTAGCTCCACCACCATTACCTGTTCCACCAACAATTCTTCCTACATTAGTTCCTGTAGTAGAAATCATACCTCCAGTATATATTCCACCAATATGTCCACTGTTCAGTGAAAAGCTATATGCATATCCTACAATACCACCAACATTATTAAATCCCAATAAATTACCAGTAGCTTTAATACTTAATATGGTAGGTGAAGCAAACCTATTATATACATATCCAACAGCTAGACCAACGTAATTATTTCCTAAAATGTTTCCATTAACAATACTGTCTAATGTATGACTATTGTAGTTATAACCTGATATTCCTCCTACATAATTATTTGCAATTATATTAACATTTTGTAAGTTTAGTCCTTTAATAGTTCCAAGGTTGTAACCTGAAAAACCAACATATGATGCATAAGGAGAATCAATATTTAGATTATAAATTACGTATTCATCACCATCAAATATACCTGTAAATTTGTTTACGTAACTACCAATTATATAAAAACGTTCTCCTGACAAATCAATATCTGAAACTAATTTATAATTTGAATTTAATTTTAATGTTGCTTGTTTTAAATCCTCTGGTGTTTTAATTAAATATGGATTTGTTAGCGTTCCAGTACCAAATAAATTAAAGGTCAACGAATAATCACTTACTCTTTTACGAACTATCTTTCCGGTAATATCATAATCCCAATAGTATCCGTTTCCGTCATCATCTCCGCCTATATATGTGTCGAGTGCTAACTCCAACAAATTAATGTTATTTAAATCTGACTCGTAGTTATAATCTGCTCCGTGATCACTTGTTGGATAAGTATTACTAACAGCAACTCCATTAATGGTTATTGATTTATTGGCAATACCTGTAAATAAGAATGGCGATGCCCCACCACCATTGCCGTTTCCGCCTCTTAGTCTACCTACATTAGTCCCACTTGCTGTAATGCTTCCCCCCTTATTAATCCCTGATATATGACCTGTTGTTAAAGCAAAACTATAAGAATATCCCGCTAAGCCACCTACATAGTTATTACCAGTTAAATTACCTTTAACGATTATGCTTGATAATCTAGGTGCTGAATAATCATTATAAATATAACCAACAGCTAAACCTACATAATTTATTCCATTTACATCTCCACTAACACTGCTTTCATTAATATTACCGTTAATAGTATATCCTGCTAGGGCACCGGTATAATTAGCAGCATTAATATTAACATTTTCAAGGTTAAGCGCTTGAATAGTCCCACGATTATATCCAGAAAACCCAATATATGATGCATTAGGTGAATTAATATTAAGATTATAAATTATGTGCTCATCACCATCAAACATACCTGTAAATTTGTTTATATAACTACCAATTATATAAAATCGTTTCCCTGATAAGTTAATATCTGAAATTAATTTATAATTTGAATTTAGTTTTAATGTTGCTTTTTTTAAATCCTCTGGTGTTTTAATTAAATATGGGTCTGTTGGTGTTCCAGTACCAATTAAATTAAAGGTCAATGGATAATCACTTACTCTTTTACGAACCATTTTTCCTGTAATATCATAATCCCAATAGTATCCATTTCCGTCATCATCTCCACCTATATATGTGTCGAGTGCTAACTCTAACAAATTAATGTTATTTAAATCTGATTCGTAGTTATAATCTGCTCCGTGATCACTTGTTGGATAAGTATTACTAACAGCAACTCCATTAATGTTTATTGATTTATTGGCAATACCATTAAATAAGAATGGTGATGAACCGCCACCATTGCCGTTTCCACCTCTTAATCTACCTACATTAGTCCCGATTGCTGTAATACTTCCTCCTTTATTAATTCCTGATATATAACCCGATGTTAAAGTAAAACTATAAGAATACCCCGCTAAACCACCTACATAATTATTACCACTTAAATTACCTTGAACGATTATGCTTGATAATCTCGGTGTTGAATAATCATTATAAATATAACCAACAGCTAAACCTACATAATTTATTCCCTTTACATCTCCACTAACACTACTTTCGTTAATATTACCGTTAATAGTATATCCTGCTAGGGCACCGGTATAATTGGCAGCATTAATATTAACATTTTCAAAGCTAATCGCTTGAATAGTTCCACGATTATATCCAGAAAATCCAATATATGATGCATGAGGTGAATTAATATTAAGATTATAAATTTTGTGCTCATCACCATCAAACATACCTGTAAATGGATTGGTATAACTACCAAACATGTAAAAATTTTTGTTTTTTAATTCAATATTACTGGTAAGTTTATATCCTAAACCTAATTTTAATGTCGCTTGTTTTAAATCATCGTAATTGTTTATTAAATATGGGGTTTCTTTGCTCCCAGAACCTACCAAACTAAATGTTAATGGATATTCTGCAGTGTTTCGTTGAACTAAAATTCCACGATCATCATAATCCCAATAATAACCATTACCATCATTATCACCACCAATATATGTATCTAATGGACCTTCTACTAAATTTATGTTATTTAAATCTTGTAAACTATCAAAATCAGCACCATGATTACTAGTTGGTAAGGTGTTTGAAACAGGTATACCATTAACAGTAATAGTATTTTTCGATAAAGTTGTTGTTCTAAATGGACTACCACCACTAACAGTACCAGAACCTCCTAAAATTCGGCTAACACTTGTTCCATTGGAAATAACATTTCCACTTTTATAAACCGCACCAATGTAACCACTTGACATTGAATATGAATAGGCATAACCAGATAATCCTCCAACATAATTATTGCCAATTACGTTCCCTTCGATAATTAAACTCGAGAAACGTGGTGTTGAATAATAGTTATATAAATAACCTGCGCCTAATCCAACATAATTCGCACCAGTTACATTGCCATTAATGTTGATTTCACTAATAATACCATTATAACTATAACCTGTAATTCCTGCTGTATAATCACCACCTGTCACATTCAATTTTTTAAAATTTACAGCAGTAACAGTTCCTCCGTTATTATATCCAATTAAACCGACATATGATGTGTCTGGTCTCTTTATATATAAATTGTTTATACAATTTAAATTTCCCGTTAATTTCCCGCTAAACTTTTTTATTTCATTACCGATTGGTTTAAAACCTTCTACTGTTGTTAATTCAGTTTTTAATTCTTCTATAATTCCATTACCATTTATATCACCATATTTTTTCGTTGTTGCATCGACATATGATTTAGAATTATTTAAATCTAACGTTATTGCTAACGAGATGTTTTTACCACTATATGTATTTCCATTATTAACATTGTTTGACAGTGCGACTAAATCTTCAACACTTTCAATTAAGTATGGATTATCAGTGGCACCTGTACCTGCTAAAACTCCTGCTTCTTTATCAAGCGAGGTTCTTGCAATACAACTATCTGATTCTCCATTAAATTCAACGGTAAATTTAACTGGCAAATATGCTATTAATTGTTCTTCAAAATTATTTGGATTAACACCATTTAAGTTATTTACTGTTATAGCAATACTTGCTTTACAGAGTGTTTCATCACATTCAACAACAACATCATCAACATCCATGTTTTTACTAGTTGCCGTATGCTTATAAAAAACATTTGCCTTTGACAAATCTATTTGTTTTGGAGCTTCACCTGGCCAGATAACATCTCCCATATTTCTTCTAACAATATATGTTTTAAATTCTTCAAGTTTTTCAAATGTATAATGTTCTGTTACTCGGACTGTTTCAATATCTTTTAATGGTAACGGCAAGTTTCCTAAATGAATTGTATATTCATAACTTGTTTTACTAAATTGTTCTAGATAACCAGTATATCCAACACTATAAAATGTTTTATAATATATTTTATTTTCATCACTTACAATTCTACGTGATGAAATAGCAAAGATTGGAATCTTTACTGGTTTTTTTGATGGATCACTGGTCGGATCAGTTTCATCATTTAAATCTAATAAATACTCTGGATCAACATCATATTCTTCTGCTATTTCAGGCCATGTATCCTCTTTTGTTTCTGTTAAATAATATGATGAACATTCTTCAGGTGTTGTTTTTGTAACATATACTTTTGCTTCATCTGCGGCTTTTGTTGCACAATAAGTTCCACTATGTATAGCAAGTGCCACTTGCTTCGAATCCGCTTCTGTTAAAACTGCCCCTGTTTTTGGACTTTGACCCCTATAATCTAATTTCTTGTTATCGGCATTATATTGTTTATAATCAAGGTAATAAAAGGTTTGCCTTTCCCTTTCATTTATTAATAAATATTCCCCTGATTTGGCTATTCCATAAGCTGTATCTCTAAATGCACCCATTCTTGCTGTTTCTACTATGCCTAGTATTAAAGGAATGACTATTGTAACTACTATTAAAACTACTACAATTACTGCTAACAATTCAACTAATGTAAAACCTTTTTTCTTTTTCACAATACACCTCTCCTATTATCTACAGTAATAGTAACACATTTGACATTTTTTTACAATTTTAAACAAAATAAAAAAAGTAATGCTAAATCTCTTGCATTACTATTAAAATCATTGGTTTACTACCAGTTTCTTTATATAAATATTTACCTAGTTTGTCTCTAACGCCATTTTTTATTTTATTAAAATCGACGTAGTTATTTTTAGTAAATTCATTAATTACTTCTAATGAAATTTTTTCAGCTTCTTTAATCAAGTCGATATTTTCTTTAACAAAAATAAATCCTCTAGTTAATATTTCTGGTCCTGCTAAAATCTTTTTGCTAGATTTTGATAATGTTGCAGTTACAATAACAACACCATTTTCACTTAGTGATTCACGGTCCTTAAGAACTAATTCACCAATATCACCAGGGGTTTTACCATCAATTAAAATATCATCATTTTTCACTTTTTCATTAGTATCTTCATATTTACCATCAACAAATGTTACTACTTGTCCATTTAATTTTAAAAATATATTTTCTTCAGGAATACCTGCTTTGAAAGCAACCTCAGCATTTGCAACTTGATGACGGTATTCACCAATAACAGGAAAATAATACTTTGGTTTAATTAAATCTAACATTAGCATTAAATCCTCACTCGAAGCATGAGGCTCTAAATATTTTTTAGTTGGTAATAAAACTAAATTCGCACCTTTTTTTGATATATCATCAAATAATTTGGTAGCACTTTTTTCCATACCATCATAAATTGGAGCAGCAAATACAACTGTATCTTCTTCAGTTATTTTAACAAATTTGTCAAAACCTCTAACAATTCTTCCAATATTTGAATATGGTTTTTCACGTTCATCAGATATTAAGACAACAACATTTTCATCATTTAAATGTTGAATTGAAGCAATCTTTGATTTATCAAAATTAATATAATTCATGTCAATTGCTCTTATAATAATATTTTCAAGACGTTTTCCTAAAATTACTACCTGACGATTTGTTTTACTAATTTCTGTTAGTAATTCTTGAATACGGTATAATTGGTTTTGAAAAGTATTAAACAATATTCGACCATCATTTTTACTTAATGTTTCACGAATAACTGTTGAAATGCGATGACTTGGAGAAGTAAAACCTCTCTTGTCAGCATACAATGATTCACTTAACAAACATAACACGCCTTGTTTTCCAACGTATGCAAGCTTCCCAATATCGGTTTTATAAGCTTCTGACATAGTTGGATCAAATACATAATTACCAGTATAAAAAATAGTTCCGCTTTCAGTATATAAAACATAACCCACTGTATCTGGTACAGAGTGAGTTAAACTTATAGGAAAAATACTGTTTTTTCCAAAAGTCATTTTATGATGGGGTTTTATTAAATTAAGATTATCAATTGACATCCCCTCATCAATTAATTCTCTTTTGATTATTTCTAAAGTAAATGTTGTCGCATATATTTTCAGTTCAGGAAGATCAAGCAAGATATCTGGAATTGCTCCCATATGTTCATCATGACCATGTGTTATAAACATTCCCACTATGCGTTTGCTATTTTCTTTTAAATAATCGTAATTAGGAATAATATAATCGATTCCTAACATTTGATCATCTGCATATTTAAGTCCAGCATCAAAGATAAAAATATCTTCATTTACTTCAACAATATACATATTTTTTCCGTTTTCATTTAGTCCACCTAGACTAAATATTTTTATTTTATTCATTTTTCTCCTTTCTCTTGTTAAAAAAGCCTAATTAATTATAACAAATAAATTTCAATTAGTCCACAAAATATTTTAGCACTAAAAAGAAGAGATGTTTTTTAATAACTTATCAACTTGGGTTTGATAATTATCACTGTTAGTAATATAACTACCAACAACAACAATATCTGCATTTTGACAATAATTTATTGTTTGATCGTTTATTCCACCATCTACTTCAATAACATAATTATAATTTTTTTCTTTTTTTAATTTTTTTAAATAATCAATTTTAGAAACTACATCTTTAATAAATTCCTGCCCACCAAGTCCTGGTTCAACACTCATAATAAGAATTAAATCAATATCACTAAGATAAGGAAGTATTGTATCTACATTTGTATTGGGTTTTACAGATATCCCTACTTTTATATTTAATTGTTTTAAATAACTAATTATTTCATTTGGATTATCGATTGCTTCTAAATGAAAAGTAATAAATTCAGGGTTTAATTGTTTAAAATCATTAATATAGTTAATAACATCACTAACCATTAAATGAACATCTTTTGGCTTGTTTGTATTACCTAGCAAACCCTTTATATCATCTATTGAATAAGTTTTGTTGTTAACAAATTCTCCATCCATAATATCTAAATGTAGATAATCAATGTTTGTTTTGTCTAATATTTCAATATTTTCTTTTAGATTATCTTTAATTGATAAAAATGACGCTGATATTTTCATTGTATCACCCTTTACTTATAAAATTTATATAATTAAGATATCGACTTTTCATTATTGTTTTATCTTTAATTTTGTCTTTGATTGAACAATGGTCTTCTAAATGATGCATGCAATCTTTATATTTGCAATCATGACGATATTCATTAAATTCAATAAAATTATCTCTAATATCGCTTTTTTCCATATCGACAAAATCCATTGCAGAGAAACCTGGGGTATCGGCTATTAATCCTTCAAGAACTGGTAATAATTCAACATGTCTTGTTGTATGTTTTCCCCGTCCTAAAGCTTTAGAAATTGGTGCTGTTTGTAAGTCCAGTGTATCATCTAATATATTTAATAGCGATGATTTACCCGCACCACTTTGACCAGTAAAAACAGTGATTTTATCTCTAAAAATACCTTTAAATCTTTCAGGATCATTATTTAGATAAACTTGATATCCTATTTTTTTATAGTAATCAATATATTCAAAGATATCTTTTGTTTCTTCTTCATTTAATAAATCTAGTTTAGTTAAGCAGATAATTGGCAAAACATTGTTATATTCAATTATAACTAATAGTTTATCTAATAAATTAGTTGAAAAATCTGGTTCTTTGACACTAGTAACCACAACGGCTTGATCAATATTGCTAACCGTTGGTCTTACTAAAATATTTTTCCTGTCCAAGACTTCATAAATTACTTTATCATTAATATCAACCATAACCATATCTCCGACAGTTGGTCTTATATTTAAATTACGAAATTTGCCTTTTGATTTACAAACATATAACTTACCGTCTATTAAAACAGTATAGTCATTACTAATTAGTTTTACTATTCTTCCCTTCATGATTCGTTTCCTGGTATTAAATCTTGAATTGGATCTTCTAATACTGGTGCTGCAGCAACGACAATATTAAGAGATGCTCCTGACATTACTTGACTTTTAGGAGCACGGCTTTGAGAAATTATCTTTCCTTCTTCATATTGTGCTGTTTCTTTATATTCAATTTTTAAGTTTAGTTTATATTCAGAAGCAAACGCTTTAATGTCATTCACTGTCCAATTTTCAGAAACAAAGTCAGGGTATTCAGTAATTATATCTGGTATATATAAAGTTACAGTGTCACCTGCCACCAATTTTGTTCCCACTTCTGGTTTTTGTTCAATAATTATATTTTCTTTATATTTAGTAACATCATCAACTTCTTTTTTTTCAGTTAAAACATAAATATCTTTTGTTTCTAATAAAGCTTTGATTTCATAATAATTTTTACCAACATAATTTCCAACTTCAATACCTTTTTCTCCAAGTGAAACATATAAAGTTATGGTATTGCCCTTCTTAACATTTGAATTATAACGAGGACTTGTTTTGGTAACTTTTCCTTCTTCTATTTCACTGTGATTCTCTTCTCTAAGTTCACTGTTTACTTTTAATCCCAAATTAATTAATTTTTTTTCAGCATCCTCAACTGTCATATTAGAAACATTAGGAACTTTTATTTCTGGTACAGTTGTTAATTTTGGAAGAAAAATAATCATCAATCCCATAATAGTTATTAAGAAAACAGCAACAAAACTAAGGATAATCAATAATTTATTTTCCTTACTATCACTTAATTTTACTTTTTCTTTTACTACATTATTTTTGATTTTTGGCATAACTTTTGTTTCCTCTAATTCTTGTTCGGGATATTTATATACTACCCTTTTTACATTTTTATTTTCTTCTTTTAAGGCATTTTCAATATCAGTATACATTCCCGTTACATTATCATAACGATTTTTAGGGTTTTTAGCACATGATTTTAAAATAATATTTTCAATACTTTGGGGAATATCTGGATTTTCTTTACATACGCTAGGTATTTGTTCTTTCATTTGTTTAATAGCTATTTCAACAGCATTTTCTCCTTTAAAAGGGATTTTTCCTGTTAACAGTTCATACATTAAAATTCCAAGTGAATAAATATCGCTTTTAATTGTTGCTCCATTACCATTTGCTTGCTCTGGAGGTAAATAATGAACTGATCCCATAACCGAATTAGTTTGTGTTAATTCATGGCTGTTTAAAGCCATAGCAATTCCAAAATCGGTAATTTTAACACGACCATCATCTAATATTAAAACATTTTGGGGTTTAATATCACGATGAATAATATATCCATTATGAGCGTGTGCGATGGCGCTTGTTAGTTGTAGCATAATATCAACAACTTCTTCTAGAGTTAATGCTCCGCGTCTTTTTACAAGGCTTTTTAAAGTACGTCCATCAATATATTCCATGACAATGAAATATTTGCCGTCATCTTCTCCAACGTCGTACATTTCAACAATATTAGGATGACTAAGAGAACTAGCTGATATGGCTTCTCTTTGAAAACGTCTAACAAACTTTTCATCATCAGCAAGATCCCCACGAAGAATTTTAACGGCTACTTTTCGATCAAGAATTGTATCTTGTGCGAGATAAACGTTAGCCATTCCTCCTTCGCCAATTAATCTTATTATTTGATATCGGTCATTTATCTTTTGCCCTTTAATAATCATTTTAAATCACCATCCTCTAAAAAACATGCGATAGATATATTGTCAGTTCCTCCACGATTATTGCTTTTTAAAATTAGTTTTTTTAATTTATCTTCTAACGATAAGTTTTCGTTGAGAACCCTACTTATTTGTTCCTCATCTAACATATTAGTTAAACCATCACTGCATAATAAAACACCATCTACTTCTTCTTCAACGACAAAGACATCCATTTCTACAGTTGTAGTTGCTCCTAATGCACGCATTAATACATTTTTTTTGGGATGATCTTTGGCTTCTTCGGGTGTTAATTCTCCAGAACTAACAAGCAAATTTACCAATGTGTGATCATTAGTTATTTTGTGAATTTTTTTGTTTTTAAATACAAATCCTGAACTATCACCAATATTACCAAATAATAAATATTCTTTTGTTTTTAAACATAAGACAAGTGTTGTTCCCATACCAAAACTAGTTGGATTTTCTTCAGTATATTTATATATTAAAATATTTGCTTCACTAACAGTATCTTTTAACCAATCAATTGCTTCTTCTTTACTACCAACACTACCAAGTTCTTTAAATCTTTTCCCTAGGTGTGTTATGGCGATACTTGATGCTACTTCGCCAGCGCGATGTCCACCCATTCCGTCAGCTACTATTAATAAATGTTCATCATTGTTATTTCTAACAATTGTAACACTATCTTCATTGTGATCCCTAACTTTTCCAGAATCCGTTAAATAAAAATATTCCATTACTAGTCCTCCTTATAATTCGCACGAAGTTGACCACAAGCAGCCATCATCTTTGACCCAAATTCTTTTCTAACAGTTACATTAATATGATTTTGTTTCAAAATATCATAAAATTTCATTACATCATCATTATTACTTTTTTTAAATTTCGAATTACTTGTTTCATTATATGGTATTAAATTAACATAGCAATTTATACCTCTTAAAAGATTAGATAGTTCAATTGCATTTTGAACACTATCATTAATTCCTTTTAACATAATATATTCCATCGTTACTCGTCGATTAGTTGCTTCAATATATTTTTTTATCGTTTTTATTAATAACGATATATTATATGCTTTGTTGATTGGCATAAGTTTATTCCTTATTTCATCATTAGGTGCATGAAGTGAAATTGCTAAATTAACTTGTTTTCCATCATTAATAAATTTTTCAATTTGTGGAACAACTCCACTTGTTGAAACAGTTATATGGCGTGCACCTATATCAATTCCTTTTGGATTATTAATAATATTAATAAATTTAATAACATTATCATAATTATCAAAAGGTTCTCCAATTCCCATTAAAACAACGTGAGAAATTCTTATATCTAAATCTTTTTCTATTAAAAGAATAGGTAAAAGCATCTCATTAACTTCTAAGTTACGAAGTCTTTTTAATCTTCCGCTTTCACAAAAGTAACACCCCATATTACAACCAACTTGTGTTGAGACACAAAGACTATTACCATAATTTTGCTTCATTAACACGGCTTCAACTGTATTACCATCACGCAATTTAAATAAATATTTATAAACATCTTTTCCTTGTAGTTTACTTACAATAGTTATTTCGTCTAAATTAAAGTCTTCTTTTATTCTATTAATAATATTTTTGTTCATATTAGTTATTTCATCAAAACTATTAATTCTTTTTTTATATAGCCACTCATACAACTGAACTGCACGAAAAGGCTTTTCACTTATACCTTGAAAATAATTTTTTAATTCATCTATTGAATAATCGTATATACTTTTCATATTCCACCCTGTTACAATTATAGCAAATAAATGGCAAATTAAAAAGATATCTAGTATCTTTTTATATAATTTTACCTATTTTAGTCAATATCTAAGCTTCTTTAGAGGAATAGTAATTAGTTTTAAATTCCTCACGATATTCTAAGATTCTATTTTCTTTAATTGCTTCTCTTAATTCCTCAGTTAATTTTATTAAAAAACGAATATTGTGAATTGATAATAAACGCCCTCCTAATGATTCATTGCATGCAAATAAATGTCTTAAATAAGCTTTAGTATAATTTTTGCATGTATAGCAGTCACAGTGTGGATCAACAGTTTCGAAATCTTCTTTAAATTTAGCATTCTTAAGGTTTATTCTTCCATATTTAGTAAAAGCATTTGCGTGACGCGCTAATCTTGTTGGTAAGACACAGTCAAAAATATCAATTCCCCTAATTACACCTTCAATAATATCGATAGGCTCTCCAACTCCCATTAAATATCTAACTTTATCATTTGGGATATATGGTGTAGAATCTTCAATCATTTTATACATAACGTCTTTTCCTTCACCAACACTAGTACCACCAATCGAATAACCATCAAAATCCATTTTAACAGTTTCAATCGCACTTAGTTTTCTTAAATCGGTAAATTCACCACCTTGGACAATACCAAATAAAGCTTGGTTAGAATTATCGTGAACATCTTTACCCCTTTTCGCCCATCTTAAAGTTCTTTCAATGCTGTTTTTCATATATTCATAACTAACAGGATATGGTGGACACTCGTCAAAACTCATAGCAATATCACTATCCAATTTGTTTTGAACTTGAATTGAAATTTCAGGAGTTAAAAATAATTTTTTACCATCTAAATGACTTTTAAAAATTACCCCTTCTTCTAAGATATTTTTCTTTTCAGCTAGTGAAAAAACTTGGAATCCACCACTATCTGTTAAAATTGGACCATCAAAGTTCATAAATTTATGGAGTCCACCCGCTTTAGCAATTATGTCTTCACCTGGTCTTAACCACAAATGATATGTATTAGATAGAATAATTCCACTATTTACTTCTTTTAACTCTTCTGGTGTTAGCATCTTAACATTAGCTAATGTTCCAACTGGCATAAACATTGGTGTTTCAAAAGTACCTCTTCTTGTTTCAAGTGTTCCGTATCTAGCAAAACTATTTATATCTTTATGTAATAAATTATATTTCAAACTCATAAAATCACTTCCTAGTCATTAATTATATATTAGATTCACCTTTTCTTCAAGTATAAAAAAAGAAGAAGAATCTTCTATATTTGTTTTAAATAGTCGGTTACTTCTTCTAGCCTCATCGCTCTTGATCCCTTTACTAATATAAGTGAATTAGATAAATCCATTTCTTTTAGATAACTAATTAGTGATTGATTATCAGGAAAATGAATAAACTTCCTTTTAATGTTTTTCATTTCATTACCAACTAACAACACTGTTTTATTGTTTATATTATCTAAATACGACCCTATTTTTTTATGGATTTTCTTACTAAATTTACCAAGTTCTAACACATCACCTAAAATAAAAATTTTATTAAGTGGTTTGTTTTTTATTAACTCTACAACACCAACTAATGATTCATAACTTGAATTGTAACAATCCTCAATTAAAATATTGTTTTTTCTTAGAACTTTAACATTCATTCTTTTATCTCCAGTCTTATACATTCCAACTGCTTTAATAATTAAATCAATTGGCACATTATATAATAATCCAACTTGAATAGCCATAATAACATTATTAACTAAATGTCTTCCTGGAACATTAAATGTTATTTTATATTCTCGATCAAGTTTGATTTTAAAGGTTGTTTTTTTGAAGGTTGTCTCAATATCATAAGCAACAAGTTTATTACCTTTTTTAGTTCCACAATTAACAATTGATACATTTTCACTTTTAATTATTTTTAAATATTTATCATCACCGTTAACAATTAGTTTGCCATCACTCATTCCATCTAATATTTCTCTTTTAGCTCGTAATATTTTTACTTTGGAACCTAGATTCCCAATATGAGACGTTCCAATATTAGTGATAAGTGCGACATTAGGTTGACAAACATTAGACAATGTACTTATCTCTCCTAGATGATTCATTCCTATTTCTAAAACAATCATTTCATAATGATTATTAAGATTGAATAAAGTTTTAGGAACACCTATATGGTTATTATCGCTTCCTTGACTTTTTAATACTTTATACTTTTGTCCAAGAATAAGTGCTATTAAATCTTTGGTAGTTGTTTTTCCAACACTACCTGTAACTGCTATTAAAGGAATATTATATAAGCTTCGATTATATTTAGCAATATCATATAAACAATTATAAGTGTTCTCTACCTTTATGATTGGTATATCCGCTTTAAGGTTTATATCTCTTTCAACAATAACCGCTTTCGCACCATTTTTTATTACATCTAAAATAAAGTCGTGACCATCATATTTTATTCCTTTTAGTGCTATAAAAAGATCTCCTTTTTTCACCTCTTGACTGTTTAGTTTTATTTTTTTAATTCGATGATTTCCTAACTCGCATTTATTAATAATTTCTCCATTACATATATTAACTAAATCGGCTAAAATCATTCAAACACTCCCCTATCTACATTTTTTTATGAAGTAAGCAAATAACCTATTCATTAATACATCATATTCAATCATTGACTCAGGGTGCCATTGTAAACCGATAAAAAAAGTTTTATTTTTATCTTCAAGTGCCTCAATTATATTATCATCACTCATACCAACAATATCTAAATCAGTCTTTATAACAGTTGATTTGTGACGACTATTAACTATAATTTGTTGTTCTTGTAGTATTTCGTATAATTTTGAATTGGTATTTATATTTATTTTATGAACATAGTCAATACCTTTTTGTAAATGATTTTGATTATTTAAATCATCCATTTCGCCATTAAAAGCTACTCCCATTGCTTGCATACCTAAACATATTCCAAGTAATGGTTTATCTATTTTGTATGAATACTTAATAGTTTCAAGATCATAATCATAATAATCGTCACCACCTTGACATATTATTCCATCACAAAGATCAATCATTCTTTTAATTGTTTCTACTTCTTCTAAGGTAAGAGTTTTAGTATTATTAATGTCATTACCGTAATAATTATCAATATTAGGTGGAATTATTCCTAATGGTATTCCACCGTGTTTTATAATGGCATCGCTGACTTGTTTATATATGCAAAGAGTATCATTTCCTTCGATACTTTTTTCTGGTCTTAAAATAATTCCAATAATCGGTTTCATATTTCCTCCTTATAAAAAAATGACTAGTCCATGTGCTTAGTCATTGTTTTCATCATTTGATTAACTTGTTTTTGGCTTGGGGTTCTTCCCATTTGTTGCATCATTGCTTTAATCATTTGTTCATTTATTGGCGGGTTTTGTTTCATATATTTTTTCATGTAACTACGAGCTACAAAAAATCCAATGATTGCTCCTGCAATTAATCCACCTAATACTTTTAATAAATCTAATAAAAAAGGTATCCATTCCATTTAAATCATTCCTTCCGTCTATAATAATTTTACTAAAAATTTTGATATTTATCAAGTTGTTTATTAATTATATTCTAATGATCTAATATTATTGTTGTTTTTTGATAACCAAAAATAATTATTAGAAGAAAAATCACAAATTAATATCTTTTTATTATAGAGATTTAATGTGTTGAAAAAAGTTGGTATTTTGGTGTTGCTTATTATGACAATTATTGGATATCTTAAAACTAGCAAACTAGTCTCGGATTTAAATTTATATAAATACTTTTGGTTGTTTTTTGAAACATGGGGCAAGTATTTAAAATAATTACTAATAACATTAACTTTAAACGGTAAACAAAGTTGATCAAACAATGACACTCGATAATTAAGGTTACTAAATTTCCCTTTTTGTAGTTCATATAAAATTGTATATAATTCTTTTAAGTTAGAACTATATATATCCGCAACTTCTTCTCTAATAACAAACAAATAATATTTATACATTTTATCACCAACATCATTGTAAAACATCTTTTTTAAAATTATTGTAGAAAAAAGAATAATATATAATATTATTCTTGATTTTTAATTGTAAATAAATTAATAACCCTGTTTTTTATTTTTTCGTATGAAAAATCACAATAATCTTCAACTTCAGCTGTAGTGCCACTTATTCCAAATTTATCAATAGTTATTAAAAAGTCTTTATTTTCGACAAATTGGTGCCAGCTAAATGAAGAACCAGCTTCAATAACTACCTTTTTAGAGTCTTTAGGCAGTAAGTCTTCTTGATATTCTTTTGATTGATTTAAGTATAATTCCATTGAAGGCATACTTACAACTCTAATATCAAAATTATTTTTTTCATATAATTCATTAGCTAAACGATAAGCGGTTCCTACTTCACTCCCAGTTGCAATAAAGATACCATCTAGGTTATTTTTTTCTTTTCTTACAACATATGCTCCAAATTTCACTTTATTTGCATCAGTGGTTGGCAATAAATCCACTTTATTTCTTGATACAACTAAACAATTCGGTTTTCGATTATTTAATATTTCGTTCCAACAACCAATTAATTCATTAGCATCAGATGGTCTGAAAACTCTCATATTAGGTATAGTTCTCAACATTGTTAAATGTTCAATTGGTTGATGAGTAGGACCATCTTGACCGATATTGATTGTATCATGAGTATATATATATGTTACTGGCAAATCCATTAACGATGATAAACGAATAGCTGGTTTTTGGTAATCAGAAAACGTTAAGAACGTTGAACCAAATGGCCTAAAACCAGCAAGTGCAAGTCCATTCATAATGGCAGCCATTGAATGTTCACGTACTCCAAACCATATATTTTTTCCAAGAAAATTGTCTTTAGTAATGTCGGGTTGGCGATGAATATAAGTTTTAGTAGAACTTGCTAAATCTGCACTTCCGCCAATAAGGGTAGGTATAAATTCTGATAGTTTTATCATGACATTACCATTTATTTCTCTTAATGCTTCTTTTGAATCATTTGAAAAATTCCAATTTAAATCATTAATATTAATATTGAAGCGGCTATTTACAATATTATTAAACAAATTATAATCACCTTTATATTTTTGTTCAACATATTTTTTATAATTATCATCCCAAGCATAAAAGCTTTTTTGATATCTTTCACTTATTTCTTTCCTAAAATAATTAATGATTTCTTCTGGAACATAAAATGTTTCTTCTGGAAGCTGTAAAATTCTTTTTAATCTAGTCGTTTCTTCTTTTCCTAAAACTTTGCCATGCACATCACTTTTGCCGGCTAAAGTTGTACCATTTCCAATAATTGTTTTAACTTCAATAATGGTTGGTTTAGATGATGTTTTTGCACTATTAATAGCTTTATTAATCGCGTTTAGGTCTTCTCCATCTTTTACTAATATAGTATTCCATCCCATCGCCTTAAAACGATCAATTACATTTTCATTAAAAGTATTTTCTGTTGGTCCATCTAAACTAATATTATTAGAATCATATAATACAATTAAATTGTTTAGTCCTAAACTTCCAGCCAATGATGCTGCTTCATAAGCTACACCTTCCATTAAGTCACCATCACTACATAAAACATAAACATTATAATCTAATACTGGTTTGTCTGTACTAAAGATTTTGTTATCTTTTGGAACTACAAATTTAGAACGATTTATTTTTGCACCAATCGCCATTCCAACGGCACTAGCAAATCCTTGACCTAATGGTCCAGTAGACATATCAACACCACTAGTGACTCCATATTCAGGATGTCCAGGTGTTGGAAAGCCTGCTCTTCTAAATTTTTTTAAGTCATCGAGTTTTATATTGAAACCAGCCATATATAAGACAGAATATAAAAGTGCTGATCCATGACCTGCAGACATTACAAAGCGATCACGATTAATCCAAGTTGGATCAACAGTACTAAAGTTTAAGTGATGTTTGTATAAAGCATACATAATTGGGGCAGCTCCAAGGACAATGCCTGGATGGCCACTTCCAGCTTCATTAATCATATCGATTGATAATGATTTTATATAGTTAATGGTTAATTGATCAATGCTAATTTTATTAGTTTGGTTTCCCTTCATTATTCCACCTCTTTATTATGTATTAATTATACCAAATAAAGAATTAAGAATAAAGTCGTTTTATTACTTATTGTTAATTGTTATTTCATTTCTAGTATCTATATTATTTGCTTCCTCTAATTTTTTGATATTTACAGAATCAAAATAAACCGCCACCAATATAAATATTATAAAACTTAACATTGCCTTATTTCTTAATAAATCTAACATACTATTCCTCCTTCATTAATTAAATTCTAACACAAACAAATGTTCGCGTCAATAATTAAGCGAACGAATGTTTGACAAAAATGTAAAGTTGTGTTAATATGTTTATATTAGATATGGGAGGCGTCAATGACTGAATTAACAAATAAGCAAAATGAAGTTCTTAAATACATTAAACAATACGTTGTTGCAAATGGATATCCCCCTACGGTTAGAGAAATTGCTAAAGCAATGGGAGTTTCCTCTCCAGCAACAATTCATGCTCATCTTAGTAATCTTGAAGAAAAAGGTGTTATAAAAAAAGAAACCACTAAAAACCGTGCTATTGAATTATTAGTGGAAAATGAATATTTAGAAAAAAATGAGGAATTAACTAAAGTTCCCTTACTGGGCAAGATTACTGCAGGTTCGCCAATTGAGGCAATTGAAAACCCTGGTGAATATTTCTCATTACCCTCTTATTTAATTCCTAATAATAAAGAAGTCTTTACTTTGTTAGTTGATGGAGAAAGTATGATTAATGTTGGTATTTATGACGGAGATATTATTATTGTGGAAAGAACCAATGAAGCAAGGAATGGGACAATTATTGTTGCCATGACTGATGAAAACGAAGTTACCTTGAAAACCTTTTACAAAGAAAAAGATCATGTCAGGTTACAACCTGAAAATGATCATATGGAGCCAATTATATTATCTAATGTTTCTATTTTAGGTAAAGCGATTGGATTATATCGTAAATTATAATTGAAAAAAGCAAACATCAAATGTTTGCTTTTTATATTCCAATAAATGCTAAATAAACTAAGAAAGCTGTAAATATAGTGGTCATAACCCAACCATTTATTTTATCTGATTTAGTTGATTTATATTTTACACCAATTGCCATAGATATTAACACACCACCAATAAGTCCACCAATATGAGCAGCATTATTAATACCTGATAATGAAAATCCAATTAATAAATTAACTACAATTAAAGGTATAATTTGAGATTTAATAACAGTTCCCAAATATACTCGATAATGATATCCAAAGTATAGCATAGCACCTAGAAGTCCAAATATAGAGCCTGATGCTCCAGCGCTTATACCACCAAAGAATAACATTGATAGTAACGTTGAAGAAATGGCAGAAAACAAATAAATAGCAATGTATCTAGCTTTGCCATAAAATCCTTCTAACTGAGGTCCAATAATATATAAAGCATAATTATTAAACAATAAATGCAATAATCCAATATGGACAAAACTGCTAGTTATTAAACGGAAATATTCGCCACCAATTATAAGTTTTGGATGACTTGCGCCAAACTGCAACAATGTTAAACCGTCGGTACTGCCATTTCCAAAAATATACATTGCAATAAAAATTAAAGTATTTATAGCAATAATAGTCATTGTTACAACTGGTTTTTTAGGAGCAAACACATCATCTGCCTTTACCGCATCTTCTTGATTTTTTTTATTTATATCACTTGTTAATTTCATAAATAATTCAATTCCTTTTTCTTTATATTCAGATTTTTTACTAATACTTGGAAAATAACTTTTAACAACTTCATTTGATGCTATATCATTAATGTTTTTAGCATCAACACAAGTAATGTTATCTAGTTTACTAGATAATTCTACATTGTCTCCTAAGTTTAAAAAAATATTTAATGTATGAATTTTTAATGATAATGTCTTCTTTTTTATATCTTCCATAATACGATTAGTTTTATATATATCAAAATCTAATTGTTCTTTATTATGTATATAATTAGAGGCAATTCTAATTATTTGATATTCATTATCTAAATTTTCTAACCATATTTCTTCTTTAGCGCCATGCAATACAATTGGATTATATCCTTGTTCAGTTATAAAATAATGTAATAACTTTATAATTACATCATCAAATTTATTTGAATTTGTAATTGTTCCATTCATTATATCACCTCTCTTTTAATATTTTACACTCTTTATTATTTTATGTAAAGATTTATGATAACTCTATATTATCATCGAATTTTTTCAATATTTCTAAAAACTTATTAGGTAATTCACTGTCAAATTCCATATATTTATTAGTCCTTGGATGATTGAATCCTAATATTTTAGCATGTAAACATTGACCGCTATCATTAATCCTTTTGCGCCTGCCATATACCGGATCATTAACAACTGGATGATTAATATAACTAAAATGAACTCTTATTTGATGAGTTCTACCAGTTTCTAAAATCGCTTCAATTAATGTTGCATTTTTAAACCTTTTAATTACTCGAAAATTAGTTATAGCATTCTTACTATTAATAGACGTCACCGCTTGTTTTTTACGGTCACGAGTATCTCTCCCAATTGGTGCATCAATAGTTCCAGTATCATTATTAATTACTCCCCAAACTAAGGCATAATATTTTCTTAATACTGTTTTTTCACTAAGTTGTTTAGCAAGTGATTCATGAGCCTCGTTGTTTTTAGCAACAACTAAGATACCAGTAGTATAGGCATCAATACGATGAACAATTCCCGGTCTTAATTCACCATTAATATCACTTAACTGATTAAAATGATATAACAATCCATTAACTAGAGTTCCTTTTTCATTTCCAAAAGCTGGATGAACAACCATCCCATTTTCTTTATTTATTATAATAATATCATCATCTTCATATACAATATTTAATTCCATTTTTTCTGGTCCAACAGTAAAATCTTCTTCTTCAATATTTTCAACAGTAATAACATCATTTTCTTTTAAAACATAACTATTTTTAACAGAGTTATTGTTTACTAAAATTTTATCATTTTTGATAAATTTTTGAATTTTATTACGACTCAATTCTAATACTTCAATTAAGTAAGTATCAATACGAGTATTTTTAAATTCATTATCAACTATATATTTTTCCATGATTCGCCCTCCTCTTTAAGAATATTTAAAATCATTAACCCAACTGATACAACAATAAATATGTCAGCCATATTAAATACAGGAAATTCATATCCAAAGATATTAAAGTCAAAAAAATCAATAACATAACCATATATTATACGATCAACTAAATTTCCAACTATTCCTCCAATTAATACTCCGTAAGTTATAATTTCTAATTTATTAAGTTTATTATTTCTTATAAAAACAAAGTATATTAAGAATAATGATAAAAAAGCAGCCATAATTAAAAAGATTTTATTTCCTTCTAAAATACTCCAAGCAGCTCCATAGTTTCTAACATATGTAATTGAAAAAAATGATTTTATAACACTTACGCTGTCTAATAAAGCTATATTAGTTGTAATAACAAATTTAACTAATTGATCAATCATTAAGCATATAAAACTAATAATAATAACTTTTTTGTTCATAAGTTTCACCTTCTTAATTATAGCATATATAATGTTTAACATAAAGATTATATATTTTAAAATAAAAAAAGACAAGATGTTTTCTTGTCCATTTTGTTATTTTGCTTGTTTCAAAGCATTCATTACTGCTTCATAGTAAGTATCAACAGTGATTGTAACACCTGATACAGAATCAGTTTTAGTTTCTTCTTCGTCAGTCCATTCAATCCAATCTAAACCTTGTTCTTGAACAATTTTTGCTTCTAAATTGTTAACTTGTTCATACCATTCTGCTCCACCTTGAATTACCCCAATATTTGCTGAGGTACTCTTCATCCCATAAGCATCACCTAAAGTTTTCTTAGTTGTGTTTGAACCATCCTTATTATAAGTTGAATCAATAACTACTGATTTTATTTTACCGTCTGCACCAACATAAACAGATGCAGTTGATACAAATTTGTTACCATATGATTCAAATTCTTTAGATGAACCAAAATAAGTCCCTTCTTTGTAGTCTCCTTTTTCTTCAATTTTAGTACATCCTGTTACTAATACTAAAGCAACTAACATGATTGTCATTAAAAATTTTTTCATTCTATTCCTCCTACATTATATTAAAATTATATATCATATTCATTAATTTTGCAATTCTTTTTCAAAATATATTACTATCTCCTTACTAATTAAACCAACTATAATTCCGGTTGGAATTGAGAACATTAAAAGCCATGGTAAATAATAGATCATATTAGTTGTATTGATTATAATAATCGCTACAAGAACTTGACCAATGCTATGAAAGATTGATCCAACAACACTAACTCCTACAATTGATAACTTAGTAAATCGTTTTGTTAGATACATGGCAGTTCCACTTAATAGGGCCCCACTCAAACTAAAGAAGAAGGTTTGACTAAATATCCCAGTTCTTAAAATCCCTACTAAAAAGACTCTTAAAACAGAAACATACATGGCATCCTTAAATGAGTAAGAATATAAAATAAACAAAATAATTGTGTTAGCAAGTCCAAGTTTTAATCCTGGTATATATCCATTAAAAAAAGGTATCATGCTTTCAATAATACTTAAAACAACTGATAATGCTAATAACATTGATAATCTAATATTTTGTTTTAATTCCATCTTATACCTACTTTATTACAGCATCAATATCATCTGCTGCCTCTATTTCTATTACTACTTTATTTGGTAAACAAACAATCGTTTCATAAGTTTCTTTAATCCATCCTTGTTTGGAACATAAATGTAATGGGCTTTTTTCTTGTACAACTCTTATTTTATCATTATCAACTTCAATTACAACGTCTCCATTAAACCCATTCACTTTGTGTGTTGTCTTTGTTTCTTGACTTAGTGGTATTGTCAGAACTAAATCGTTTTCAAAATAAACTTTGGCCGTTTTTTGATCAGTGTTTTTAGTAATTACAATTATCCATATCATAACTGCTGAAATGACAAGAAGACTTAAAACTAATTTTAAATCATTTTTGTTCATACTTATTAAATCCTTCACTTTTAATTATTTTGTTATCATTCGTAAACCAGACTGCTTCTACCTCATTCATTTGGCTAATAAACTTCTTTCCTTCATCAATTGGCATTAAAAATAAAGTGGTTGTTAAAACATCATTTAGTTTACTATCGCCAGACAAAACAGTAACACTTTTCATATAAGTTCCCGGATATAAAGTATTTGGATTAATAACGTGATTATAACTAACACCGTTATATTCATAAAATCTTTCATAACTACCACTAGTTGCTACACTTATATTTTCACCATTTATAATAGTCAAGTTTTCTTCGTTGTTTAAAGGGCTTTTTACTCCTATTTTATATAAATCTTTATGGTATTTATTACCTACTAATACTTGTCCACCAGCATTGATAATAAATTTATCGAATCCTTTATTTTTTAAATATTCTCCGGCTACATCAGTTACATACCCTTTAGCGATTGCTCCTAAATCAATATTGGGATTATTGTTTAATATTTTATTATCGCCTAAAAGTTTCACTTCATTAATATTTTTAGTAGCTATTTCTAATTCTTCTTTAGTTGGAATTCCATCCTTATTTGCTAAATATTTTTTCCAAACATCAATAACACTACCCATTTCTATATTAAATAAACCATTACTTTTATTTTTCCAAAGAAGACCGTATTCTAAAATATCATATAGCCTTTTATCAATAGAAAGAACTCTTTCTTCAGTTTTATTATTATTAATGTAATGAACATTAACTAAACCTTCATAACCGTTATATCTATCAGTTAATTGATGATATTCTTTATATATTTTTTCAACTTCTTTTAAAGCATTATCGGCTTCTCTATTATCACTATATATTTTAATGTTTATATAAGTGTCCATATAAAATAAATTTTTAGTGCTTATCTTTTGCTTTTTAGCGACAAAAGAGATTAAAAACATGGCTGTTAATAAACCTAAAAGTAACATATAAGGTATATATTTTTTCATACTATCACCTGTTTAATTATAGCAAAAAAAGTAGATTTAATCTACTTTTATTAAAAACTAACTTTAACTAAAATAACATCTTCACCAATCTTTTCGATTTCTTTCCATTTGATTTCAATTTCATCTCTTGTTGTAAACATTGAAACCAAAAATTTGGTTTTTTCAATAACTAGTCCATTCATTATACCATCACTGCCAATTATTACATCAATAATATTACCGATTTTTTTGCCATCAACAACATTTACAACGTCTTTATTTTGTAATTCTGATAATCGCATTCTACCACCTAGTTAATTATATTTTATAAAAACTATATAATGTCTTTAATCAATCATTTTTTTGATGTTCTCTAAAGCACACTTTTCAACACGAGATATTTGAGCTTGTGATATTCCAATTTCACTTGCTAACTCCATTTGGGTTTTACCAATAATATATCTTGAATATATAATATATTTTTCTTTCTCCTTTAACTTTGATATTGCATCATTAAGTGCAATATGAACTTCTTGACTATACTGTTGCTTCTTATCATCACTTAATTGATCAGCTAAATAAATAGTATCTCCTCCATCATTGTAGATAGGTTCAAACATACTAATTGTATCTTTCATCGAATCAATAGCATTGCTTACCTCAAATTCTGTTAGTCCAAGTTCGTTAGCAATTGCTTCAATACTCGGTTCTTTACCCAACTCATTAGTAAGCCGTTCTTTAGTTGTTAAAGCTTTATAAGCAACATCTTTAATGCTTCTAGCAATTCTAACGCTGTTATTATCTCTTAAGTAACGTTTTACTTCCCCTAAAATCATTGGTACAGCATAGGTTGAAAAACGAACTTCATGTTTTAGATCAAAATTATCAATCGCTTTAATTAAACCAATACAACCAACCTGAAACAAATCATCCATATTGTCTGTTCTGTTGTTAAATTTTCTCAAAATACTAAGGACTAGTTTTAAATTTCCATTTATTAAATCCTCTTTGGCAAATTTATTACCATTTTGCATCTTAACAAATAGATCTATCATTTCTTCATTGGTTAAAACTTTAATATTCGCAGTATTCACGCCACTGATTTCAACTTTGTAGCGTGCCATAAAAAATCTCCTTTCAACTTCATCATGAGTTAAAAAGAGATAATTTATTCATTTAATTTTATTTGTTTATTTTAAGTATTTCATTAATAGCAGTTTCTTCTTTGTAGCTGATATTTAATTTTTGACCAGTTTCAACAAACGGTAAGAAATTTCGATCAACTTTAATCGAAGCACGATAATTATTATTGTTATTATCAGTAAAATAATAATATGTTGTTCCATCAATCATAACTGATTTTATTTTAGAAATAGTAATGTCTTTTTTTATTGTTTTATCATTATTAACATTTCTCTCATCATCGCCTAAATATTTTTCTGAAGCGGCAATGATTCCATCATGTGACTCGCTTACAACAACTTTTTGATAGTCAACAACATCAACGAATGCATACATTTTTACTAACCCAGCATTATCTTTAAGTGATAATAAGTAAGTTGGTTTGTTATTCAAATTAATTAACAGTGGGAATGTCGCTCTGTATTTCATTTGTTGTACTTGGCCTTCTGCACTAGCCATGGCTGAATATTCAGTAGCACCTGCTACTGGATAAAAGACTGTTTCTTTAGTACGAAGATTACTCATAATAAAGCCAATGTTAGATGAATCACTTGCAACCGATGTAACTCCTGTATATAAGTAAACATCATCATTCATTACAGTATAATTATATCCTTCAGTTGTTGAAACAACTCCTTTTTGACCAAATAGTGAATTTAAAAATCCGCTAGCATATTTACCCCAGTCATTGATTTGTTCCATAATAAGTATTGGTTGATGAACATGATCAATCCAAGTTGGAACTTCTCCTGCCTTATATTTAACAGACTCACCAGTAACTGCATTTAAAGTAATAACACCAGATACTTCTGGACGTAGTCCAACTCCAGCATACTTAATAGTTGGAACAACCCAATAAGGATTTCCTTCATTATCTAATTCAAATTTTTCTGAACCAAAATTTTCAGTTGGATATAAAAAACGTAATTTACGTTGCATCTTTTCATTAAAAAGTGCTGACGGAACATATTTCATTCCTTTTTCTAACTTAACTAATTCAGCTTTACCAGTAACTGAATTTAATATAATATAACCTTTTACCCCATCTTTACGATTAGTAAAGTATTTAATTATATTAGCATATTCAAGCGGTGTAACACGAACAATATCATCATTGTAATTAATTTGGGTATACAGATTAGATACTGAAAATTGTGATACCAACTCAGTCATTTGACCCATAACACGATCGCCTAATTTTTGACTTGAATCTTTGTCTAATAATGGTAAGGCATTATAGTCAACTTCGTTAACATCTTTTTCAAAAACACCATCTTCTTTAATATCAATCCGATTATAGTATTTTTTTGCGTTAAATAGTGGTGAATTAATAACATTAACTAAAAGTATAAGAACAATAACAACTGGTATTGCTAAAACAACCATACTTCCTCGTTCAAGTGATTTTTCTGCTCTTGATATTTTAGTTATCAAATTTTCTTTTGTTTTATATCGATAGACTTCAACGGTAATAAAATATATTACGTAAATCATTAAAGCAAACGGCCAAAACATTGGGGCAGTTAAATTTAATGGTGGAAGCATAAAATAATATAATATTGCTCCCAAAACTAAGGTAATAATTATTGGCATAATTTTATTTTTCATAATTTCACTCCTCTTATTTTACTATTTTTTTCCAATCTTCTTCTTTGAATCCAACAAGGATCAAATCATCACTAATAAGGATTGGCCTTTTTACTAACATTCCATTAGTTGATAGTAATTCAATTTTATCAGTATCGCTCATATCTAATAACTTGTCTTTTAAATTTAGCTCTTTATAAACAAAACCACTAGTATTAAAAAATCTTTTAATTGGTAATTCACTTTTAACAATCCAATTTTTTAATTCTTCAACATTTGGATTTTCAGTAACGATATTGCGATCAATAAAATCAATTTTATTGTCTTTTAAAAACTTTAAAGCTTTATTTGATGTACTACATCGGGGATATCCTAAAAACAAATATTGCATACTTACCTCCAATTTAATTATAACATATTTCAACTAAAAACAAAACAAGTTGATTAATATCAACTTATGTTTTAACTATCGTTTTTAATCGTTTAATAACTTTTTTTTCAATTCTAGAAATATATGATTGGCTAATATTTAGCAATTCCGCAACATCTTTTTGTGTCATTTCATTGTAATTATAAAGGCCATATCTTAACACCATTATTTGTTTGTCACGACCATTTAATTTATTAATTTCTTGATATAATAATTCTTTTTCAACTTCTTCTTCCAGCCCCTTTGTAACAACATCAGGCTCCGTCCCTAAAATATCTTCTAAATGTAATTCATTACCTTCTGAATCGTAACTTAGACTATCTTCAAAACTTATTTCTCCCCTTCTTTTTTTATTTTTTCTTAAATACATTAATATCTCATTATCAATACATCTAGAAGCGTAAGTTGCAAGTTTAATATTTTTATCTAATTTATATGTATTAATTCCTTTAATAAGTCCAATAGTACCAATACTGACAAGGTCTTCTAAATCAATTTTGGTATTCTCATATTTTTTAGATAAGAAAACAACTAATCGAAGATTATGTTCAATTAATTTAGCCCGTGCGGCATCATCACCATTTGACGATCTTGTTACATATTCTATTTCATCTTCCTTTGATAACGGTTCTGGTAATTTATCAGAACTTCCCACAAAGTAAAGTCCTTTTTTAACACGAAAAAACTTAAGTAAATAGCTGATTATTCTTCTCATTTTATCCCTCCAATAATTGATTGTGCAAAATACAATTAATTCCTTCTATTTTAAATTTTTCATCAACAATGCCAACTAAAAATTTCTTTTTAACACCCACACCTTTGATAATTATTTGATATGGAATAACACATTTAATTAATCCATCATTATTGACTGTATGGTATGGAATAAGGATTGATTTTAAATTCTTAACACTATCTCCTAAATCACTTTTATTAACTAAAATAACTGGTCTTTTGAAGAATGGATCGGTTATTTTGTTACCGGTATCTACAAAACCAGTTAAATTAATTGAATTTTCCTTTGTCAAAAACAATTCTATTTCATAGTAATTAGCATAATTAGTTTTAAGCTTAATACCTTGTCTAACATAAGTATATATAATAATTGGTGAGATTATGATCAAAATAATATAATTAATACTTAGCCCGTGATGGTAAAAGACTAAGCCTTCTTGTTTATATGAAAATTCAACATTCAAATAATACAAGAAACCTCCTAATAAAATACTTGATATATATAAATACAAAAGGTTTTTCATAGTATATTTAATATTTTTATAACCAAACGAAATAAGAATCATAATTACACTAATTATAAATTTAATTAAAAATAATTGAATAGAATTAAGTTTAATAAATAACACAAAAATACTTAAACTACCAATTACTGAACCAAAAATTATTTTTCTTATCTTGATATTTCTTCTTAATAAAATAGAAACACTTAATAATAAGATAAAATCAAAACCTAAATTAAGAAGAAATATTAAATCTAGGTATAAAGTCATACTATCACCTTTTACATTATAAAAAAACAACACATAGTATTGTGTCGTTTTATAGGCATTAAGTATTTTTATATATTAAAGTCCTCTTTTTCTTAGGAATGTTGGAATTTCTGTTGTTTCAGATACGTCTTCAATATCTTTTCTTAATTCTTCTCTTCTTGTATAAGGATGATATAGTGGATCTCCTTCTTCTTCAAATCCTGTTGCTATAACAGTAACAATGATTTCATCATTTAGGTTTTCATTAATTACAGCACCAAAGATAGTATTAATATCTGTATTAGAAGCACCACGAATTGTTTCAACAACTGTTTCTACTTCTGAAAGTGCTAGATTAGCACCTCCTGTAACATTAATAATAGCATCTGAAGCACCGCTAATACTTGTTTCTAATAATGGGCTTGATACTGCTTGACGAGCAGCTTCTAGAGCACGTTCTTCGCCAACACCAATACCAATACCAATTAAAGCATTACCTTTATTTTCCATTATTGTACGAACATCAGCAAAGTCCAAGTTAATAAGACCTGCTACAGCGATTAAGTCAGAGATTGATTGAACACCCCTTCTTAAAACGTTATCTACTTCTTTAAATGACTCTAATAATGGAGTTGCTTTATCAACAATTTCTCTTAAACGATCATTAGGAATAACAATTAGCGTATCAACATGTTTTTTTAATTCTTCAAGTCCGGTTAAGGCACGTTCCATAACCTTTTTTCCTTCAAAAGAAAATGGTTTAGTCACTATCCCAATAGTAAGAGCCCCGATTTCTTGAGCAATTTCAGCAATTACTGGAGCTGCTCCAGTACCTGTTCCGCCGCCCATCCCACAAGTAACGAACACCATATCCGCTCCTGATAAAGCTTCTTTAATTTCCTCTTTTGATTCTAAAGCTGCTTCACGACCTATTTCCGGTTTTGCTCCAGCTCCTAATCCTTTAGTTAATTCAACACCAATTTGTATTTTTCTAGTAGCTTGGGATGTATTCAAAACTTGCAAATCTGTATTTGCAACAATGAAATCAACACCCTTTACTCCTGATTCAATCATTCTATTTACAGCGTTGTTTCCACCACCACCAACACCGATTACTTTAATTTTTGCTAATTGATCCATTTCTAATCCAAACATAATTATCCTCCTTATTCACTCCAAAAATATCCAAATACTTTTCCCAACATTGAGTCATTTGATATATTAATCAAATTTTTCTTAGTCGATGATAATTCTTCAACATCTTCGCGACTAAACATTGAGTATTGCTTTTCACGCATTTTTAATTTATTTATAAAATATACAATATTACCAATCGCCGCTGAATATTTATTATCTCTTACACCAACAACCTTGATATTACCAATTATAGCATGTTTTCCTAAAACTTCATCTACAATATATTGAAAGTGAGCAATATTACTCATTCCACCAGTTATTATTATATACTGAATTTTTTTATTTGTTAAGACATTTATTTCTTTTTTAGCCAAAGTTAATATTTCTTCTAATCTAGACATCACAATTTCTGATACTTCAAATTGATTTATTGAAATTGTTTCATTACTTTTTGTTTTTAATTCATAAAAATCATTAACAGAAGCATAAAGTTTATGTCCAAGTGCAAACTTTTCTTTTATTTTTGCTGCTTGCTCACGACTTACTTTATAAATATAAGCAATATCATTATCAACGTTTTGACCACCAAGTCCTATAACGGAACTCTTTACAACAATATCTTTATTGTATAGTGAAACCGTCGTTACATCTGCTCCAATATTAATAACAACCCCAATTTGTGATTCTGTTTTTGAGGTTTTAAAAGCATAAATATCACCGATGTTATTTAAAGAAATATCTTCGACAACAATTCCAATGCTTTCAATCAAACTAACTACTGAATAAATGTTTTTTTTAGGCGTAGTTACCATGATCATTCTTGATTGTAACTTATCACATTTTTGACCTTTAGGATCTTTAATTGGTTCTTTACCATCAAGTGAAAAATCAATTGGAATAACAGTTACAAGCTCACTATTTGATTTTATTTTACCTTTAACAGCATTATGAAGACAACGAATAATATCATCACCAGTAATTATTTTTTCTTCATTGCTAATTTCAATTTCACCTTCAGCATATGTGTATTCTGCAAAATAACTTGGTACTGAAGCAATAACTCGTTTTATTCTTACACCAAGCATTGTTTCAACTTCAGCAAGAGCATTTCTAAGAGCTTCTGCTGCTTTAGCAACATCAACTATTAGACCTTTTTTAATTCCTTGCGATTTAACAGAAGATGCTGCAAGTAAATTTAATCTGTTTTTATGAAGTTCACAAACAACAACTTTAATCGTGTCTGAACCAATATCAACACTAGTATAAATGTTCTTCATACTATCATCTCCTATAATCTATCATAATTATACTATAAATCTTTTTAAAAGTAAAAGAAATAACACAAACTTATTATTTTTATCAAAAAAATCATTTAACTTTTAATGTTAAAATTTTATTAAATTAATTAATCATCAATTATCGTAAAATGATTACCATAATCTAAATATAAAATTCCTTTTTTATTTTCAAAATTCTTAATAATTTCTAAATAACTATTTATACTTGAGAACTTGTCCAACGTTAAATAAACATAATTACCATCATTCATATAAAATAAAAAACGGTTACTTTCCACATCATTAGGATCATATTCTATTTCAGAAATTCTTGGCAAAATATCTCTATCAATTAGCGTCATTTTTTCTAAAAATAAATCATATTTAGTATCGGGAACAATATTTATTAAAGTTGGTATAGCAAACTTTTTATCTACCATTTTTCCATCTAATAAAATTGTTTTATTTAATGTTCTATTTATAAAAACAGGATAGTTATCAGTGATTTCAATATGCACTTCAACAAAATGTCTTTTAGATACTTTAGCATCTTTAATATAGTTGTTTTTTTCCAATCTTCCTTCAATCATTAATGAAAGGTTTTTAAAAGTTGCTGGATAATTTTCGATTTTTGCTATTTCAATTATTTCTTGATCACTTAATATTTTATTATTGTAAACATAAATGTTTTTTATAGGTATATCTATTAAAATATTTATTAAATAGATAAATAAAAAAAGAAAAACGAAACTCAAAAGAATTTTTCTATAATTTAATCGACGTTTTTTTCTTTTAACTTTTCGTTTTTCCATTTTATTCCCCTACTCTATAATTTCTTGTTCTAATATTAATTCAACATCAAATTTTTCTTTTACATCTTTTTGAATTTGCTCAATTAATTTTTTTATTTCCTTTCCGCTAGCACCATTAGGATTAATGATGAAATTAGCATGTTTATCACTTACTAAAACATTATTTACAACTTTACCTTTATAACCCGCTTCTTCAACTAATCGCCACGCGGCATCACCTTCTGGGTTTCTAAAAACACTTCCTGCACTTGGAAATTCAAGTGGTTGAGTCATTAGACGGCGTTGTTTTCGTTCAGCAATCAAATCCATAATAATATCAACCGTTCCATGTTTTAAAATAATGGTTGCTTCTAAACAAATATATTCAGGATTCTTTTTTAAAAATGATGTCCTATAATGAAAATCTAAATCTTTATTATAAATTGTTTTGATTTCCAATTCAGGGGTTAAAGCTTTGATTTCGCTAACAACATATCCCATATCTGATTTATATGCACCGGCATTCATATATACTGCTCCACCAACAGTTCCTGGGATCCCTGATGCAAACTCAAAACCAGTTAAACCCATTTTAGAAACTTGGTAAGCAAGTTTAGTTAAATTATATCCAGCACCAACAACAACCCTAACATCATCAATTGTGACATTATTAAATTCGCTTAATTTGATTAGAACTCCATCATAATAGTCAGTAGCAAATATAATGTTACTACCATTTCCAATTATTTTATATTTAATGTTGTTTTTTTTGATAAACTCAATTAAATTTGTTAATTGTTCAATATTACTAGGGTATACAACAACTTTCGCACTACCAGATAATTGATATGTTGTATAATTTTTTAAAGGAACTTCAGTTTTGATTTTTCCACATTTAAGTTGTTTTAATTCTGCAATTAGATCCATTTTATTACTTCCTATCTATTATTTCCCTTATAATTTCATATATTTTAGTAGCACTTTTAGGAATTTTTAAACTATCTAAATTTTTTTTCATATTTTTCATTCTTTTTTCGTCGTTAATCAATTCATCAATAGTTCTAACTAAAATGTCTCCTTTTAAATCTTTCTCTTCAATCATGATGGCTCCATCTTTATTAACTAAATCTATGCCATTTTTATACTGATGATTATCGGGTACATAAGGACTTGGAATTAGAATTGACGGAATATTTAAAGCGATAATTTCACTAAGCGTTGTAGCTCCACATCTAGTAACCATTAAATCCGCATTCTTCATCATTCTTGTCTGTTGTTCGATATAAGGCACAATAAACACGTTTGATGGGAATTTGTTTTTCTTGACAACTTTATATGTTTCTTGTCCTGTTACAAACAATACCTCATAATCCTTTTTATCAAATTTATTTAAAGTCGTAATTAATAACTCACTCATTTTAGATGACCCTAGTGATCCCATAACAATATAAACTAATTTTTTATGCTCATTTAAATGAAACTCTTTTTTAGATATTGCTGGTTGATTAACCGCATCCTCATTACAAGGATTACCTGTAAAAATAGTTTTGTATTCAGGAAAATGTTTAATTGAAGATTTAAATGATACTCCAATTCTAGTTGCATATTTGCTTAAAAACAAATTTGCTTTACCAGGGATACTATTTTGTTCATGAATGAATGTTTTGTAATCAAGATTTTTAGCTGCATAAATTACTGGACCAGTGACATAACCACCGAATCCAACAACTATATCTGGATTAAAATTTTTAATGATTTTTTTACATTTATAATAACTCTTAATAAAAGTTTTTAGTGTTTTAAAATTTTTAAACATATTTTTACGATTAAAACCATATATTTCAATTGTTTCAAAAGGAATATTATGTTTAGGAATTATATCTTTTTCCATTCGATTATGAGTACCAATGTATAAAAATTCACTATTTGGTTCTTTTTCTTTTATTTTGTTTATAAGCGCGAGCGCGGGGTAAATATGTCCACCAGTTCCACCGGCACTAATGATTACTTTCATACTGTCACATCCTATTCAATATTATATCACAATTATATTCAATTACAATATTTTTAGAATATCCATAAGAAAAAGTCTTTGGCATTAACCAAAGAACCTTTTGATTTCAATATCAGCGTTTTCAACCGAATCTGAACCATGAATTAAATTTTCTGTTGTGTTGTTAGCGAAATCCCCTCTTACAGTACCAGGCATTGCTTCAACCCATTTAGTTGGTCCCATTAAATTACGCATTCCAATAACCACATCATCACCTTCAACAATCATTCCAATAACTGGACCTGATGTCATAAAAGCTACTAAATCTGGGAAAAACGATTTATCCACTAAGTGACTATAATGATCTTTCAGTATTTCCTCATCTAGATTAAACATTTTCATTGATGTAATGTTATATCCTTTATTTTCGATTCGACTAATAATATTGCCAATTACTTTTCTTTTAACGGCATCTGGTTTTAACATAATATAAGTTCTTTCCATAATATCCTCACTTTCATAACAAAATTATACCATTATTAATACATTTTTCAACTAAAATCGTTTTTTTTAAGACACTTTGCACTAAAAGAGTATTTTTACTAAGCATTATGACATAATACATTTAGGTGGTAGTATATGATTGGAAAAATCTTGAAAAAAATGCGCATCGATAATAATTTCAGTCAAAAGGAGTTAGCCCAGAAGTTACTTATTACTCAAACAACTTTAAGTGGTTGGGAAAGAGGTTATCGCCAACCAACGTTTGAAACAATTGAAAAACTTGCTAGTTTTTGTAATTATTCAATAACTTTTACTAATAATGTTACCGATGAAATTATTACTTCAAAAAATATAGATCGCAAAGACATTTGAAACCAGAAATGGTTTTTTTATATGTTTAAATTTTAATGAAAAAGAAAACTAAATGTTTTCTTCTCTAATAGCATCTAAAATGTTTTCGTTTTTTATTTTCTTGGTAGCATAAGTCATGGTTATTGTGATAATTGTAAATACTCCTAATACAGCAGTAAGTATCGCACTCCATGGAATCATAATTGATGAGAAATGAACAACCTCTCCCATTGAAGAATGAATAAGTGCAATTACTCCAAGTGATGCAGGTATTGCATATAATAATGATTTTAATCCAAAGATTAATATTTCAAAGCGGATCATTTTATTAAATCCAGAAGGAGTTAACCCAATGCTTCTAAAAACTGCAAACTCTTTTCTTCTAAGAGCAATACTAGTATTAATTGTATTAAAAACACTAGTAACACCTATTAAAGTAACAAGTGATATAAACCCATATAATAATAATTTTACAACAATCATTAAATTTCTCTCAAGACGCATATTTTCAGCGACGTTAGTAATGTACATGCTTTCTATATCTTCTGTTCGATCTTTATATTTTTCGATTACCTCTTCTGTTTTAGTTGGATTATCAGTTTCAATATATATTTGGGTCATTAAATTAATTTGGTCTGGATTCTCTGCTTGATTTTTTAAAACATACTCATCAAAAATATTGGCAGGCAATATTATTTTAAGACCGTACATCGAATTTTGACTCTTCATTCCAAATGGAACAGTTGTTGCTTCTGTAATATTTGTTAATGAATCAAAACAATTATAAGTAGATTCATTTTCGCCAAACTCAATTGTACATACATCAATTGTTAGAGATGAAAGATTTTTAAGTTGCTTACCTGCAACTTTAACACTTTTATTATTAACAATAACCCTTTCTTCAAATTGATTGATTAAAATCGGTTTATCTTCTTTTATATTTAATAATTCTTTATAATTTTGATAAGTAACATTATCAACTTTATATAAATTTATATAATCATATTCCGTCCCTGATGCCCAATGTTCAATATCATTATCTTTATATATATCAAGAAGATCTTCGTAATTTTTATGAAAATAGTCTGATTTGATTTTAGGTGTAAAAAACATTGTATGTTCAAAATGAATAACATTTTTAACATAATCTTGTTGTCTAACTTCCTTAACTAATTGTTCAACTATTTGATTGTTAATTGGCGTTATTCCAACACCTATGTCGAAATCAGTAATTTCTAAAAATTCACTAGTACTTGCTTCACCATATTGTAGGAATGATGAGAAACTTATAAATAATAAGATACTAACAAATAATGAAATAATTGTTATTCGATATTTCTTTTTGTTGCGCTTAATATTTTTAAATGCCACTTCCCCTTCAATTCCAAATAATTTATTTATTAATTTAGGAGATTTAATTTTTTTGGGATTAATCTTAATATCATCATTTAATCTAATTGCTTCAATTGGACTTATTTTACTAGCACTTCTAGCTGGAAGAAAAGCTGAAAAGATAATAACAATGATCATAAAAATAACTGGAATAATTATAAATAATGGGTAAAATGATAGTTGTAATTTCATAACAAAGATTTCTGGTAATAAATAATTGATAATTTGTAAAACAATCCCAATTCCTACAAATCCTGATATGATTCCTAATGGTATTCCAATTAATCCAACTAGAAACGATTCAAAAAACACTGTTTTTTGTAGTTGTCTTTTTGTTGCTCCGATACTTGCAAATAAACCAAACTGTTTTTTACGTTCCATAACAGATATGGCAAATGAATTATAGATAACAAAGATACATCCGACCGAAACTAAACTAAGCATAACAATAATTATTTTAATTACTCCTGTATCATAATTATCATATTCGTTTTGACCATATAATGATAATAAAGATTGATTATAACGAATGTTTTCATATACCTCTTCTTCACCATAAACTGTTGGTTCAATATTTAATTGATTAGCTACTTCTTTTGTTTTATCAAAAACATTGTTAACATTGTTAAATGTTATATAAATATTAATAAAATCCGTTGTTTCTAATTTTTTATCTAAAGTAAAAATACTGTACCCAGCAGCATCATAATTTTCACTATGATGTCTTTCGACAATTCCGACAATTTTATATTCCACTTTCCTATCAGAAATAAATATTTCCCCACCGCTTTTTTCATAATCAGGAATTAAAGCGGTGTTCCCTTCAAGTCGTAAATCATTAAAATGACGGTTACCAACATCCAATTTCAGAATATCTCCAACTTTATATTTCACATTTGCACTATTTATAATGTGATTTGAGATAACTACTTCTTTTTCATTTTTAGGAAGTTGTCCTTCGATTAGATTTAAATCATTTAAAAAGTCTTGATTAACACCGTTAATATATAAATAAGGTTTATATTCGTTTTTACTTCCTTCTAAGAGTGAAAAACCAAGACCTCGTTCATACATAACACTTTTAACATTATCGTTATCTTCTAAAATTAATAAATCATTTTTACTTAAGCTAAGTATTTTAACATGATGTGATCCGTTACTTATTTTAACCTCTTTAATCGCATAATCTCGAATTGAAGAAAAAATAAGGCCTATTCCAACCATCAAAGCACATGACAAAGCTACTCCTAAAATAGTTACTAGAGTTCTTTTTTTATTCATTTTCAAATGCTTAATTGTTAGCTTATTTAGTATGTTCATCTTTATGTTCCTCATCACTAATAATTTTACCATCTTGAATTGTAATAATACGGTCTGCTTCTTTTGCTAATGATGGATCATGAGTAATCATTATAATTGTTTGATTATATTTTTTGTTAGATAATTTCAATAATTCAATAATTTCTTTACTATTTTTAGTATCAAGATTTCCAGTTGGTTCATCAGCCAATAATAAATCTGGTCGATTCATAAGCGCCCTTCCAATTGAGACCCTTTGTTGTTCTCCACCAGATAATTCATTCGGTAAGTGGTTAATCCTATTTGCCAGCCCTAATGTATTAACTAGTTCATTTAAGTATTCTTCCTCAATTTTTTTGCTATCTAATAAAATAGGTAAAGTAATATTTTCGGTGACATTTAAAATAGGAATTAAATTATAAAACTGATAAATAAGACCAACTTGACGACGGCGAAAGATAGCTAAATCATTTTCATTTAACTTATATACATCCTTATCACCAAGTAAAACTTTACCACTAGTTGGACGGTCGACACCACCTAAAATGTGTAACAAAGTTGACTTACCACTGCCACTAGCACCAATAATAGCAACAAATTCCCCTTTTTCAACTGTAAAACTAACATCATTAAGAGCATGGACTAAAGTGTTACCTTTTCCATATGTTTTAACTAAATTTTTAACTTCTAATATTTTCATATTTCCTCCTTGTATTAGTAATCAAATACACTATATCTTAATACTAAAAGTATATCATTTTACGCTTCTTTTATCAACGGTAATAAATAAGTATTGTCAAAACCTCAAATAAAATATATAATAATTATATAAAGTTATTATAGTTTGAGGAGGATTGCAAAACTGTTTTAATTAGCGCCAGGACCTATATGGTTGACGAGGTTGGCAGTTATCGAAAGATTCGGCGGATGCTGCTACGGATAGTGTAAACGTTAGATATATTTAAAAATCAAAATCAATATTGTAACAACAAATATATCCACACATAATTTTTTTTATGGATTAGAAAGAGGAATTATATATGTGTGGAATTGTAGGTTATGTGGGCAGAAAAGAAAATGCCTTACATGTTTTAATTGAGGGTTTAAAAACCTTGGAATATCGAGGATATGACTCGGCCGGAGTAGCATATCTCAATAAAAATAATATTAATATTGTTAAAGAAAAAGGAAAAATTATAAACTTAGAGGGTAAACTAAATTTTGATATCAAATCAAGTTTAGGAATTGGTCATACAAGATGGGCAACTCATGGAGAACCAAACGTAATTAATTCTCACCCTCATAAGGTCGGGAAAATAACAATTGTTCATAATGGAATAATTGAAAATTATGAGGAATTAAAAAATATTTTAAAAGAAAGTGGTTATGTTTTTAAATCAGAAACAGATACAGAAATTGCCTGTGCTTTAATAGATAAATTATATAGTGAAAAAAATGATATTGTTAAAGTTTTAGATAAATGTGCAGTTCTCCTAAGGGGATCTTATGCACTTGGTATCTTATGTGATGATGATTTAAATACTTTATATGCAATTAGAAAAGATAGTCCGTTAATTGTTGCCATTGGTAATAATGAAAATTATATTGCTTCTGATGTACCAGCGATTTTAAAATATACAAATAAATATATGTTACTTGAAAATAACGAAATAGCTAGACTTACTAATGATAATATTACAGTTTTTAAAAACGGAAAAATAATTAATAAAGATATTAATACTTTTGAATGGAATATTGAAGCAGCCATGAAAAATGGTTATGATCATTTTATGTTAAAAGAAATTCATGAACAGCCAAAAGTAATATATGATACGGTATCAACATTTTTTAATAACTCTATTGATAGTTTGATCGAAAAGATGCCAGATTTTAAAAAATATAATAAAATAAACATTGTTGCTTGTGGTAGTGCATATCATACTGGTCTTACTGGTAAATCTTTAATTGAAAGATATGCAGACATTCCTGTTGATGTTGAAATAGCTAGTGAGTATCGCTATAAAAAATTATTTTTAGACGAAAAATCATTAGTAATTATTATTTCACAATCAGGAGAAACGGCTGATTCTATTGCAGCTTTAAGGATTGCAAATGTTAATAATATTGATACGTTAGCAATTGTTAATGTCGTTGGTTCATCGATTGCCAGAGAGGCCAAATACGTTTTATATACTAAAGCAGGATGTGAAATAGCTGTTGCAACAACTAAAGCTTATTCAGCTCAAGTTGCAATGCTTGCGCTTATTGCCTTTAATGTTGCCTATACTAAAGGATTAATAACCAACAGTGATGAGTTTATGAATGAACTTAATCATTTAGTAAATAAGATGGATCATCTTTTAGATAATATAGATGAATATTTAGAAGTTGCAAAAGAAATATATCAAGTCGAACACGTCTTCTTTTTAGGTAGAGGAATTGATTATTCACTAGCTATGGAAGGTTCACTTAAATTAAAAGAAATATCTTATATCCATAGTGAGGCATATGCTGCCGGTGAATTAAAGCATGGAACTATTTCGTTAATTGAAAAAGGTACACCCGTTATAGCCATTGTTACTGATGAAAATATAGCTGAAAAAACAATTAGCAATATTAAAGAAGTAAAGGCCCGAGGTGCGAAAGTGATATTGATTACAACTGAAAAGTTAAATAAGGTTGGAGATTATTATGATTATAAATTAGTTGTTCCAAATACTTATATTTTAGTTCAATCATTACTTACCATTTTACCACTTCAAATAATTGCTTATGAAGTTGCTAAACTACGTGGTTGTGATATTGATAAGCCAAGAAACTTAGCTAAATCAGTTACTGTTGAATAGAAAAAGGAAATTAGTATTTCCTTTTTTTTATTCAAATTTTTTCTTTAACCAGTTTTTGCCCTCAACCAATCTTGTTACTAACATTGAAGCTGATACATCATCAACAACATTTAAACAAGTTGCAGGAGCATCAATTAAGATACCTATTGTAGCAACAATAGCAAAAGCTTCTGGTGGGAATCCATAAAGACTAACAACAAGCATTTCACCAATTAATCCACCGCCTGGGATTCCTGACATAACGACACCACTTAAAACTGAAATTAAAATAGCTATTAAATAGGTATCGATTCCAGTAAATGACTGATTAAAAATGGTAAATAAAAATGAAATCTTTAACATTGACCCAATTACACTACCATGCATGTTCATCGTCGCCCCAATTGGCATTACTACTTCTCTTATATCTTTTGGAATTCCAATGTTTTTGCCAGCTTCTAAATTAGTTGGCAAACTTGCAAGTGAACTTTGAGTTGCAAGGGATGTTAAGGTTGGCGGTAAAATATTTTTGTAAAACTTCTTAACCCCTTCTTTACCACCTGAAATATAGGCATAAATTGTATAAAAAATTAAATAATACGCAATAGCTACGGGAATGTATAGTAAAATACTTCTAGCATATCCTTCGATTAATTGAGAGCCAAATTGTCCAATTAAGTTAGCAAAATAAGCACATAGACCAATTGGTGCATAATACATTATAATAGTTACTATTTTCATCATAGCTTTTGATAACACTTCTAATCCGGTCGCCAGACCTCGCCCTTCTTTACCAAGAAGGCTGATTCCGATACCAAGTAAGATAGAAAAAACTATTAATGGTAACATATTACTTCTAGATAATATATTTGAAAAATCAGTTACTGTTATTGCTGAAACAATTCGATCACCAATGTTTAATTTTGCAATCTCATTACCAGCCTCGATTGCTATTTTTGCATTTCCAACTGGATTAATGAATTTTACAACAAATAACATAAATGTCGCTGCGATAGTTCCTGTTCCAAAGAAAACTAAAAATAAATATCCTAATACTTTTCCCAACCTTCTTAAGTTGATCATATTAGCAATCGAACTAGAAACCGTAACAAGAACTAATGGTACAACAATTGTAAACATTAAATTTAGAAAAATATCTCCTAACGGCTTTAAAACAACCGCATCTTCTCCTAAGTACATACCAATTATTGTTCCAATAACAATTGATAATAATAGAATTAAAGAAAATCGATAAGTTTTTAAAAACTTACTTCTAAAAAAACTCATAATATACCTCCTAAAACATTATATTTTTAGTAAGATAAAATTATGAGCTTTATATATTAAAAGATAATAAACTTGGATTAAATATTAATAAAACACCAATTATAAACATTATAATTCCACCTATCAAATGAGAATACTTAGTATATTTTGAAGATATTCCAGTTAATTCAAAAGTAATCATTGCTATTGCAAATATAATAATGTCATCGATTAAAAAAAACAAAATGTAAATTAACATGTACACGACATATTGAATGCTGCTTAGATCATTCATAGCTAGTATTTGAGTAAATAATAATGGCAATCCTGCCGAACAAGCTAGTTCAATAATATTTACAGAAATGGCTAAAGCAATTATTCCAATAATAGCGAAAACTAAACTTTTTTCAGCAGTTACCTTTTTAATCTTATCAATAATTTTGTTTCTTTTTTTATCATCAACAACCGTGCAACCGTCTTCTTCTTTACGCTGTTTTAAATAACTTCTTAGATTAACTAAGCCACCAGTTATAGCAACTAAACCAATCAACATTTTTATCCACGTAACTGACGTTATAGTTACAGCAACCTTTAACCAAGAAGCCATAAACAATAAATATATAATTGCAGATGTAATAATAAAAGTTAGTCCTAAAGTCCACATTCTTTTTTTATTTTTCATGCCAATCAAAGTACTTATCAAAAACAATAACACCCACATTGCACACGGATTAAAACCGTCAACTAACCCTATAACACCAGCCATTATTGGAAGTGAAATCTCACGAGGATTAACTAGTCCTAAATAGGGAATCTTAATTAAAGTTTCTTCTATTTCATCAATTACGAATTCATCATTTATCGGATCAAATTGATCATTGATAATTTCGGTTACAATATCCTGATGAGTTTTATTAGAATAATATTCAACAGTATTTTCTATTTTTAGGGTTGTATTAACATTATATCCAATATAATGTTGAGTACCAATAATGGTCAAGGGAATATAAGTATTGTCAATATCAAAAGCGTTTCTAACTTTACCAACAAGTTCTTTATATAATGTTGTATTACTTAATTCATATTTATAAACGACTATTTTATTTTCTTTTTCCAATTTATCCAATAAAGTAATTTCCTTTTTGCAATGAGGACAATCATCACTATAAAACAAATGGACATTAACCTTTTCTTTAGCTGAAGCACTAACAGGTATTAAAAAAAGAAATAGAATAAGAACAACTACTAGTTTAAAACGTTTCATTTATTTCACCATTAACTCATTAATAATTTCATACAAATCATCAATACTTTTCTCACCAATAATTCTTGTCAATTCCGATCCTTTGCTATCAACAATAATTGCTACTGGTAATTTGCTACCGATATTCCAATGTTCGACTTCTTCCCTATTAGAATCGTAATCATATTCAGTTATTTCAATTTCTGGTAATTCCTTTATTACTTTGTTCCACCTTGGTCGCATAACTAAACAACCAGGACACCAAATTGCATTAAATTTTAATATTTTCATAGTTCCTCCAATGTTAATTTTTATTTTTCAATTGTAATCGTGTTATACATATTTTAAAACACTTTATAAATTCTTCAACTTCCTCTTTTGTTGTTAAAGACGATAAACAAATTCTTAAACTTGAACTTGCTATTTTTTCATCCTTAGTAAGCGTATTTACCGCAAGTGATAAAGAATCTCCACTTGAACAAGCACTTTGAGTTGAAATAAAAATATTGAATTCTTCTAAAGCATAAACAAGAGTGTCTGGTTTAATTCCTGGCACACTAATATTTATAATGTGAGGAATACATTTGCTATTACTATTTATTACAACACTCTTTTCTTCTTTTAATGAATTAATAAGATATCTATTTAATTTTAATACATATTCATACTTTTCATCCATATTCTCAGTTGCTAATCTTAAGGCTTTTGAGCATGATGCAATTAGTGGTAGAGCCGGTGTTCCGCTTCGATAGATTGTTGTACTCTTACCACCGTGGATTAAAGGCTCTAATTCAATTTTTTCTTTTTTTATTAAAACACTTATTCCTTTTAATCCAAAAAATTTATGAGGCGAGAACGTAGCTAAGTCGACATTTGTTAAATCAATATCGACCTTTCCAACGCTTTGAGTAGCATCAACATGAAAAAAACATTTTGGATATTCTTTTAGCAATAATCCAATCTCTTTTATTGGCTGTAAAATACCGATTTCACTATTAACAGCAACGATTGAAACTAAAATTGTTGTATCTCTTATTAAAGATTTCAAATGGTTTAAATCAACTAATCCATTTTCATCAACCGAAACAAAATCAACTTCTATTCCGCTTTGCTGTAAATAATTTAAAGGACCATAAACAGATGAATGTTCGAGACCAGTTGTTATAATATGATTACCTCTGCTTTTGTACTTATTAGCTATACCTTTTATAATTAAATTATTAGATTCAGTTGAACCACTAGTATATATAATTTCAGATGGCTTTACTTTCATAATGTTAGCAATTTGTTCTGTTGCTTTTTCAATTAAATGATTTGATTCAACTCCTAAACGATGAATTGAATTAGGATTTCCTACAAAATCTTCACAAGTTTTAACATATGTTTCTAATACCTTTTTATTTACTGGCGTTGTAGCCGAATAATCTAAATAAATCATTTTATCACCTTTATTCATTATACCACCTTACATATTTTATGCCAAATAAAAAGAAAAAAATCATCACACGATGATTATATTTTTTCTAATTTTTCTTTTATGATGTTGTTAACTATCGCCATATCTGCTTTACCTTTAACTTTTGGGATAACTTGTCCCATAATTTTTCCTAAATCTCTAGCAGATGTTGGTTTAACACTATCAAAAACCTCTAAAATGATTGTTTCGATTTCTTCATTAGTTAATTGTTCTGGTAAATATTTATTTAAAATATCAATTTCTCCTGATGTTTTTTCAATCAAATCTTGACGATTCCCGATTTCAAACTGAGCAATTGATTCTTTTCTTTGTTTAATTTGTTTAATAATAATTGTAATGACTTCATCGTCACTCAATTCCCTTTTAACATTTAACTCCTCTAGTTGAATTGCACCTTTTACTAATCGGATAACCGATAATAAATCTTTATCCTTATTTTTCATAGCATCAATCATATCCGAAAATATTCTTTGTCGCATAAGTTTCCTCCTTTAGAAAAGAGACTGGAGACTATCTATTTTTAGAATCCCTTTTATGGCTGTTTTTTATGTATTCTTTTTTAGCATTTCTTCTTTTAACGCCAGGTTTACTATAGTGTTCCTTTTCTCTAACTTCTTTTAGGAGTCCATTTTTAACAACTTTCTGCTTAAAACTTCTAAGTGCATCATCGACTTTTCCGTTTTTAACAACTACCTTTGTCATTTAAATCCCTCCCTTCCAACTATTGACATTATAGCACTTCAACTACTTTATTTCAATAAAAACATTATTGTTTTGTAGAATTAAATCAAAAAAAGGCGATTATGCCTTTTCTAACAGATATTATTTTCCATAATATGCCTGATATTTGTTCCAACATAGTTGCCAACTATAAAGAGCATTTTAATTAGCAATTCAATAATTGGAATTAAAAATGGGATTAACAGTATTAAACCTAATATTAAAATTATTTTTTTATGTTGTTTAAATTTATTAATTATAGTGGACATAAAGTCTTACTGATCGAACGTCTTATCGATGTTCCAAGACTACGACCAAGTTCTAATAATACATTAATCCCACGAGCAATTGAATTAATAAATGTTCCTGATATGCTTATTCCACCTTCAATTTTTAGTAATTCTTCTTTATTTAATATTTGCATAAATTCCTCCTTTTCTAATTACATTTTAATGGACGAATAAATCCATCGATTACTCCAATTAAGAAAACAATTCCGGCTGCGATTAAAAATCCCCCACCTAACGAAATAGCTCCTCCGTGGATATTATATAATTCGTCATTTGTTAAAGTCTGCATTAGATCATTCCTTTCTTTATTGAATTTAAAAATTCTTTAATTAACGTTGTTTTCGGCAATTCAAATTTCATCAAAAGGGGCAGTTGGTTTTTCTTTAAATGAACATCTAAATTAGCACTAAATATTACTTCATAATATTTTTGCTCTTGATTATCTAAATAATAAGTTGTTTCAATGTGGTTCAGGTGATAATTGACATTTTTGTTTTCAATTATTAACTTACTCTTTTTTAGTTTCAATAAATTATCTTCTAATACAATTGTTTTTACGAAAAATTCGTTTTGTTTTTCAATAACTTCCCCTCTTAATTTTAAATATTTAGGGTATTCATAATATAATCCAATAATTATAAATACAATTACGCTTATAATCAAAATGGTTATCCAAGAAATTATTCGTTTTGGTTGATTTATTTTTAATATCGAAGATAAATAACTATCATCAAGCATTTTTACAAACCACCTTTGCTACTTTACCATCTTTCAACTCCACCACCTTATCAAATAAATCTATATTTCCCAGGCGATGGCTAACAACAATAATTGTTTTATGATTATATTTGTTGATAATTTTTTTTAATATTCTTCTTTCTAAATTAATATCCATTTGATTTAGTCCCTCATCAATAATTAGAAATTTAAACGGCTTTAAAAGGGCTCTTGCTAAAACTATCCTTTGTTTTTCTCCACCTGAAATATTATTACCATTTTCTTCAATCAGCATTTTATAACCAACATTATTATTTTTAATAATTTCATTCACTTCACACATTTTAACAATATTTAATATTGTTTGGTCATGATTATTAAAAATCTTTAGATTATTTTCTAAAGTATCTGTAAACAACACTTCTTTTTGTGATATGTAAGATATTTCTGCTTTATAATCTTTGTAACAATAATCATTAATATCAATGTTATTTATTTTAATCTGATCTCTTTTTACATTATAATACTTCATCAATATTTTTAATAAGGTGCTTTTTCCACTTCCGCTACCACCTATAATCAAAACCTTTTCTCCCTTTTTAATTGTTAAATTAATATTCTTTAATATATAGTCACGATCATTATAAGTGTAACTTAGATTATTAATATCAATATCACCACTATCTAATTCTTTAATTATTCCATTGTCTTCTCGTTCATAATATAAATCTATAATCCTTTTTAATGCATTGCTTGCTTCTTTAATCCCACTGTCTAAATCTATTACATTTCTAATAGGACCTAAAAAATATGTTAATAAAGCATTAAAGGTCATCAATTGACCAAGTGTTATCTCATTGTTTATGACTAATAATGACCCAATATAAATTATAACTATAAATCCGATATTATTTATTAGTTCTTTAATTACATATTGGTAGTTGTAAGTTTCATCAAATTTTTTAAGTTGATCTAACAATCCAAAATATTTGGTTTCAAAGTTATTGATTGTTTTATTTTCAATATTTATTCCTTTAATTGTTTCAAACCCGCTAATGCTCTCAACCATATATGAAGTTACTAAAGCTTTCTTAGTTTGAATGCTATTAATATACTTATTAAAAAGCGGTTTAAAAATTATAATGTTTAAAATATATAATATTAGTATAATAACAGCAACAACAAATAATTTTGGACTAATAAAAATAAGTAATATAAAAGAAACGGTTGTTAGTGGTAGATCGATTAATAATGTATATGCAACCTTACTAATCATTTCTCTTACTGTGCTTAAATCATTAATTCTTGAAACGATTTCACCTGTTGTTCGATTGCAATAATAATTATAAGGAAGTAAAATAACTTGTTTAAAGGTTTCTATCGTCAACAATATATCAATTTTTTGGTTTAAATAAATCAGAATTTTATTTCTGAAAAAATCAGTAATTATTTTCAATATATGAACTATTAAAAAAACAACAAAAATAAAAAGTAAATATTCTTTAGAATTACTGTAAGTTATTCCGTCGATTATATATTTAAAAAAGAATGAGGTAAAAATAGAGAATATAGTTAAAAACACTGATAATAATAATGTGTTTTTAAATTCGTTTCCACATCTTTTTAATAGGTTTGCGATAAAGTTCGAGAGTGAAATTTTATTTTTATATGTTGGTAATTTATAAATTGGATATAAAAAGATAAGTATATTATTCCACGTTTTTTCAAATTCAGAAAATGTTATCTTTTTTATTTTATCACCAGGATCAGCTACAATCATTGTCCTTTTCTTAAAATTAATTTCATAAATTACAATATAGTGATTATATGTTTTATCGATTGTTATATATGCGATAGCTGGAAGTACTATATTTTCTTTATTTAAATCTTCTAACTTACATTTGATTCCTTTAGCATCCATACCTAATTGTAGCGCTGTATCAACTAAATGATAGGCCGAAGTTCCATTTTTAGTTGTTTTAGTCATATCTCTTAGTTGTTCAATTCCGACACTTCCTTTATAGTATTTAATAATCATTAATAATGATGCAACACCACAATCTTTGATGCCGTCTTGTTTAACAAATGGATACCTAAAAAACATTTTACTCACCTCCTTATTAATAACATACTAAAGAGGTTTTATTTTTCCTTTAAAAAAAGAAACATTAGTTTCTTTCAATTATTTTTATTTTTTTATTTCCATATTTTTTATCTTTAATAATTTTATAATTTTCATTATTAATTAATTCATCAACATATTCACATATTACTTGTCCATTTTTTGCAAGAAGATTATAATTAACAATATCTTTTAAGGTGTCGTTAATTAAATGTTTATCATAAGGAGGATCTAAAAATATTAAATCAAATTTAAGATTATTTTGATTAAAATCTTTTAACGCAATTTTGTAATCGCGATTTATTAAATGATAGTCTTCCTTAATTTTTAAAGAAATTAAATTATCTTTTAAGACCGAAAACATCGATTTGTTTGATTCAACAAAATAACAACTTTGACTACCATTACTAAGTGCCTCTATTCCTAAAGAACCACTTCCAGCAAATAAATCTAAAACAATGCTATCTTTTATTTTTGATTGAATCATTCCAAAAACCGATTCTTTAACACGGTCCATTGTTGGACGAGTCCCCTCCTGATTAAATCCTTTTATTTTTAAGCCTCTATATTTTCCACTTATAACTCTCATATTACACCTCTATTACATTATTTTATACTAGACATTACGGCAGACATTAATTCAATGCTTTCAATTATTTTATTAATTCGGTCGGTTGGTCTTAGTTGATATTTTTCCTTTACTTCATCTTCAAATTTTTTAAATGACTCAGGGTTTCTATTTAATATTTTGTACCAATAAGAATTTTCCCTTATATATTTTTGATAGTTTTGATTATTTTTTATTTTAAATTGGATATCTAAGTTCATTAATCCTCAAAATGTTTATATAAAGGACGAGGTCGGTACTCCTCTTTAGGAGTTTCTGTTTTTTCTTTGCTTGTAAAATCTTGTAAAACCCCAACTACTCTTTGCACACTATTTATTCCAGATTGAAGTGTATTAACATCAATGTTTTTAAACCAATTAACAACATCATTAACTCCGAAAGCAGTCGTTGTTGCAGGTGCTGTTCTAGTAGCATTATCTTCTATTGTTTCTGATTCAATATATGGTTTCCATATATTATCATCTTTACCATACAAATCATATAATTCATAAAATTTTTGCCAAGTCATTTCATTTGATTTAACATATTTTATTAGTCCTGGGTTGTCTTTAACAAATTCTTTGAAATTTTCTAACTTATCCATTATAACCACCTATCACATTATATGAGATAAGTAATAAATGTTGAATAAATTTAACCCAAATCACTAGTTTTAATAACTAGTTCTCTTAAGTGAATATTTTTAATATCATTATGGTTTTTGTGTTGTTTCAAAAACTCTAAACTATCTTCTTTGGCTTTTAATAATAACTGGTAATCTTCTTTAATATTAGCAACCTTAAAGTCCATATCGCCACTTTGTCTAACGCCAAACAAATCACCACTACCGCGAAGTTTGAAGTCTTCTTCACTAATTACAAAGCCATCATTAGTTTTAGTTAATATTTCCAATCTTTTAGTTTCTCTATTACTTATTAATATACAATATGATTCTAAATCATTTCTTCCGACTCGCCCACGAAGTTGATGTAAAGTTGATAATCCAAAGCGATAACTATCATAGATGACCATCATTGTTGCATTAGCAACGTCAACTCCAACCTCAATAACGGTTGTACTTATTAATACTTGAATATCATTGTTTTTAAATTTATTCATAATTTCGGTTTTTTCTTCACTACTCATTTTCCCATGAATACTTGCTATTTTAAAGTGTCGACCAAAGGCCCTGTTTAATTGTTCTTCAACTTTTTCAATCCAATCCATATCTAACTTATCACTTTCCTCAATTAGAGGAACTACAACATATATTTGATGCTTCTTTTTAAGTTCTTGATACATTAATTCTAAAACATCCATAATCTCTTTTTCACTTTTTAAAAGAGTTGTTATCTTTTTACGTCCACTTGGCATTGTCTTGATACTTGTTATATCCATATCGCCATATATAGTTAAAGCATATGTTCTAGGAATTGGAGTTGCGCTCATATATAAGATATCAGGATCTAATCCCTTATCTTTAAAAGCACTTCTTTGATTAACACCAAAACGGTGTTGCTCATCAGTAATAACAAGTCCTAGATTTGGATAACTAATATTGTCAGTTATTAAAGCGTGTGTACCAATTAAAATATCGACCTTATCATTAGCAATTAATTTTGTCACTTTATCTTTTTCGTTTTTCTTTAATTTACCAGTTAATATCTCTACATTAATATTATATTTATCAAATGTTTTTTTTATATTGATAAAATGTTGATTGGCAAGAACCTCAGTTGGCACCATCATCGCACTCATATAACCACCAAGATAATTGATATACATAGAAATAATAGCGACGATTGTTTTACCACTACCGACATCCCCTTGCAATAAACGATTCATTTTTATATTATTAGTTAAATCTTCATAAATATGATTTACTGCTTTTAACTGATCATCAGTTAATTTAAATGGCAATTCTTCAATAAATTTAGTTATTTTCGAATAATTAACCTCTCTCTTGATTCCTGTTTTTTTGTTTTTTTGAAGTTTTAAATAATTCATTTGTAACATATATATAAATAATTCTTCATATTTTAAACTTTCGCGCGCTTTACTTAAAATTTTCATATTAGTAGGCCTATGAACTTCCAAAACTGCTTCCTTTTTATTCATAAAATTATATTTTTTTGTTAATGATTCAGGCAAATAATTAATAACATCAATATCAGGTAGAATATTATCTATATACTTTTTGATTTTACTTCCACTTAATCCATATGTTGAGTGATAAACTCCTTCAATTCGATTTTCACTACCTATTAGCCCAAATCTAATATCACTAGCTATGATATTATTATGAAGTTTATCATATTTACCAATAATAGTAATTTCTGTATTAATTAATAAATTGTTTTTTAAAAAAGCACGATTAAAAATAACGACATTTAATAAATTATTACCTGTGTTTATTCTAAAGGTCATTTTATTCATTTTTCGATTAATAAATACAACGTAAGGTATATTTTCAATTCTACCATCAATAATAATCTTATCATCTTGATTCAAACTTCTAATATCACTTCGTTTAATAAGGTCATAACGAAATGGATAAAAACTAATCAAATCATAAGTATCATTGATGTTTAGTTTTTTCAATAAACCAATAGTCTTAGGTCCGAGCCCTTTAATTTCTTCTAGTTTTTGCAAGTTATCACCATCTTTATTAGATTATAACATATTTTAATAAAAAGGACTTGACTTTTTTATTAAAATGAATTAGTATAGTCAGTACCAATTCAATTAGGCGAATTGGTGCTAGTATCACACTAGCCGACCCCTTTTTATTCTTTTATAGGAAACTGTCTCAGGGGGCAGTTTCTTTTTTTATTTATAAATATATAATTATTTGGTATAATAATTATTAGGAACATAGGAGGAATGACATTATGAAATACTTATTTTATTTAATCTTCGCAATGGAAATAGGAGTTGCTTTTACAATTTCAGATAAAATTGCTGACAAACTTAAATACACTCATCAACCATTATATAATTATATAGGTGGTGCGGTCGCTATAATCTTTTTTATTCTTAGTGCCGTAACTAGTTATTCAGGATGGATGTCAATGGATGGTTTTACAATCATAATTGGATTTATTTTTTTATGTATTTCGTTTTTGGGACTAACATTTATTCAAAAAGATTATACTAGTCATAGAAGATAACAAAAAGAAAGTGAAATTAATCACTTTCTTTTCTTATATATTTTACTTAGCCTTGTAGATTATTATAAAATTACTAATAGTATTATAGCTAATACTGCAAATATTAATCCAATTGTTGAAAAAATCATTGAAAATTTAGCGAGAAAGCAACATTGGTTGTCCTTTGTATATACTCTTTCTGAATAACAATCTCTTATTGGCTCTTCAAGACATCTGTTACGTTCAAAATCCATTTTAATTCTCCTTTCTATTTATAGTCACTATATTATATTAAATTTTAAGTTTCCCATAAATTACTCCAAACTAAAAGAAGAAAAAAATTACTAATTTAGTAATTTTTTAATGAAATTTATTGTTTTTATAAATTTTTGTTAAATTTTTTGACTTATTGTTACTATTACTTGAGGTAGACATAGAAAGTTGTAACAACGATGTTAATAAATCATAATAAATAGAATCCGAAAATTTATAAGTTGAAACAATTTTTTTAGTTGCAAGATCATTATAATATTCTAATGTTTTAAATATTTCTTCCATCCTATCATAATCATAACTGCGCATAACAAGATGTTTACTGGCAATTGCTGAATGTATTTTTCTTGCATGCTCAATATCATATTTATATTTTTTAAACTTTCGATTAATATTTTCAATAACATCATCATTATTAGCAGGGACTTTACCACATTTTTCTTTTACCTTTTTCAATAATATATCATCTTTGATTGGATCACCAGATAAATATATAGCATATTCACTATTATCAAACGATAAAGCAATATTGACTAATTCTAAAGGATCACCAATAGTTATATAAGACTCATGTTGAATTTCGGAAAAATATATACCGATACCACCCATTGCTTCCCAGTTAATGATATTTTCTAAACGATCATCTACTAAAATATTTCCTTTAGGATTAATAGTGGTTGATTTATCGATAATTCTTGGTACTGCTATAACGTCTATCTCTTTGACATTTTCTAACTCATTTATATTTTTAATAAAATTTATTTTAGCAACATACTCATCAAGTGAATTAACGTGAGTTAAAAAAGATACCCCATAACCCTTTTTGTTAAGAGCATTTATTGCTTCAGGTGAATTCTTAATAAAACCAGCCCTTTTAAGAAATTCCACCCAATTTAGTTCTCTAAAATATTTAGTACGCCCTTCTTCAGTTTCATACAGTCCTTTTTCTTTCATTTCTTTAACAGCAGGAGTCATGGTATCTCCAAATACTCCATCATAGTCATAATATACTTTACGTTTTCGCATTATATCCCCCACTCATGCATTATATAATAGCCCTTTTTGAAATAGTTGTCAATCACAAACATTATAATAAAAATAACTAAAATTAATTAGTTATTTAGATCTCCTACCACCTCTAGGACGACTACCAACATATCCTTTATGAGTATTGTTTCTTGGAGACGTTGATGTCTTTTTACTTGGATTATTTCTATTAAATGATCTTCCTTGTTGTTTCTTTGGACTTAAAGTAAAGTTTTGCATCGGATAATCATGATTAATTACTTCAAGTTGTTGTTTTATTAAACGTTCAATTTCATTAAGTCCTTTTTTCTCATCAATATCACAAAATGATATTGCCGTTCCCTCAAGTCCAGCTCTTCCTGTACGTCCTATTCTATGTACATAAGTTTCTGGCATATCAGGCATTTCAAAGTTAACTACGTGTGACAGTTCATTTATATCAATTCCACGTGCTGCAATATCAGTCGCTATTAATACTTTACTTTTACCACTCTTGAAGTTTTTAAGCGCAAGAACGCGTGCATTTTGAGACTTATTGCCATGAATTACTTCGGCCTTAATTCCGCTTCTAGATAAGTTTTCCGATAACTTATTAGCACCATGCTTAGTTCTAGTAAAAACTAAAGTTGATTTAATATCTTCCTTTTTTAAAATATCAATTAATAAACTAACTTTATTAGTTTTATCAACATAATATAATTCTTGAGTTATTTTAGGTGCGGCTGATGATACAATACTTGTTTTTACAGTTACATGATCATCTTTCATAAACTCTTTTACTAAGTTTAATATAGCATCAGGCATTGTAGCTGAGAAAAGCATTGTTTGACGGTCTTTCTTAACATGACTAACAATCTTCCTAACGTCATGAATAAATCCCATATCAAGCATTGTATCAGCTTCATCAAGGACTAAATAATCTACATCACTTAGATCAACCTTTCTTTGATTTACTAAGTCTAATAATCTACCAGGTGTTGCTACAAGAATATCAACACCCTTCTTAAGAACTTCTATTTGTGATTTTTGATTAACACCACCTAAGATAACACTACATTTAAAATGAGTATATTTTCCATAATCGCGGAAATTATCTCTAATTTGAATAGCAAGTTCTCTAGTTGGTGATAAAACAAGTACCCTAGTTTTTCTATAGTTTGCCTCGTCCTCAAGTAAAAAGTTCAAAATAGGAAGTGCAAAAGAAGCTGTTTTACCAGTTCCAGTTTGAGCACATCCTAAAAGATCTAATTTATTCAAAAGATGCGGAATAGCATCACTTTGAATAGGAGTTGGTGTTTCATAACCTAGTTCATCTAATGCCCTAAGCAATCTTTCATGTAAGTTTAATTCTTTAAATGTCATAAACATCCTTCTTTCTGAATAGTTTTCTATCTTTTCAGATAAAAAGAGATAGTCTTCTATCTCCTCTATTATTAATTATTATTTTTATTAACTTTATAGTTTCGATTAATTGTTGTTATAATTATCAACAACTAACTTATCAATCTTAAATACAGGTATCCTACACATTTCATTACTTTACTAGTTCCATACAATTTTAAAACCGTTTTATTTTATAATTAATTATACCTAGCAAATAGTAAAACAAAAGTTCCGTTCGTAGTACTAATATTAACATCTAAATTTAGATACTAATTTGCTAGGTCTAAAGAGTATAACATAATGTTTATAATAATGCAAGTTATTTTATATTTTTATACTATTATTAATATTCATGATTTCAAAATTCAATATACGCATATTTAGTATCCGAATAAGTCAAATACTTTCCTAACAATTCTTCACACTGTTTTGATATTTTGTTTAATCTAATTACTTTTTCATTGTCTTCAATCAACGGAACAACGTATCTTTTTTTACAATCAATCGAAATATAATAATTATTAACTGGCTCTTCTTCCGTTTTTATTAACGTATTAGCATTTACAAAATTATTCCATTTCAATTTTGTTTTTTTATTAACTTTAATTATAGTTATGATATCTTGTTCAGAAAAATCATATAAATCTTCTATTGTTAATATATTATCATCAATAAGTTCTTTTAAACAATCAGCTATAAATTGCATAGTAAATTTGTCCTCGTTTTGCTGCAACATAACACTATATTTGTAAACACCTTCAAAAAAATCATTTGCTAATTGAATAGTGCTGAATCCAATTTCCTTTTCTTGATCTTCATTAGTTAAAATAATTATATCATTAAATATTTTTTCGATATCTTCTATGCTCCAAAAATGTCCCCATACTAAACCAGTTCCAATAATACCCTCTAATCGATCAACACATATTTTGGGTTTCTTATTTTCAACAACTGTATATTGACTAATATTAGTTACACTATCGATATTAATATTGTCTTCTTTTAAATAATTTAAGATGTCAGTTGCTTTTAATATAACATCTTTAATACTTTTTTCAGAACTCTCTTGATTAATAAAATCTTTAAACAAATAATCAACACAATGACTGAAAACAGGTGTCCCTAAATCATGAAACAATGCACCTAAAGTTTGGACTTTATCCTTAGTAAAATGCCACGTCATTAACGCACAAGCAACACTATGATCTAATCTTGAATACCAATATTTAATCGAATGTAAATTTGTATAATCACATCCGCAAAATTGACCAATACCACCGAGACGTTGCATTTCTTTTGTGTTAATATATTTATCAATAAATACAGGATAATCACTACTTAATATTTTAAAATATTCTTGAATTTCTTTATTATTATGTTTTTCAATATAAGTCATTTAATCACCTATCAATATTATATCACTATATAGATACAATTTAATATATTATGGTTTTTGATACTAATATAATCATTACCATTATACATTTGATTAATTTAAGGCTTTTTTCCACATTGTTCTTTATTATATCTATATGGTATAATAAAGAAAGATAGGATGTGTTGTTATGGTTTTTAAAACAAAACTTGGTTGGAAGGCTGCAATTTTTTTGGCATCTATTTGTATTATTATAATTATTTTAAATTCTATAAATTTTAGCATGATTTACTTACCAAAAGGAGAATTTGTTGCTAGTCAAGAATCTCCATCAAAAGAATACACTTTAAATGCTTATCTTATTTCTTACGAAAATAAGGATGATACTGCTATTCGAGTAGAAGTTTTAAATAATAAAACAAAGAAGACAAGAAATATATATTGGGCTTTCCCTGAAAAAACAGTTCAAATGATTTGGGTAGATGAAATGCACGTAGATATTAATGATACAGTTTTACACATCAAAAATAACTCTTATAAATCAAAAAACATGAATATTGACAAATAATTTTCAATAATTTATATATAGGATAAAACTTGCAACTAAGCGCAAGTTTTTTATTGAATATACAAATGTAGTCATACATAATATAATCTTTTATTTTACAATGGTATAACATAAGTAACATTATTATTTATTACTGAAATAGGAATTCCTTTTGCTCCTGTTACAATCTTTTTGACTATAATATTATCATTAGAAAAATTAATAGAAATATCAGAAAAACCAATATTTTTATATTCTTCAAGTATTTTTTTAAATAATAATTTACCAAAACCATTACCTCTATATTCAGTTTCAATAAAAATATAAGTTTTACTGCAATCGTGTTTATTAATTTTACCAAAACCAATTACGTTAGAATCCTTTTTCACTAAGACTACATTTTCTGTTAAATCCAAACCTAATGTTTTTTTTATTTCTTCATTTATTTTTATAAATTCAATCATCGGCTTTTCCCTCCATTAATTTGTCTTATTATATCCGGAAAATTTCCATCAATAAAAGTTCTAAAACTATCATATTTATTAGAATAATTATTAATACGATCAAAATAATCTGAACAATTAGTATTAGTTAGTATTTGTTTTAAAAAGTTCATTAATCCTTCATCATCTAATATCAAACGTTTATTATTAGGTAATTCTAAAATTACCCTTCCCGTATATTTATAATTATTATCAAACTCCGATCTCATATAACACTCAAAGTCTGGATGCGTCGATAATAAAAAATTAGCATACGTTTTTATTAAATCTACTTTTTTCAATTTTACTGGTATTTTATATTTTTCCCTAACTTTTTTATAATCTAAAGAATCTTTAGCTAATCCATAACTTTCATTTATGAAATGAGCTCTTAAAACTGTATATCTATGTAATCCATTTGTTGAAATCACATGCTTATCACTAGTTATAGCTTCAACTACCATAGGTTCTTCTTTAAAACTTTTATCTAACTTCTCAATTATTTCTTCTGGTGAATAGTTTAACATTCCAATACTTCTTGAATGATACCCATCCCCTTGACTATCGAAAAAATTATCAAAATTAAAAAAAAGGTTTTTGTTTTGTTTATCATGAATATAATTATAACCAACAATATCTGCCACACTAACAAAGGCATCCTCATCTTCTGAAAAATAACCATAATTACCAATAATTCTATTTATATCATTTGTAGTAGATAACTGACTAGAATTATATTGTAAAAGTTTTTTTAAATCCATATTATGCTTTTTAATAAAATTCAATACATCATCATTTAACATATATGAACCTCCATTAATAGTTTCTTCTTTTACATTATAACATATTGCAATTAGTTTTGATATTTAATAAAAATAAAAAGACTACAATTTCTTGTAATCCATTACATTCATTATGGTGTCCTGTACAGGGCTTGAACCTGTGACCCACTGATTAAGAGTCAGTTGCTCTACCAACTGAGCTAACAAGACATGTTTTTTATTACGTTTATATTATAGCACACTTTTAAAGGTTGTCACGTAAAAAATTATTCTTTTTTTAAAAATAGTAAGCAAATTATGAATATATTTTATTTTATTTGTTAAAACTGCCTAATTGCAGTTTTTTTTATTAAAGAAACTAACAAGTTTTTAGGACATAATAATTCGTACTAATTGTTTTAGCAAATATAATATATTAAGTGAAAAGGAAGGGTGAGAAAAAATGGGTATACATATAGACTGTGATAAGAACGGAAAAAAACATTGTGATAATAGTTTTTTAAGGTGTCTAATATTATTTATTCCGTTACTTATTTTAATAGCATTTTTAGTAGTAGTGGCGGTAATCAATAATCCTGGGCCACCGGGTCCTCCAGGGCCTGAAGGGCCACAAGGACCGATAGGACTTACAGGACCGGAAGGACCAGAAGGACCAACTGGACCAACAGGGCCAACAGGACCAACTGGACCAACTGGACCAACTGGACCAACAGGACCAACTGGACCAACTGGACCGACTGGACCAACAGGGCCAACAGGACCAACAGGACCAACAGGACCTACTGGACCAACTGGACCGACAGGACCGACAGGACCAGAAGGACCGATAGGACCAATAGGACCGGAGGGACCACAAGGGCCTCCAGGACCAGGTAGTCAATTAGTAGGTTTGCAAGTACAATTAACTGATGAAACATTAGAAATTGCTGATAATAGTCCAGTTGTATTCAATTCATTATTTAATGATGTTACAGATGCTGTTTCATATGATCCTGCTACAGGTCTATTTACAATAACTGAAACTGGTAATTACTATATAGATTGGTCGGTTGCAATTGACGGTTCTCCTATTGCAGTTACAATTGATATGTCAATAGTAACATCAAACGGTGTTGTTACAACAGCAAGTTCTCCAATACTATCAGGTCAATTGTCTGGTAATACATTAATCAGTGTTGTTGGTGCACCAATTACATTCAGATTAGTAAATACAACCGGAAACGAAATTTTTATTGGTTCAACTACTGTAAAAGCAAATTTAACAATAATCAATTTAGGACCTAATTAAAAAAAGCAACATTTGTTGCTTTTTTTGCTTTATTCAGTTCTTAATGCTTCTACTGGATCTTTTTTAGATGCCATAATAGCTGGGATATATCCCCCTATTATTGTTAATGTTAAACTTATTAAAATTAATACTAATGCATGAACTGGGTTTAATATTGCTACATTAGGTAAATCAGTAAGTTTCTCTATTATATTATTTGCTGGGAATACCAGTAATCTTGCAATTATTATTCCAAGTGTTCCTGATGTAAGCCCTACTATAAATGTTTCTGCATTAAATACTCTTGCTATATCTTTCTTTCTGGCACCAAGTGATCTTAGTATACCTATTTCTTTTGTTCTCTCTAATACTGAGATATAAGTAATAATACCAATCATTATTGATGACACTATTAGTGCAATTGAAGAGAATGCGACTAACACTATTGTAATAGCATCCATAATGTTTCCTGATAATGATGAGAATGTTGAAGATAAATCTGTGTAAATAATTTGAGCTTCATCTTCTAAATCTTTATTGTATTTGTCTAAGTAATCTATTATTTCTTCTTTATCACTAAAATCATCTGGATAAAGATTTATCATAAATGGAATATCATTACCACCTAACATACTGAGTGTTCCGGTCTTTTCTTCAAGTCCTTCTTCTGTTGTTAAATTAAATTTTTCACCCGTTAAAACATTATAATCTGCTTTATTTTGTTTTAGTACTACTTTTGATTTCATTGAATTTTCTAATAATTCTTCAATCAATTCTTCTTGATATCCAATTCCTTCTGATAATACCGCAAATTTGATATCTTCTTTAAGACGAATTATACCACTAACTTTTAATGAAAAATTATCTTTGTGGTTATAAGCAGTTTCTAAATCACTATTAATTGTGAAATAATCACCATTAGGTACATAATAGTTATCGTTTGTAAGCAATTTTATTTCACTACCAATAATATCTTCAAATTTAATACTTTTAGCTTCTTTATTAAGTCCTAGTGCATCTACAGCTAAATCGTTCAGTTTATTAGCAGTGTTTACAATCAAAACAATATCTTCTTTATTTTTAGGGTGTTCACCATATAATAAATCATAATTTTTTTCTAAATAACTCTTTTTTGTGCTATCTACTTGTTTTGGTATTGATTGAAAACTAGACATTCTAAAGTTAATTGGTTTTATAGTGTCATTATCTTTTCTAAATAGGTTTAATGGCATCATTCTTGTATATGACACTCCAGTTAATAAAGTTTGATCAAGTCCTTTAATATAATCCATATAATCACTATTAAGTTTATTAACATGTACTGATTTTTGCATTATTGATTCATATGGATAAATAACCTCTACATCCGGGAATTTATCCTCACCCATTCCTGTATGTTCATTACTCATTTGCTTCATTTCATCCATGTTTAGTTCCATACTACTTTGACTAATAATAATTGGAAATGATGATATTGTTTCTGCTTCAAACTTTTTTATTTGTTGATCAAAACCATTTGATAAAGATAATATTAAGGCGATACCAATAATGCCTATACTTGATGCAAATGCAGTTAGCAAGGTTCTTCCTTTTTTAGTAATAATATTATTGAAAGATAATTTTAATGCGGTTAAAAAGTTCATTGATGTTTTTCTAATATTATATTTTGCTTGATCATCACTTTTGGTTACTGGATTTGAATCTGTTAATAATTCACCATCTTGTAATTCAACTATTCTATTTGAATAAGTATGTGCGAGATCAGAGTTATGAGTTACCATAATAACTAATTTATCTTTAGCGATTTCTTTGATTAATTCCATTATTTGAATACTAGTTGTTGAATCTAATGCCCCTGTTGGTTCATCGGCTAAAATGATATCTGGATCATTAGCTAAAGCTCTAGCAATTGCCACTCTTTGCATTTGACCACCAGATAATTGGTTTGGTTTTTTATGCATATGATCTGCTAATCCGACTTTTGTTAATACTTCAGTTGCCTTTTTTCTTCTTTTAGCAACTGATATACCACTTAAAGTCATACCCATTTCAACATTATCTAAAACCGATATATGACTAATTAAATTATAACTTTGAAATACAAATCCAATGCAATTATTACGATATGCATCCCAATCTTCATTTTTAAAATCTTTGGTTGATTTACTATTAATAATTAAATCTCCACTATCGTAACGATCTAATCCACCAACAATATTCAGTAGGGTTGTTTTACCACTTCCACTTGGTCCAAGAATGGCTACAAATTCATTTTTTCTAAACTTTAGTGTAAGGCTTTTTAACGCATGTTGTGTAAAATTACCTGTTGTATAACTTTTCTTTATTTTTCTTAATTCTAACATTTTATTTCTCCTTTTTATTATCTAATTTATTCATTAACATAACTATAACTTCATGTATTTGTTTTTCTTCTTTATCAGAAAAATCTTCTAAAATCTTTTTTTTATGCTTTTCAAGGATTTGTTGAATTAAATTAGCAACATCAAATCCTTTTTCTGTTAAACATATTTTATAATTTCTTGATAATTTATCTTTGGTATCACGATAAATATATTCTTTTAATTCCAATTCTTTCATAACTCTTGATGTTAATGCCTTGTCTACTTGTGACATATTACTTAAATCAGTCATTGTTAGTCCTTCTATATGATCTTTTAATAAAATCATATATACTAAATGACTACTTGAAATACCATAATTTTTTAATTTTGCATTAAATAATTTTTGCATATTTTTCATACTTCCTCTTAAATAAATAAGAAATTTTGTGATTTCAATATCATTTTTCATACTTTCCCTCTTTTAAGTTGATTAGTCAACATAATAAATTATATACTTTTACTAATACTATGTCAATGTTAATTATATCAAAAAAATAGATATGTTTTATATCGTTCATTTTTTACAGTAATATTTTTATTTTGGATATTATCAATATTTTTATTACTATTGTTTATTCTTACTTACTCTTTTACTTTTTTCTTATTTGAACCATTATCATTAGTTACTGTAACCAGTCGCCTATAAACATATACTCCTTATTTATAGTTATTCCTTAATAACTATTTAATTTATATTTTAAATATTGTTTTTAGTTTTCTATAATCTATTTTTTTTAATTGGCTTATAATAAAAAACAAATCTAATAATGATTTGTTTTATTAATTTACTTATTTTAATTTAGTATTTTTTCTTAAATATAATACATGTCTATATGATATTCCATTTTCTTCAAGCACTTGATCAGGATTTTCTATCCAGTCATTTGTATCAAACGTTGGGAAAAAAGTATCTGCTTGTTTAAATGAAGCATTAACTTCAGTTAAATGCATTGAATCAACATAGGGATAAAAAGCTCCGTAAACTTGTCCACCACCTATTACATAAAAATATGAATCTTGCATGTTTTTTATAAATTCCAATATGTCTTTTATGTTTCTAAAAACAGTTAAACTGTCGCTTGAATTTATATTTGTATCATTTGTTAAAACAATATATTTTCTCTCTTGTAGTTTTTTAGGTAATGATTCATAAGTTTTTCTTCCCATTATTATATAAGAACCCATAGTTTTTTGTTTGAAAAATTGTAAGTCTTCTTTTATTTTCCAAATTAAATCATTTTGATATCCTAACTCCATATTTTTACCAATTGCGGCAATTAAACTCAAATTTTTCATTGTGAAATCCTAAATTTAATTGGTCCATGATGCTTATATTTTAATACTTTTATATCATTTAAATCACGAGAATTATCAAAATCCTCAAATTCTTTTATATCAGGGTTTAACCATAATTCTGGTGCTGGTAAGTCTTCCAATTCTTCCCCTCTTTTAATTTGTTCTTTTATTCCTTCAACTTGATCAACATAAATATGTGGATCATTTAAACTCCATCTCATTATTCCTGGTTTATAACCTGTAACATGAGCAATCATATTTCCTAAAGTTGCATATTGAGTAACATTAAATGGAAGTCCTAGTGGAACATCACACGATCTTTGGTGTACCCAGAAATTAATTTTACCGTTTAAAACATTCCATTCTGTTGACCAAACACATGAAGGTAAAACTGCAGTTGGCATAAATTCATCTTGCCATAAACTCTTAACCATCCTACGATCAGTTGGATTCATTCTAATAGTTTTTACTAAGTTTTCCATCAGTTTATATCTATCTGCTATGAAACCATAAGCAGTCCCAATAGTATGGGCATTATCTATTCCAAAATCTTTAATTATTTCTTTTTTAATTAACCCATCTTTTTCATCTGGAACCATTTGTGTGGCACGCCATTTACCATCATCAGCAATTTCCCATTCGTCCCAAATTTTAACTTTTCTTTCTTGAAGCCATCTTACATCATTTGATTGGGCTTGATAAATCCATAATATTTCTAAAATAGCATTTTTAAAATATAATTGTTTAGTAGTTAAAACTGGAAATTCTTTTTCTAAATCAAACTCTAAATAATAACCATCAATTTTTATAGAATTTGTTCCCGTTCTGTTTTCAACTTCTATCCCTTCATCTAATATTTTTTTACATAATTTTAGATATTCCTTATCCCATTTTGTCATAATCAAATTCCTCCCATACTTTTTTTCTACCTACTTAATTATATAATAATATTGTTTTATTATCAATTCAAATACATAACATACTATTATATTTTTATATATAAAAACTCCCATACTTTATGGGAGTTTAATATTTAAATGGTGGACAATACAGGACTCGAACCTGTGACCTCTACGATGTCAACGTAGCACTCTAACCAACTGAGCTAATCGTCCATATGTATTTATATTATATAATATTTTGAAAATATATACAATATAAACATAGAAAAAGAGATGTTATCTTTTCATCCCTTTAACTCCTTTAGCACCTTTTAAGCCATTAAAGTTTTTTAAAATATTAGTTTCAAATGAATATATTTTTTTACCACGAGTTTTAAAATCTTTAATTGCAATTGACAACATTTCATCTAATAGTTGTGGGTATGGTTTATTTGTTTTATCCCATAAATAGAATGATAATGATCCAGGTATTGTATTTGGTTCGTTAACATAAACTTTTTCTTTCTTTTTATCAATTAGGAAATCAATTCTAGCTACTCCACTTAAATTCATTATTTTAAAAGTTTCTTTAGCCAGGTCTTTTACTTCTTCATATAATTTTTCACTAATTCTTGCTGGTATTATTCTATTAGTTGCAACCATACCTTTAGTTGTTGAACCTTTGCTTTTGCCTATATATTTGTCAGCATATGTTAAAAATTCTTCAGTACTAATAACTTCTTCAATAACACTTGCCTCTTGATAGTTATAGTTTCCTAATACACTACAGTTAACTTCGACTAAGTTTTCAATTACTTTTTCAACAACAATTTTAACATCATATTTAATTGCTTCATTAATTGCTTCTTCAATTTTTTCTTCATTTTTTACAAGAGTAATTCCAACACTACTACCTAATGTAGCTGGTTTTACGATAACAGGATAACCTATTTTTTTTATTTCTTTTAAGATTTCTTCTTTAGTATCATAATAATTTACATCATAAAACCAAGTATAAGGAACAATTGGTAAATCAATTGAACTCATGATTTGTTTCATAACTACTTTATCTTGACCAATTGCTGATCCTAGAACTTTACTTCCAACATATGGAACACCTAGCGTTTCTAAATAGCCTTGAATTGAACCATCTTCAGCATTATTACCATGTACAATTGGAAACATAATATCAATTTCTGTTACAATTTTTTTTAATAATCCTAATGATTGTAAAACAATAGAACCTTCTTTTTTGTATACGGCAACCTTAGTAGCGTATTTTTTAAGATGATCAAAATCTTTATAAACATCGATATCCATGAGCATTTTCCCAGTATACCAAATACGATCTTTGCTAATGTAAATAGGCACTATCTCATATTTTTCTGTGTCTATATGATTCATTGCTTGAACAGCTGAAATAATACTTACCTCATGTTCAACTGTTTCTCCACCAAATATAACTCCAACTTTAATTTTCATAACTTTTCACTCCTATTCGTTAAATATATCAGGTAAATCATTTTCTAGTAAAGCATACGTTTCTTTACCTTGTAATTCTTGAATTAACAAGAAAGCTTCTTTAATATCATTTAATATATGAATATTTTTTTCTTTATATTTTTTTTCAATTAAACCATCATAAATTGGTTTTGTTTGTTCCTCACCAACTAATATAACTTCATCAGCAACTTGCGCAATATAGTTTCCAAATTCCTTATTTAATTGATATTGCTCATCACCTAAATCAATCATTCCAGGTGTTACAACTATTTTTTTACCTGGCATCATTGATAATACTTCTAAAGCCATTTTTGAACCAACTGGGTTAGAATTATAAGCATCATCAATAATATTAATTTTCCCATATTTTTTAAGTTCTAAACGATGAGGAATTGAATTAACTGATCTTACTCCTAATTGTAGTTGTTCAATTGTTAGCCCAAATTCTTTTCCAAGCGCAATTCCGGCTAAAATATTATATATATTAGCTTTTCCTAATAATTTTGTTTCAAATTGATAAGTTTTTTTGTCATCTTTAAAATTCACATCAAAGGTTGTTCCAGTATATGATAACTTAATATTTGATGCTCTAACATCAACATCGTTATTATCAATACCAATCCATAATATTTTACAATTATTTTTCAACTTATAACTTACTTGATGCTCATCATCTTTATTAAGAATACCAATTCCATCGCTTGGTAATGATTCTATTAATTCAAATTTACCACTTTGAATATTTTCACGACTTCCAAATGATTCTAAATGAGCAACTCCTATTTTAGTTAAAATACCATATTTAGGTTTCATTAAGTCACAAATTTCTTTGATTTCACCTTTTTTAAAAGCACCCATTTCAGCAATAAATATATCACTAAATTTATCTAAATAATTATTAACAGAGTTAATCAAACCATAAGTAGTATTAAAGTTTTGAGGTGTTGCAAAAGAATTAAACTTCACATTTAAAATGTCATTTAAAATGTTTTTGCTACTTGTTTTTCCATAACTTCCTGTAACTCCTATTACTTTCATCGTTTTCATTTCTTTTAATCTTCTAATTGCTTGTCGTCTATAATAATAAAACACTTGTTTTTCAACTGGTTTATTAATAATATTAGCTAACCACACTATTAAGAAATTAGCAAAAATTAAAATTAATGTTAAGATTTGATAAAATTTTATATAATTAATGTTACTTCTAAAATTGAAATAATAAATAACAAATGGCAATAAATAAATTATTATAATTGTCACAATTAATCGTCTTACCCTTTTAGTTATAACTAACGGTTTTTTTGATTGTTCATGTTTTATTTCTATTGAATATATCGATCCAAGAATTAAATATATAAGAGCGAAACTTAAAATAGAAATTGTATCGTTTAAATAACTATTGCAAACTAAAACTAAAATAATAACTAGTTCTTTAAAATTAAAGGCCTTTTTAAAATTTTTGTGAATCCATTTTAAATAACGATTACCATCGTTATACCAATTTTGTTGAAGCATATGTAACGCTTTTCTTGTTCTAATAATTATGTAAAAAATTACTGGTATTAATGATAAAACAAACATTTCCATTGTCATTTATTATGACCTCCTAATAAGCTATTAATCATATTGGTTACTTGATTTAAACGTTCAAGATAAGCATAGTGTGTTGCTCCGTTAAGCACCACTAAACCTGCATCTGGTATTAACTTTTCTAATTCATGAGCATCATCTACTGAGACCGCTTCATCTAAGTCACCCCACACAATTAATGTTGGACACTTAATTTTTTTAACTTCTTCACTAATATCTAAATTAACAGTATTAACGAGTACCTGTCTCATAATCGGACTAGCATTTCTATAATCTGTTGATCCTATTCTTTTTTTGGCAAATTCTTCAAGTTTATTTAATCCTGGTATTTTTTTCAATCCTTTTAATACTTTTGTTTTTAATGTTATTTTGTTATTGTCACTCTTAAATGGACTACCAAGTACAACTAATTTATTTACTTCATAAGTACTAGCAAATAACAAACTGACTTTACCTCCAAATGAATGTCCAACAAAATTAGGGTTTTTTATGTTAAGATTATCTAAAAGTTCTTTAATTGCATCTTTATAATCAAATACTGTCCACGGATATAGTGGTTCATCACTTTTTCCGTGACCTGGTAAATCAACAATTACAATCTTATAATCATTACTTAAACGATCAGCTAAAGGTTGCATCATTTCAATGTTTTGACCCCAACCGTGCAAAAAAATGACAGGTTGTCCTGAATCATTACCATAACTAATATAATTTATATTAATACCCTTGATTTCCATATTATCACCGCAACTTTATTATATCTTTTTTTTATTCCTTAGTAAAGTTAATCTTTACTTTTACATGTAAATAGACTTGGCCTAAAAATGGTCAAGTCTATTTATCAGAAGAAACTTTTATTATATTGTCATTTACTTCCATAACTGTTACATAACTTCCATTTTCCAAATCAACTTCTGCTGTTGCTAACCAAAGTTGTCCGTCAACTTTTACTTCTCCTATTTGATTATCGGAAATTGCTGAAATCACTTGTCCTCGCATTCCAATTAAATGCTTAATTCCTTTTTTTTGACGGTACTTTGCTAATAGTTTTAACAATGTTGGACGTGTTGTTATTAATAAAATTATGCCCAAAACCATGAAAACAATAAATTGAATTGTAAAACTATCTATAAAAAATGTCAAAATCAAAGAAACCATTGCACTAGTAACAAACCATATAGTTGTTAAGTGGATAGTCATTAATTCAACGATTATTAATAAAATAACAATTGCAAGCCATATATATGTCATTAAATCACCTAAACACATTATACCCTTAACTATGAATTTTAGCAACTATTTCATTGTGTAATTATAAATTTAGGATTGTTATTTAACAACTCCTTTAACTCTTTATTTGAACAATATATTTTGATTTTAACTAAATTAATCCCACTAAGTTCTACTTTATTTATTTCGGTTTTAAAACCACTTTGATCAAGAATTTTTTTATACGATTCTTCAAATTTTTTTATGTTTTTATTTATCGTTGTTTCTTTAAATTGATAATAATTAAGTTTGTTAGATAATCTTTTCTCATATAAATAATTTATTTTAGGGTAGACACCTAATACTTTTATATTAGTACCACTAAAATACTTATTAATGTTTCTTGAATTTATAGTTATGTCTTTTGTTGTTAAATTATAAATGTCATATTCATTTTCATACATTGAATTTACTTCCTCAAATACTGGTTTTGTATCTTTTTTATGATTTATTGCTAACAGAATATTGATACTTAAAAAAAGTAATAAAATAGTAATTATTTTTTTTGTCATATTATGCCTCCACTATTTCTAGTCTAACCTAATACGACTTTTTTAAACAAAAAAACTATTCTTCAATAGTTTTTTCTGATAGTTTTTTATAATACTCATATCTTTCCATTGCTGTCTTTTTCTGACTTTCAAGTAAAGTATCAGCTTGTTCTGGATTGATTTTTTTAAGAGTTGTATATCTTGTTTGACTATTTAAGAATTCTTCATATTGATCAAAATCAATATTTTTACTATCTAAACTAAATTCTTTAGTCATAGGGTTATATCTAAATATTGGGAAATAACCTGATTTAGTAGCATTTTTTTCACTTTCTAAACTGTTCGTCATTCCACCTTTAATACCATGAGCAATACAAGGACTATAAGCAATAACAATGGATGGTCCATTATAACTTGCCGCTTCATTAAAAGTTTTTATTAATTGCATAGGATTTGCTCCTAAACTAACTTGCGCTACATAAACGTGTGGATAAGACAAAGCAATTCTGGCTAAATCTTTACGAGCCACTTGCTTACCACTTGCAGCAAATGGTGCGACACTTCCCATTGGACTTGATTTTGAAGATTGGCCACCAGTATTTGAATATACTTGAGTATCAAGTACTAAAATATTTACATTATCATTACTTGCTAAAACGTGATCAATGCCACCAAAGCCAATATCATAAGCCCATCCATCTCCACCAACAGTCCAAATTGTACGACTCTTGATATATTCTTTTAATTCACTTAATTCTTTGGGTACTGTTTTATAATCTAGTTTTTCATAAACTTCTTTAGTAATACTAAAATCATTATAATTTTCTAACCATTGATTAAATAATTCTTTGTTTTCATTATCAAGATTTGCTTCCATTATTTTTCTAACACGATTGCGCATAACATTTGATGCAACTAACATACCGTAACCATATTCGGCATTATCTTCAAATAAAGATGAAGCCCACGGAACTGTATATGGCATACTTGGTGCACTTGCCCCATAAATTGATGAGCAACCAGTTGCATTAGCGATAACCATACGATCGCCAAATAATTGAGTTAACAATTTAATATATGCAGTCTCTCCACATCCAGCACATGCTCCATGAAAACTAAATTTAGGTTCTCTTAATTGAGTTCCTTTGATCGTTGTTGCTGGTAATATATTTTTATCAGTTATATTATCAAATAAATAATCAGCAATGTCCTGTTCTTTATTTTTAATTTCACCAGTTAAGTCTTTTGGTACTAAAGCTTTTTGACCACCTTTTCCTGGACAAATATTAATACATAAATGACATCCAGTGCAGTCTTTAACTGATACACTTATTATATAATAATAATCACTTAAGTGTTTTTCAATTGGTTTAATGCATCTGTTTTTAACATAGTCGGGAGCTTTTTGATATTCTTCCTCACTTAAATGAAATGGACGAATAACAGCATGTGGGCAAACAAATGAACATTGTGTACATTGAATACAGTTGCTACTTATCCAACTTGGAACTGATTCACTAATTGCTCTTTTTTCCATCTTTGTTGTTCCGCCATCAAAAGTTCCATCAGGATTATTTAAAAACGCTGACGTTGGAAGTTCGTCGCCTTCTCTTCTTGACATTTTTTCGAAAACTCCATCAAATAAATTATTTAATTTAAGCTCATTACCATCAATAGTAACATCTATTTCTTTTAAATATTCACTAACTTGATCAATAGCATCATAGTTGGCGTGAACTACTTGATCTCCTTTATATGAGAAAGTTTTATAAATCATTTCTTTCATTTGTTTTATTGCAAAATCATAATCAACAATATTAGTAACTTTCATAATTGCTGCTTGCATAATCATACTAATACGATTTCTCAAACCATTTTTACGCGCTAACTCATGAGCATTAATAATATAAAATTTAACATTACGGTCTTTTATTATTTGTTTCATTTCAACAGTTAATAAGTTTTTTGCTTCTTCTTCAGTTTTAGAAGTTGCTAAAATAAATATTCCATCATTTGAAATGTTGTGAATAACTTTAAAATCGTCTAAATAAGTATCTTTAGTTACAACTACTAATTTAGGATTTTCAGTATAGTAAGTTGCTCTTATTGGTTTATTACAAAATCTTAGATGACCAAGTGTTACACCGCCTGATTTTTTAGAATCATATTGGAAATATCCTTGAACATATTTATCAGTATTATCACCAACAATTTTAATAATTGACTTAGCAGCAGTAACCATTCCATCACTACCATAACCATATATAGCAAATTCACTAGCATTAGTTATTTTAAAATCTTTATCAACATCTAAGCTTAAATTTGTAACATCATCAATTATACCAATTGTAAAGTTATGCCTTGGACTAGATGACAACATATCGTAAACTGCTTTTATTTGACGAGGAGTTGTATTTTTACTTGATAATCCATAACGCCCCCCAACAATTTCTATTGGTTTATTCTTTAGTACAGCTACGATATCTAAATAAAGAGGTTCTCCTAAACTCCCGTGTTCTTTAGTTCTATCTAAAACCGCTATTCTCTTAACAGAATCGGGCAAAATATTTAATAAATATTTTTCGCTAAAAGGACGGTATAAATGAACTTCAATTAATCCAACATTATAGTTATTAGAATTTAAATAGTCGATTGTTTCTTTAATGGTTTCAGTAACTGAACCCATCGCTACAATAATATTTTCAGCGTTTTCACTTCCATAATAATTAAATGGAGCGTAGTTAGTTCCCGTGATTTTGTTAATTTTTTCCATATATTCGTTAACAATATCCGGAACAACATTATGGAATTTATTTCTAACTTCCATTGATTGAAAATAAATATCATCATTTTGAGCAGTTCCTCTAGTTATTGCTTTATTTGGATTAAGAGCCCTATTACGGAATTTTTTCAAAGCATCATAATCAACTAAATCTTTAAGTTCCTCCATCTCTAAAACATTGATTTTTTGAAGTTCGTGACTTGTTCTAAAACCATCAAAAAAGTGCATAAATGGCAACGAAGATTTAATTGCTACCAAATGGGCGATTGCCGATAAATAAGCAGCATCTTGAACAGAAGATGAAGCCATCATCGTAATTCCGGTTTGACGTGATGCATAAATATCTTGATGATCTCCAAAAATACTCAAAGCTTGAGTAGAAATCGATCTAGCAGCAACATGTAAAACACCAGGAAGCATTTCTCCGGTCATTTTATAAATATTAGGTATCATTAAAAGCAACCCTTGGCTAGATGTAAATGTTGTTGTTAACAAACCTGTTTGAAGGGAACCATGAACCATTCCAGCAGCTCCTGCTTCACTTTGCATTTCAACAACTTTAACTGTGTCATTAAATATATTTAGTTTTCCTTGATTACTCCATGCATCCATATGTTCTGCCATTGGACTAGAAGGTGTAATTGGATATATGCCTGCAACTTCAGTAAACATATAAGCATTTAAGGTACATGCTTCATTACCATCTATTGTCATTTTCTTCAAAATAATTCCTCATTTCTATTCTCTACTATATATAGTATACTATATTTAAATCTAAAATAAAAGTCTTTTAAAGTTAACTTTTTTGTGAAGAAAAAAAAGATTAACTTTCATCAAATTAATCTCTTGGTTTAAAAATAAGTGCAAGAACGAAAGAGAAGACGATGGCCGCTATAATACCTGCTGATGTTAAATCAAACATCCCCATAATTAGTCCCATTGGACCAAGATTGGTTGCTTTAGCTAAAGCGCCATGAATTAGCAAATGACCAAAACTAGTTATCGGTACTAAGGCTCCACCACCAGCCCATAATATAATCTTATCATAGAAGCTAAACATATCTAAAAAGGTTCCAACAACTACAAATATTGTTGTTAAATGTCCTGGTGTAAGTTTGGTGTTGTCTAATATAATTTGTCCAATCAAACATACTGTACCACAAAATAAAAATGAATTAAGAAATATCATTGTATTACCTCCAAGCTAACAGCATGCGAAATTGATGGTATTCCTAGTTTTTGAAAAGCCATTGTTGTTGATAACAATGAACCTGTTGCCACTAATAACACCTTTTTCAATTCTTTTTGCTTCATAAGTTTAAAAATATGACCATATGTAACGAGCGTTGAACAAGCAGCCCCACTACCACCAGCAAATACTGGTTGATTATCTAAATCAAAAATCAGCAAACCAGCATCTTTATGATTTTTTATGGTTATTCCATATTTAGTTTTTACATAATCAAGCATTATTTTGGAACCATATACTCCTAAATCACCAGTAATAATTAAATCATAATAATTTGGTTCCCTTTTCAAATCAGTCAAATGTTGGTGAATTGTATCACCAGCTGAGGATGCCATGATTGCCCCCATATGATTAGAATCAGTAATTCCAAGTTCACTTACTGTTCCAACTGTCCCACTTTCAAGTTTTATTCCTTTTTTACTACTACTTAAATAAGAACTTGTCCCACCAGTTACGGTAAAAGTAGCAGTTTTTGGTTTTGGTCCACCATATTCAACGGGATAACGAAATTGTTTTTCAGCAGCATTATTATGTGATGATACACTACATATGCAATTCTTTATTTGATTGGCTTCGATCATATTCGCCCCGATTATTAATGATTCAGTACTTGTTGCACATGCACTATAAATTCCTAATAACGGAATTTTAATACTAGCCGATGCATAATTAGTTGCTACAATTTGATTTAATAAGTCCCCTGATATATGGATATCAATATCTTTCTTCTTTTTATTTATTTTATTTAATAATATATCAACACTATCTTCAATTAGCTTCACTTCAGCTTGTTCCCATGTTTTTTTTCCTAAATATAAATCATCATAAGTCTTATCAAAAGTATTTCCTAATGGTCCCTTTTTTTCATATGGTCCTGCGACAAGACTAGCATCATTTATATAAACATTACTGTATTTAAAAGTCATATTAACCCCCTAGTATTATCAAGCGTATTAATCCTACGGCATACGCACTGACAACTCCAAAAATAATAACTGTACCAGCTAATTTAAACATGTTTGCACCAATACCAGTTACTAATCCTTCTTGTCGATATTCTAAAGCAGCACTCATCATTGAATGAGCAAAACCTGTAATCGGAATAATTAAACCTGCTTTAGCGAAAGCCACAAACTTATCAAAAAATCCAAGGGCTGTAAATAAACATCCTAAAAATACTAATGTCATAATCATAAAAACTGATGCTTCAGATGTTGAAATACCAAATAAATAAGTATAAATTTGTATTAATAATTCTCCTAATGCACCCATTAGTCCTCCAATTATAAAAGCGACCATTGCATTATATAATCGATTTTCTTTCGGAGTGTTTTCTTCAACTATCTCTTTATATCTTTTTGTATCCATAATTAACCTCCAATATTATTATGGATAAGTTAAAATTTTATATACAAATTAACACATTAGAAAAGTAATATATATTTCATATATTACTTTTATGCGCTTAATTTAGTTTTTAATTTTTGCAATATCTTTTGTTCTTTTCTAGACACTTGAACTTGATTAATGCCTAGAGCATTGGCAACTTCAGTTTGCGTAAGATCATCGTAATATCGCATTTTTATAATACCTTTTGATGCTTCATCTAACTGGCTAACTTCTTTTTTCAAATCAAGCAAACTATTTAAATCCATCGATTCTACTTTAGCGATGGTATCATGTAAAGTCATCTCTTTAGCATCGTTATTGTTGATCGGATCATCAAAGCTTTGAATAATATTTCTAGCATTAAGTGATTGACCAATCAAATCCTCTGGGACTTCTAAATATGAAGCGAGTTCACTAACAGTGGGTTCTCGCATAAATTTTTGTGACAAAAGAATTGATGCCTTATCAATCTTTAAATTAAGTTTTAAAATATCACGACTTATTTTGATTCCATGATCTTGATTAATATATTTTTTCATTTCACCTAATATATACGGATAAGCATAAGTTGTAAATTTAACTCCCATGTTATTATCATAATTTTTATAGGCATTAATCATTCCTACACAACCAACTTGAAATAAATCTTCCTTATTTTGATAGCCTTTAAAATAGTGTGCAAGTGAGTAAATAAGATTTTTATTATCACTAATTATATCAGTTATTTCATCTGTCATATGATTTCTCCTTATATAAATTTATAATATTTAAAGCTCCCATCTCATCACTTGTTTCATACATATATTTTAGCAATCGACTATTAGAAATACGATGTTTGACTAGAGTATTACTAATCCCACATACACATCCATAACCATTGTTACTTTTAATTAACTCGTAATTATGAAGTAAAGCATTAATTCCTTTCATATCTATAGTATTTAACTCATTAATATTAAAAACAACATTTCTTATTCCATTATCCTTAACTAAACTAGTTACCTCATCTTGTAACTTATCAACCGTATTTTTGGTCAATTCACCTTTTAATCGAACAAAAAATACTCCTTTTTGACATTGTGTATCAATTTCTAAAATATTATCACCTCGCTGTTTTAATTTAGCACACAATTTATCTTTCTTATACCGTTTCGACAAAAGTAGAATATTATTTATTCCGACAATTTATGAAAAAATATTTTTTAATAAAAACTATTATTGTTAAAATAACTAACAAAATTAAAGAAAAACCAAAATAATTACGACTCTTAACAGAACTATTAAAAATTGATTTCTCGATATTAGGAATCCTTTTTTCCAATTTCATAACGGGAGTTTTTTCTTTTTCATTAGATTTTTCATTTTTATCAATTGGTTTTTTAATATTTAATGGATTACTTTTTGTTACTTTTTTTTTGACTGGTTTTATGGGATTATTTTTAGACGCTTCATCAAGAACTTTAGGTTCTGTTGGTTTTTCTAAATCTCTCTTTTCTTCAACTATATTTTCTTTAATATTTACTAAAACAACCCGGTCAACTTGAATAAATGGTAAGATAAATGAAACTTTATATAAACCATTTTTATTATAATCAATATTACTTTTAATGTTTAAAGAATTAGTTGTATTTTCTATAACACTATCTTCTAACTTTTGCTTTTGATCCGTAATAACTATATCATTTTCAATTGTCACTTTATCCCGTTTTTGAGATGTATAATATTTAGTTGCAGTTTCTTCATCTTTGATTGGAAATCCAAGTGGTGAGATTAAATCAAACTTATCATAATAAGTTCTTTTAATACCATAACGACGATACAATGTATCTTGATAACGATACTCATTTAGCCTTGTAACTTTTCTAGTTACTGTTGAATTTAAGGGCTTATCTGATCTCTTTGGTTCTGTCCACCTTGGATTGACAAAAAGAACTCTTGATAATGAGTACTGACATTCAACAAAATCATATGGGTCATAATTTATAAACCACCTTTTCGTTAATACTGTACTAAAAATATTACTATCTTTAGATGCTTCTCGACTTGTCTTTATTTCATATTTTTTTTCAGCATTAGTAAAGTCTGAAATATAAAACCTAATACTTAATTCTGATAAGTCATAATAATCATTTAAAACAATTCTGAGATATCCTCCCTTTTCAATATAAGAATTATCATTGACAAGCTTTCCATTTGTGACCTTTTCTAAAAAACCAAAACTACATCCATCACAAAGGATTGAATAAGGAATTTTATGAAGAAAGTTTTGTTCAACTACTATTTCATTAATGGTTAATCGATCATTACCACCATCAACATTTGTTATATGAATATATCTAACTTTTTCCATATCTTGATAATAATATGCATCACGAACTTCTATCTTTCTACCTGCTTGACTAACCGGTATATTATGTGACCATTCACTATAATTGGTTTTAATACTGTCTGTTGGATCAGCATATGGAAACAATTTATCAGGATAATCAATTAATCCATAATCACCAAGTACCTTTTCTTCTTTATAATAACGATAAAAGTTATTCTCTTTAACATTTATTAAATCATTTGCTTCTATATAATTATTTTTATATTCTCCAAAATCAGAATAATTCGAATAATATGTAGTTGACTGCGCACATACACCAATAATATTGCTAAACATTAAAATTAGTGCGATTAATATCTTTTTCATATTCACCTCCTATTATTAACATATCTTAATAGAAGATATTTTCCTTCAACAAAAAAGGATTAGTTTTAACTAATCCACATTTATAAGTTTTATTGTTTTTTCATTGGCATGTATTGTAACATCAATATTAAATAAATCTTTATAATTGTATATTTCGTTTTTTTCCAAGTCATTAATAAATCTATTGATTAATTTATTAAGCCTCCATTTTGTTTTTGGATAAAACTCCATATACGATCCATTACGATAACGATTATGATTTAATCTTTCTTCTAACCTTATATACTCACTATAATATTTTGCTTCAACTCTAACAACATTGTCGTCTAAACTATTATCTATAACAAAGTTTATTTGATTATTACTACTATAATTAATAATATTTAATTCATCTTTGAAAGTTCTAGTATAAGTATCTGTTTTAGACTCTAATTTAATATCTGGCATATGATCATAGTAACTCAAATTAATAAAATAATTAAATGACATTAATCCACCAAACGTAATTAATAGCATTCCGATTTCGAAAGGAAATACATATAATTTCTTTTTAGAAACAATAATGTTATAAAAGATGTTATATAAATTACTACAAATAAAGATTAAGCCTATAATAAATATTAATATTCCATATATGGCTACTCCTTTAACAATTAAATAAAGAACAACTGATATGGCTCCAAACAATACTATATTAATAGCAATAAGCGGTAATAAGAAGCAAACTCCAATAATTACTTTAAAAATATTTGATATAAGGCTACTGCTTTTATACTTTTCTGATTTTACATTAGTTTCTGTTTCAACAACGACTTCTGTATTTTTAGCTTCAGCCTTATTATTTTTTTTTGTCTCATTTTTAACAATAGTATTTTCTTTTTTAACTACAGTTTTTACTTTTTTTATAGTTTTAGTAACTTCAGTATTATGAGTTTCCATTTCCTTTTTTATAAAAATGAATAATAATAAAATACTAAGAATAAAGTATACTGTCCAAACAACTGTGCCCCATATAAAGAACAAAATTGTTTCTATCGGCTGATATCCAATTTCTAATATAGTCATACCTATTCCTTGAATTAAGTGAAATGGCCATTTTAAGACCATTAAAGCAATTAATAAGATAAATACTTTAATAACAATTTCAAAAACTTTTTCAACAGTAATATTATTGCTTTTGACTTCACTAATAATTTGTTCAGTAATATCCGCAAGCGCATTAGCTATTTTTCTAATACCACTTTCAATTTTCCCAAGAACTTCTCCCTCTTTGCTTTTTTTGCTATAATCAGGATTAATCTTATACGCTTTTAGGATTTCTTTTGTTAATTCATCTATATCTCCAAAATCAGCGATTGCTTCTCCTACTGTTTTACCATTTCGAATCTTTTCTTCAATAATATCTTTGTACTCATTAATAATATCTTGTTTTTCTTCATCACTTAAGACTGATAAACGTTCTTCTAATTCGCTTAAAAATTTCTTTTTAGTCATTAATAACACTCTCCTTTATAAAATTATTGACTGATTCTGAAAAAACTGACCAATGATTAACTAATTCATCCATTTTTTCGCGTCCAAGATTAGTAATTTTATAATACTTTCTCGGTGGGCCTTCATTAGATTCAGTAAGATATGTATCAAAATATTTTTCATTTGTTAATCTCTTTAACAGCGGATATATTGTCCCCTCATTAATGTCTACTATTTTAGATACCTCCACAATTAATTCATAACCATACATATCTTTTTTATTAACTGAGACTAGTACGATAAGCTCTAAAACACCTTTTTTAAATTGAATATTCATACATCACCTCTGGAACTATTTTATAACAGGTATTAAACATTGTCAAGTACTGTTTTAAAAAAAGTAGATAATTATCTATCTAATTTTTTAAATCACTATCGTTTTTAATAAATTCTCTTAAAATTTTAGTCAAAGCTCTTTTTTCAATCCTTGATACATAGCTACGAGATATGCCTAATTGCTTAGCAATATCCTTTTGAGTAACCTCATCATTAAAATTTAATCCATACCTCTTAATAATAATTTCTTTTTCACGATCATTTAATATATCTAAATAACTTTTTAGTAGTTCAATGCTATCTTGTTTATGTATATCCATGGCATAATCTGGTTTAGGAGTTTTTAATATATCTAGAAAAGTTATCTCATTCCCCTCTTTGTCAAAACCGACTGATTCATTTATACTCATATTTTTATTATTTTTTTTATTTCCTCTAAAATACATTAGAATTTCATTTTCAATACATCTTGCACAATAGGTAGTTATTCTGGTTCCATATTTATTAGAAAAACTGTCAATCCCTTTTATTAATCCAATTGTTCCGATACTTATTAAATCATCAACATCTTCTTTGTTATGATCGTATTTTTTCACAATATGGGCTACCAGGCGAAGATTGTGTTCAATTAATTTGTTTCTGGCATTTATGTCTCCATCTCTTGTTTTTTGAATACATATCTCTTCTTCTTCTTTAGTTAATGGTTCTGGAAAAACATTATTAGAGTAAGCAGCTGTAAATAAATAAAAATCTTTAAATAGATTTTTGAGAAATCTTAAAATCATTTTATCACTCCTAATAAATAGTATGATTTTATTGCTTGTTTCATTAAATATAATTAAATAGGTAATTTTTATTATATGTTATAATATAGTTGGTGATTAATATGCCTAAACTCAATATAAATAAAATTAAAAATAATTTAGCAATTGATTTACAACTTTATATTGAAATAATAAAAGATGAATACAAAGATTTTATTTCTAAAGAAAGATTAGATTTCTTAAATTCAATTAATGATTTTAAGAATATAATTATTATAAAAAACACTGGAACAATTAGTATGTTTGTCCGCGACAATAATATCTATTTCCCAACAAGCGCATATAAAATTATTAATAAAATGAAGTTCATTCCAGGATTTGGTATTAATAAGAATCATAAATCTTTTCATAAGAGTAACTTAATAGTAAATGATAATACCTTTACTGATTATATTAAACATATTTTTTTAGCAGGGGTAAGTGTCGAACAATTTTATTTAGAAACGCTTTTACATGAAACTATGCATTTTTGTGGAGTTGGTGGGATTGGTGCTTTAAGGGAAGGAATTACCGAATTGAAAACAAGAGAACTCGCACATAAATATAATCTTACAACTTCTGGTTGTGGTTACCCTAAAGAAATTAAAATTGCGATTGAACTTCAAAATACATTCGGGCAGATTATTATGAATAAAATTGCTTTTGCTAAAAATGATTACGAAATTGTAACTATTCTTAGAGATAATTTCAGTTTTAATGAGGTTAATCTTTATATAGAAGTTAGTAACTTGATGGAAAAGGAATTTCAAGATAAATATTATAAACATAAGTTTCCAGGAATTACTGGACCGTTAAAAAAGATTCAAAAATATAATCAACTAGATTATAGTGAAGTATTTAATGTTTTAGATAATTATAAGCAAAATAAATTGGAATTCAAAAGAATGAATAAAGATATATTGTCCACTAATAAAGAAGATTTATTAAAGGTGAAAAAAGCCCTATTGTCGGTTGATGAAGATTATAATAGAAATCAAAAAAGGAAATAATTAGATTTAAGGAAGTGAATATATGCCAATATATAAAAAAATATGGGATAAATATCATGTGGATTGTTTTGAAGGAAAAATAAAATATGATGCTTGGCTTGATAATTATTTAGATATTATTAATAAAAGCCAAGATAAAATTATTGATTTAGGTTGCGGAAGCGGCAATAATTCACTATATTTGACTAAATTAGGAAAACAAGTAGTGGCTTGTGATTATTCTGTTAAAGCTTTAGATATCGTTAAAAAGCATATAGATAATATTGAAATTATGCAGTTTGATATGCAGGATAGATTCCCATTTGATTCAAATTTTACTGATTTAATTATTGCTGATTTATCTATTCATTATTTTTCAAGTGAAAAAACAAAAAAAATCTTAACTGAAATTAAAAGAATATTGAAGGATAATGGTTACTTAATATTTCGAGTTAATTCTTTAAATGACATTAATCACGGAGCATTATCCGAAACAAAAATTGAGAAACATTACTATGAAGTCGATGGTATGAAAAAAAGATTTTTTGATAAAACTGATTTAGAAAAATTCTTTAGCAATTTTGAAATTGTTGATTTACAAGAAGAAAGTATGACAAGATACATTAAACCTAAAGTAACTTGGAAAGGAATTATTAAAAATATTAAAAAATAAAAAGGTTGACTAATAATCAACCTTTTTTATGAATTAACAACGTCACTACAACGTGTACAAATGTCTTCAACCATTTCTTCTTCTTTGAAATAATTCCAACATCTTTCACATTTTTGACCATCAAATTGTTCAACTTTTACTGAAACAACATTGTATTTAGGAAGTTGTTCATCTGTTAAAACAATTTCTGAAACAATTAATAATAGTTTTAAATCGTCATTAAGTTCTTTAATGATATCCAAATACTTATCAGATGCATTAATATAAACTCTACTTTCTAAACCTTTACCAATTAATTTTTCATTTCTTGCTTCTTCTAATGCTTTAAAAACATCATCTTTAATATCAAAAAATAATTTCCATTTTTCTAATAATTCAGCACTATTGCTATAATTTTTAGGCGAAGGATTTTTTTCTAGATGAATACTTTCTAGTTTCTCACCCGGTAATAATTGATATACTTCTTCACTAGTATACGGAAGAATTGGGGCCAAAAGTTTAATTAATGAATTAATTGTCTCATATAAAACAGTTTGAACACTTCTTCTTTTTAGTGAATCTGCTTTTTCAATATATAAAATATCTTTTGTGAAATCTAAATAAAAGTTCGATAATGTAAAAGCTATAAAATTATTAGTAATACGATATACTTCTTGGAAGTTATAGTTTTCATATGCAGCTCTTATTTCTTCAATAACCTCATTTAGTTTCACTAACATATATTGATTATAGCTAGCCATATCAGCAAAATCCACTTTATCTTTTGTTGGATCAAAATCGAATAGATTTCCTAACATAAAACGATAAGTGTTTCTGATTTTACGATAACTTTCTTTAACTTGATTGATTAAGTCATCACTGATTCTTACATCTTCCTTAAAATCAACACTTGCAACCCATAGTCTTAAAATGTCAGTTCCATTTTGATCAATCATTTTTAGTGGATCAATAACATTTCCTAGACTTTTACTCATTTTCAATCCTTTTCCATCAAGGACAAACCCATGAGAAATAATTTGTTTATATGGACTTTTACCATGAACGGCAACTCCACAAATTAATGATGAATTAAACCATCCACGATATTGATCAGATCCTTCTAAATAAATATCTGCTGGGTATTCTAAACCACGGTTTAACAATACTCCTGTGTGAGTTGATCCAGAATCAAACCATACATCCATGATATCTTCTTCTTTAGTAAATTTATTGTTTGGGCTAGCAGGATTGGTATATCCGTCTGGTAATAACTCATTAGCTGTTCTTGAAAACCAAATGTTTGAGCCATGTTCTTTAAATAATTTAGAAACATGCATCATAACATCATAGTCAATGATTTCGCTACCATCTTCATTATAGAAAATTGGAATTGGTACACCCCAAACACGTTGACGTGAAATGCACCAGTCACCACGATCTTGAATCATATTATGAAGTCTTTGTTTACCCCAATCAGGCAACCACTTAATGTTGTTATCAATTTGATCTAACAATTCATCTCTGATTTTATCAATACTACAGAACCATTGAGCAGTTGCCCTAAAAATTACTGGTTTTTTAGTTCTCCAATCATGAGGATATGAGTGATTAATCATTTCTAGTTTTAACAAACTTCCATTTTCTTCAAGTTCTTTAGCGATTGCCTTATTAGCATCCTCAAAAAATAATCCTTCAAATTTTCCAGAGTCTTTAGTTAAAATGCCTTGATCATCGACTCCGTTAATCATTCCTAAATTATATTCCTTACCAACCATAAAATCTTCAACACCATATCCTGGGGCGGTGTGAACAAGTCCGGTACCCGAATCTAAGGTAACATGATCTCCAACAATTACTGGTGAAACACGGTCCATACAAACATGTTGATATTTTACTCCTTCTAAACTTGTTCCTTTGAATGTTGAAATAATTTCATAATCATTCCAGTCAAATAGTGCAACTAACTTTTCTAGTAAATCATTTGCAACAACATAATTTTTACCATTAACTAATACTTTAGCATATGTAAACTCTCCACCAACAGCAATACCAAGATTTCCAGGTATTGTCCACCCTGTTGTTGTCCAAATAACTAAATTATCATTAATATCAACAACTTCATTACCTTCAACTACTGGAAAGGCAATGTAGAGTGATGCATCACGTCGATCTTTGTATTCGATTTCAGCTTCTGCTAGGGCTGATTCACTACTTGGACTCCAATAAACTGGTTTTAACCCTTTAAAAATTAATCCTTTTTTAGCCATTTCAGCAAAAACTTCAATTTGTTTCGCTTCAAAATCTTTAGTCATTGTTATATATGGATTATCCCAATCACCAATTACATTTAATGCTTTAAACTGTTTCTTTTGATTTTCAATTTGTTGATTAGCATAATTCTCACATAATAAACGAAATTCATCTTTGCCCATTTCCTTACGGTTAATTCCTGAATTAGTAACGGCTGTTTCGATAGGTAATCCGTGAACATCCCAACCAGGGATATAAACAACTTTATACCCTTCTAACATTTTATAACGATTAATAAAATCTTTAATAATTTTGTTTAAAGCATGACCAATATGAATATTCCCATTGGCATATGGTGGGCCATCATGTAGTACAAATAACTTTCCATCTTTATTCTTTTCTAAAATTTTATTGTATAAATCCATTTCTTCCCATACTTTTCGACGTTCTACCTCATTAATAGGTAAATTACCCCTCATTTGAAAATCTGTTTTAGGCATTAATAATGTATCTTTATATTCCATAATATCTCTCCTTTTAATATACAAAAAAACTCAATCCTATTAAGGACGAGTTTTACCCGCGGTACCACCTTATTTTAAATACACTCAATACTATAACGCGTTACCGTTTTTATCTTATCCACAAAAAACATCAAGAGTGATCTATATATTAAATTGATATTAGTTTCCACCAACCACTAACTCTCTATAATTAATTTTAATATATCGTCTCTATCATTTGTTATAATTCAATTTTTTCAATATCATCAACCAACTCTAATTGAGTTTCAACAATATCTCTTAATCTTCTTTTAAATACATTAACATTACGAGTTAACATATTCGCTTCTAATTCTGTCTTTTCAGCTCTAAGCAAAGCTTCATTTATAATACGACTAGCATTTTGTTTTGCTTCACTTACAATCATATTACTTTCTTGATGAGCTACAAATTTTATTTGTTCAGAAGTTTTTTGAGCTGTCAAAAGAGTTTTATTAAGAGTACCTTCCATACGTTCATACTGTTCAACCTTATCTTTTAAACGAAGATTTTCAGCAGCAATACGTTCTAACTCTTCAATTTTTTGATCACGGTCTTTTAAATCCGTAACCATTCCTTCAACTTGTTTAATTATTTTATCTAAAAACTCATTTACTTCTTCTGGATCATAACCACGAAGTGTTCGCTTAAACTTTTCCATATTTCACCTCTTGACACTACCCCTTGTAGTAATCTCTACTTACATCCATTCAACATTGATGTCGTCGTTATCATGAATTCCTTTACCGACGGCTTCTTCTGTTATTTTTCCTTGAACGCTTATGTTATTAGGAGTACATAAAAATATGCCGCCACCAATTTTTTGAATTTCTCCTTGAATCGCATATATTGCTCCTCCAAGAAAATCAATTATTCGTTTTGCTTGTTCAGGTGTAACTCTTTGAAGATTTACAACAACAGTATTTCTAGCTCTTAAGTAATCTGCTATTTGTTGAGCTTCAGAGTATGCTCTTGGTTCAAGTAGTATCATTTTACTACCATTTTCTTTTAAAGCTTCCTCTGCTGTTAATTCATAATATTCATCAGATGTTATATCATTATTAGTTAATAAATCAGATTCTCCACCTTCAAATAATTTTTTAAAAAATCCCATTTATATTCCTCCTACCGCATAATACCTCAATTACTATATTAAGTTTACCACAGTTTATCTCAAAAATAAATGCTTTTTTAATCTTTTATTAAATTCTAGGCTTATTTAGATAATATAGTACTTTATTTTAAAAAAAGGGTTAATCCTTTTTTAACATTTCTTGAATTGTTGTACCAATTGTCGCTATATTTTGCAAATCTGATGGGATAATAATTTTTGTGGCATTTCCATCTGCAATTTTAGCCATTGTCTCTAAACTTTTCAAAGTAATAACTGGTTGATCTGGATTCGATTCTTTTAACAATTTAATTCCTTCAGCTTCAGCGCGTTTAACTGCTAAAAGAGCTTCCGCTTCACCTTCTGCAATTCTTATTTGTGATTCTTTTTCTGCTTCAGCTTTTAAAATCGCACTTTCTTTTTCACCTTCTGCAGTTAAAATACTAGCACGTTTCATACCTTCAGCTCTTAATATAGCTTCTCTTCTTTCACGTTCCGCTCTCATTTGTTTTTCCATAGCTTCTTGTATATCACGTGGTGGAAGTATGTTTTTAACCTCTACACGATTAACTTTTATACCCCATGGATCAGTAGCCTCATCTAAAATTAATCGCATTTTAGAATTAATAACATCTCTTGATGTCAATGTTTGATCAAGTTCTAATTCTCCAATTATATTACGAAGTGTTGTTGCAGTTAAACTCTCAATTGCATTTAGTGGATTTTCAACTCCATAAGTATATAACTTCGCATCAGTAACTTGATAATATACAACCGTATCAATTTGCATTGTAACATTATCTTTTGTTATAACCGGTTGTGGTGCGAAATCTTCTACATGTTCCTTTAAAGATACATTATTAGCAATTTTATCGATGAAAGGTATTTTGAAATGTAAACCATTTGACCAAGTTTTATAATAAGAACCCACCCTTTCAACAACATAAACTCTTGCTTGAGACACAATTTTAATATTAGGGATTATTAACACTCCAACTAATATTAATAAAATTATAAATAAATCCATATTACTCCTCCTCTACTTCTAATTTATTACCATTAATCTTTAAAACTTTTATATAAGTTCCTTCTTTTAATTTATCATTACTGTATGCAGTCCATATCTTACCATCAACTTTAACACTGCCATATTCTTTGTTTGATATACCATCAATAACAACACCACTCATACCAATTATTCTATCAATATTTGTTTTTTCTCTGTTTTTGTAAATATATTTAATTAGTATAGGACGGGTTGTTATTAAAAAGACAATTCCCAATAATACAAAAACGCTTAACTGAATTGTAAAATTATTAATAAAAAACGATAAAAATAATGTTAATAAAGCACTTCCTATAAACCAAATTGTAGTTAAATTAACAGTTAATATTTCAATAATTGTTAATACAACTATAATCAATAACCAAAATTCATACATATTACCACCTACCCTAATTATACTATTATTATATGAGTTTTTCAATACAAATAGAAGAAGAATAAATTTTGTTATAATAACACAAAAACAGTGGGTAAAATCACTGTTTTTTATATTTATTTTTAAAAGAATATTTTTTCAGATATATATTTTATAACTTCATCAAGCGGTAAAATGATTTGTTCCATAGTATCGCGATTTCTAACAGTTACGGTATTATTATTTAATGTTTCGTCATCAATAGTAATAGCATAAGGTGTACCGGTTACATCGGCACGTCTATAGCGTTTACCTATGTTCCCTGCATCATCATAACTAACCATGAAATGTTTACTAAGAAGTTGATATACTTCATTTGCTTTTTCACTATGATTTTTTTTCATAAGTGGTAAAATAGCAGCTTTGATTGGTGCTAATGCAGGATGAAATTTCATTACTTCACGAGTATCTCCATTAGGTAATGTTTCTTCATTATAGGCTTCTGATAAGAATGCTAGAACAACTCTATCAGCACCTAAACTTGGTTCAATAACATATGGTATATATTTTTCATTAGTTGTTGGATCTAAATATTCCATATTTTGTTTTGAAAAATTTTGGTGTTGAGTTAAATCATAATCAGTTCTTGAAGCAACACCCCATAATTCTCCCCATCCAAATGGAAATTTGTATTCAAAGTCTGTAGTCGCATTACTATAGTGACTAAGTTCATCTTGATCATGATCACGAAGTCTTAAGTTATCGGTACTAATACCTAAATCAAGTAACCATTTATGGCAATAATCTTTCCAATAATTAAACCATTCGATTTCTGTTCCTGGTTTACAGAAAAATTCTAATTCCATTTGTTCAAATTCACGGGTCCTGAATGTAAAGTTTCCAGGTGTTATTTCATTACGAAAACTTTTTCCAACTTGAGCGATACCAAATGGTACTTTTAATCTCATACTTCTTTGAACATTTAAGAAGTTAACAAAAATACCTTGGGCTGTTTCAGGTCGTAAATAAATAGCATTCGCACTATCTTCAGTTACTCCTTGATGAGTTTTAAACATCATATTAAATTGTCTAATACTAGTATAGTTTAATGATTTACATTTTGGACATTTAACCTTGTTTTCTATAATATAATCATACATTTTTTCATTTGACCATCCGTCAGCTTGAACTTCGCCTTTTGAATATTCCTCAATGATTTTATCAGCACGATATCTTGATTTACACTCTTTACAGTCAATTAACGGATCATTAAAATTATTTATATGTCCGCTAGCTTCCCACACACGAGGATTCATTAGAATCGCACTATCCATTCCAACATTATAAGGACTTTCTTGAACAAATTTTTTCAACCAAGCATCCTTAACATTCTTTTTTAATTCATTACCAAGAGGACCGTAATCCCAAGTGTTAGCAAGACCCCCATATATTTCACTACCTTGAAATATAAATCCATATTGTTTACATAAATTAACTATTTTTTCTAAGTTCATAATAATTTTCCTCCATCTCTTTTATTATTTGTTTTACATTTTTTATACTATTTAAATATATTAATATATTTTCTTTTAAATTTTTAGTTTCAATTTCTATTGAATAAACACCTTGATAATCATTTTTTATTAAATATTCTAATTCATCCTTTTGATAATTTAAATCAGTTATTGGCAAGTGATCAATATTGCTTTTATTTAATGCTATGTTATGAATATGTGTGAATTTAACTTTTGAAAGAAGTTCTTTTGATAAATATAGTTCACTATTGAATTCAATATTGTTTAATCTTGTGTGACCTATATCCCAGCAGATTCCAAAATTTTCATTATTTACACCACTTGTTATTAGTTCTAACTCATGAATGTCATCACCGATATGATTACCAATTGGATGATGTTTAGATAAAGTTTCAATAGTTATGATAAAATTTAAAGGGATTGAAAAGTCACTTAATTCTTTATATAATTTTATCAACTCATTTTGATGGTCATGTTTATTCCATTCCTCTTGATAAGGTAATCCGTGAAATACAATCGTTGTTGGATAATTAATATTATATATTTTCAACGTGTTTCTAACCTTTACTAAGTCATCTTTATACTGGTTTAAAAGTTCTTCATAATTTAAATCTTCAAATTTCTTATTGGTATTATAGTGAAAAGTAATTTTTATATTATTATTAATTAAAAATTTCACTAGTTTGTTTAATTTATCATCATTTTTTAAAAACATTGTTGTATAAAAATCAAAACTTGTAATACCCGCTTCTAAAAACTGCAAAAGATAATTACTTAAAGTTTCAAAACTCATCTTTTCATAATCATAACCAGGAAAACAAATTCCTACATTATTCATATTATCACTCCTATACAAAAAAACTTTTAGAATATTTGTAAGGACGAGTTTCCCCGCGGTTCCACCTTACTTATTCTAAAAGAATCAGCTTATTTCATATTACTCCAGTTTTCCAAACTATCATCGCATTGATATATATAAATCTATATTAATATATTCTTAACATTTTGTCAACTATAACTAAAAAATAATATAGGTAAAAATAAATCCCATAACAATAGCTAATAATATTCCAGCAAAAACTTCGCTCGGATTATGACCCATTTCTTCTTTTAATTTAACAATGCCACTTTTATAATTTCTTGAAAATATTTCTTCAACAATTTTGTTTAACGCTTGAGCGTGTTTTCCACTTTCCATTCTAAGCCCCATTGCATCATAAGCAACAATCATTGAAAAAATCAAAGTAATTGCAAATAAAATACTTGTAAATCCTTCATTCAATCCAATCATTGTAACTAATGAAAAAGAAAATGAACTATGAGCACTTGGCATTCCACCAGCACCATTAAACAATCTTCCCCATTTTAGCTTTTTTTCGGCAATTGACTCAATTGTAAATTTAATTAGTTGAGCAATTATTAACGTTGCTACTGGGACAATTAAATACTTATATTCTTCCATTTCATACTCCTAACATATTTGACACAGATTATTTAAAAATGTTTTACTCTTTAAATATAATCCGGTATATTCATCATAATATTCATCTAAAAAATGATTAATTTCTTGCTTTACTTTATCACTTATATCAATCGAAGTTATCTTAGATATATCTAGATAATGAAACATACGAATCATTTTAATCGCTTTTTCAGTAATAACCTTTTCAGTAGTCAAACATTTTGCACAAATGTAACCACCTTTAATAATTGATAATCCTACGATTGAATTAGTACAGCCACAGTCTGCACAGCAATCAAGAACCGGTGCGACACCAAGGTAATCTAAATATTTTAATTCCAAAATATTAGTTATAACCATTGGATCTAACCCATTATCTATTTTATTTAAACTAGCAACTAATAAATCATATATATCACTATGTTGATTTTGTTTAGCCACTTGTTCTGTTAATTCAACAATAAACAGTGCATAACTCATTTTGGTAATATCTTTTCTTACTTGTTTAAAACTATTTATAACATCAACGCTTATTAGAGTTGATAGTTTACCGTCTTTATAATATACATTAAAACTTCCATATATAAGTTTCTCACTAACACTTCTAAGTTCACTTTTTAGCGAGCGACAACCTTTAGAAATAATACCAATAATTCCATGCTCTTTGGTAAATACATTTAAAATTTTACTACTCTCACTATAATCACGTTCATTTATGACAATTCCTTCAATTTTTTCAATCATAAATCACGCTCCTTAATTAAGAAATTATTTCAAATCTATTATTTTGATTAACATCAGGATATTTATCTTTATCAACTGGCGATAAAAACATATCCAAATCTCTTATCCATATTAATTTTTCACCATATAGTGCTTGATATACAACGACTTGTTTTAAATGATCCTCGCTATCGTTTGCAATGGCTAAAACTTTATATTCATTTCCTTTAAAATGTCGATATTTTTTTCCTATTTCAACTGTTCTTTTTTCTTCCATTTCTTACCTCTTTATATTTCATATAATATTCGATCTTACCCGTTTTATTAAATAAATCCCATAATAATTGTTCCTTCATAAAATAACCACCTTTCTATTCATATGGTGATTACTATAATTCATTATTATTCAAAATTACTGAAGCCAAATTCTGACAAATATTTTTCTTTTTCTCGCCATTTTTTAATAGTTTTCACAAATAGCTCTAGAAAAACTTTTTCACCAAGTAAAGCTTCTAATTCAGGACGGGCCATTATACCAATTTGTTTTATCTTTTGACCACGAGCCCCAATTATTATTTTTTTCAAAGAATCTCGATCAACAATAATTGCTGCATTAATAATATATTTATTTTTATCTTTTTTGACCTGTTCTACAACGCAAGTAATTGAATGAGGAATTTCTTCTTCAGTTAAATTAAATACTTTCTCACGAATTATCTCAGCAATTAAAAATTCTGTTGATCTGTTAGTTATTTGTTCATCTGGATAATATTTAATTGTATCTGTTAAATGTTTTTTCAACGTACTAATTAAATCATTTAAATTATCCTTTTTAAGAGCAGACAACGGAATTATATCAGTAAAGTTATACAACTTACTATATTTTTCAATAACAGGCAGTAATTCTTCACGTTTTAATTTATCGATTTTATTAAGCACTAGGATAACTGGTTTTTCAATTGTTTTAAATGTTTCAATAATGTGTTTATCACCTGGTCCTAAAGGCATGGTTACATCGACTAACATAACAACGATATCAACATCATTGATACTGTAATATGCTTGTTTATTTAAAAAATCTCCTAATTTATGTTTTGGTTTATGGATTCCAGGTGTATCAACAAAAATCATTTGGGTATCATCTTCATTATAAATCCCTTGAATATTATTTCTTGTTGTTTGTGGTTTATTAGAAGTGATGGCTATCTTTTTACCAATGATACTATTTATTAATGTTGATTTCCCAACGTTTGGTCTTCCTACTAAAGCAACAAATCCTGATTTCATTTTAAATCCTCAACTGAAAAAGGATGGACAATTATATCTTTTATTAAATAATGTTTAGTATCACTTTTTGTCATTAATATTAGTTTGTTATCCATATCAAAAAATTCAACGATAACTTGGCGACAAATATTACAAGGGAAAGCAAGGTTATCACTTGCAACCATTACATATAATTCTTTAAAATCACCTTTAGTATAACCAGAGGCAATAGCACTGTTAATTGCATTTCGTTCAGCACAGATTGTCCCACCGTATGAAGCATTTTCTACATTAACACCAACAAATTCTTGATTATCATTAGTAACAACAGCTGCTGAGACATGATAATTAGAATATGGAGCATATGCATTTTCTAATAATTTTGTTAATTTTTCTTTCATAAATTCCTCCTACATAAATGTTTTAATCACATTAATAATTTTGGGAATAAAAATAATTAATCCGCTAAAAAAAGCGACGGTAGAAAAGACAAAAACAGCTGCCGATGCCGTATCTTTGGCAATCTTAGCAAGTGGATGAATTTCTGGGCAAACTAAATCAATAACTGCTTCTAATGAAGTATTTATCAATTCTGTTGCCATTACAACACCCATTAATAATAAACAAAGTAACCATTCTGTTAAGTTTATTTTAAGCCATAACCCAGCTACAACCACAAAAAAGGCAACTACAAAATGAATAGTTAAACTTTGTTCATATTTGTATGCATATCTAAGTCCGTCAAATGAATATTTAAAACTGTTAAAAAAACGTTTTAACCCTCTCTTTTTTTGTTCATCTCTTGATTCCATATCCATCTAAAATCAACTCCTGTTTCTCAAACATAATTTTTTCTTCTTCTTCGTTCATATGATCATATCCTAATAAATGAAGTACACCATGTACTGCCAAAAAGGATAATTCTCGAAGCACTGAATGTCCATATTCTGATGCTTGCCTCTTTCCAGTATCCAATGATATATATATATCTCCTAGTAATCGATATTCACCTAGATCAATTGTTAAGTTATCTTCTAGGGCAAAAGAAATAACATCAGTTGGTTTATTCTTTCCTCGATAATCATGATTAAGAGAAGTAATATATAAATCATCAACAAAGATAATATTAAAAACAACATATTTTAATTTTTCTTGTTTAAGGGCATAATGAACAACTTTTTCAATTTCTCCTAATTCTTTTATTTCTTCATTTGTCTCATTGTAAAATCCAACGCTGTTCATAACATCCCCCCCAATTTTATACTATGATAAAAAATATAACACCGGCACATATAACCAATATGGTTATTATATTATAAAACCAATCCTTTTTCAAGAATGATGGCAACTTATTAATAAGTTTATTTAGAAAACAATAAATTAAGAAACCAAATAAGCCACCTAAAATATTTAAAAATATGTCATCTATATCGAAGACTCGTCCAATTAAAAGTTGAGTTGTTTCAATAGTCATTGAAACAATAAATGATAGGAGTAAAATAATATAAGGTTTTTTTAATCTTATAAAATAAGAAACAAATAAACCATATGGCATAAACATAATCATGTTACCAACTACATTTTTATAAAAAGCAACGCTCCCAAAGTTATACCTAAATATTTCTTTAAATGGGGTAAAGTTAGAAGTTGACCAGGCAACATCTTGAAATGTTACAATGTGGAAAAAAAATAAAATATAAACTAAAAAAAATAAATAAAATATTTCATTATAAAAATCCACCTTCACTTTTCTCTTAATTATATAAGTTGTTCTTAAACTTATAATAACCACACAAAAAAGCAAAATCATTGGCCAGACACCAGATAATAAATTGATTATCATTTCCTTTTCCATAATATCCCTCTATTCTTCTTCTAAAGGCACTTCTATAATCGGTTGATAACTGGTTATATTTTCATATACGACATAAAATACATCTAACTCTATTTTACTACTTTTTACATTAACTTTCAAACTATTTTGACTAATTATGTATTCCTCTTCACTTAATCTGTCTTCTATTTTTTCTTTTCCTTTGTTTATTGCTTTATCAATTGCTTCATCAATAGTATTCATTTCCTCTAACACTTCCCTTTTTTGTTGCTTTTCTAGTAAGATTGATATCGGTAATAAAGGGTTTTTAATACCATATTTTTTTAATATTTTTTTGTTTTTATAAGAGTTAAGAAGCTCAATTCTATGTCCAAATATTTCAATTACTAAACTATGTTTGTAATCATTTAGTAATTTTTCGGTTCTTCTAGTTAAAGGATAGGTGATTTTAGTTTGATACCATACCTCCCCAAATACTTTTCCTTCTGCACCCAACACATTTTTAACTTCATCGTGAAGCTTAATTTCACCAGATATAACAATATCACCAGCTTTAACATAATCATTTATATTTTTGACAATTTCACCTGTTTTAGCATCTATTTTCTTTATGATCGCGCTTTTACTAGCAACTATGTGTCTGTTAGAAACAACAATCGGAGGATTTGGCATTTTTCTTTCTTCGATTCTAACGATATATTTAGTACCAAGTCTTTCAATTTCCAACCATTCTATCTTATCTTTATGTTTTGATATAATTTTTTTCTTTATCTCATCTATTTTTTGATAACTTTTTTGAAGTTTCAACTTACTTATTCCTTCGTCTTTTAATTCATTCAATAAAAGATTGCGAATAGACGAATTCGTATGTATTATTTCAATATCAAAAATAATATTTGATAAAAAGATTAACAATATTATTCCCAAAAGAAATGAACTTATTAGATGGACATTTGTTCTGATTATTTTTTTTATTTTTAAGCCGCCATGTACATCTACTATTAACATATCATAAACGGTTTTAATTTCCTTTATTTTATCGTAGTTATCTGCCCTTACGGTAATGTTCATTTCTTTATAATTTATCTGTTTAATGTCTAATAGTTCAATTTTATTACTCACTAAGCGCTTTAAAAAACGATTAATATTTTTTCCCTTAATATTAATAACAATTGTGTTTTGTAATAATGAAGATTTATTATATTTCATACTTTACCCCAATTCTATATTTTTTATATCACCCGTTATTAATACTTCATCACCTAGCAATTTAGAAACGACTAAATTGTTGCCAATAATTTTTAATATTCCTTCATTGTATCTAATAATAACTTTATTAATATCAAAATGATCAATATTTAAATAATTTACAACATTTACTTTGTTTTTAAAAATGTTAATGGTAAATTCATCTTCTAATAGATAAGTTCTTAATTTATTAATCATTTTCACTATTATCACCTTGTTTAATTCTATTAAAAAAATAACCCGTTTATGAGTTATCTTTTTAATTACTATCAACTACAATCAAATTCCCACCGTATTTAATATCATACTCGTCTAAAAAGTTATAAAATGCATCCATATCAACATATTCACTATTTTTTACATTAATAACTATGTCAAAAACATTATATTCATCAATTATATAATACATTTTCTGTCGGAGTTTTGATAGACTATCCCGATTTACATTTCCAAGAATATTAATATATAATGTATTTTTTGAAAATTCTATTTCTGTTTTAAACATATTATCACCGACAATAATATAACACATCTAAAAAAAGAAAATGTGGTTTCGACAAAAGTAGAAAAATTATTTGTTTTTAAAGGAAATTTGTGATTTAAACATGTCGAATTATATATGTTTTTGTGCTATAATTTATTTAGAGGTGTTAAAATGAAAGCATTTACTATATTAATAGCCAAAATGTGTGGCTTTGTATTAAACAAAATAGGACGAGGTTCAGTGCTACCTGGTGAGATTGCCATTAAAATGAATAAAAATATTTTATCTTATTTTAAACTTCCTAAAATAACTATTTTTGTAACTGGAACAACGGGCAAAACATCTATTTCAGGTATCTTAACTAATATGTATACTCAAAATGGATTTAAAGTTGCCAACAATATGAAAGGTTCTAACTTAGAATGGGGAATTATTACTTGTTTAATTATGAATTCAAACTTAAAAGGAAAAATTAAAAGTGATGTTCTTGTATTAGAAGTTGATGAAAGATATGTTAAGAAAGTTATTAGAGAAGTAAAACCCAATTATTTTATTATTAATAATTTGTCTCGGGACCAATTGGCACGTAATGGACACTTTGATATTGTTTGGAATGATATTAATAATCAAATTACTGATGATATCCATTTAATATTAAATAGTGATGATCCACTTGTTACTAAGTTTGGAATTAATCACCAAGGAAAAAAAACTTATTATGGATTAAGTAAAACAAAATATTCTAAAAAAACATTTGATATAAATAACCTTGATGTTATGTATTGTCCAAAATGTACTAGACACTTAACATTTGATTATTTCCATTATGGTAATCTCGGAAATTACAAATGTCAATACTGTGATTTTAAAAGACCAACACCAGATTTTGAAGCAAAACTAATTAATAATTTTAGTTTTAAAATTGATGGTCAAATAATTAATATGAATAATCCTGCCCTATATAATGTTTATAATTTATTAGCTAGTTATGCAACAGCAATTATTACTGACATTCACAAACTTGATGCTGTTAGTGCTTTAAATAATTTATCTTTAAAAATTAAACGAGTGGACAAGTTCATGGTTGACAATAAGGAGTGTACCATTTTACTTAGTAAAAACGAAACTCCAATTTCATATAACCAATCGTTAGATTATATTAGTAAACAAGAACGAGATAAAACAGTGATCATCGGATTTAATAATGTTAGTGGTAGATATGATTTAAAAGATTTATCTTGGTTATGGGATATTAACTTCGAATTACTAAAAAGCGATTCTGTAAAAAAAGTTGTTTGTGTTGGTAATTTCTCTTATGATATTGCTACAAGATTAAAATATGCTGATATTGATGAAAAAAAGATAATCATTTATGAAGATTCTTCAGAGTTATTAGAAGCTATTAAAAAACATGGTAATAAGTTTGTCTATTGTATCTTCTACTTTGATATGGAAAAGGTCTTTAAAAGACTATTAAAGGAGGCTTAATATGACAATTACAATTGGATATTTATATTATGATTTACTTAATTTATATGGGGAAAACGGAAATATTAAAGCATTAAAAAAACAACTTGAATTTCAAGATGTTAAAGTTATTATCAAGTTTTTAACAATTGATGATGATCTAGATTTCAAGAATTACGATTTCGTATATATAGGTGCTGGTACAGAAAACAATCAAATGATTTCTTTAAAACACTTATTAAAATATAAAGAAGATTTAAAAAGTTATATTGAGAATAATAAATTCTTATTATGTACTGGTAACTCGATTGAATTATTTGGAAGACACATATTAGATAATAATAAAAAGAAACACAAAACATTGGATATATTTAAATATCATACTGTTATTGAAGATTTTAGAATGATTGATGAATCAGTTTTTAAATCAGGTTTGTTTGATGAATTATTTATTGGATTTCAAAACCAATATGGAGCCATAAAAGATATTAAAGAACCAACCTTTAAGGTTATTAAAGGTGTTGGTAGTTATCCTAACAGTGATACTGAGGGAGTTCACTATAAAAATTTCTTTGGTACTTATTTAATCGGTCCAATATTAGTTAGAAATCCCCACTTCTTAAAACATTTAACAAAAGATTTAATATTAAGTAAAGATAAAGATTTCAAATTTAAAAAATTTAATTTAAAACTTGAAACAATTGCTCATGATAAGTTTTTAGAAAAATATTATTCCGAAGTTATTGTATAAAAAAGCACTAGAAATTCTAGTGTTTTTTATTTATCTCTTAATTTAGCATCTAATTTAGTTTCAACATCAGTAACTATTTTATTAATTACTGCATTTACTTCTTCATCAGTTAAAGTTTTATTTTGATCACTAAATACTAGTGAATAAGCAATCGATTTTTTAGTTTTTTCTAAATTTGATCCAACATAAACATCAAAAACATCCACATCAGTTAATAAACGACCACCAGACCTTTTAATAACATTAACAATGTCTGATGAATTGAGTTGTTTATCAACAACAAAAGCAACATCTTTGTGAATTGATGGATATTTAGTTAATTCCTTAAATTTAATATTACGAATTTTAATATCCATTAGTTTATCTAAATTTAATTCAAAAACATAGACTGGTTTCTTACTAAAATTAGGATGAACTTCACCAATAAATCCTACTTGATCAAGTCCTATTTTAATAATCGCACTACGATTTGGATGCATATCTTTTAATGTATCAACTTCAAATGAGTAACGATTGTTAAGCCCTAAAAAGCCAAGAAGATTTTCAACTATACCTTTAACCAAGTAGAAATCAACTTCTATTTTTTTGTTTTGCCAAATATTTTCCATATATGTTCCACTTAACAAAGCCGATAAAGTGTTTACTTCTACATAATTATCTTTTTCTTTATAATATCGAGATCCTATTTCGAAAATATTAATATCTTTAATACTACGTGCATTATTATAATTATAAACACTTAATAATGATGGTATTAAACTATTGCGCATAATAGATTTATCTTCACTATTTGGATCAAGTAACTTAACCAATTCCTTTTCTTCATTGACAAATTTAGTACTTTCTTCTTCGTTTATTAATGAGTAAGTTATTACCTGTCTTAATCCTAATGCTTCTAATCTTTTACGAACCCCTTTAACAAGTTGCATTTTAGGGCTTATACTTCCCCTTTTAACTGTAGATGTTGGTAATATTCCAACAACTTTATCATAACCAATTATTCTTCCAACTTCTTCAATTAAATCTTCTGAAATGGTTATATCCATTCTTCTGTTTGGAATAGAAACAATAAATTTTTTATCGTCAATAATATGATCAAACTTTAATTTTGTAAAAGCTAATTCAACCTCATCAATCTTTAAATTCATTCCTAAAATAGTATTAATATGATCTAAAGTTATGTCTATCTTTTTAGATTCAGCTTTTAGATTATCGTGTTTTAAAATACCTTTAATAACTTCACCAGAAGCATATTTGTTCAATAAATATCCAGCACGTTTTAATGCTACTAAAGTAATATCTGGGTTAATTCCTTTTTCGTAACGCGAACTAGCTTCACTACGCAGTGTTTTCTTAGCAGTATTACGAATATTTATTGGATTAAAAATGGCAGCTTCAATCATAATATTAGTAGTATCTAGAGTCACTTCACTATCATATCCACCCATAACTCCAGCAATGGCAACAGGGTTTTTAGAATCAGTAATAACTATATCCGTATTAGTCAAAGTTCTATCTTTTTTATCAATAGTAACAATTTCTTCACCATTCTTTGCCATTCTAACTAAAATATGATCACCTAATCTATCAGCATCAAAGAAGTGAAGTGGCTGGCCAGTTTCTAACATTACATAGTTACTAATATCAACAACATTATTAATTGGTCTGATTCCAGAAGCCATTAATCTATTTTTAATAAATTTAGGACTTTCACCTATTTTTACATTTCTTACAAGACTTGCCAAATAAACTAAACAGTTTTCTGTTTCAACATCTAATTTATAACTATTATTAATGTCTTCACCTATTACTTCAACATCAGTTTCAGGGTATTTAACTTCAAGATCATATAAGGCTCCAATTTCATAAGCCATTCCAATCATACTTAATAAGTCACCACGATTAGATGTTAAATCAAAGTCAATTACTTCATCGTCATATCCTAAATAAGCAACTGCATCAGCTCCAAGTGGTGCATCAGCGTCAAGTTCGTGAATTCCAGCAACATCTTCTTTTGTTAAATACTTACTTTCAAGACCAAGTTCTGCTAACGAACAAATCATTCCGTTAGATTCAACTCCTCTAATTTCAGACTTTTTAATAACTATATCTCCAGGTAAAGTCGATCCCACTTTAGCAACTATCACCTTTTGACCAGCATCAACATTAGGCGCCCCACAAACAATTTGATATGTATTCCCGTCGCCAATGTCAACTTTACAAACGTTTAACTTGTTAGAATCGGGATGATCAGATCTTTCCACTACATATCCAACAACTAAATCAGTGGCTGTACTTATTTTGCTTAGACTATCAAATTCATTGCCGAGAAAAACCATTTTATTAGCAATCTCTGAAAAATCTTTGTCTTTAATATCTATATAGTCATTTAAAAAACTTTTACTTACTTTCATCTTCTACCTCCTTTTCTAAACGATCAAAATTATCTAAAAAGTTGATATTATTGGTATAAAAATGACGAATATCATTTATTCCATACTTAAGCATTGCGATGCGCTCAGGCCCCATCCCAAATGCAAAGCCGCTATAAACTTCCGGATCATATCCACATGCTCTAAGTACATTTGGATGTACCATACCAGAACCTAATATTTCAATCCAACCAGTTTGTTTACATATCGGACATCCACTACCCCCACATTTAAAACAACTTACATCTACTTCTAAACTTGGTTCAGTAAATGGGAAGAAACTTGGACGAAATCTTATTTCTCTTTCATTACCAAACATTTTTCTAACCAACACTTCTAATGTACCTTTTAAATGAGCAACACTTATATTTTTGTCAATTACCAGTCCTTCGATTTGGGTGAATTGATGAGAATGAGTCATATCGTCATCATCTTTACGGTAAACTTTTCCAGGACAAATAATTCTGATTGGTCCTTTTTCAACATTAGCATCCATAGTTCTTGCTTGAACCGGTGATGTTTGAGTGCGTAGCAACATTTCAGCAGTTATATAAAAGCTATCTTGCATATCACGCGCTGGATGATCTTTGGCTAAATTTAATTTTTCGAAATTATATAAATCACTTTCAATTTCAGGTCCTTCAACAACATCATATCCCATACTAATAAATAATTCTTCTATCTCATCAATCACTTTTGTTAAAGGATGAGTAGAACCAACATTTACTTTAGTACTAGGTAATGTAATATCAATCCATTCGTCTTTAAGTTTTTGGTCTAAAGCATCACTTTCAAGTTTCAAAGACAATTCATCAAATAAAGTATTAAGGTAGTTTTTCAAATCATTTAATAGCTTCCCAATTTCCTTTTTTTCATTTACATCTAATTTTGCTATTTGTTGACCAATTTCAACAACCTTACCCTTTTTACCTAAATACTCTACTTTCACATCCGTTAATTCTTTTAAATTTGAAATCATTTTTAAATCAATAATAACTTGATCTTTAATTGAACTTATTGTTTCTTTCATTTTATTCCTCCTTATAAAAAAAACGCCCTTAAATTTAAGGACGTGATGACGCGGTACCACCTTAATTTGCAGATTGCTCCACACACTTAATAACTATAACGAGTTACCGTTTTTCAAAGCTAAAAGGTGAATTCATAAAAGTTTATTATTAGTTTCCACCACCACTAACTCTCTATCAATAATTACTTTTATTACTATTTCTTTGTCATTGCTTTTTAATATCAATATAATATATTATAACAAATAATAAACAAAAAGACAATTTTTTTATTTATTATTCTTTTTTTTACATAAGGTTGTTGATTTTTGATGATTTTCTTTTGATTCCATATGATGTTTTATTTTATCTCTTGATCCTTTTAACACTCTAGAAATATATGATTGTTCATATCCAACAATTTTAGAAATCTCATTCTGATTCATTGAATTACAATTAAATCCATAATACATTTGAATTATTTCTAATTCTAGAGGATTTAAAATTTTTAAAGATTCACGGATTTCAATAAGCGCCTCTTTAATTACAATATTCTCTACAAAATCATCATCACTAGTTAAGAAATCTGCATAAGTTAGAGTTCCATCTGATTTTTCTTTTGGGTTGGCGATAGGTTCATATATACTTGTGTTTTTATTGTGTTTTTTAACTTCTCTAAATGACATAAGAATTTCATTATCAATGCATCTTACTGCATATGTCGAAAAAGATATATTTTTATCAACACTAAAAGTATCTATTGCTTTAATAAGACCAATAGTTCCAATACTAATTAACTCTTCATATTCAAATTCAGTATTATAAAACCTTTTATTAATTTGATATGCAACTAATCTAAGGTTATGCTTTTTCATTTTTTCTTTTGCTTCAATACACCCTTCCTTGATTAACTTACAGTATTCAATTGTTTCTTCTTTAGTTAAGGATCTTGGAAAACTTTCACTAATAAAATTCATTTTTTCACCATCACTTCTGTTATAAATTTTCAATTTAACTATTATAACACTATTGTTTTTTATTTCAAGTTACTGCTATTAATATTATTTATAAAAAAAAGAGCAGGTTGCTCTTAATTGGAATTTTTTACTCAACAAGATTATTTATTCTTAAATACGCTTCCATTTCTTTTAATTTATCACCACGTAATGGTTTACATTTTTTATAGTTGATTGGGTCAATGATCATTGCTTCACTCATACCTTTACAAGTGTTATATCCACAAGCACCACAGTTGTAATTAGGAAGTAACTTTTCGTATTCTTTTTCTAAATCTAGACCATTATCAAAGCCTTGATCAGCAAATGCTAAAATCAATCCCATAATTAATGCTGTTACGGTCATAATTAATATTCCTAACATTTATTACACCCCTTACAATCTCCACAATCATGATGCGAGTTACAGTCATTTTTACTATATAAATAAATAGTTAATATCGCTAATAGAATAATTAATATATATGCCATTAAAAGAACCTACTAAATACTAATGCCATTATTGAGGCAGTAATTAAAGCAATTGGTGCTCCTTTAAAACATTTTGGAATATTAGCAAATTCCATTCTTTCTCTAATTGTTGAAAAAATATAAATAACAAGCGCGAATCCTAATCCACTACCAAGGGAAAAAACAAGCATTTCCATAAAACTATATCCATTGTTAACATTTAGTAGGGTTGTTCCTAAAACAGCACAGTTAGTTGCTATTAGGGGCAAAAAGATACCTAATAAATGATCTAGTTGTTTGAAGTGATGCTTAATTATTCTTTCTAATAATTGAACCATTGAAGCTATAACTAAAACAAATAATAATGTTTTTAAATAAGTTGTATCGGTTGGAACTAAAACATAATTATATAGTAAATAAGTAATAATACTTGATAAAACAATAACAACTGTTACTGAAATTCCCATTCCGATTGCACCTGATTCTTTTTTTGAAGTTCCAATAAATGGACATATTCCTAAAAATTTTGTTAAAACAATATTTTCAGTTAACATACTTGTCATAAACAATTGAAATAGACTCATTTGACAGACCCCCTTTTGTCTTTAATATAATTAAAGAGTGCTAAGAAAAGTCCAAGTGTTAAGAAAGCCCCAGCAGGTTTTTGAAAAATCGTCATTGGAACAATACTGTTTTCAGGGAATACTTGGAAAATAGCTTGATAACCAGTAAACGAACTAATACCATCCATAACTGTAATAGTGTTTGCCCCTAATACTTCCCTAAATAATCCTAATAGAGACAAAGACAGGGTAAATCCTAATCCAATACCAATTGCATCTAAAAGACTCTTTCCAACCGATGATACTGATGCAACTGATAATGCTCGTCCTAAAACAATACAGTTAACCGCAATTAGTGGTAAATAAATACCTAAAGTTTCGTGAAGTGCGGGAACATATTGTTTAAGTAATAAATCAAGTGCTGTAACAGCTGTTGTTATAAGTAAAATATAAACTGGTATTTTTACATTTTCAGGTACAAACTTTTTAATTATTGAAACAATGAAGTTAGTAATTATTAAGACAGTTAATACACATAACCCCATTACATATGCCCCTTCAAAAGTATTTGTAACCGCCAGCGTTGGACATAAACCAAGCATCAATACAAATGTTGGATTTTCATTAAATATTCCATTTTTTATTGTTTTCATATTAACTCCCTTCTAGTTAGTATAACTATAAAGTAAATAAATAATTGTTGAACAAACAAGCGCTGTTAAAGTAATAGCGAGAATGCTTTTAAGTTTTTCTTTCATTTACTCACCTCGATAATCCTTTAAAGTATTAATAATCATATTTTTCATAGCTGTTGAAGTTATTGTAGCTCCACTGACTGTATCAACATCTGTTATATTTTCCTGACCATAAATTAATTTTTCAGCAAATTTTTCTTTAGTAACTTTTGGATAATAATCGTCATTAATTTCTAACACATTAATATTAGTAACCAATTCTTCTTCAATTGTAATTTCAGCTTTTATTATTCCACTAAATCCTTTTTGAGTAACGGTATAGACAGTTTTCCCTTCTTTTGTCTCAATATTTACAACATTGAAGTTAGTGTCAACTATTGGATCTTCCTTTTTAAATCCATAACCAATTTGTAAACTAAGTCCAACAATTAGAACCCACGCAAATAAGAAACTAAAAACTGATCTATTAAAATTAAATCTTGATCTAGAACCTATCTTATCAAGAATAAAAACAAACATGTTCATTAGTAATATACTTGTCATTACTCCTTCTGGATAAGGTGTTAAATATCTAATTAAGACTGTTAATATTCCTAAAAACAGGCCATATAAAATTTGGGCAATTGGAGTGGTTGGACTCGTTACTGGATCAGTTGCCATAAAGACGGCACCAAATAACAATCCCCCACTCATAATTTGAAATAATGGATACCATACTTCAAGTCCGTTATAACTACCAATTATGCAAGTCATTGCAAAAACTGTTCCGATATAAACGACTGGTATTTTCCATTTAATAACTTTGAAAATTGATAGATAAATAAATGCTAATAAACATAATAAAGCACTTACTTCACCTAATGTACCAGGAATTGTCCCAACGAAGAAATTAACTAATCCTCCATATGGTTCTACCAATGTTTCATAAGTACCAATTCCTTCAACCATCGCCACATTTGATAATGGAGTCGCCGTTGTAATAGCATCCATTTCCATAGCGTTTAAATATCCACCATTGCTAGCAATCATAGGCCCGTAAATGACCATTACAAATAAATAACCTATCAATGCAGGATTAAAGATGTTATGTCCAAAACCACCAAATAGCATTTTACCAACCATTGTTGCTACAATTGATCCGAAAAATAATATAGAAATTGGAGTATTAATTGGTAGAACTAGTGCAAGAAACAGACCTGGAAATATGCTAAATGATGAGTTAATATGTCTTTTTACTTCTGTACTGTCTTTTTTCAAAAAGACTTTAACATAAATCAATTCTATAAAGAAGGTAAAAATGGGTCCTAAAATTATGAAAATTAAAGGATAAAACATTCCTAAAATTGTAACCTTATCATTAATAAAAGGTATAATCCCGTTTTTATAAAAACTAAATAAAATGATTGGAGTTAATGCAATTAATAAATGAAACATTATTTTTTTAGTACTATTTTTATCTTTTATAAATGGTCCACTAGTTACTTGAAATTCTTTCATATTTTCACCTTCCTTAATTACTTTTTTCTTTTGCTTTAACAACAAAATTACGAACTAATATTTTAGATGGACAAACATACGAACAAAGTCCACATTCAACACATTTTTCGGGTCTTAAACTTTTCAATTTTTCTGGAGTTGCCAAACTATCCATTATCAAGACTGGCGATAATTTTGCTGGACATGCATTTACACATTTCCCACATCTTAAACATTCGAGTAATTCATTTTTATCGTTATTACGAATTACTAAAATACCCGTTAAATTAGGTGATACCACAACTTCATCAGTTTCGAGTGCATCTCCCATCATTGGTCCACCAGTTATAAAGCGAATATCTTTAAAACGTTTATAGCCACCAATACTACCAATTACTTCATTAATTGAAGTACCAACCTTTACTAAAACATTTTGAGGCTCTTTAATCATTTCTCCAGTAATAGTTATTACCCTATCAATTAATGGTTTATCAAATTTTAAAGCTTCATATATAGCATAAATTGTAGATACATTATTAACAATTATTCCTTTTTCAATTGGTAGTTTGTTGTAACTAATACCTTTTACTTGACTAATTAAAAGTCTCTCCCATCCCATAGGATATAACTCAGGAACTTCGACTAATTTAATCTTTAAATATGTTCCAATAAAGGTATTTATTATTTCCTTAGTTTTAGTATTACCATGTTTAATCGCAATAATTGCTTCTGGTATATCATTTATATCGATAATGGCATCTATCGCTTCTAAAATTTCTTCACATTTTTCCAGTCCTAACATATAATCCGCTGTAAGAAATGGTTCACATTCAACAGCATTAATAATCAAAGTATTTATTTTTTCATCAGTATCATATTTAACATAAGTAGGAAATCCTCCCCCACCTAATCCAACAATACCTGCATCTCTTATTTTTTCAATAAATTCTTTTTTAGTATAATCATTAATATATTTTTTTGGTTTAGTTTCAGATAAAACAGTTTCTTTAAAATCATTTTCAATAACAACACATTTTACCATGTCACCATTTAAATATGTTTTTTCATTAATAGATTTTACCGTTCCACTAACACTAGAATGAATTGGGACCTTAAAATTCCCCCTTTTTCTGGCAATGACTTCCCCCTTACATACATAGTCACCATTTTTAACTAAAACCGTAATATTAGTATCATTTTGACAAATAAGAGGAATGTAAACAACCTTCGGTTTTAAATATGTTGAAATTTTATTAGTAATAGATTCTTTTTTATGTTTAGGTATTTTCACACCTCTTGACATAAAGATTACCTCCATTCTATTAATATTATACCATTTTACGAATAAAAAAAAAGGGATTATTATTAAATTAACAATTATCCCCTTTTGATTTACATATTATTTTACTTGATACATTTTAGAAATTCTATTTTGAATTTTTTCATCTTCTAAATACTCACTAAATTTCATTTCTACACTAAATGAACCATTAGGAGTTATCTCAATAATTTTGTTGGCAATACTGTCAATAAAACTATGGTCATGAGAAGTAAAAATAATCGATCCTTTATATTCAACTAATCCATCATTAACAGCTTGAATTGATTCTAAATCTAAGTGATTGGTTGGTTGATCTAAAATTAAAAAGTTTGAACCTTTAATCATCAATTTAGAAAACATGCAACGAACCTTTTCTCCACCCGATAACACTTTTACTTTTTTGAGTGGTTGGTCACCAGAAAATAACATTCTTCCTAAGAAACCACGAAGAAAACTTTCTGATTGATCTTTAGAATATTGTCCTAACCATTCAATCAAATTAGAATTGTTGTTTTCAAAATATTCTGAATTATCTTGTGGTAAGTAATCAGGTTCAACCGTTGCTCCCCACTTAATAGTTCCAGAATCAGGTTCCATCTCACCTGCAAGTATTTTAAATAAAACTGTTTTCGCAACATCATTTTGACCTAAAACAATAACCTTATCACTTCTATTAATAGTAAAAGTAACATTATTTAAAATAACTTGACCATTTATTGTCTTACTTAAATTTTCGACAGTTAAAATATCTTTACCTAAATCCCTATTTAAATTAAATCCAATATACGGATATTTACGACTCGATGGTTGAATATCTTCCAAAACAATTTTTTCTAAACTTTTCTTTCTTGAAGTTGCTTGTTTTGATTTAGAAGCATTGGCTGAAAATCGGGCAATAAAATCTTCAAGTTCTTTGATTTGTTTTTCCTTTTTCTTATTTGCATCTTTAGACATTTGAAGTGCAAGTTGGCTGGATTGATACCAGAAATCATAGTTCCCTGGATATAGTTTAGCCGTTCCATAATCAATATCAACCATATGAGTACATACCTTATTTAAGAAATGACGATCATGTGATACAACAATTACTGTTTTTTCATATTCAATTAAAAAATCTTCAAGCCATGAAATAGCTTTAAAATCCAAATCATTTGTTGGTTCATCCATAATTAAAATGTCAGGATTTCCAAATAAAGCTTGGGCCAAAAGGATTTTAACTTTATCTTTACCACTTACATCACTCATAAGTTTATCAAATAATTCTATATCAATTCCTAAATTATTTAATAATCGACTCGCTTCTGCTTCGGCTTCCCAACCATTTAAATCAGCAAATTCCATTTCAAGTTCACCAGCTTTAATTCCATCAGCTTCACTAAATTCTTCTTTACTATAAATTTCTTCTTTTTCTTTCATTATTTCATATAAACGTTTATGACCCATAATAACTGTTTCAAGTACATTAAAACTATCAAATTCATAGTGATTTTGTTTTAATACAGCCATTCTTCTTTGGGCTTCTATTTGAACATCTCCTTCAGTTGACTCTAAATCACCTGATAAGATTTTTAAAAATGTTGACTTCCCTGACCCGTTAGCACCTATTACTCCATAACAATTACCTGGCATAAACTTAATATTTATATTTTCAAATAATTTCTTGTCTGGAAAAATTAAACTTAAATTATTTACTGAAATCATCAAATCACCTCTTAATTCACACTTAACCATTATACCATCTTTTATCAAAAAAATCTTCAAATAAAAAAGAAAGAGTTTTCTTTCTAATTAATGATTTATATTTAATTATTATTGACAACCATTTTAAATAATATCTATCACACTAAATTCTATTTTTTCAAATGTTTTATCATGAACATTCTTTTGTCTGTTGATATTTTTCCATTATTTCTTTCAAACGTTACATCCTCAGTTATTACTTGTCCATTTTCTTCAATCTTTTTAAACCCAACGTTCAATGCAATGTTTTCTAATTTTGAACCAATGTAATTAGTCCTTAAGTATATTGCATATATTTTATACAAATCAATTTCACTAATAGCGTGATTCATCAATGTTGATGCTATACCATATTTACGGTAATCTTTCAAAACCGCTATACCATTAACATATAAGACTTCTTCAGAATTGTACAATTTTATTGGGTGACCTTGTTGTATACCATTTAAAATACCTATAAAACCTAAAATTTCATCATTATAGTAATAACCATATGATACTCCCTTTTCTAAATACGAATCATACTCTTCTATCATCTCTTTTTCAGTTAATTGCTCACTGAATGGTGGTTCCTTAAAAACCTGAATTATCTTTTTAAAATCTTTATATAACTCTATTTTCTTTACTATTGAACTCATAATATCATCTCTTTTCTATTTTATAAATTTTAAATAAATATTGTATAAATTAATCAGCCCTGAAACGGTAACATATTCATCAGGACAATGGGCATTGCCACCTTCTGGATTCATTATAATTGTAGGGATATCTAAGTCCGAGAAATATATTGCATCTGATGTAGATGCACATGATTTTATTTTAACTTTTCTTTTTAAAACATCCTCACATATGCTTATATATTTTTTTATATCTTCATTAATCTCAGTTTTAAATAATGAACCCGATCCTATTACTTCAACCTTTAGTTTTTCATTAATACTCTTTACATAAGTTATAATATCTTCTTTGTTATCTTTAGAAGTGTGTCTTATATCAAGTATTAATTCAGCAGAATCGGGTACTTTGTTATTAGCATCACCTCCAATTAATTTGGATAAATTAATTGATGTAACATAGTCATCTTCATTTTTAGGTAATGGGTACTTTTCTATTATTTTATTGTAAACATCTATTAATGAAGTAATCGCATTTACCCCGTTATAAGGTTCAGCAGCATGTGCTGATTTAGTTTCAATTGATAATTTTAATTGGAGCAAGCCTTTTTCTTCTACGATAAGATCAAAATTTGACCCACCATCTGGAACTATCCCTAACATAGGTTTGTATATTTCTAATAATTTCATAGCACTATAACCGTCAACCTCTTCGTCACTAGTTATAAACAAAGCAATTTTTTTGTCAGTTGTTTCTGTTCTAAATAAATTTAACAACACAGAAACACTTCCTTTCATATCAATTGTTCCTCGGCCAAATATTGTATATCCATTTAAGCTCATATTATAATTTTCACTTGGAACAACATCAACATGAGTACAAAATGCGATGTCTAATTTTTTATCTAATGTATTGCTTATCACATATGCAATATTATCTTTAAACTCATATTTTGATACAAATAAATCATCTGGAATAATACTATCAATATAATCGAACAACCCTTCAAACTCTCTTTTAGCCCCAACAACTGTTTGGTAATTCATTAATTTTTCTAAAACTTTCACTATTTCTTTTTCCATTTTTTCTCCTCCTATAAAAAAGACTTGTGTATTTTACACAAGTCTTAAACTATACTTATGTAAATGCAAGTATCATAAAAACACTTGCATTTACGATTACATTACCGTAAAGTCAAGTGAATTAATCTGCGTCGTCTATTAATAATAATTAACTTTATCATAAAACACTTCCTTTCTTATAAAAAAAAAGGTCCTATAATATAAGGGCGAAATTTCGCGGTACCACCTTATTTTATAGAAACCTATACACTCTTATCTTTATGGCAGATATGCCTTACAGCTCCAAGATGCGTTCACTTTACATTACCATTGACTCGCACTAACCGTCAACTCACTAGAAGTAAGTGGTAAAATTACTATTCCTTTTCTTCGCTTTTTAAATATAACATTGATAATATCACATTCTCTTTTATAAGTCAAATAAATTTTAATTTATAATTGATTATTCAATAAATTGGATTTCGCAAAGCCTACTATCAGATGCAGATGTGTATCCTCTATATCTTATCCATTTCGTTCCTATCGGAACATCATATATGTAGTTTTGAAATCCACCAGAACTATTATAACTAGTTTTTATCAATACTTTATCATAATTCAGAAAATCTATATTTACTCGATATGATGAACTACTTGAGTATGAGTATGATCTAACTCTTATTTTTTTATCTTCCATACTACTATCAACCCACATATATTGATCTGTTACATTTGTGACACAGGTACTATCATCCTCATCATACGCAGGAGATTTCAAAGCATCGACAATATTTGGGGTATAACTAGATGTGATTCTTGTTTCATTTCCATATTGATCAACACCTTTGGCATAAATAGTATCATCTTGATTAACCCATACCGATTTTCCTTGATAATCTATCCATTCTCCTGTATTACCAATTCGGTATAATTTTTTTATACTTGTTGGAAAATAATTTATAGTTACCATTTGATACGGCTTTCTTATTACTTTTGTTGGATCAGCATGTAATAGCATATAGCCATTTGTTACATTAAATGTTGGTTCATTTGATGGTTCTATCTCATATAGCCTACTATCAGACGCAGAAGTATATCCTCTATATCTTATCCATTTCGTTCCTATTGGAACATCATATATATAGTTTTGAGCACCACCTAGATTATTGTAACTTATCGTTATTAATTCCTTACTGCCATTCAAAAAGTCAATGTTTACACGATACGATGAACTGCTTGAGTATGAGTATGATCTAACTCTTATTTTTTTACCTTCCATACTACTATCAACACGCATATACTGGTCAGTTACATTTGTAATATAAGTATTATCGTCTCCATCATATGCAGGTGTTTTCAAAGCATCGACAACATTTGGGGTATAACTAGATGTAATTCTTGTTTCATTTCCGTATTGATCAACACCCTTGGCATAAATAGTATCATCTTGATTAACCCATACCGATTTTCCTTGATAATTTATCCATTCTCCTGTATTACCAATTCGGTATAATTTTTTTGTACTTGTTGGAAAATAATTTATAGTTACCATTTGATATGGCTTTCTTATTACTTTGGTTGGATCTGCATGTAATAGCATATAGCCATTTGTTACATTAAATGTTGGTTCATTTGACGGTTCTATCTCATATAGTCTACTATCAGATGCAGAAGTATATCCTCTATATCTTATCCATTTCGTTCCTATCGGAACATCATATATATAGTTTTGAGCGCCACCTAGATTATTGTAACTCGTTGTTATTAATTCCTTATTGCCATTCAAATAGTCAATGTTTACACGATACGATGAACTACTTGAGTATGAGTATGATCTTACTCTTATTTTTTTACCTTCCATACTACTATCAACACGCATATATTGGTCTGTTACATTTGTAATATAAGTATTATCGTCTCCATCATATGCAGGCGACTTCAAGGCATCGACAACATTTGGTGTATAACTAGATGTAATTCTTGTTTCATTATCATATTTATCTAATCCCATTGAATATATAGTGTCCCCTTGATCCACCCATACAGGTTTATCCTGATAAATCTTCCATTCTCCACTAGTACCAATTCTATATAATTTTTCCACACTTGTTGGAAAATAATTTATGGTTACCATTTGATATGGTTTTCTTATCACTTTTTCCGGGTCGGCATGTAATAACATATATCCATTATTTACCTTAAATGTCGGTTCATTTGATGGTTCTATCTCATATAACCTACTATCAGTAGCAGATGTATATCCTCTATATCTTATCCATGATGTTCCTATTGGAACATTAAATATATACTCTGCCATCCCACCAGATGTACTATTGCTAGTACTTATTAAATTTTTACCTTTGTCTAAAAAATCTATATATACACGATATGACGAACTATCAGAGTATGAGTATGATTTTAATCTTATTTTTTCACCTTCCATACTACTATCAACACGCATATATTGATTAGTTACGTTAGTAATATAAGTACTATCGTTTCGATCATATGCAGGTGATTTTAGAGAATCGGCAACATTTGCAGTGTAGTTAGAAATAATCCTTGTTTCATTTCCGTGTCGATCTATTCCTTTAGCATAAATTGTTTCACCATGGTTTACCCAAACAGACTTATCTTCATATATTTTCCATTCACCGGAAGTGCCAATTCGATATAGCTGTTCTATACTTGTTGGAAAATAACTTATACTTACCATTTGATAAGGGCTTCTTATTACTTTAGTTGGATCTGCATGTAATAGCATATAGCCATTTGTAGCATTAAATGTTGGTTCATTTGAAGGTTCTATCTCGTATAACCTACTATCAGTAGCAGATGTGTAGCCTCTATATCTTATCCATGATGTTCCCATTGGAACATCATATATATAGTTTTGAACACCACCAAGATTACTGTTGCTTGTTGTTATTAATTCCTTGTTATCATTCAAAAAATCAATACTTACGCGGTATGAGGAACTGCTGGAGTATGAGTATGATCTAACTCTTACTTTTTTACCTTCCATACTACTATCAACTCGCACATATTGATTAGTTACATTTGTAATATAAGTATTATCATCCCCATCATATGCTTGTGGTTTCAACGCGTCGGCTGGCATAGCCACATTTTTATTTATAACCAATTCCAAGCCAGTATCTCTTTTAATACTCTTAGCCATTACTGTACCATTTAACATTACAAACTCACCTGTATATGTAATCCAAGTTACTCCGTTATCCGTACTATAATAGTTATCTATATCTAATCTTGTATCAAATTCAATAGTTGTTCTTCCATCAAAAATTGTCCCATAATCGGTTAAAGTTGCATAACTTGATCTTGAATTTACTATAGGTGTTTTTGGTATATCTAAATCTATGTTTAGTATTTTTCTTGTGACTGTTATTTCATTTCCAGCTGTATCTTTTCCTTTAGCATATATAGTTACTGTCTTATCTTCATTCTGCCATCCTTTTGATAAGATGTTATATGAATCTATCGTAAATGATCCATTATATGTTAACCATGATGCATTACTTGTTCCCACTTTATATTGTTTAGTTATACTGTCATTATAATCAATAGTTACAATTGCTGTTGTTCCTACTTTTGTTTCAGGGGTTACTGCAATGTCTATTTTTGGTGGGGTTGTATCA